>Ga0315549_1005008_pt1 | contig 10960 bp, 6 predicted proteins | sample SalMarSW160200MG_FD_203101 | JGI IMG/M metagenome (GOLD analysis project Ga0315549, IMG submission 203101) | Salt marsh sediment microbial communities from the Plum Island Ecosystem LTER, Massachusetts, United States - Salt Marsh Sediment SW1601-200 ... | reverse complement strand
GTCCCTTATACAGGTAGTGCCTGGATTGTTCGGCCAATAAAACTGGCCAGTAACCAAGAGATTATTTTCGAGCCGGGGGTCATAGTCGAGTCAATAAGCAATAAGGTTAAGCCAAGTTCTTTTGTAATTTACTCTCCGAAATCGGTTTGGAACACCAAGAAAAATGAACATAAAAGAGGTGATGCGTTATTCAGGGCGACCTGTAAAAGTAATATCGTCTTGAAAGGTTATGGTGCTATACTTTGTATGAGAAAAAAGGAGTATATGGCAGAGCGAAATACAAGTGAACATCGTCATGTCATTAACCTCAGAAGCTGCCGCAACATAACAATCGAGGGACTCACCTTAAAAGACAGCGGTGGAGATGGAATATTTATTGGCCGCTATCATCAGTATCCAGGGGTAAAATATTACTGTGAGAATATTCTAATCAAGGATGTAACTTGCGACAACAATCTTCGCGATGGAATTTCTGTAATAACCGTTGATGGCTTGATTATTGAAAACTGTGTTCTCAAGAACACTATTGGGACATGGCCGCAAGCTGGCCTTTGTTTTGAGCCTAACTGGGGAGTTGAGAGATTGAAAAGTGTTATTGTGCGGAACACAACGTTCACGAATAACCGTTCAATAGGTATAAATATAAGCATTCGCAACCTAACATCAAAATCCACAGATGTAGATATGATTTTCGAGAATTTACGCATAACAGATATCAAAGGCAGAAAACCGACATCCTATGCCGGCATTAGGATAACTCATAGTGGAGGTGATGATGGCGCGGACGGTTTAATTAAATTCAAAAATGTTACTAGCGAAAATATGGAAAATGGCACCAGGATAGAAAAGTCAAAAAACTCCCCTTTGGTTAGCTTTGAAAACTGCGTGTGGAAGAACATAATGAGGGTGTCGCCAATTATAATCCAAACAAAAGAGAAAAAGAAACATAATGTGAGATATTCAGGTGGAGTAGAGTTTATTAACTGTCAGGTACTTGATAACAAGAATCGGCCCGCTATCAAAGCAAGCGGTGAAATCCGAAGAGGTGGGTATGGTTTGTATGAAATTCACGGTGACTTGTATGTTCAGAACCCTAACCGCATTGGGGATTTATATGACTGGAATGGTGCTATGCTGCACAATGTTGACATAACGGTACACTCTGGATTTGTGAATACTGATATTAATAACATCGACGTAGAGGACCCGAATATTTGAAATGATGTCGATTTTGAGCCTTGGTATAGGAAACAGGATATATTGAAAAGCATTGTAATGCGCAATTGTATCATCAAGGACAATGGCATGTTCGGCGTAGTTATTAATATGGCGCGTATTAAGGCCTTAAGGCGACAATCGACTGGTATGTCAGAAACCGTTCAGGAAATTAACTTATTCACAAATATCTGAAGAAGATGGGAAAGTCCTTTGTTGGATTAGTCAAGCTCGCTAAAAAACGATACGGAAATAATTCCATTTGGGCAAAGGCGGGATGCTGATACGATATAGTTTCATTACCCTTTTAATGTCCGCACTATTCGGCACTGCACTGTCTGCCGAGGTTAATCCGGCGCTGCGCAAGAGTTATACGATCTCACCGAAACCTAACTATCCATCGTGCACGGACAAACTCGATACGATTCAACTTACTGACGGCCAAAAGAGCGGCAGCGACTGGCGAAAGAAGAGCACTGTGGGATGGCGAAGGATGAATTCGCCTCCAGAGATAACTATCGACCTGGAAAAGCTAACTATCTTCGACGAGGTAAGAGTATATACACTCGGAGGTGGCTACAGCGGGATAGAGTATCCCAGGTTCATCATCGTTTTGGCAAGCAAGGACGGCAGTAAGTATGAGTTTACAGGCCTTGTAATGGACGATAATTCGACTGCACGGAGCTTGCTGGCTCGCGGTGAGAGACCGCGAACCTTCCTAATCAAACATCCGAGAACCGAAGCGAGATTTGTGAAGATACTTTTACAGCCCGGCGGCCTAAAGTTTTGTCTTGATGAGATAGAGGTAATACGAGCTTCGGTACGAAGTGACCGGCAAATGACTAAATATAGTGGCGATATTTTTGTCGCAGCAAACGCAACCGAGGCGGTAGAACTGGTAGAAGAGCAATTGCAACTGGCGGCAAACATTGCCTCGACCATCGAATTTTCAAAAAGCCATGCACCTAAAATGCAGGCCTCTATGGTAAATTCGAATCTTAAGCGTTTGCAATATCTCAGCGGAGAGCTATCTGTCGGCGCTGGGTTGCTCAACCGGTCGAAGCTGACTTCTATTCGCAGAGAATTGGGTGTTATCAGAGCCGGCACTTACCAGCAACTATACAAAAAACCGTATGTTTGCCTGCCTGCAAATCCAATGATGATTCTGCAGGAGAAAAAGATGCTGTCGCCGGCAGACACTGCAGAAAGTGAGATAAGATTGAGGTTATGGCAGGGCGAGTACGAGTATGGCGCAGTTAATATTATAAACTGCTCCGATAAAGATTTGATGGTCGGCGCTGAAGTCTCCCAGTTGGCCGGTCCTGGTAACGCGACAATTGACAGCCAAAAAATTATTACACTCAGACGGTCTGTCTTTGTTCATGCTAAGGACTTAGGTATGATAGCCGACCCCTTTGTGTTGCATAACAGTACCAAACCCTTCAGACTGGAACCAGGAGCTGTCGCACAATTCTGGGTTACGGTATTTTCCCCCGCTTTGAAGGCAGGGCAATACAAGGCGGCTCTGGCTTTCCTTGCGAAGGACTCGAACGGCCGCCAGATGCCTATCCAAACAGTGCAGCTTAATATGAAAGTCGAGCCGATCAAACTTAATCCTGATGCTGCTCTGAACACATATTGTTGGGCACATCCTCGGCGGTTGCCTATGACCAGGATGATTTTGCCTGAAGTGGCTCGTGACCTCCGCGAGCACTACATTGACATCTTTGTAGTACATGGTGGCAGCTTGCCATACCCCAAATTCGTATCGCCCTCTGGGATTATTACTGAAAAACCCTCGTACGGTAAATTTGATGAGCTTCTGAGAATCAACAGTTACGCCAGAATGTACCTGCTTCACCTCGGCTTCAACTCTGAAGTCGAAGGCAACGGGCGCTTTGGACGGTGGATGACGAATGCCTGGAAGAAAGCTTTCTCTACTTGGTTGGTTGATTTTGTAACGCATCTCAAACAGAAAGGGGTTGACTACAGTAGATTCGCCATACAGCCGTTCGATGAAACTCTAAACGACAATTTCTTTGAGCTAAGCAAGCTCATCAAAAACGTAGACCATCGCATAAACATTTTTGCGAACTCCTATGGAAAAGGCCAAATGCAAATCTCCCGGCTGAAGGACTTAGTCGATATATGGTGTCTGCCGGAGCGTCAGACCAAGGTGCATAAAGCAAAGTTTATGATTATCAAGAGTTTTGATAAGCAGATGTGGGTATATGATGCGAAAGGTCCCGGCAAGGCCAACCACCCCTACGGTTACTATAGGTTGATGCCTTGGCGCGCCTTTAAGCGAGGGCAGACCGGCGCGGGCTTCTGGGCATACTCGGAGGTTAGGAATGAGATTCGGTGGGATGATACGCTTAAGCCGTTTGGATACTACGCCGTCATCTACGGCGCTGGCAATAGTCCTGTTGACACTCTTGGTGAACCCATAGTGCCTTCTCGGAGATGGGAGGCTTGGCGTGAGGGAGTTGAGGACTATCAGTATTTGTACGAGTTGCGCAAAGCCATCGAATCGAACAAGACGACAGACCCTGCCAAAGCTGCGAAAACGCAGCAGATCCTCGATTCGCAGGTCAATTATGTATTGAGCGCTCCGGACGATTGTAATCGCGTCTATCAGGCCAGAGAAAAGCTGACTGAAGCACTGCTGCAGCTTAAAGGTCCCTCGAACTAAAGTAGTACAGAAGTCACGTTGTTGACTCCAAAATCAATTGTTGGCAGAGCAACATCTAAACTGATAGTTTTGTTCAAATAACTTTGGACCAGTTATTGGCGTGATTACGAAGGGTCGAAGGACTTGCAGGCAAGGCACTACTTCTATGACTTGTCTGAATTAATTCCATGTACTGACCTATTGTCCAGATTCGAGCAAAGGTTTATAGAACCTGACAAGGCAAACTTCTTCTGCTGCAGGCATTATTTACAAGAAGAGGCAGCGATATTGAATAATGGATGGTCGTAATCGGTAGATAAGGTATGCAAAACAAACAATTGGGCATAAATACAATTCTGTTTGGGCTTGGAGTGACAATACCACTGTTTGTGGAAAAGATATTGGTGCATCCATTTTTGATGCGGGAAATGGGAGAATCTGCCTTTGGCGAATTCGTAGTCGCGCTCGCTATAGTTATGATGATAGCGATTATACCAAGCAACAGCACCACACAGACACTGCTCCGTGAGCACGCAAGGCACAGTGGTGACAATAAAGAGCTTTTTTTCCGTACCTGTTTCTTTACCAATATTTTCGTACTGTTGGTATTGTTTGCGATAGCCCTGTTCTTCTCCGATACCATCGGGAAATTAGTATCAAAAACTGATGGAAACACGGGGGGTTATATACGTTCCCTGTCGGTTTATGGTATTTTGTTCGGAAGTATTCCGCTTCTGCAGGGTTTTTTCCGTGTCCGTCTCGAGTTCAAGAACTTTCTTGCGATTGGGACAGGACTCGGCGTTGGTGCACTTGCAGTTATTCCATTGGTTAGTGTATACGGCACAGATGGAATAGGCTTTTTATATTGTCTTTGCGCCCTGGGGGGAGTAGTAGTTGGCATGGTTCTAATGGGAGGTAGAATAGCTGCTCTCCCATTAATAAATATCGCGGAAATCCCCACTATACTGAGAATAAGCATGTTTTTTAGCGGAGGTGCGGTGCTGGCATTGCTGCAGACATATATGGCCAGGATATATCTCGGTGCCGCTGTTGAGCCCGCTCTGATTAGCCAATTCTTCGCTGCCAACAGTATAGCCCTGATTTTTGGTGAGCCGGCATCTGTAGTTGGACGTGTTGCGTTTAGTTACCTGGCAAGATGGAAAAGGATTGAAGACTGTCCAAGAAAATTTTTTCTCAGGCATATAATTATCACGATAGGCATAATCGCAACTATGGGCTTGGCGGCCCTGTTGCTTGGCAAGTTTGTTTTCACGCTGATTTATCCCACCGTAGTGGCAGTTAGTTATCCGCTGTTCTTAGTGCGTATTTTCGGGCGGATGGCCGCTTCGGTTCGGTCGCTATTGTTCGGATGGGTGAGTAAATTTATGGCTCCCTGGACAAATTCTGTTGTCGTTGCCATCTGCTTGGTTGTGAATATGAGCTTGCTTGTTCTTCTGGTTAAGCCGCTTGGTGTTATGGGAGCTGCGGTGGCTTGTACCACCAGTGATATTCTAGTCGGAATTTCCTATGCTTTGCTCATTGCTCCACTTTATTTTAGGACCAACCGGCCTCGCGGCAAACAAGAGCAGCCCCTATGAAAAATGGTTGATTAGTTCCTGCTGCGGAGAGCAAAAATCGACAATATCACCTCTATGGAAGTGGGGATAAAGGCCAAAAAGCTGGATTCACGCCTTCGCGGGAATGACAAATACTGTTTCCGCAACATATTCTGATTAAGGATGTTTCAACTTTTAACCGATATTTAGTAGTGTTGGTGGATATATTGTAAACATCCATCTGCAGCGATCTGATACTGATCATGGGTTAGGAACGTAATATGAGTTTCGAAAGGCTGGTATCTGTACTCGAGACCATTGGGCCGCTTTACCTTTTATTAGGAATTCTGGCCTTTGCTGCCTTTGTAGCAGTGTTGCTGCTTATCAAAGATGCGCGGCTTGCATTTGTACCTTTTTTATTGGCCATTTATGTAATCAATGTTGAGAATACTACGGCATTTATGCTGCTGTGGGTCTTACGTTGGTTATTTCTCATAGTCCTGGCAACTCGTTCACTTCGGTATATACGGACTATTGGCCCATTCTCCGCCGGTCAGATAATTTACCTTATACTGATTTTATGGTCACTGTTTATGGCCTTTCATGCGCCGCACCCAACTCGTGGCTTTGCTATCTTTGCTATTATGTTCCTGACGTTTTTCGGCGTTCTCTTTACAATTATCTCCGAAGTTAAGGATGAATATGCCTTTTTGCGATTTATTCACGTCTTTGTCTACGTTTCTCTGATTATAGTCATTGGTGCAGCGATTGCGTTTGCCGCAAAGGGTTTTCGAGTGGCCAGTACCATGGGGGCCAGACTTTCAGGTATTTTTGCTAATCCCAGCGTGTTTGCAGGCGGATTAGCCATAGCTGTTCCACCTCTTGTCTGGCGGATGCTGCGGGTCAGGAACTGGGCCAAAAAGGCGTTCTACTTTGTATTATTCATAGTGGGCTCGGCCTTGACCTTTCTAACGGGCTCGCGCGGCGCCATAGGTGTTGTGATTGTGGGTGTTACAGTTCTATTTGCGCGGTATAACATTCGACTTGTACTTCCCTTAGTACTATTGCTGTTCTTTGGCGTTTACGCCGTCTTGCCCTTTGTACAAGAAATGCCGGGCAGCTCACGATTTATGGCCCATGTAACTGGAGAGACCGGTCTCACAGGGCGAGGTGAGCTATGGGCAACCGCTTTTGGTTTACTCAAGGAAAACCCGTTTACAGGGCATGGAACCGGCGTTTCTACCGACGAACAGGACCGGACTTGCCCTGTGAGTTCCTTCCATAATGCGTATCTGGATAGCGCCGTAGATTTGGGTATTCTTGGGCCTATCCTTTGGATAACGCTTTACATAATCTATAGTACCAAGGCGTTTAAGCTATGCTTTTCCAAATATATCAGCCCGGAGATGAGAAGCATCAGTTGGCTTTTACTTGGTAACTTGTTAGCTTTGAGTCTCCTGGGAATTTTTGCAGGCGCACCTGTTAGTGTAACCAACCTTGCTTCTTATTGGATTCTGATGAATGTAGCGGTCATTATTTCAGCCGAGCGGATTGTCGAAGCCCAGAAACTTGAGTTGTATGAGGGTACGGCGCCTCTCCAGGAACCTGCCGCTGAATACGGCGAGTCTGCGTATTATTATTGACGCCTTCCGATTGCGTACAGAACTCTTCTACGGTAGTTTTCTCATCCCAACTTTCCAGGGAACCGAATAGTGATTCGGGTAATTTATGTAAATCAGATTGATATTACCGAACCAACAGGTCAGGGGGTGCGCGAAAAGGAAATGGTTACCCGCCTGCTCAGCGACCACCAAATTGAAGGCTATTATATCGGGCAGAAACCTTATTCGCCCTCTCCCATAAATGGTAATAAGCGAGCATGCTTGATACCCCTGCCCAAAAAGAACTTTTACGGTTACAACAGGTTTCAATCAATTTTGTTGAAGCATCTGTGGGCGCTGACAAAAGGGCGTAGCTCAGAAGACACGGTCATGTTTGTGCGCTATGCCCCGGCTATGGTCTGGCCGGCAATTGTCTCGAAGTGGCGTAATATCCCGATGGTGCTCCGCACGGGACCGGCTCTTTACAATCTTGATTTCTACAAGGGGGGCGTCTCACCTGCCACAAGGACACTAGTCAGGTTCTTTTCTGGACTTCATTATCGCAGGGCATCCAGAATACAGACGGTAGCCAAGAAAAGCGCAGAAATCATCTGTAAGATGTATGCCGGCGTTTCTATGGACAAGTTCTCTGTGATTCCGTGTGCGAGCAATCCGGATATCTTCCACATAATAGACAGGCCCACTCTGCCTGTTGCCCTCTCGGAGCTGAAAAATTACCGACTTGTGTGTTTTGCCGGTGCGCTGATTCCGAACATAGGCATCGAGTATATTATCAGAGCGATGGAATTAGTCACCAAAGAGCAGAGATACGACGACGTTGTCACCGTGATAGTAGGCGATGGCAGAGCTATGTCCGGCCTACAGGAAGAAGCACGAATCAGATCAGTCGAGAACAGAGTTATCTTTGTAGGGCCCCAATCCCAGCAATACATAAACCAGTTGCTCAATGTCGCCAGGGCCGCCGTTCTACCTTGGGGCACGAAAGTGTGGGACGAAAAGGGCGCCTCACCTACAAAGCTGTATGAATATCTTGCTGCCGGAACACTCACAGTTGCAACCAGACATAGGGACACCGATTTTATTGAGCAGCAAAATCTTGGTTTGTTGTGTAATAAGGACGACCCGGTGGATATGGCCGAACAGTTAAAAACAGCGGTGGACGCCTCAGAAAATATTGAGGCAAAACAGCGCCGGCGAGATTACATCCTCCGCCACTATACATGGGATATTGTATATCAACGAATGAGAGATTTATGGCTATCCAGCGTTAAGCATAGCCAGCATTAGAGAATATTAAAGAGTTTGCATTCCAGGATATATCTCAAGATGTCTCTTTTTTGTAAATAGTCTTTTAATTTAAGTGATGACTATGAAAAAGCATGCTACAAAAGCCAATCTAACAGATTTATCTATGACTGAGGATGAGGCAGCTAAAAAGGATGCAAGGAGGGTGGCAGCATTACCCTATGTTACCGATGTTATGATGCTGCCGGACTTACATATAAAAAGGGGTATGGAGGCACCATCCAGTCTTGTAACTGCGACGCAGGGAGTTATAGTTCCTCACCTTGCTTCTGCCGCTATTAATGATGGTATGGGTCTTGTTATAACGGATGTTGATGCCGCTGACTTATCTGATGAGCAATTACTGGAGATAGTAAGGCTGATAAACAAAGAAGCAGCTCAGACAAAATTTTCTATGACCAAATACAGTTGGTCTAAGGATCAGCTATTAAAGGTAATGCTTGGGGGGGCTGAGCCAATACTTGCTGACTACGGCCTTAATAACTTATATCTTGAGTCAGTTGAGAATCGAGGCAGAGGAGCCGTAGAGGATATTACGGAACAGGATATTATTGATTCCATTCCTGGTTTCCTTAGAAATAGCAAGTTTACTCGGAGCGAAATCGGGTTGAATTTTGGAGGTAATCATTTTCTTGAGTTTCAATCTGTAGATAAAGTCGTTGAATCAGGCCATGCCAAGAAGTGGGGACTTAGGGAAGACAAGCTTGGTATTATGTATCATCATGGTCCTGGTCCTCTTGGTGGTAATATACTGAATCTATATGCCAGCCGGGCCAAGCCTCCATTTCATCGCAAAGCAGGATATGCGTTTTTCCGGTGCTTATACCAAGCGACAAAGGGATGGGAGCGTTTGAAAACCTTCGGAGGATTCAATCCATGGTTGGTTTTAGCAGAAGGTTCTAAAGTGGGCAGGGTATTTGAAGTTGTTACCTGCATAGTCGATAACTATGGATATGCTTACAGAATGGCGACGATTAAAGCAATTTCGGATGCTCTGGAAAAGGTGTTTAAGGCAAGCCCGACGGAGCTTGGTGTGCGTTTGGTAACGGATATTTCCCACAACAGCTTGCGACCTGAGAACTATGATGGCCAAAGGTTTTGGGTAAGTAGACATAATTGTTGCCGTCCTAAGGAGGGCTTGCCAGGAATTGTCGCAGGTTCCAACAGAGCAAGTTCCTGCATTACCTATGGCCTGAAAGGATGTGAAGATTCTGTGTATGGCTATGACCACGGAATCGGCATGGTGCTGGAGAAAGCAGAAGCAGAAGGAACCGTACAAGAAGATTCGCGAGAGTTGCATTCAATGACAGTTACCATGTTGCCCGGTACGGATAAGGTTGTTAAGAAAGAGCAATTTTCTATATACGACACCTCTATAATCGATAAGGTTGTTGATAAGTTAGCTAACGCCGGCATTATTTCTGGTTTTGCTTATATGCGGCCTTTAATGACACTGAAAATGATAAGATAATACAAAGTAATTCGAGGTTTTTGGGAGAATGCCAAGCAAAACGATACCTCCAATCTCTGAGTTAAGAAAGATATGTCAGAGTTACAAACTCGAGAGGGACAAACGATGGTGGCGTATCTTCTGGAGGAAGATATCCATTTATATAACATGGGTTCTGCTACATACTGAGATAACACCTAACCAAGCTTCGGCTACGTCTGTTTTGCTAGTGATTCTCGGCACTGTCTTATTAGCTTTTTCTTCACCTGTGTTTGCTCTGTGCGGCGCTCTAACCTACTTGATATACCACTTGATAGATAAGGTCGACGGCGAGATCGCAAGATACTATCAGAAATTTTCTATCGTAGGGGTATATCTTGATGAATTGGGGCATAACCTTTCTGATGCGGGGATATTTATTGGTCTCGGTTTGCATTTAGCCTGGCAAAAGGACGATGCAAGCACCTTGATACTTACAACTGCTATGATAGGTGCCTTGTGCATGGTAATGATAAGGAATAATAAGAGCATAAGTTTTCTTCTGTTTGCCCAGAATATATTGGCACAACCTGAACTGTTGCCTGATCGGCAGGATAGTGAAAGTCCAGGAATTCTCTGGAAGGAGTCTGTTCATCAGGATAGACGAAAAGAGAGAAAGGAATCGATTAGCGGAGGCAAAAGATTATTGGTCTGGCTTAGGGACTTTATTTTGGCGGTGTCCCAGAGTATGGTTATGTTTATACTTGTGATTGCCGGGTTGGTAGTCGAAATACTCGCTCAGAGTACAACTTTTCTAGAGGTGCTTATCAAAGCCGAGGCTTTGCTGCAGGGGATGGTACTGGTGGCTTTAGTAGTCATAAATTTGAGGGGGAACATTCAAAATGAATGCTTGAGAATCAATGAACTGGCTGAAAAGAAATTTGATAAACAATAAAAATTACAAGCGCATGCCTTTGTTGGTTACACAGTAGGAACTCTTGCAATGCGAATAATGCACATATCCAGAGCCAGTATAATGGTTTGCCAGTTTTTAATGCCGCTGATAGAGGAGCAAAAAAGGCGGGGTCATTACGTATGTGTGTGTGGCTCTGAAGATACCCATGCGCAAAAATTGAGGGATGCGGGGATTGACGTTTTTACA
>Ga0315549_1005006_pt1 | contig 10961 bp, 8 predicted proteins | sample SalMarSW160200MG_FD_203101 | JGI IMG/M metagenome (GOLD analysis project Ga0315549, IMG submission 203101) | Salt marsh sediment microbial communities from the Plum Island Ecosystem LTER, Massachusetts, United States - Salt Marsh Sediment SW1601-200 ... | reverse complement strand
CAGCGTTGAGTAGATTGGTTCCTATCAGTGATGGGAAGCGAAAGTCCGCGTCGTGGATGGCTTGATCCTCCAGATAGTCCAGCATCGCCAGATAGAGGTCAAAAGCGGCGATACGGATGGCTGAAGGGTTGATGTCCACGCCGAAGATGCGGTGCTTCAAGATTTCGCCAAGTTGCTGAACGGTGGGAGACTTGCCGTGTTGCTGCTGCCAGGCGGCTACCAGCCGTTGGTAAGCACACACCAGGAAAACCCCTGAGCCACATGCAGGGTCAAGGATCGTCAAATCGGGGTCGGTGGCTTCCGGTGGTAGTGTCTGATCCAGCATAAAGTCTACCAGGGATAGCGGGGTGTAGTATGTGCTGGCCTGCCGGCGATCATCCCTATTCAGAAAGGTATCGTAAATTCCGCTGATCAGTTCGATCGGTATGTACCGAAAATCCCAGGGCCAGAAACTCTGCTGTCCGGTGTCGAGGTTGTCCCCATTCAAGAATGCGCTTAGCAGATTCAAGTGCTCCTGTCGAACGGCCTGGCGTTCCCCGTCCAGCACCGGGAAAAGGTCACCATTGAAGCGCTGGGTGAGGTGCTCGAAGAGGCGATATGTGGTATTCCGATCAGACAGCGCAGTGCGGTAGTCATCGGCTCGTCCATCAGTCAGACGGGACATAAACTCTGAGGTAAGGATTTCGCGGTCTTCCAGATAGCGGATGAGAATAGAGCGTCCCAGCAAGGCGTAAGCCAGGCCGTTTGAAATCCCTTCCACAACCAGGCGACGGCGCACCTGATCCATAGCGCGGAGCAGGCCCTGATCGGCGCGGCTTTCCCGCCGGATGCACTGTCCGTCAGAAGTGGCCCAGAACGCGCCCGTGTCCAGGTGCAGGCGGTCGTAACCATCCAGTTGCTCGCGGATTTTTTGCCGGGCAGTCTCGACACTCGTCAACTGCTCCAGGTGGCGCAGCAGGCTGTCTCCACGGGCGAATTCCTCATCCGGCCTGGCAGGCTTGGCGTAGCCGTTGTAGATGCGAATCTCCTGAGGCAGAACGACGTACAGCAGCGGGGCTTTGCTATAGTTCCAGACGTTCCGGTGAAGTTGCCAGAGACGGTCGGGATCAGCATCGCTGAGATGGCTGAAATAGACTATGGGGACATTCTGAACAGAATAGACACTGTCCACGCCAGGGATGGGACGCCTGTTGGGCCAAGTCACGGAACGCTCAAAGGCAGGGCTGTCGGCATAACCCAGCTCATCGATCAGAATCTCTGTCAAATCATAGCTGGTCATCTGGACCTCCCGACACACACCACTTTAACGCCGAGGATGCGCCTGCTATGTCGCAGGCACACAAAACGCTCACCTGGACTAGTCATAGTATAGCACATTTGTTCCGGTTGAGCAATTCGTCTCTCGGGGGTTCGAAGTAGAACAGACAAAGCCCCTATCGTTCCGAGGCAAGGGGCGCTCGCAAGCGCTGCGAGTGACTTCAGTGCACAACGGCACTACGCGCCCAGCACCTCAACTTTCTCCACGCAGGCGATGCCCAGTTGCGCCAGTTCCCCCAACACCGGCTCGTAAATCTCCGGGAGGACGGGGATGTGGACACCGGTCAGATTGATCTCCCCCTCCAGGATCAGCCGTGCGCCGATGGCCGCCGGCAACCCCACCGTGCGCGCCATGGCCGTATCCCCACCTGGCTCGCCATAGTCAATCAGCGTCGAGGTGATGTATTCACGTCTCCACTCCTCCTCGTGAGGGCCGGGGAAGGGGGTCTTTGGATACGCGGCGACAAACTCGTGAACCAGGATCACCATATCGCGCTCCATCTCACGATAGACCATCTTGACCAGCATCTGATCGACCAGGACGTCCAGCAGCGTCGCCCTGTCCGGGACGAGCGCGTCGCTCAGCAGCCCCAGCCACTCCAGCGCCATCATCACCCCGGAGTTGGGGGCGAGGTTGAGGAAGACCGCCAGGTCGGCTTCCAGGTTGGTCGTGTTCACGCTGTAGGGGCGCGGTGACCGCGCCCCTACCTTGTAGACAAGTTCCGCCATCACCTGCCGGAAGGTCTTGCCAGGGAGGTCGGGCCGCTCGTCCAGGCTGAAGTAGCCCAGTTCGTTTAATTTCTGCATCGCGTCGCACCAGCCCAGGTTGCGCAGCGTGCCCCGGTACATCGTGTCGGTCTCTGGGATGCCGTAAAGATTGATGTAAGGGAGTGAGTCGCGGTTGGGATACGCCTCGAAATCGCCCAGCCCCTCGACCCAGGTCACGAAGTGGGTGGCGAAGAGACGTTCGTTGGGCACTTCCACGATGCGTCCGTTCTCCAGATAGCGGGCTTCGTTGCGCCCCGCCAGCACCACCCCGCGCGGGCTCCAGGAGAACTTGTAGCCCAGGGGGTTGTCGTTGGCGTCGGGGGCCGGCAAGCCGCCGCAATAGGAGCGGAACGACTTGACCTCCCCGCCGGCGTCGTGCACCCGGTGGATAACGCGCATGGCCGACATGTGGTCAATGCCGGGGTCGAGGCCCATTTCATTGAGCAGGATGACGCCAGCCTCCTGCGCCGCGCCGTCCAGCACCCGCATCTCGTCTTTCACGTAGGACGTGGTGACCAAGTGGCACCGACGGCGGACGCACTCTTCGGCCACCCGCACGTGGTAGATGTAGGGTAGCAGGCTGATGGCCAGATCGGCCTGCGCGACCAGGTCGCCCAGCGCCGCGCCGTCTTTCGTGACGTCGAACGCGACCGCCTCCCCTTGTGGATGGTCGCCGACCAGCGCCTTGGCCTTGCTCACCGTGCGGCTGGCAACGGTGACGCGAAAGTCGGGCTGATCGAGCAAGCAACGCACCAGGGGCCTGGCGACCAGGCCCGCACCGAGAACAAGAACGTTTTTCACAGAACCCTCCTAATGTTAGAGTCTCAGGTTACAGGGTTTCAAGTTTCAGGTTGGGTGGACTTATAACCTGAAACTTGAAACAGTCTCGCTAGACGCGAAGATGTTGCTCAAGGTAGCGATAGTTTGGCGTCAATTCTCCCTGGTAGGCAATGACCGCCCGTTTGATCTCCGGCGGTAGGGCCAACTTCTCGAAAGGCACGCTATAATCGGTCTGGGCGACAGCGGGGACGTACTTCATCAACACGCCGCTGAAGTATTCCGAGGCCTCACGGGGCAACTCGCTGGGCAGGATGTCCACCGCCAGCACGACCGGCCCCCGCCCCTCGAACCCGTCAACCGCACGACCCTCGAACGGGTCGTAGACGTAGACTGGGTCGCCGGGCTCAGTGCATTTGACCGTACATTCGATGGCCCCCTCGATGTCGCAACTGACGTCGCCGATGACCCGCAGGCGCGGCGGTTCCGCTCCTCCATACAGTCGTTTCAGGCCTGCCTTGGTCACCAGCCGGGGGTACTTCGCCTCCCAGTAGACGCAGTTGACCAGCAGTGTCAGGTGGGGCAGATAGGTGTGGAAGGTGGAGCGATACTTCTCGGGATGGTCGTAATAGTCCTGCAGTTCGAAGCGGTCCTCCGGGGAGATGGGCTCGACCGTGTGCTTTTCCTTGAACACCGCTTTGTATAGGGCATAACGGGCGTAGTCGGCGCTCTGGGCCACAGCGACGACCTCATGTGGCTCGATCTCCCGCACCGGAAGGAGTTCGATGATCTCGTTCGCCCCACGGAAGACGTTCCCATACCCGGCAAAGCCGCAGATGAGGGGAGTGATCGGCCCCGGCAGCCCCTCCCGCGCGATGCGCTCCCCGACCGCCGATACCGCCGCCTTCGCCTCGGCCAGGCTGTCGTAATGGCGGGTCTGGTGCAGGTCGCTGAAGGGATTGGGGATGCCCTCCCAATCCAGCCGCCAGCCCAGAGCCCACAGCGTGTCAATCATCCCCGCCAGCCCGGCCTGGCGGCCAAAGAAGATCAGCCGCCGGCCCTGCTCGTCGGTCACCTTCTCGTAATCAATCAACTGGCATCCCAGTTCGAGCAACGAAGAGAGCATGGGCATGTTGTAGGGCTGGCCCTTGATGACGTGGGCGAAGAAGACGTAGGTGTGCCCCGGCTGGAAGAAGTCGGTGGGGATCTCCTTGACGGCGAAGACGACCGGGCAGGAGGAGATATCCTCCTCGACCCGGGCGCCGGCCTGTGCGAACTCCTCATCCCGGAAGACGCGGGTCTCCGACGGTTGCACCCATATCTCGACGCCGTGCTCATCCTGCAACTGGCGCACGTGCTCCGGGACGATGGGCACGCGCCGCTCCCAGATGTTCTTGTCCTCACGGCGAATTCCGATGCACACGCTCATTTTCCCCTCCTGGGCTTGGATTGTTCCTGGACCTCGGCGCACCACTGCTCGACGATGCTCTCCTGCCCATCGCACCTACCCCCTTACAAAATCCACGGCAGCCGCTTGCTGTGCTCGCGCCACCATCGGTCGGAAGCAAAAGTTCTTTGACCTTTTGACGACTTGCTTAAGTATACGCACAAGCGCGTCATTCGACAAGTCTCCTTGCGGGCAGGAGGCCATTTGCCATTGGCCAACCGCTAGCCGCTACTTGACCTCCGCCCGCTTCTGCGCTACACTGTCTTTCATCTCACCGGCGCAACCCAAACAGCGAGGACTCTCACTCCACTATCACCGCCAACCAGACCGTCGCACCGCTGTTCGTGGAATCCATTGACGACGTCATCAGAACCTATCGCGCCAGCAGATAGATGGGAGGCAAACGCCCCTGGTGTCGTAGGGGACGAAGATGACGTTATGCACCGCCGGGAGTGAGCATCGTCACTTGCCCCGATAGGCGGCCTGTGCTACATTAGCCTTGCGAGAGATGGCAATCAACGGAGGAAAGATGTCAAGGGAGACTGAACTGCGGGTGCGGGCAGAGCCTCTAAAGGACTTCTGCGTGCAGGTATTTCAGAAGATGGACATCCCAGAAGAGGACGCCCGCATCACAGCCGGCGTGCTGGTGACAGCCAACCTGCGGGGGATTGACAGCCACGGCGTCGCCCGGCTGCGGCGCTACGTCAATGGCCTGCGGGACGGTGTGATGGTCGCCCGGCCCCAGGTGCGGGTGGTGACGGAGACCCCGACCACGGCGACCATTGACGCCGGCGCGGGGCTGGGCCAGCCGGTATCCTACCGGGCGATGCAGAAGGCCATCCAGAAGGCACTGGACGTGGGAGCCGGCTTCGTGACGGTGCGCAACTCCAACCACTACGGCATCGCTGGCTACTACGCGATGATGGCCCTGGAACACGACTGCATCGGCATCTCGATGACCAACGCCGCCGTGCTGGTGGTGCCAACCTTCGGGCGGGACGCGATGCTGGGCACTAACCCCATCGCGGTAGCGGCTCCGGCGAGCCAGGAACGGCCCTTCGTGCTGGATATGGCCACTAGCACTGTGCCGCGCGGCAAATTGGAGGTGTACCACCGGCTGGAGAAGCCCCTTCCCCTGGGCTGGGCCACCGACGAGACCGGCACACCGACGACCGACGCCGGGCGGGTGCTGGAGAACTTCAAGCAGCGGGCCGGTGGGGGACTGCTCCCGCTGGGCGGGGCCGGGGAACTCTTGCGCGGCTACAAGGGGTACGGCCTGGCGCTCTTAGTGGACGTTCTCTGCGCGATCCTCTCCGGCGCGGCCTACGCCGACCTGGTCTACCCCAAAGATGAGCAAGGTAACCCACTCCCCTCGGCCATCGGCCACTTCTTCGGCGCGTGGCGGGTGGACGGGTTCCGGCCCGTGGATGAGTTCAAGACGGCGATGGATGACCTGCAGCGGCGGCTGAAGAACGCTCCCAAGGCGGAGGGCCAGACCCGCATCTATGTCCACGGTGAGAAGGAGTACGAGGAGGCAGAACAGCGCCTGCGCGACGGCATCCCCCTCAACCCCAAAGTAGTGGCAGACCTGCGGACGATTGGGGATGAAGTGGGGGTGGAGTACGATCTGGAATAGTTTCAGGTTTCAAGTTTCAAAGTTTCAGATTGAGTCTTCTCACAACTTGAAACCTGAAACCCTGTAACCTGAAATCGTGAGGAGTCCTTATGCCCACCGTCGAGCGTTTCGAGAATCTCCATACATGGCGGGAAGCGCGTGAGATCGTGCGCATCGTGTACCGGCTGACCGCGAAGTTCCCGCCGAACGAGCGGTACGGCCTAGCCAGCCAGGTGCAGCGGGCGGCGGTCTCCACGATGTCCAACATCGCCGAGGGCTTCGAGCGTGGAACGACCAAAGAGTTCATCAATTTCTTGTACATGGCCAAGGGTTCCAACGGCGAAGTCCGTTCGCAAGCCTATGTGGCCCTCGACCTGGGTTACATCTCACAAGCCGAGTGCGACGACCTGATTCGACGTTGCGAGACGCTCTCCCGCCGCCTCTACAACTTCATCGAGTACCTAAAGCGTACGCCCTTTGAAGGGCCAAAATTGCGCGAACCTGGCCCCGTCTGGTACCTCAACGAACCTGAAACCTGAAACCATGAAACCTGAAACCAAAGAATACCAAGTCCCATACAGCAAATCAACCATTGAATTCGACCTCCCGCCGACCATGCGCGGCACCGTGGTCGTGTCCAGGCCGGTGGAGCCGCTGGCCGATGTGGAGAGCGCCGTCGCCGAGGCGCTGGCCCATCCCATCGGCTCACCGCCGCTGCGGCAGATGGCGAGGCCGGGCGACCGGGCCTGCATCGTCTTCACCGACGTCACTCGTGCCAGCCCCGACCACCTGCTGGTGCCCGCTTTGCTTCGGGAACTGGAGGCGGCGGGAGTGCGCGACGAGGACGTCACCCTCCTGTGCGGCATCGGTATGCACCGGCCTTCGACCTACGAGGAGAAGGTCGCTAAACTGGGCCAGGCGGTAGTGGACCGCTACCGGGTCATTGACAACGAGCCGCAGAACCCCAAGGCGCTGGTGTACCTGGGCGTCACTCCCGGCGGGGTGCCGGTCTCAGCCCACCGGGCGGCGGTGAAAGCCGATCTGCTGATCGCCACCGGGCTGGTCGAGCCCCACCAGTACGCCGGTTACTCCGGCGGCCGCAAGACAGTGGCGGTGGGGGCAGCCGGGGAACCGCTCATCGCTCACACCCACGGCCCCGCCTTCGTGGACCACCCCGGCACGCGGCTGGGCCGCATCGAGGGCAACCCCTTCCACGAGGCTGTCACCAAGGCGGCCCGCCGTGCGGGCCTGCGCTTCATCCTCAACGTGGTGCTGGACGACGAGAAGCGAGTGCTCAAGGTGGCGGCCGGAGAGCCAGTGGAGACACACCAACAGTTGGTGGCCTTCGCTCGCTCTGTCTACGAGGTGGACATTCCCCAGCAGTATGACGTCGCCATCGGTGGGGTGGGCTTCCCCAAGGACGCTAACCTCTACCAGGCCAGCCGGGCCGCGTCCTATCTCTTCTTCGCGCCGACGCCGGTCGTCAAACCGGGGGGATTTCTCATCGTCCCCGCCCGCTGCGAGGAGGGCGCGGGCGACGGGGTGGGTGAGCAGCGCTTCCTCGCTGCCATGCGGGACGCCCCCGATGTTCAGTTCATCCTGGACGACGCCCGCCAGCACGGCTACCCACCGGGCCAGCAGCGGGCCTTCGTCATGGCGAAGGTGCTGGAGCAGGCGCGGGTGGTCATCGTCGGCAGCGAGTGCCCGGACGTGGTGGCGGCCTGCAAGATGACCCCCGCCGCGACGATGGATGAGGCACTATCGCTGGCCTCCCACGAACTGGGGGACAATCTGGACGTACTCATCGTGCCCCACGCGTTGTTGACGCTGCCAGTAGTACAATGACCAATGACTAATGACCAATTTGCCGCCGCCAGCCTGCAGGCAGTTTCGAACGATGTCAAATTGCCGCTCACAAATCTCTGGCCTCTGGAGTGCTGAATGACAACTGACAAAGTCGAAACACCCGCGCGCACTGCCGGTGCCGTTGCCGACGAGTTGTACCTCAAATGCATCCGCTGTGGAGAGTGTCTGTCGGTCTGTCCGGTCTACCGGGAGACGCGCATCGAGACGCTATCGCCGCGCGGGAAGGTCGCTCTCTATCGCGCCATCGGCGAGGGCGATCTGGAAGTCAGCCAGGTCTACGCTAGCAGGCTCTATACCTGCCTGATGTGTGAGGCTTGCCGGGAAGTCTGTCCCAGCGGAGTCGAGTTGGACGTGATCCTGAACCAGGTCCGCGCCGACCTGGCCCACAGCGGCCTGATGCCTGACTCCCTGCGACGATTGAGCGAGACCGTCGTCGCCGCGGGCAACATCTCCGGCGAGGATAACGCACAACGGTTGGGCTGGACCGCCAACCTGGAATCAAAGCCTGTTGGCCTCGACCACGGCGGGCAAGCCGAGGTGGCTTACTTTGTGGGCTGTGTGTCGTCGCTGTTCCCGGCCAGTTACAGCATCCCGCAGTCGCTGGTCCAAATCTTTGAGCAGGCCGGCGTGAACTACGCCCTTATGGGCAATGATGAGCACTGCTGTGGCTATCCCCTTCTCCTCAACGGAGAGGCCGAGCGCGCTCTGGAGATGGCGCGGTACAACGTCGAGGCAGTAAGAGCCACCGGCGCGACCAGGGTCGTGATGGCCTGTCCATCCTGCTATCACATGTGGAAGCACACCTACCCGGAACTACTCGACAATGGGGAGTTGGACCATCTTGAGATACTGCACGAGACGGAGATTCTGGCAGATCTGGCTCGCGAAGGGCGGCTGCGTTTCAAGCCCTGGCCGGTCACCGTGACCTATCACGACTCGTGCGACCTGGGCCGCAAGAGTGGCATCTTCGAAGCCCCGCGCGACGTATTGCGAGCCATCCCCGAACTGGAGTTGGTGGAGATGGCCGACCACCACGAGAATTCACTGTGCTGCGGAGGCGGAGGCAACCTGGAGACCTACAACCGAGAACTGGTCCAGTCACTGCCCCGCCGGAGGTTAAAGCAGGCCCAGGATGCAGGGGCCAAGTACATCGTCGTCTCTTGCCAACAGTGCAAGCGCACCCTGGCCGGTGCCGCCCGCCGCGAAAGAATGCGCCTCCGCGTGATGGACCTGGCCGAGGTGGTGTTGAGACAAGCCGAGGGAGAGACCGATGCTTGATTCAAAGTTACCCCCAGTCATTGACGAACTGAAATCCATCGTCGGCCAGCAGTACGTGCTGACCTCGCCGGAGGACCTGGTGGCCTATTCCTACGACGCCACGTTCACCTCCGCCAGGCCCAACCTGGTCGCGCTGCCAGCCAACACCCAGGAGGTCTCGGAGGTTCTCAAGGTGGCCAATCGAGAGGTGATCCCCGTGGTGCCTCGTGGGATGGGCAGCGGCCTGGCAGCGGGGTCTATTCCTTTCGGTGGGGGAATAGCCCTGCCCCTGACTCGCATGGACCGTTTGCTAGACATTGACTACGACAACATGATGGTCACGGCCGAGGCCGGGATCATCACTTCGGAGTTGGCGGACGCCGTGGCCAGAGAGGGCTACTTCTATCCACCGGACCCCTCCAGCGACCACTACTCCACTCTCGGCGGCAACGTAGCCTGCAACGCCGGTGGCGCCCACTGCCTCAAGTATGGCATCACCGGCGATTACGTCACGGCCTTGGAAGTGGTATTGGCCGATGGGCGGATCATGCGCGTAGGCGGCAAGGCGACCAAGAACGTCACCGGCTACGACCTGGTGCATTTGTTGGTGGGCTCCGAGGGTACGCTGGCTGTCATCACCGAGGTGACGGTCAGGTTCATCGCTGCGCCCAAGTCTGAGCGCACGGCCGAAGCGGTCTTCCCCAGGTTGGCCGACGCTGGCAAAGCCATCAACGCCGTGCTGTCCAGTGGCGTCGGCCCGGCCATGCTGGAGATCATGGACGAGACGGCCATCAAAAGCGTGGAGGATTATCTACATCTGGGGTTGCCCCTCGACGTCGAGGCCATCCTGATCATCCAAACCGACGGCGATGAAGCAGATGTGGTACGCGGCATTGAAACCGTCGTCGAGGTTTGTCGCCAGAACGGGGCCCGCGAAGTGCGCGTGGCTGCTACCCCGGAGGAAAGCGAGGAACTGTGGCGGGCGCGACACTCTATATCCGGGTCGCTGGGGCGCATCCGGCCCAACAAACTGGGCGAGGACATCACCGTACCCCACAGCGCCGTCCCGGAGATGATCGCCAGGATTAAAGAGATTTCGGCCAGGTGGGACCTGCCCATCGTCATCTTCGGTCACGCTGGCGACGGCAATCTGCACCCCAACATCCTCTTTGACAAGCGCGATGCAGAGGAATCTAAACGGGTGGAATCGGCGGTGGGCGATCTGTTCCGCGCGGCCGTCGAAGTAGGTGGATCCCTCTCCGGCGAACATGGGGTGGGAGTACTCAAACGCCCCTACCTGGAAATGGCCGTGGGGCCGGTGGCCGTCGAGATGCAAAAGCGCATCAAGCAGGCCTGGGATCCGAAGAACATTCTCAATCCGGGGAAGATTTTCTCGCCGACTTGATCCCTGGCGGCACACCGATCTGAAGAACCGTGCCCAGTAGAGAAAAAATGGATGAAATAAGATATAAACCCATCGGCGTCATCCACTCCCCGTTCCGAGAGCCCAAAGGAACACCGATACAACCGGCGGGCGCTGAAGGTGTTGATGGAACAATCGAGGTATTTCCAGAATACGCCGAGGGGCTGAAAGATGTGGAGGGCTTCTCCCACATTATTTTGGTATACCACTTTCATCTGTCCGAGAGGTCGCCTCTGAAGGTGAAACCCTATATGGATAACGAAGCACATGGCGTCTTTGCCATGCGAGGCCCAGGTAGACCGAACCCAATTGGCATTTCCACGGTACGTCTCGTCGGGATTGAAGGGAACGTGCTCCATATCCGAGACGTAGACATTGTAGATGGAACTCCCCTTCTGGACATCAAGCCATACGTTCCAGAATTTGATGTGAGGGAGGCAGAGAAAATCGGATGGCTTGAGGGGAAAGTGCATAAACTTCCGGCCTCAAAA
>Ga0315549_1005004_pt1 | contig 10967 bp, 9 predicted proteins | sample SalMarSW160200MG_FD_203101 | JGI IMG/M metagenome (GOLD analysis project Ga0315549, IMG submission 203101) | Salt marsh sediment microbial communities from the Plum Island Ecosystem LTER, Massachusetts, United States - Salt Marsh Sediment SW1601-200 ... | reverse complement strand
TGGATTAAAGACCGACGGGCCATCCTGCTTTTTCACTACGGGTTTTTTAAACGGTCTCTTCTCAGTCGTTAAGAATCAGCACGTGAGGGAAATAAAGTGCACCGCTGCTGGGGACCCATATTGCGAATGGGAAATCGTCTAGTTAGTACCAATGTGAGGAGGGAGTAACATGGAGAAACGAGGATTGTCACTAGCTGATATACAGGAGATGCCAAACAATAGCCTGATTTTGCTGTCAGGGCCTCCAGGAGCGGGAAAATCTACTTTTTGCTACCAAGCGGTGTTGAGCGGACTGGCCGTGGACAAACCGGTCATATTTGCTACCACAGAGCATGGTCCTACTGAGGTCATAGGTCTTTTGGAAGAAAAAGGAATGGGGGAGTTTCCGCCCGGAGCGCTGAGTTTTATTGATGCTTTCGGCGAAACTGTGGGTTTAGCAACCACTGAGCGCTCTGACACCACAGATGCCAACTGTGAGGACCTGAACAGCATAAGTATGGCCATTGATAAGCTGCGGCAGAGAATTGGCAGGCGCAGTATTATCCTTGCTTTTGATTCCCTGACTTCTCCCTATCTTTTTAATAAAGAGGAAGTATTCAGATTTATGAGACTCTGCCTGGCCAAGTTCGCTTCTGAGGGAAACTCCGTCCTAGCCTTAGTAGATGAAGGCTGTGGCAAAGAGGAAGACCTGGTAGCTATGATGAGCGTGGCCGATGGTATCCTCAAGATGGAAATAAAAGAGAACTCAAGGATTATGAATGTGGTTAAGCACCCAAAGGTGAAGCCGACAAGAATTGAAGTTCCTGTAGAACATAAACCGACCATTAAAGCAACGTGGCATTACGAGCCGAATGTAATGAGGCAGTTTCAGCAGTCGTTTTTTGGAAAAGGTAAAACGGCGCTGAGAAGGGAGGTTGGGGATTTTGTCAACCCATTCTGGCCGAACCTTGCCCATTGGAGTGGTATGCTCTGGGACCCCAAGGGGTTCCCCAAGATGATATACGAGTTGAACAAGGAAGAGTGCTCCATGTATGCAAGGGAGGCGAGCCAGTATATGCCCTGGCGCTGGAGATTTCTATTTAGGCTCATCTTTTCTCTGCAAGCCCTCGGGTTCCTGCCCAAGAATGCGAGCAAAGTAAAGGATATGAAAAAGATGGCGAAATTGGGTGGAGCCTGTATAATGCCAGCGCAGATGGAACGAAGCGGCAGCATCGAATACCTTGATGATATCTCTAAGACTGATGAGCACTACTTTAGAATATATGAGAACTCTGACTGCTGGGGTTTTGAGAAGGTCGGCACCACTACAGCTTCGCATCTACCTCCTGCCATGGCAGGTATGGTAAAGGCATTTGAGAAAAATGGAAGCGAATGGAACGCTATTGAGACCAAGTGTATAGGACTTGGAGATCCTTACTGTGAGGTTAAGCTGGTGCCGGGAGAAATTGATGAGCTAAGCTCTTCTTTGGAGAAAGACAACTCAATTCTTGAAAGGATACAGGGACAATTGATAGATCGTATTATGGGGTTTTTGTTTGATAAGAAACCTCTTATAGAGAGGCCGAAGTTGGGAAGTGATGTCCACCTCCATGTGGCTATGCACGCTATGGGTCTTCCCCATGTGGCTGGGGGGAGATATCGAATGGCGCAAAGAATGGGCGGGGCAAAGTCGGGAAAGGAGATCGGCCAACGTCTAATAGATGCGGGTCTGAGTGAGGATGAGGCGATAAGGCGCATTATTGATTTCATGAATTACTGTAAGGTGGGAAAAGTCACTCTGGGTGAGACGATAAGGATAAGAGAGAACTGTGAGGCCTGGCGAACCAAGCTAGTTACCACTATCGAGGAGCCCTCTTGCTTCTTCACCACCGGCTTTCTAAATGGCCTATTCTCTGCGGTCAAGAACCAGCACGTTAGGGAGACAAAGTGCATCGTCGCTGGAGATGCATACTGCGAGTGGGAGATTGTATAGCTATGCCTAATTTAGAGGCGAGGTAGAAAAAAGGAGTGTCTATGTATAGATACCTACTATGTGTCGCTATTTCTGCTGTTGTGTGGATTGTCAACGGCAGGTGGCTAGTTCAGGCAGCGAGAGAACGTATTACCAGTGAAATTTACATTCACACGGGGGTGGGTCTATTTTTCACCCTATTGGTGCTGGAGTTAACTCTTGGCTCTTTCAGATTGTGGCCGCGAATTGATATCCTATGGATTCAGATGCTTGGTTTTGCACTCTACGTTCCCTCAGGTTATTTGGTTGGGGTATCTTTTCATGCCTTGCACTCTAAAGGGAAGTCGGAAAGCGCTGATCCTACTGCCACTACTACTTTTGTTGATAGCGGGATATATGGTATTGTGCGCCAACCCATGACTCTAGGGATGGCAATATGGTCGATTGCTTTGATTTTAGTGTTTCAGTCGTCCCTTGCGATAATCCTGGGGATAATATCAATAGTATGCTTCTGGATCTCGGCCAAAAAAGAAAGTGAATATGACATCAGTAAATTTGGAGAGAAATACAGGGAATATATGAGAAAGACTCCGATGTGGAATGTTTTTAGGCGGCCAGGAAGGTCATAGATTCAGGGGCAAAAGGTATACTCTTCCAATAGATACTCGTGGCCAAGAGGATGCTATTTGTTTTTACCTATTACTATGCGCACTCCAGGCGATAACATGAAGCAGGTAACGACCGATGCATTGGTGGACACAGGAGCAGACATGACGTGCCTTCTAAGAGCGATTATTAACGTCCTCGGTGCTGAGCGTGCAAGTACCTATAATGTCGTCGGTATAAATGGGGTATCGATTGGTCCTGCTAATACCTATTTTCTGGAGTTCGAAATAGCAGCAACGAAAAAACTCGTGGAGGTTATTGCAGTTGGCGATGAGCCTATTCTGGGTCGAAACCTCATTAACGAGTTCATACTTGAGCTTCATGGACCCACTCAGGAATTGAGCATTACGTTGGGCACCGAATAAGGCTAAGAAAATCTTAAGACAATTGACAAGGGGCGAGTAACATGCAACGTCGTATAACACAGCATAAAAGGTTCGTGCCTTACAGCACTCACGCAAATTTTTGCTTCGCAGAAATTTCTCTTATGTTGGAAACGTTATATGAAATACATTGCCGGTTACTGCCGCCCTTCCGTAGGCGACGAATACCTTTGAAAACAAAAGAAACAATACAAAGTCGGTATAAATAATGACTAGAAGACAAACTGAAGGAAGTGAAACGTGGAAGAGATTGCTTGAATGGGACAGAGGTCAAAAGGCATCGGAAAGGATGTCTTTACATATTGTCAGATTCGAAGACTATACTTGCATTGACCCTTCTCATCCGCTTGGTGGCAAGGATGGTAAAAAAGATGCAGTATGCTTAAGAGATAATTCTAAGTGGATTGTAGCATGTTATTTCCCAAGAGGGCAACAAGACTTCAAAACAACTAAAGAAAAATTCAAGTCAGATATGAAAGGAATAACTAAAAACGATGCAATTGGAATTGCTTTTGTTACGAACCAAGAATTAAGAATAAGCGAAAGAGAGGAAATGATTTTGTGCAGTGAAGGCTTTGAAACCGATATATTTCACCTTGAGAGAGTAGCTAATATCCTAGACAATCCTTTTAATTACGGAATTAGGCTTGATTTTCTAGACATAGAAATGACTAAGGAGGAGCAATTATCATACTTTTCTGCTATAAACAAACCGATAGAAGAAATGCGTCAGTTGATATTACGAGCACAAAAGTCAGAACCTATAAAAATTGAATTAGAAAAAATCAGAGATGAAATGAATGCAAATAAAGAAAGTGTAAAAAGTGAGCCTCGTTATGGAATACCGATAGAGCGTAGTATTTATTCGGTAGATCCAAGTCCTTTGCTAATGAGATGCTCATACTGCAATTATGGTTATTTGATACCAGGATATGGCTATAGAAATTCTGCGACAGTAGGATATGGCAGCAATATGTTTGCATGTCCTAAATGTGGCAATGTTGAAAAAAGATTTTAATGCCTTCGCCGTCCTTGGCTTCGGCATTGTGGGCAATGTCCTTCTTATAGCACTGCATTCCCGCAAGGGCTGCGGGTTTTGGATTAAATAAAATAAGTATAACAAGGTATCCCGCGCCATACCATCTCAGAGACTGCAAGCAGCCGCTGCGTTTATTCTTCGATGGCATCGGGAATGCTAAACGTTATATGAAATAATCGCCTTATTAAATAATCTATGAGGAGTGGAAACAAAATGAATGCAATTGAGTATATTCAAACAAAACAACAAATATGGGCTAAGAGTCAAGGAATTAACCTCAGTAAAAGCAAAGGAGATCGTGGGAAAAAAATATACACAAGCGAACTTAATGAAAATTTATTCCTTCCAATAAATTCAACTGTAAAACAAGCTTTTGATGAAGGTGACGGCAACGAACTTAATCAGCACGATGGTTTTCCAGCAAAAATGCAAGCGCTCCATTCATCATCTGCACTCGCAGTAAATGTATTTCAGTATTGGATGACAAAAAAAATTTCCATAATTGCATCTGCCTGCGGATTATGTAAAAAAGATAATACAAGTCCCGAATCAATCTCTTTTGAAAAAAAATTTGAAATCAATGAGAAATTTCAATTCAGTCCCAATATTGATGTGGTCATTGAAAATTCAAGTAATTTCAATTTTAAAGTTTTTGCTATTGAGTGTAAGTTTACAGAACCGTACTCTGATAGAGACCCCACAGACTCCAAAGGATTAAAGGAGAAATACATTTCTCTTGAAAGCATTTGGAACGATATTCCCAATATATATCAGCTAGCACAAAGAATATCTCCAAATGATAATGATTTTGACTTCTTTCATCCAGCTCAATTAATCAAACATATTTTAGGACTAAAAAGGAAATATGGAAAAAATGGATTTAAGCTACTGTATCTTTGGTATGATACTCTTGGGGGAGAAGGTTTAAGACATAAAGAAGAAATTGAAAGATTCATAGAAATCAGTAAAGAAGATGGCGTGAAATTTCAATCAACCAGCTATCAAGAACTTATTTTAAGGTTGAGAAAAGACTATTTGGATGAACACAGTGAATATATAAATTATTTATCAAATAGATATTTCTGACAAAAAATAAGGCGATTACATCACATAACAAGCGGATATGCGGTTCGCTCGTTGCACTTCGCTCACCCAAATTCTGCCTTCGGCGGAACTTTGCATACCCGCCAGCCGTTATATGACATTTTGCTTGGCGGTATATAGCAAAGAGAAGGTTGTTAGGTGGTAAATATGGTAAAAGAATACCAAACTACTGAAGAGATTATAAGCCTTGGTGAAGAAAAAGGGCTTCTCAAGATTAGTGAGAACAAAGTCGAGTACGTTTCAATTAGGAAGACTTACAAAATTACTGATCCTGAAGAACTTGTTAGGGCATCCTACTACACCGAGCTTATAACCAAGTACAAATATCCTAAGGCGAGGATTGACCTTGAAGTAGTAGTTCCTCGTCGAGAACCAAAAGATAAAGCTGATATTATAGTTTATGAAGACGACGAGAACAAGAAGCCTTATATTGTGGTTGAATGCAAGAAGGACGGTATTTTTCAATCTGAGATTAGACAGGCTATAGAGCAAGCTTTTGGAAACACTAATTCATTGGGAGCAAAATATGCAATACTCGTTGCAGGCAATATTCGTATTGCCTTTGATGTGGCTAACTTCCCGCCAATGGAGAGAGAGAAAAATATCATTGCTGACATCCCCATTCGATACGGGAAAGTAATTAAGTTCAAATATAAAAAGGGAGATTCGGATTGGGACTTAAAAGAGGTAAGCAGAGATGAGCTTCTGAATAAATTCCAGCAATGTCATGATACTCTCTGGGAGGGAGGAAAGCGAAACCCGGCGGAGGCATTCGATGAAATGAGTAAGCTTATGTTCTGTAAAATTCACGATGAACGGTTTTTGACGACTAAAGGAAATTATTATGCATTTCAAGTAGGCACTCATGAAACGATTAACGAAGTAGCTGAGAGAGTTATTAAAATTTATAATGATGCTCAAAGTATTGATCCTGACGTTTTTATAGATCCCATTAAGACAAAATATCCTATCATTCACAGTATAATAGAAATATTACAAGGCATTTCCTTATCAAAGACCGATCTCGATGCTAAGGGTATCGCCTTTGAGCATTTCCTTGGAGCAGTTTTTCGTGGGGAGATGGGGCAATATTTCACTCCCAGAACAATTGTTGAATTTATAGTCCAATTTCTTGACCCAAATATTCATGACCTAGTTATTGATCCGGCTTGTGGGTCTGGTGGTTTTCTTATTTATACTTTGGATAGGGTAAAGAAAGATTTAGAAGCGGGGTTAGAACCACAAGACGCGAGGGATAGATGGAAGGACTTTGCTCTCAAGCAAGTTTACGGTATTGAAATCAATAGTCAACTGGCTCGTGTTTCAATGATGAATATGATTATCCACGAAGACGGACATACAAATATTGAAAATTATGACTCTCTTGATTTCCCAGAAAAATGGAGAAGGCAAAAAATAAGAGAGTACTTTGGTAAAAAGTTCAGCCTCCTTTTAACTAATCCCCCATTTGGGGCTTCTGTAAAAGAAAGGGAAAAGGCATATTTTTCCAAATACAATCTTGGAAGCAAAACAAAGAAAAGAAATAGACAAAATACTGAGGTTATATTCATTGAACGTTGTTTGGATTTTCTCAAACCGGGTGGACGTATGGGAATAGTCTTACCTGATGGTATATTAACGAACTCAACACTCCGGTATGTAAGAGACTTCATTACAAAAAGAGCACGAATTTTAGGAGTTGTATCACTACCACAAATCGCTTTCACTCACTACGGATCCGGCGTAAAAGCATCACTTCTATTTTTAGAAAAGAATAGTATCACTTCCAAAAAACCTTACCCGATTTTTATTTCGATAGCAGAACATATTGGATATGACGCTATAGGAAGGCCAGATACAAATGAGTTCCCGAAGATACTAGAAGATTACAAAGATTTTTCTGAAGGTGAAAGGAAACTTAGTTCCAACTCCTTTATAGTTATGAGTAATGAGCTTAAGGGGAGGTTGGATTGTTTCTATTACAAGAAGGAATTTAAGGCTTTAATAGAGAAATTAGAGAAAAGTAAATATCCAGTTCACGAACTTGGTGATTTTATAGTTAATATTAGATATGGTGCTTCAATTAAGAATATTTATGTAGAGAAAGGTATACCACTTTTGAGGATTCTTAACCTGAAACCAAACTGGTTAGATTTAACTGATGTGGTACAATTGCCAGAAGAAAAGCGGAGAGAAATTGGTAAGTGTTTTGTCAAAGAACACGATTTACCAATCTCTAGAAGCGGGACAATCGGTGTTGTTGCTGTAGTACCAAAAGAGGCAGAGGAATTTGCTTTCGGCTCCTATATGATAAGCTTTCGAATAGATAAGAAAAAGGTAGATCCTTATTTTGTATCTTTGGTGATGAATAGTGATTTAATTCAAGGACAAATACAAAGAGAACGTATTGGGGCATTACAGGGGAATATAACAATTCCTTCCATTAAATCAATCAAAATCCCTGTACCGTCCCTATCTACCCAAAAAGAAATCGTTAAAAACTACTACAACTCAAAGAGAAAAAGTAATGAGTTGAGAAAGAAAGCAGAAAAGATAGAAACCGAAGCTGTACAAAATATTGAGAAGGTGATAATAAGGGAGAATGGTGGTTAGTGGAATTATCACCAAGCAAAACAGTCGTCTAAAAAGGATATATCTGAAGTACTTCGGATATAACACCAAAATGGAAGGATATCCGAATAAGTTCGGATATAAACGAGTTAGACGAAATGCTCACTTCGGGACAAAAAATAAAAACAGTGGATGATTATTACTTAAGAAAGGAGATGAATAAAAAATGATGAACAAAAAAATGAATAATGAAATGTTAGATTATGCAAATTGGGTTCCAAAGAAAATGTTGATAGCTTTCCTTATGCTAACATTACTTTTCGGCGGGCTTACGTTTTTACCTGTTCACATAATCGTTCGAGTTGTTTTTGGGATTCTTTCAGTAGTTTTCTTGTTATTTTTCTTCTATTTTTATTATTCCTATCACGTGTTCTCCGTAAATGGTGGTGCTTTTCAGAAAACGATACTCAATGTCGTGGTGGACAAGCTGGTATGGGACGGTCAAGGGAATACGCTTGACATTGGCACAGGCGCTGGGGCGTTAGCAATTGGTGTCGCTAAGAAATACCCTAATGCAAAAGTCACGGGAATTGATTACTGGGGAAAGGGTTGGAGTTATTCGCAAAGAATGTGCGAAAAAAACGCGGCCATTGAAGGGGTCGGTGAGCGGACCAACTTCCAAAAAGCGAGTGCCGCTAGCTTGCCGTTCGACGATGGGGAATTCGACGCGGCCGTGAGTAATTTCGTCTTCCACGAGGTGAAAGATGCCAAGGACAAGCGCGACGTAATTTGGGAGGCGTTCCGAGTGGTGCGTAAGGGCGGAGCGTTTTCATTTCAAGATTTATTTCTTAATAAATGGTTTTATGGAGAAATAGATGATCTTCTCGAAACTATTCGTGAATGGGGAGTTGAAGAAGTGCATTTTACTAATACGGCGAATTTGGTTGAGATTCCACGATTACTTCGCGTTCCTTGGATGCTTGGAAAGATTGGAATCATTTATGGAAAAAAGTGAGGATATTGTCCCTTCGTTCGCACTATCGTCTAACAGCGGATATGAGGCTACAGCCTTCGGCTTTCGCCCAAATTCTCGCTTCGCTCGAACTTCTCATATCCGCAAAACGTTAGCTGAAATTTGGCTTGAAGCATTGAGGTGAAATGAAATGAATCTCAACATTAACATTTCGATCCCGGACCTATGGGGTGAACAGAGATTCCAAAAAAATGAATGGGGTAGTATAAACTACTTAGTTGGTCCCAACGCAACTGGAAAAACACGATTTGCCGAACAGTTAAAGCAGCAGTGCCAGAATCAAGGGCTTAAGGTTCGGCATCTGAGTTCGGAACGTTTAGCTGGGCTTGAAAAACAGCAATACGGTCTCTTTGGTTATAGTAACATATTCAGAGGATTAGATACCGGGCAGTTTGCACAGTACATAAATCAAGGAAAGGAATACGGCTTGTCTGCTGATGCTTTCACTATTCTCAAAGAAAGGCTTGACTTGCGAATAAGGATTGAAGCTATTTTGTCCCAATTGTTCGGCAGACGGATAAGACTGGCAGAAGAAGGCGGATTTCTCAAGCCCAAAATTCAAAAAATTGAGGGAGGAGATGAATATGGTCTAAAAGAAAGCGAATGCCATGGACTTAAGGAACTCATTACCCTTCTGACTTTACTCTATGAAGATGAGTACAATTGTCTGATTATTGATGAGCCAGAGCTACATTTACATCCACAATTTCAAACTTTTTTTCTCCAAGCGATTAGAGAGATTGCTGGCGACCCACGTAGTTGCGCAGGTAAAAAATGCTTTTTTATTATTACCCACTCTCCCTATTTTGTTGATATACGTACACTTGAAGATTTGAAATACTGTATCGTTTTTCAACCCGATAAGCTTCCTGCGTGTATAGATCAGCTGGAAGGTGAAGACGAATGGAGAATAAAACGTCTATTGCCAAGATTGAATACACATCACAAGCAATTCTTCTTTGCTTCTCGCCCAATCTTCGTAGAAGGTTATTTTGACCAACAGATCTTTAGCCTAGTCCAAGAGAAAAGAGGCAAACTTTTAGGAGCATCTGGGTCTTGTATTATTGATGTTGGTGGCAAGGATGAATTAGATCTGTTTTTCAGAATGTGCAAGAAATTTAATATGGATGCCCAATTTATAGCAGATTTAGATACGCTGCTCAAAGGGAAACTGAGACAGTCTGTATCCGAAGATGAACGCTGCCGAGTTTACTTGTAAGAAGAGGGTTTAGGAACAGACCTTATGCATGTGATCGGGGAAGCTGAAAGGGCAATCAATGAGTGTTTGAATGAACTTGAGCCGAAGTTGACGGATACCTCTGAGTCAAATCTCCCATTACAAAAATTCCGGGATGCGCTTTCTAAATCAAGTGAACCAGAGATAAAAAGGTATGTTTTCTTGATTGGATTAAAAAATATTGGGGAGCAAATTAAGAGTGTCATTTCAAGTAATACGGAAAAGTTGAACTTCATTGAAGGGAGACTCCAAAAGATAATTCAGGCTTTTAAACGCTCTGGAGTGTATGTTTTATCTAATGGTGAGCTGGAAAACCATTTACCAGAATACACAGGAGATCCCTACTTACTTTCGGATAGCATCAAGGCAAATACCTTTGAAAAAGAGCGAGATTTTATCTTAGGAAATGATTTAACTGAAGCAGAAATTTGTGCACGATATGGCGAACTTATAACTATTTTAGATGAAGCAATAATTCCAAAGGAAATAGATATGGATTTATACCTCACCTACGCCATCCGCGATTGGATATATAGAGTTCAATCCGCTTATAATCGAGGCGAAGTCAGGGATGAGGATTCTCTTAAAAGAAATGCAATGATAGATTGGCAAACTCATTCTCGGATATTCGATTTGTTAGAGTTCTCTCTGAATCAAGATGGCTTTGTTTGCAGAATCAAACTTAAACCCTTACTTGATCCAAAAGAAAGAGAATTCATGTTCAATAATAGACTCTCTGCTGCAAATTATCAACTAAAAGAGAGCCAAACTTCAGCTAACAGCGGATAAAAGGGAAATCAAAGATTTCCTCAAATTGCCTTCGTCGGCAACTTCTTTTATCCGCAAATCGTTATGCGAAATAGCACCGAAAACGAGTGAGGTCATGTGCAAAATAGATATTGGTGTTTTGGGAGGAGAAAATGAAAGCAGCAATTATGTACTGGACAAAATCTGGTAATACAGAAAAGGTAGCGACAGCTATA
>Ga0315549_1005003_pt1 | contig 10967 bp, 12 predicted proteins | sample SalMarSW160200MG_FD_203101 | JGI IMG/M metagenome (GOLD analysis project Ga0315549, IMG submission 203101) | Salt marsh sediment microbial communities from the Plum Island Ecosystem LTER, Massachusetts, United States - Salt Marsh Sediment SW1601-200 ... | reverse complement strand
ATTTTCACCTCAGTCGCTCCTTTTCATCACTCCAATTTTTTCTTAATCTCACCATTCCGAAGCATATAATGCGGCTCCCCCCTTTCCTCCATCTGATACCTGATGCAGCTTTCCCAGTTTCCCATGCAACATTTATCTATCCACCTCCAGTCTAGTTTCCCTTGCTCGTGATAGAACTTCATAGGACAAACCGAATACCACTTACAAACTCGCCGACTCATTTTGCCTCTTATCTTAGCCCTATGCTTACTAACAGCCACAGAAAATTTTGAAGATAGTAACTAAACAAATATCGCCACGAGAGCTCAGGTTTGAGCGCAAACACCTTGATGATTAAGATATTCAGGGAGAGGATGACTCATCATAGCTCGATTACCAGTCCTGCTCCGCACTGTAAAGCTTTACCTGGGAATAAATCCAATATCTCCCTCTTGCATTGGGTACAGTGACAGGGATAGATTATTGATAACCCCTCGAAAAGCTTAAACTCATGAAATCCGTGGAAGCCTCCAGCGATGCCATAGAGTTTTCCAAACCTTGAGGCAACGCCTAAGATATTTCTCATGGCAGGATGGGCACACCCTGTTACTACAAATATTCCCTTCTCTGTCTTGAGCGCTAAGGATTGCTCTATGCCTTCAAGTTCACCAGTGGAGAAGACATCCTCACCAATTTGTATCGCATCCTCGACCATGGTTACCCTTCTCCCCGGGAACGCCCTCCTAAAAGAACTGGGTAGAAAAAGCTCAGCCATTTCGTTTATTCTCAGAATCTCAGAAAGTCCACCGGTATGATCTCCATGAGCGTGTGAGATTACAATTGTCTTTATATTCTTTGGGTCTATATTGAGCTCGTTCATATTATGTGCCAGCGTGGAGCTATCGGCACCGGTATCAAATAGAATTGGTGAAGCCTCTTCACTTTCAATCAAGGCAGAAAAGCCCCAACCAGCCCTTAACCCCTCCTTCTTTACTTCATTGTCATAAACAACTGTAATCTTCATTTCCCCTCCTTATTAACTTTGCTGCGAGGCCAGCCACCCTATATGTCTATGGCAGTGGCCGACTGGCTCTTGCCAAGCTTCATAGACACAGCCTTGCCGTGGACACCTCCTTAAATCTTCTTCGGTGATGACTTTGACTCCGCTCCTTTTCAGTAAGGCAGTGCTTATGATCTTCACACCCTAATTGTATCCCTTGACACTACTTGGAACAAGGGGGCAGAGCTGCTACGATCCGGTAGTAAGGAATATATGTAAGCTGCGTTCCACACTCAGCCAGTTTCTGCGGTAGCTACCTGGCAGATTCTGCCGCTTGTCAGAATCTAGGCGAGCACTATCAGCTTGATTGAAATATCTACCCTCATCTCTATCCCTTAGTAAATAAAGGAATGCTGCTTCATTTTGATCCACTTCCCCTCATCGATACCAATTAAATTACCGCACTGACATTTAACTTCGTTTCCATCACGGACGCCATAATCCTTGACTATCCGGCCTTTCCAGCAGTGTAGCACTCGCCCTTTCCCAATCTTCAAATATCTAAACACCTTACGCCTGCACTTAGCACATTTTATAGTTATCATTTCCTATAAGCCTTCGTTAGTCTGCCCCTTCCCGGATTATTATAGTTCCCATATGGTTTAAAGGGAAGGTAGCTTTGCCCTTACCAATGACTAGTGCTAGTATAACCTTGAAGTTAAAGAGAGGTTACAGTGCAAATAGAAGTAATTGGTGCCGAATCTTTAGGGGTTCGCGGCCTATGCTGCGTAGTTACAACAAGAGAGCGCAAGGTGGTTATTGACCCCGGGGTTGCCCTGGGGTTTAGACGACATGGTCTACTACCGCACCCAGTTCAGGTGGCAGCTTCTGAGAGAACTAGGAGACTTATCGAAAAGGCTCTGGAAGATGCCACTGACGTCGTGATTAGCCATTACCATGGAGACCATCACCCATTGGTTGATGCCAATCCATATCAGCTTTCTGCGAAACGAGTGGCTAAGTTATGCTACCGCCCCAGGTTCTGGACTAAAGGGACAAAAGACCTTTCATATAATCAGGCTCATCGAGCGGAGGCTCTGGCTAATAGTCTTGGTCGGATTTTGCCAGTTGCGGAAGGAATGAGTGACGGACCGCTGACTTTCTCTCTCCCTGTTCCCCATGGTGAGCGAGGGGGGCGTGGGGGCAATGTGATGATCACCCGGGTTGAAGAGGATGGAGAGGTTTTTATACATGCCTCAGATATACAGATGCTTAATGATACAGCAATCAAGCAGATTATTGCCTGGCAACCAAATGTAGTGCTTGCCTCTGGGCCACCTATTTATTTACCAAGCTTAACTTTGGAGGAGCAGGAAGATGCCTTACGCAGGACTTTACGTTTGGCGGAAAAAGTTGATACCCTGATTCTTGACCATCACTTGATGCGCTCCAGGAAGGGAGAGCGGTGGCTGGACTATGTCTCTCCTCTTACCAAGCATAAGGTTATTTGTGCTGCTGACTTTATGGGGCTCCGCCGCAATCTGCTTGAGGCTGAACGGGTTTTTTGGTACAAGAGGCTACCGGTTCCTGAGGGCTGGCATCAAGCCTATGCTCGTGGCGAAATAGATGTGGTCTCTGACTGGTCTCATAAGGTGGTATGATTAGAGTGAGATGAAGCTTATTAGTGCCTGTTTATTAGGGATAAGGTGTGCTTGGAGCGGCGATGACAAATATAAGAACCAGCGTGCCATTCAACTTTCCAAGGTTGAGAGTCTGATTCCTGTCTGTTCTGAGCAACTGGGAGGGCTGTCTACTCCCAGAGCGTCTCAAGAAATCCAAGGCGGCACAGGGGAGGGTGTCCTTGATGGCAAATGCAAGGTTCTGAATAAAAACAGAGAGAATGTTACCAAGGAATTTATCAGAGGAGCCGAGGAAACCCTAAAAATTGTCCGGCAGCTTAATATCAAGGAATTTATAGCTAAGTCTGGAAGTCCATCATGTGGTTGTAGCCAGATATATGATGGCTCATTTTTAGGCAGATTGATAGATGGCGATGGGGTCACCACTGCGCTACTGCGAAGAAACGGTATCAGAATTATAGCAGAGGAAGATTTATAGCTCGCCTTGAAACAATCCTAGGCAGCGCATCCTAAACCATTCATAATTCTACCATTGCTGAGGCCTACTTCAGTTTGAGGGTGAAGTCCAACTAGCTATAATCGGGTTGCGTCAAGGTGAAAGAGGGAAAGCAGAGGAGAGGCTATGAAGAAGATAGGTATCCTAGGCGGAATGGCTCCAGAGTCAACAGTAGAATATTATCGTATTATCACCACTCTTTGTCGTCAAAGAGGAATGGGGTACCGCTATCCAGTGATTATTGCATATAGCCTGAACTTTCATGAGTTTATTACTCTAGTGGAATCAGGGAACCTGCCAGAGGTGATCAATCTCCTTTGTGAAGTAATCAATTCACTGTCTAACGCAGGTGCGGACTTTACCTTTATAGCGTCAAATACACCACACCTAGTTTTCAAGTGGCCGCCAGGTCACCCATCCCGCTTTTGAGCATCGTTGAGGAGACTGGCAGAGTGGCAAAAAACTCAGGATTTACCAGAGTGGGTTTGTTCGGCACAAAATTCACTATGGAAGCTGACTTCTACAGCAATATTCTCTCGACCAAATACAGCATATCAGTGGTTACTCCTAGAAAAGCCGACCAAGGCTATATCCACTGCAAAATCATGACCGAGCTTGTAAATGACTGTATTGTTGATGAAACCCGGCAAGAACTGTCAAGGATTGCCAGAAAGATGGCCGACAAAGAACATATTGGAGCCCTGATATTAGGGTGCACAGAATTACCACTGATTCTCTCTGAAGAGGTTGTTGGCATCCCAGTTCTTGATACCACTAGAATTCATGCCGAGGCCGCCTTAAACTTTTCTCAATCCAGCAATTTTCAGGAGCAAAGTCAGATTTAAATCTGCCCCTCGTTGAACAATTTATCTCAAAGTGACCCTCTAGTCAAGCATTCGCTTGCCTTAAATTCCATATCACTTCGAAGAAATGGCGTGTCCACTCGTTGGCTATCTTCCGGTTTGCGCAGAAAACTATGCGAAGATGTGGGTGAAGGGCATATAGCTCGGCAATCGCTTTAGCACAGAAGCCGGGATTGTAATGGTGCACCTTCTTGGGATTTAGAAAATCGGCATAGGGGGCTTCGATTACCAGGGCATGGTTATCTTGGGCCGCCAGCTCGGCAAGCCTCTGGTGCAGCACCGGCATAGTTCCGAAGTCAGCCAGCAGGTTATCCAGTGTCTTACGCTCCACTAGTGCCAGCATCTTATCTCCATCCACGAGCGCATAGTCACCACCAGAGATAGCACCGCGCTCAGTTACGGCACTGGGGAAACGCCAAGGGTACTTCTCGTTGCTGTGTATGCGAACAACCAACTCGGTCTTGCTGTGGCGTGACACGAGTCTAAAGGTAGGACGGTGCTGCTCGATGGACTTCTGGGTTAGCCAGAAGATTTGCTCGTAGCTCTCTGCCGGTCGGCCCTTGTAGGACTTCTTCAGAAAGAGGAAATCGCACCGCTTATAGCGCTTGCGGTCTAACACAATGGAGATACGGCGACCGCGCTCATTGAAGGCAACGATATCCACCCGCTCCAGCTCTTCCAGTACCTCGTTCGGTGCTGGCGGCTCATCTTCACGCAAGCAGAAAATGTGCCTGCCTGCCGCTGGCCACCGGTCTTGGGTACGTAGCACCAGCCACGGCTTAACCCCTCTTAAAATCTGGAGACGGTAGGGGAAGCGGTCGTTCGGGGTTCGCTCTAGAATCCAGGTTCCTTTTCCCACTGTGATGATTATACCGCAGAATATGTGGCATCTTGAAGTGAAAACCCTTAATAAGTCGAGTTTATGATGAACTTTTCATCGAAGTGTTAGATCGAAATAAGGGCCCACATTTAACTGCGATAACCTCCTGAAGTATGATATCATTGAGTCAGATGGTACCATTATTCTCAGGCATTGCCGGGAGAGTTTTATGAGTAATGACAGCGTGGCTGAACTTAGCACTATATGGAATGAAGCCAAGGGTCATATTGAACAAGGTAATTATGAAAAGGCCATCGAGATATATAGGTATATTCTACTCAGGTATAGTGACAACGATATTGCTGTCGAGTATGCAAGTGCCTATCTCGGTGATATTTTCCTTAGGCTAAGGCAGCTTGATCTCTCGGAGAATCATATTAAAAAAGCCATCAGTTATAATCCCGAGAAGCCTAGCTACCACTACATACTTGGATTTACTTATTCCATAAAATGTAAATGGACAGAGGCAATTCGGGAGTTTGAAGTGACGGTTGACAGAGAGCCTGATAACGGTGAATACCTACGTGGATTAGGATGGGCTTTCTATAGTAGCGGCAATAAAATGAAGGGCTTGGCATACCTTCATAAAGCAATTGATCTCTCGCCAACTAACGTAAATATATTAACCGATCTGGCGGTTGCTTACTTATCATTGGGTAACATCGATAAGGCTAAAAAGTATGGGGAAAAGGCAGTGCAAAATAAGCAGATATATTCCCTTCACGATGGGTTATATATTAATAGGGGAAGATATTATAACAATAATATCTTCGGGCTTTGAGGAAGGAGGTGTCCGTCAACAACAAAGCGCTGAAATATTCAATTTCTCACTAGTTAAGCGAATGCTGAGTTCCCCTACCGAGGATACGTTTAGCTAATGAGATGCCCAATAATCGTGAACTTTGCGCAATTCCTGGATGTAGAATTTATCTTTATCATTTCCAAAAATAAGCCTAATGCTCGACCCAACGTAAAGAAGCCTTGTCCAGGCATAAGACTTTCCTTGTGAGCGACTACCGCCGATATCATTGGCCGGTCTAGTTCCTGTTCATGTCCGGCTTATATCAGTCACCAACCCGTACCCGGCCCCAAATGGCTACTACCCGCGCTAATGAATCGATGCTATCCGACTCCGTCTCGACACCTTTGCGAAAGCAAAGCTTCATGTAATTGCTTAGTACCAGTGCACCGACACTCTCAATAGCAGAACGGACGGCTGCCAATTGAGTCACCAAGCTTTCACAGTCACGGCCATCAACGATCATTTTCTCAATACCGCGAACCTGCCCTTCAATCCTTCTCAGGCGTTTCAGCAACATCTCCTGTGATATTTCTTGTTCAGCCATTGCGCCCTCCAAAATTTCGTTTTAGCTATTGATATGCCATACCCCCATAGGGTATAATATCAGACCGCAATGCCACCCACATTTTATCACATACAGTATGTTAGGCAATAGTCTCTGTAACTCTTGCGCAAAGGAGGCAACGATGGTTGAATTTGAGCCAAAGATAGTCGGTTTCTTCTGCAACTGGTGCTCCTATGCTGGTGCTGACCTTGCTGGCACTTCTAGGATTCAATATCCACCCAATATCAGGGTAATCAGGGTGATGTGCTCTGGAAGAGTAAGCGACCTCCTCACATTAAAGGCGTTTGCTGCCGGGATCGATGGGGTTCTAGTTGCTGGCTGCCACCCAGGAGACTGCCATTACCAGAAGGGCAACCTCAGTGCTAGGAGAAGGGTTACCGGCTTAAAACCTTTCCTTGATGCCTTAGGCATTGGTAAAGACAGGCTCAGGCTGGAGTGGATCTCAGCCTCTGAGGGGCAGAAGCTAGCTGAGACGGTTAAAAGTTTTACCCAAACTATAAAAGGGCTTGGACCGAGTCCATTCAATAGGAGGCGAAATGAGCATTGAGTATGCACCTACGATATGTCCCTACTGCAGTTGTGGTTGTGGCATCTACCTGGTCGTCAAAGACGGCAGGATAATCGGGCGGGAGCCGTGGAAGGAGCACCCTGTCAATGAAGGCGCCAACTGCCCTAAGGGAAAGAATGCCTACCACTTCCTCTACAGCGATGAAAGGCTTAAGATGCCGCTAGTGAGAAAGAATGGGACCTTTCAAGAAACCCCTTGGGATGAGGCGCTTGACCTCGTTGCCACTAAATTGAAAGAGGCCACCCCAGAGAACTCTGGCTTTCTAGCTTCGTGTAAGAATACCAACGAGGAATCATATGTAATACAGAAGTTTGCCCGGGTGGTAATGGGCACTAATAATGTGGAGTGCTGTTGTAGGTTATGCAATTCCCCTTCGGCGGCTGCCCTCGGTCCGGCAGTCGGTTCTCCGGTAATGCAAACCTCTCAGCCTGAAATTGAGCTTGCCGACTGTATCTTCCTTGCTGGTACCAATCTCAAGGAGACTATGCCCCTGATGGCTCGGAGGGTGCTTAGAGCAAAAGCTAAGGGAGCCAAGGTGATTTGTACCGACCCTAGGAAAACAGCTACAGCCAGGTATCTGGGTGACATTCATCTGCAACTCAAAGTGGGTACGGATGTAGCCCTGATTAATGCCATGATGAGTATTATTCTTGCTGAAGGGCTGGAGAACAGGGCGTTCATAGCATCAAGAGTTGCGGGATTTGATGAGCTACGAAGTTCCCTATCAGCGGTGGACTTAAAGCAGGCGGAAGAAATTACCGGGGTACCGCTGGAAGAGATTAAGGAAGCGGCAATCACTTACGCCAAGGCGCAGAGAAGCTGTATCATCTATGGTCAGGGTATATGTGAACATACTGTCGGCACAGACAACGTCAAGGTTCACAGTAATCTAGCCCTTCTTACTGGGCACATCGGCAAGCCAGGAACCGGGGTAAATTCAATGAGAGGGAATACAAATGGCGAGGGCGCCGGCGACATGGGTAGTCTGGCTGTTTTCTATCCCGGACTTGTGCGCGTGAGCGAGGAGGTAGCAAAAAACTTTGAGAATATGTGGGGAGTGGAGAACCTGCCCGCGAAGCCTGGCCTCACCTTTATTGAGATGTTGTATAAGTGTCCTTACCTCTATCTTGTAGGGACAGACCCCATGATGGTTGTTCCCGATGTTAATAACCTGAGAAAGGCTCTGCAACAGGCTGATTTTTTGGTAGTTCAGGACATATTCCTTACCGAGACGGCTAAACTCGCCCATGTAGTCTTGCCAGCAGCACCCTGGGTAGAGAAGGAAGGAACCATTACCTATGTAGACCGGAGGGTGCAAAAGGTGGATAAGGTCGTTAACCCTCCCGGTGAGGCTAAGCCTGACTGGTTAATTATATGCCAGTTAGCCGAAAGGATGGGCTACAAGGATAAATTCAACTTCACCTCTGCCGGGGAGATATTTGAGGAGATTAGAAGCTGTGTTCCCGACTTTCACGGGATAACCTACGAACGGCTTAAGAAGACAGGAGGGATTTACTGGCCATGCCCTTCGGAGGACCACCCGGGCACGCCCACCATGTATTTGGAGAAGTTCAATACGCCAGACGGTCTGGCTCGCTTTCAGCCAGCCGAATTCAAGCCACCAGCGGAATTACCTGATAAAGAGTATCCCTATGTTTTAACTACAGGAAGAACTATCTTTCACTTTGATGGTGGGTCAATGAGCCTGAGAACTCCTAAGCTCATCAATGAGATTTCTCAGAGCTTCATTGAGGTTAACCCGCAGGATGCCATCAAGGCAGGGGTCAAGAATAATGATACTGTCATCTTGAAGACAAGGCGGGGCAGTATTGAAGCCAAAGCCAGAGTGACCAGTAACGTGCCACCTGGACTGCTATTTACCACCTTTCACTTTCCCAATTCTGGTGGTAATGTCCTGGCAAACCCAGTTCTCGACCCCGCTGCCAAATGTGCCGAGACTAAGGTATGCGCTATAAGAATGGAGGTGAGGCAATGAAAGGCGACATGTATATTGCCTATTCCTCAGATAAGGAAATAGTGGAAAAAGCTGAATATGGCGGTGCGGTTACTTCACTGCTCAAATTTGCCCTGGAGAGCAGGAGAGCGGACGCTGTGCTTGCCATCAAGGCAAGGGATGGTAACAGATATGATGGTATACCTGTCCTCATCACCGAACCAGAGGGGGTGCTAGAGACGGCGGGGTCATTGCATTGCACCTCGCCTAATATCGCCCGTTTTCTCAAAGAGTACCTGGATGGTGCTTCTAACCTCAAGATAGCTGTGGTCGTCAAGCCCTGCGATGCTAAGGCAATTATTGAGCTTGCCAAGAGAATCCAGATTAACCTTGATAACCTACTCCTCATAGGTGTGAACTGCACTGGTACCTTGCCCCCGGCACAGGCTAAGATAATGATGAAAGAGGAATTTGAAGTAGACCCCGCCGATGTCGTCGCTGAGGACATTGAAGACAATAAATTGACAATCAGGTTAAAGGATGGGACAGAGAAGGAGAAGGATTTGGCAGAGTTGGAGGAAAGAGGATATGGGCGGCGAGAGAACTGCCGGAGGTGCGAGACCAACATTCCGATAATGGCCGATATAGCCTGCGGCAAGTGGGGAACTACACATAAAAATACAACTTTCATTGAAGTGTGCGCAGAAAGGGGGTCTGACTTTATCGAAGCGGCAATTGAAGCTGGCTATATTAAAGTAGAAGAACCAAGTGGCGATGCCAAAGAAACCAGAAAGAAGAAGGACGAAGCAGCAATAGAACTTGCGCAGCAATGGCAGGAGAAGGATTTCACTAGCCTTAGAGAAATGGGTAACGATGAGAGATTCGGTTATTGGTTTGGTCAGTTCAACCAATGCATCAAGTGTTACGGCTGCCGGGATGCCTGTCCCATCTGCTACTGCAAGGATTGCTATCTGGAGGCGGACAGAGGCCTGGTGCCTCCGGGGGAAATCCCACCCGACATTATGTTCCCCATGGTAAGAATCGCTCATGTTATGGACTCCTGTGTTAATTGTGGACAATGCCAGGATGCCTGCCCCATGGAGCTGCCCCTTGCCCGCTTGACATTCCTGCTGAATAGGGAACTGGCTGGCATTTTTAAGTACGAGCCTGGAATGGATGTAGGTGAGCTTCCTCCGTTAAGGACAGTCACTGACGAGGAGTCAAGTCTCAGCGAGGTTGAAGTCGCCTTTTAGCAGTACACATACGTAGCCACTCTAAAGCATAGGCTGATTAATAGTCACAGGCGTGAGGAAAGAGAGAAAGCTAGGGCTTCGTTGCTTTGTAATTCAGATTTCAGGCGAAGCTGGGCAATATTAGGCAGCAACCAATAATATCTATTTGGCAAGATTCGCCTATATTAGCTAAACTGCGGCAGAGAGAACTGCTCAAGGGCGAATGTGGGGACTGTTCCTATAGAGGAACTTGTTCCGGGTGTCGGGGCAGGGCCTATGAAGAAACCGGTGACATGATGGCTGCTGACTCAGGTTGTTGGCTTGCGCCTCAGTCCTAGTAAATAGGCCAAACCTATTTTCGCTGAATCGTTGCGTCTCGATAACAAGATTTACCATATTATATCATTTCGTCTACCACTTTGCACAATTTTATGGGCCAAAACCGAGACTTTTGTCAATCCCTTTTGCTAAAATATCTACCATTGTGTACGATTGTCTACCATTGTGAACCGAGGGAAAATACGGTTGATTGCTAAGATTGGAGAGTGATTTGCCCAAAGAACTAGCTGACTTCCTCCCTCAAATGTCTAAAGAGAGGGGCTTATCGTTACGGAGGCTATCTATGAGTTCCGGGCTCAGCCCAGCGACGGTTCACAATATCATCAAAAGAACATACCAGCCGACCCTATTTTCACTGAATCGGCTGGCAGACTATCTTGGTGTCAGAAGAGAATATCTGTGGCAGTTAGCTGGTTTACTCGAGGATATGGACTACGGTGCTAAAACTACATTTGGTGACCCCCAACTGAAGTTTCATTTCGCCCGGCTTGATAAGCTACCTAAGCCAGCCAGAAATCTAATGATTAGCATTATTGAAGCGGTAATAATCTTCCTTGAGACAGGTGGAATAGAGAGTTAGGTGAGCCCCCTTCGCGAGAGTCTGGAAAGGGGTCTATTAGTGAGTGCTTCAATTGCAGCGGTAGCCATG
>Ga0315549_1005002_pt1 | contig 10972 bp, 9 predicted proteins | sample SalMarSW160200MG_FD_203101 | JGI IMG/M metagenome (GOLD analysis project Ga0315549, IMG submission 203101) | Salt marsh sediment microbial communities from the Plum Island Ecosystem LTER, Massachusetts, United States - Salt Marsh Sediment SW1601-200 ... | reverse complement strand
ATTGGAATTGACCTAGGCACAACCTTCTCTGTGATAGCGGTGATGGAGGCAGGAGAGCCGACGGTCATCCCCAATGCCGAGGGTGGGCGTACTACTCCTTCGGTAGTAGCGATAAGCAAAACCGGCGAACGTCTGGCAGGACAGGTAGCCAGACGCCAGGCTATCACCAACTCCGATAATACCATCTTCAGTATTAAACGCCTGATGGGGCGCAAGTCTGATGAGCCCACCGTGGAATATGACAGGAAGCTCCTGCCCTATAAAATAGTCAAGGCACCCAATAATGATGTTAAGGTTGTGATGGGCGACAGGGAGTACAGCCCCCCCGAAATCTCAGCCATGATTCTCCAGAAACTGAAGACGGATGCCGAATCTTACCTTGGTGAGAAGATTACCGAGGCGGTAATCACCACACCTGCCTATTTCAACGACAGCCAGCGCCAGGCAACCAAGGACGCCGGCAAGATAGCCGGGCTGGAGGTACTGCGAATAATCAACGAGCCAACGGCTGCCTCGCTCGCCTACGGACTGGACAAGAAGGGAGAGGAGACCATCGCTGTCTATGACCTGGGTGGCGGTACCTTTGACATATCCATCCTCGAGCTGGGGGAGGGTACCTTTCAGGTAAAGTCCACCAACGGCGATACCCACCTCGGTGGTGATGATTTTGACCAGAGGATTATGGACTGGGTATGCGACGAGTACAAGCGGGAACAGGGGATAGACCTGCGGCAGGACAAGATGGCCCTACAGCGATTGAAGGAAGCCTCGGAGAAGGCTAAATGTGAGCTTTCCACGGTACAGCAGACCGAGATAAACCTCCCGTTTATCACCGCCGACGCCAGCGGCCCCAAACACCTGAGTATGCCATTTACCCGTGCCAAGCTGGAGCAACTGGTAATGAACCTGGTTGAGAGGACCCTGGGTCCCTGCCAGCAGGCACTCTCCGATGCTGAAAAAACCGCCGGACAGATTGACGAGGTGATCCTGGTTGGCGGGCAGACCAGAATGCCACTGGTTCAGGAGAAGGTCAAGCAGTTCTTCGGCAAGGAACCTCACAAGGGGGTCAACCCCGACGAGGTAGTAGCTATCGGTGCCGCTATCCAGGCAGGGGTGCTCAAGGGTGAGGTCAAGGATGTCCTCCTGCTTGATGTTACCCCGCTTACCCTAGGCATCGAGACGCTGGGTGCGGTGGTTACCCCCCTCATCCCCCGGAATACTACTATACCCACCTCCAAGAGCCAGATTTTCAGCACCGCCACTGATAATCAGCCCAGCGTGGAAATCCATGTCCTCCAGGGTGAAAGACCCATGGCGGCTGACAATAGAACACTGGGGCGGTTTATGCTCGACGGCATCCTGCCGGCACCACGTGGCATACCCCAGATTGAGGTCAGCTTTGATATTGACGCTAACGGTATTCTCAGTGTCAAGGCTCACGACAAGGGCACCGGCAAGGAGCAAAAGATAACCATTACTGCCTCCAGCGGGCTCTCCAAGGAGGAGGTAGAGCGGATGCAGAAGGAATCGGAGATGCACGCCGCCGAGGATACCAAACGGAGGGAGGAGATAGAAACACGCAATGTCGCCGATAACCTGGCTTATACCGCCGAAAAAACCCTGCGAGAGCAGAAGGACAAGATATCCACCGAGCTGAACCAGGAGGTAGAAGGCAAGGTTGCCGCCGTGCGCTCAGCGCTACAGGGGACAGATATTGAGGCTATCCAACGGGCAGCCCAGGAGCTATCAGAGACCATGCAAAAGGTGGGGGCGGCTATCTACCAGCAGCAGCCACCGCCACCGGGCGCCGAGCCACCCCCCGAACAGGGTAGTGAGGATGAGGGAACCGTGGAGGGTGAGTTCCACGAGGTCTAAAGAGGGAGTAAGCGGTTTAAAACGGGAGTTCTAGAGGGGCGAAGCCCCTCTTACAAAACTAATTCCCCTTCCCCTTAATCAAGGGGAAGGGGATAAAGGGGATAGGGTTACCATATGCCAGCGAAGCGCGATTACTATGAAATCCTTGGCATAGACCGGAATGCCACCGACGAGGAAATAAAGAAGGCATTCCGTCAGCTTGCCTTCAAGTATCACCCCGACCACAACCGTGGCGATGGGGCTGAAGAGCAGTTCAAGGAAATAAATGAAGCCTACGAGGTTCTCTCTGATACCAATAAGCGCGCTGCCTACGACCGCTTCGGTCATAGCGGTGGCGAAGGGCTCTTCGGGCGGGGGGTTGACGGGTTTGACTTCGGCTTCGGCGATATCTTTGACGCCTTCTTCGGCGGGACGACTACTGCCTCCCCTCAAGCACCGCAACGCGGTGCCTCCCTTCAATACGCAATGACAATCACCCTTGAGCAGGCAGCCTTTGGCACCGAAGAGGAAATCAAGGTATCACGTACTGAAAACTGCTCCGTGTGCCAGGGTACTCGCTGCAAGCCGGGTAGCCAGCCGAGCCGGTGTTCCAACTGCAACGGCAGCGGGCAGGTACGCCGGGTCCAGGCGAGTATCTTTGGCCGCTTCACCAACATAACTACCTGCCCCCAGTGCCACGGGGAGGGTAGAATTATCACCGAGCCCTGCCCTCAGTGCCGGGGTAATGGCACCGAGAAGCAACAGCGTAATATCCGGGTCAAGGTACCGGCCGGGATTGACAATGGCTCCCAGATTAGACTCCGCGGCGAGGGTGATGCCGGGATAAGAGGCGGCCCATCCGGCGACCTCTACATCATTATATCAGTCAGGGAACATGAATTTTTCACACGTGATGGTGAAGACATACTCTATGAGATACCGATAAACTTTACTCAAGCGGCTCTCGGCGCCGAGGTTGAGGTGCCCACCCTGGACGGCAACACCAGGCTTAAACTTAACGCCGGCTGCCAGACAGGCACCGTCTTCCAACTTAAAAATAAGGGGGTCCCCCACCTCCGTGGAAGAGGACGCGGCGACCAGCTGGTTACGGTATCGGTAGTTACCCCTGAATCGCTAACCAAGGAGCAGCGCCAGCTGTTTGAAAAGCTAGCCGGTAGCCTGAAAACACCAAAACGAGCTCACTAGAGACGCTTACTTGAGGGCAAGCTAGGCGGACCTGACAGGTCTCTTCCGCCTGAATAGCGAGAACAGCTTCCACCTGCGGCCAGCCAGCTCATGCTTAGCCTGAGCCCCCATAAGCTCAACCGCCGCCTGTTGAGGGTCAAGACCCTGATAGAGTATCTGATACATCTTCTCGGTGATGGGCATCTCTATCCCGAGCTGCTGGGCTAGATTCCAGGTAGCCAGGGTAGTGCTTACTCCCTCGGCTACATTACTCATGGAGCCCACTATCTCCTCTAACCCCCGCCCCCTGGTCAACTCCACGCCTACGTAGTGATTGCGACTCAGCGGGCTGGAGCAGGTGGCTATCAGGTCACCCAGGCCAGCCAATCCAGAAAAGGTCAGGGGGTTTGCCCCCAGGGCAACCCCAACAGCGGTCATCTCCGCCAGACCCCGGGTAATGAGAGTCGCCTTGGCATTGTCCCCATAGCCCAACCCGTCAGCCACACCGGCAGCCAGGGCAACGATATTCTTCAGTGCACCCCCCAGTTCAACACCGACGACATCGGTATTGTGGTAGGCACACAGGTTCGGTGTCGTGAGCAGTCTCTGGGCAGCTTTAGCTACGGTCTCACTCTCGGCAGCAACCACGGTAGCCGCCGGCAGGTTACGGAGAATCTCGCGAGACAGGTTAGGGCCGGAAATTACGCAGATATTTGACCAGAAGCCAGGCTCTATCTCTTCAGCAATGACCTGGGTCATGCGCTTACTGCTACCGACCTCTAGCCCCTTGGCGGCACTCACTACCAGCATCGACTCATTCAGGTGCTCCCCGACCAGCCTGATGTTCTGGCGCATGGTCTGTGAGGGCACCGCCAGGATTAGCGCCTTTACCCCGGCCAGTGCCTCACCTAAAGAGCTGGTAATGGCTAAACCGGCAGAGAAGGCGATATTAGCTGGCAGGGACGGATTGGCTCCATCTCTCCTGAGCTTCTCAACCTCGCCCTCTGTCCGCGCCCAGAGGCTGACCTGTAACCCCTTGTGAGCTAACACCGACCCCAGGGTCATGCCCCAGGTAGTGGTGCCAATTATGGCAACCTTGGGCATAGGTTACTCCCCGCTCTCCTCAGACGCAGGCACGCTTACGCTCTCAGCCTCTTCGCCAAGCTTACGCTCCTTACCAGATAGCAGCCTGGCAATGTTGCCGCGATGCATATAAATAATCATGAATGTGCCTAACAATGCATAGACCAGATACTCAAGTGGGAAGCCATTGAAGATGGTAAGGGGCACCAGTATGGCATAGGTGCCCACCACGCCGGCAATAGAGCCCAGGGAAACAAACCTGGTCAGGCTGGCACCAATAATAATAATCTCCCCGCCAAATAATGCTACCATGGGACACAGAGCTATGAAACCGCCCAGGAAGGTGGCAACACCACTCCCACCACGAAACCTGAGAAATATTGACCAATTGTGTCCCGCCACAGATGCGGCGGCAGCCAGAACCTGGGCAAGCAGTGAACCCAGACCAAAATTACCCACTACCAGATATGTTTTACCAACTATCAACCCGGCAAGCACCACCGCCAGTACCCCCTTGGACAAATCCAGAAGAGCCACCAGGACAGCCGCCTTCTTGCCAGCCGTGCGCAGCACATTGGTCGCCCCCGTCTTGCCACTACCATACTCCCTGACATCAACCCTGGCGCTCCGCTTGGCTACCAGTAAGCCAAAGGGGATAGAACCCAGAATGTAACCGACTATTACTGCCAGGAAATACTGAGCGATTATCATGCATCACCCCTGGACTTAAAGACTAACCGGAGCGGCGTGCCGGTAAAGCCAAAGGACTGGCGCAGCCTGTTCTCCAGGTAGCGGCGATAGGAAAAGTGGACCAGCCGGGCATCATTAACAAAAAAGACAAAGGTCGGTGGGCCTGCCTCAGCCTGAGTAGCATGCAGGACCTTCAGCTGCTTGCTGCCCTTGCGCGGCAGACTGTGAGCGGCAACCGCCTGCTGAACGACACTGTGAACCTGCGCAGTAGGTATACGCTTAAGCCTCTCCTGATAAACCTCACTTACCTGAGGCATAACTTCAGATACTCCCTGACCAAACTTAGCCGAAATATACAGTACCGGTGCATAAGGCATGAACTTGAGCTGGCTCCTGATATATCCATTCCATTCGGCTTTATTCTGGCTGGTTACCAGGTCCCACTTATTGACTACCAGTACAATCCCCCTGACTGCCTGCTGAATGTAGCCGGCAATATGCATATCCTGAGCCGCAAGCATCTCAGTGGCATCGAGAACGAGCAGCGCTACATCAGCCCGGTCAATAGCCCGCAGGGCACGGATTACACTATACCGCTCCACCCCCACTCCCAACCGTCCCCGCCGCCTGATACCAGCAGTATCAATAAGTAGCACATTTCGCCCCTCAAAGTCAAGTAGGGTATCTATAGCATCGCGGGTTGTCCCCGGAGTCTCGTCAACAATAGCCCGCTCTACACCCAGCAGGGCATTCAGCAGCATTGACTTGCCAACGTTGGGCCGGCCAACAATGGCCACCTTCATAATCTCTGGCTCAGCCTCTGCCGGCGAGGGCGGCGGCAGCAAGCCGCTAATCCTATCCAGAAGCTCAGCAGTACCGCGGCCATGATAGGCACTGATAGCCGATGGTTCCCCCAGCCCTAACTCATAGAATTCCCCTGCCTGTGCCTCCAGCCGGTCATTATCCGCTTTATTGGCTACCAGTACCACCGGTTTGTCCACCCGCCGGAGCATATCAGCCACCTCGTGGTCAGTAGCCATCACCCCACCCCTGACATCAACCAGGAAAACAATAATATCAGCCTCAGTTATAGCCACCTCCACCTGCTCCTGCACCACCTGAGCGATAGTGGACTCGGGCATTAGCTCCATTCCTCCGGTATCAACCATTGTAAACTCGGCTCCCTGCCAGGAAACATCAGCCACGACACGGTCACGGGTCGTCCCCGGCAAATCCGCTACAATAGCTATCCGCTTACCGGCTAAGCGGTTGAGCAGGGTAGACTTACCCACATTCTGTCTGCCGACAATAGCCACGATAGGCTTGCTCATTCTATGTCCAATCCTAGGGTAAATTACAGGGGTGAGGTAGATAGATAATAGCCCACAATCACCTATAATCGGTTAGTGGTAGCCACTAGGAACCACCCAGCATTTTAGCCAGCAGCGCCTTCTGGGCATGCATCCTGTTCTCAGCCTGCTCAAAGACCACCGATTTGGGGCCATCCAGAATACCCTCAGCTACCTCCTCGCCGTGATGCGCCGGCAGGGGGTGCATAAATATGGCACCCTTCTTAGCCAGGGACAGGAGTTCCCTATCTACCTGGTAACCGGCGAATACCCGCCGCCGCCCTTCTGCCTCAGCCTCCTGCCCCATGCTGGCCCACACGTCAGTGTAGACTACATCGGCGCCACGGACTGCCTGGCTCGCTTCCTCAGTGCAGGTTATCTCGGCACCGATAGCCCCGGCGTACTCCCGGGCCTGATTCAGTACCTTCTCCCGGACACTGTAGCCAGCCGGTGAGGCAATTCTAAAATTCATCCCCACCAGTGAGGCAGCCAGCATGAGGCTGTGTGCCACATTATTACCATCCCCGACAAAGGCAAGGTTCAGGCCCTTCATCTCACCCTTCTTCTCATAGATGGTGAGGAGGTCAGCCAGAGCCTGGCACGGGTGCTCCAGGTCAGAAAGGGCATTTATTACCGGTACGCTGGAGTACTCCGCCAGGACCTCCACAGTATGGTGAGAAAAGGTGCGTGCCGCAATAACATCAACATAGCGACTGAGCACGCGGGCTACATCGGAAACTGACTCCCGCTCCCCCAGGCCGACCTCAGCCGGGGACAGGTAGAGGCACTGCCCGCCTAACTGCCGCATGGCTACCTCAAAGCTAACCCGCGTCCTCAACGACGGCTTCTCAAAGAGAAGGGCAAGCATCTTCCCGCTGAGCAGAGAAGACCAGCGCTGCCCCTTCACATTAACGGCATCCAGTATCAGTAGACCAATATCCAGACCCCTGAGGTCAGATATTGAAAGCAGGTTCTTGCCCTCCATGTCAGCCCCCTTTATGCTCTACAGTATACCACGAAAAACAACCACTCAACAGAAGGTCCTTACTTCCGTCAGCCGGTTATTCTAACTCTCTGCTGGAATCCACCTGCTTAAATCATTTATAATAATAACAATAATATATGATAAACAGGGGGGTTATCAATGACTACAGAGAGGTTTAACATAAAGGGAAACCAGCTACTTGAAAAGGTCAAGCAGCTCATCCATGAGGGCAACATCAGGAGGGTGCGTTTGCTGCACGAAGACCGCACCGTGCTGGAGATTCCCCTATCAATAGGTGCCCCGGCAGCGGCAATAACGATTCTGGCCGCCCCGCTTCTGGCTGCCCTGGGTGCCTTTGCAGCGCTGGTAACAGAATGCACCCTTGAGATTGAGAAGATGGAAGAACCGCCGACAACCGAAGAGGAGACCCGGGAAACCGGATAGATATACAGGCAAGTCACTCCGAAAAACTATTGACAATTCAACGTAGCGATGCCATACTTTCTCTACCACGGTTAATCCTGACAGGAAGGAATAGTCATTGTCGCCGGAAGAACCCCTCGCAATGGACACCGTTTTTCACCCGAAATCTGTAGCCATCATTGGTGCCTCAACCGCCAATCAGGAGGCAGGGTGGGTGGCGAGGCTTCAGAATTCGGGGTATACCGGTCATATCTATCCAATTAATCCCAAGGCGACCGAGGTATACGGGCTGAAAGCCTATCCCACGGTCAGGGATATACCCGGTCCACTGGATTACGCCATCTTCAATATCCCGGCGCGCCTGGCCCCCCAGATTATGGAAGATTGTGTCGCCAAGGGGGTGAAGGTAGCTCACGTTTACGCCGCTGGCTTTAGTGAGACCGGCAAAGAGGAAGCCAGGGAACGGGAAGCACACCTGGGCTCGGTCGCCAAGGCTGGAGGGGTGCGTATCATCGGCCCGAACTGCATGGGCATCTATTGCCCGGCGTCAGGCCTGACCTTCGATGAAGATTTCCCCAGGGAAGCAGGCAATGTCGCCTTCGTGTCACAATCAGGGGCAGAGGCAACACGCTTCGTCTTCCTGGCTGATACTGTCGGCATTCGCTTCAGCAAGGTAATCAGCTACGGGAACGCGATAGACCTTGATGCCCCCGACTTCCTTGAGTATCTGGCCGATGATGCCGATACCAAGATTATTTCCTGCTATACCGAGGGAGTGAGGAACGGCCGGAGGTATCTGGAAGCGATAAGGAAATGCCTCAAGGCTAAGCCGGTAGTCATCCTGAAGGCGGGGCTGACTGAGAGCGGGGCTGGAGCTGCCGCTTCCCACACCGCCTCTCTGGCAGGGTCCCAGGCGACCTGGGACGCCTTCTTCAAGCAGACCGGAGCTATCAAGGCCAATACCATGGATGATGTCAGTGATGTGATACTGGCCCTGCTCCACATGTCATACCCCAAGGGCCGGAGGGCTGCCGTGGTGGGGAGGGGTGGCGGCATAGGGGTTATCGCCGCCGACATCTGCGAGCGCGCCGGCCTGAAAGTACCCGTCTTCCATCCTGATACCAGAAGGCAACTGGAGAAGGTTATCCCTGAGGCTGGTGCCGGCGTCAGAAATCCCGTAGAGACCACCTACGGTATAGGTGGTGCCGCCGAGTTCTATGCCAAAGGGCTGGATATAGTCGACTCTGACCCGGAAACAGACTTCATCATAATTCAGCTGGCGGTAGATGTCTACGGAGGGCGCCAGTCTGACCTGCCTCAGCAGGTGACCAGAGCCGCGGATGCGCTGTGCGAAACCCTGCCCACCCTGACCAAGCCAGTTGCCGCCGCTATCTATACCGGCGGTCATACCCATACTGTCGAGGCAGTACTCGGTGCCCGGCAGAAGCTCCTAAAAGCAGGGATACCGGTATTCTCCGGCGTCGAGGCCGCTTCCAAGGCGATAAGCAGGCTTATCGGATACCGCGAGCTGCTGGAAAGGCTCTAGACCGGCTGCGGTAGGGGCAATGCTAACTGCTCCGGCTCCAGCCCACCGGGGCACCCGCCTTCGCCCTGATAACGCAACGCAGTACTGATGAAATGACCGAAATTATTATCGCCAGACACGGGCAAACCGAATGGAACGTGGGAGAGGTATTCAGGGGCAGGGCTGACATTGAGCTGGATGAAACCGGGGCAAAACAGGCAGGACTCCTGGCTGAATACCTGAGTAACCGGCAGATTGACGCCATTTACTCCAGCCCATTGAAGCGAGCACTACAGACAGCCGAGGCAATTGCACGCCATCACAACCTTGCCGTAAAGGTTACCCCCGGTCTGATAGATTTCAACTTCGGCAGGTGGCAGGGTCTGCCCCACCGAGAGGTGAAAGAAGAATATAAAGAACTCTACACGGAGTGGACCCGGAACCCTCAGCAGGTAAGAATGCCGGACGGTGAGAGCCTGGATGAGGTCACAGAGAGAGCCAGCCGTGTGGTTGCTGAGGTAACAGCCCGATATAAGGGCACTGTTGTTCTGGTCGCCCACCGGGTGGTGAACAAGGTGCTGATATGTGCCCTACTGGGGCTGGACAGTTCTCACTTCTGGGACATAAAGCAGGACACCTGCGGGATAACCACCTTCGTTTATGAAAACGCAAAATTCATACTCACCGAGCACAACAACACGTCTTATCTAAGGTCTATACAGAAAACCCATCTAAAGGATTTCTAACGGCGCTACTCAACCACCTGCCCGAACAGGCTCCTCTCAACCTCTTTTAACCTGTCTACCCCCTTTATCTCGTGGGGAAACAGGGGCACTTGAACGAGCTGCATACTCTGATATCTATCGTAGAGGAGCTCAATGTAGCTCTTCTGCTGGTCAGCCTTTGCCTGAAGAAAGCCTGAGCCGCCCACCTCCTTAATCACATTGTTTATCACTAACTGGTCAGTCTTAAACCCGTACCTGTCAAATTCGGCGAATATGCCGTCAAGCTGCTCGATAGCCAGAGCCTCAGGTATGGTAACAATAACGAACCTTACCCCGTACCGGAGAAAGTCCATATCCTCAGCAGACAAACCCTCCCACCCCTTGATAATATCCAGCACCGATTTCCTGGTTGCCTTACCGAGCTTCAGTCTGGAATAGATACGGGGGGCAGGTCTCAGGTGTTCCCGGAGCATAGCAGGGGTCTCAAGCAGGCCGAGGGTCTGTCCCAGAGGAGCCGTATCCCAGACAATGCGCTGGTACTTCCCCTCCCGGCTCAGTTCCTTTATGTAATCGACCATAAATTCATCGCTTAAGCCCGGCAGAATTGAGGCTATAAAATCAACAAACTCATCATATCCAACCGAGACAAACGAGGAGAAGACCTCATAGACCTCCCTGCCAAATTTTCTATCCCACATCTGCTTTACTTCCCCGATACCGAGCTCAGCCAAATAGAGCCCCTCCAGCACCCTGGCTGGCTTCTGTTCGTCTCCCATCTCAAAGATGTGCGATAGCGACGGGGTCGGGTCGGTTGATATGACCAGTGTTGACTGATTAGTGGTGGCAAAGTGGAGGGCGGTAGCCCCGGCACAGGTGGTCTTGCCCACGCCACCCTTGCCGGCAAACATGGTAACGCGGCCGCCATCTATATTGTAACCAGTATCAGACATATCCTCATCTAGTAGCTCAGCGGGGTCTGCCCAAACGTCAGCGTTGAGAGGTGCTTTATGCGCTTCAGCATGTTGGGGTGGGTGCTGAAAAGCTCCATCAACCGGTCACCAACGCCAGGGCGTACCCCCTTCCCTCTCAGGGCTTCCAGCTCATTGGTATCTATCGTCCCGCTCATATCGGTATCTATCTCTCTAAGCTCCCT
>Ga0315549_1005001_pt1 | contig 10974 bp, 10 predicted proteins | sample SalMarSW160200MG_FD_203101 | JGI IMG/M metagenome (GOLD analysis project Ga0315549, IMG submission 203101) | Salt marsh sediment microbial communities from the Plum Island Ecosystem LTER, Massachusetts, United States - Salt Marsh Sediment SW1601-200 ... | reverse complement strand
TTGATATCCCGGGCTTCAGCGCTAACCCGCCCGACCGGTGTTACCTGTGCAAGAGATTCAGGTTTGAGAAGTTAAAGGAGAAGGCGATTGAAATTGGTTTTGCAGCGGTAGCCGACGGCACGAACATTTCTGACTCAAGGGAGTACAGACCAGGTCTCAAAGCAGCAGAAGAACTGGGTATATACAGCCCGCTACTGGAGGCCAGGCTATCCAAGGAGGACACCCGCCTGATGGGCGATGTGCTGGGACTTCCGATAGCCGCCAAACCAGCAAGCCCCTGCCTGGCAACGAGAATTCCATATTGCGAACCCCTTGAACCGGCAAGGCTCCAGAGGATAGACAGGGCCGAAGCCTACATTCGCACTCTGACAGGTGTGAACGTATTACGAGTTAGAGATCATGGCAACCTGGCGCGCATTGAAATCGGCCAAGACGAAATCGATCTGCTGTCTGACGTTGAAATGCTGCGCCAGATCTCAGAAGGCCTCAAAGAGCTTGGATATGAATACGTGACGCTGGACCTGGAGGGATACAGAAGCGGAAGTTTCGATCAGACATTTGGTGCCAAGAAGGAGTGAAGGGCCTCACACTCAGTCGGATGCAGCCTCTGATGATTTCCTGCGGAAGATCATCGAATCCAAGCTTAAGAATTCGCCTTTGTGAACCAATATCTGGAAAGCCATAATCAGAAGACCAAAATCTATCAGAAGCGCATCGCGGGTTTGAAGTATAGCCATCTCACCGAAACACCCGCACTCCATATTCAAACCACGATAGAGTACGATGCTGTTGGCAATAATACAGCTCAAAGCCGCGAGCATGCCAACGCCCGAGGCAAGTCTTGAGAACAGCCCCAGAAGCAACAAAGACCCAACAGTAATCTCCACCCAGGGAAGCGCGGTCCCGTACACTTGAGCCAGAGCATCCGGGAGAAGAGCGTACTCCGCCACCTCGTCAACGAAGGCAGCCTTCTCAGGCAATTTCGCAACAGCAGATACGATGAAGGTAACCCCTACAACAAGACGAAGGGCAAAGCTAAGATAGCGATTTCTGAGAATACCCCATGCTGCAACGGCGAAGCTTCTCAGTTTCCTCATTTCCTCTCAAGCTCAAGGCTTATATCCAGCGCCTTAGCCGAATGGGTGAGCGCGCCAACAGATATCAGGTCGACTCCTGTATCGGCAACAGCGCGCACTTTGTCCAGGGTGATTCTGCCCGAGGCCTCGATCACTGCTCGTCCGCCGACCAGTTCCACCACCTGTCGCATGTCTTCCAGGCTCATGTTGTCCAGCATGATTATGTCCGCCCCAGCGGACAGCGCTTCCTGAGCCTGCTGCACAGACTCGACCTCGACCTCGATCTTCAGGGTATGAGGTGCATGCTGCCGAGCTTTTTCGATAGCCTCCCCCAACCCCACCCCACTGGATCCCAGAGCCACCAGATGGTTATCCTTGATCAGAATGCCATCACCCAGATTCCGGCGGTGGTTGTGTCCGCCGCCAACCCGCACCGCGTACTTCTCCAGTATCCTCAAGCCGGGGGCGGTCTTGCGTGTATCTGTAATGAGTGCCTTTGTTCCGGAGCTAGCTTCCACGTACTTTGCCGTCTCAGTAGCGATGCCGCTAAGCCTCTGCAGGAAATTCAAGGCTGTCCGCTCGGACCTGAGGATGCTTGCCACCTTTCCCTCGATTGCAGCGAGCCTATCACCAGGATACACCCTGCTACCGTCGGCAACCAGCTCTTTGACCCGCAACGCCGAATCCACCCTGTGGAATACCATCGTGGCCACGCCTATCCCGGCCAAAACCCCTTCGTTTTTTGCATACAGATACGCCTCGCCCTCCTGGTTTGGGGGTATAAGCGCCTCGGTAGTGACATCACCCGAGCCCAGGTCCTCGGCCAGGGCGCTGTCAACCACCTGCTCAACCTGGTTCCACCCGATTTCCAAAGATTTAGCCATAAGCTAAGCCGTTTTCCGGAAGATGATGTGCCTGAGCCAGGCGTCGGAGGACTCTGGGAAATCGGAGCGGAAGTGAGCCCCCCGGCTCTCCTCCCTCATCAAAGCCGCTTCAGCCATAAGCCGCCCCACCAGCACCATGTTAGCCAGCTCATATGATGGGCGGTCTGTGGGCGTCTTAAGCTCCTTCTCCCAGGCGGCGAGCGTAGTAGCTGCCTCCTCCAGCCTCTCCCCCGAGCGCACGATTCCCACATTGTTCCATAGCAGCGACTGCAGGGCAGTCAAGCTCAGACCAGGAAAGCTGCGTGTACCGGTGTCTCGTTCTTTGAGAGGAAAGTCTTCGCTTTCAGCGATGGTAGCTGTATTGGCCTCCCCTTTGGACCTTTCCACAATCCTCTTGCCGAAGACCAGTACCTCCAGCAATGAGTTCGAGGCCAAACGGTTCGCCCCATGCACCCCGGTACATGCCACCTCGCCGCTGGCGAACAAGCCAGCGATGTTGGTTTCCCCCCAGTAATTTGTCCTCACCCCACCCATCATGTAGTGAGCAGCAGGTACCACCGGAATCATGGAGGAGGTGATATCCAGGCCTTGGTCCCGGCAAAACCGGTATATCTGGGGGAAGCGAGCAGAGAGGATGCGTGCCGGCAGATGGGTGACATCCAGAAAAACGCGGTCGGTTCCAGTCTTTTTCATCTCGGCAAGAATGCTGCGGGCGACAACATCTCTGGGCGCTAGATCGCCTTCAGGCGTGTAGTCAAGCATGAAGCGTTCCCCACCGGCATTGCGCAAGACCCCCCCCTCACCCCTCACAGCCTCAGAGATAAGAAACAACGGCACCCCGGGCAAACGCAGAGCTGTAGGATGGAACTGAAAAAACTCCATATCAACAATCTCGGCGCCAGCCTCATAAGCCAAAGCTATACCATCCCCGGTAGCGATGTCAGGATTGGTGCTAATCCTAAAGAACCGTCCCATTCCGCCAGTGGCCAGGATAAGGGAACGGCACCCGAATTCCTCCTCTGAACCAGAATGCAAATCCAGGGCAGCGACTCCATAGACACCGCCATCGCGGACGAGTATATCAGTGGCAAGGCAGTGCTCCAGAATGGTAATACTCCTCGATGAACGCGCGGCGTTGCTCAAGGTGACCTCAATACGTTCTCCAGTGGCATCGCCACCGGCATGCAGAATGCGAGGAACGCTATGAGCAGCCTCCTTGGTAAGAGCGATTTCGCCCTCGACTGTGTCGAAGGGAACTCCCAACTTGACGAGGTCAGCAATACGGTCGGCAGCCTCCTCGGTGAGAAGGTGCACCGCCTCTGGGTCACACAGGCCAGCGCCCGCAGCCATGGTATCCCTGAAGTGCAGCTCAGGTGAGTCTAGACTGCTGATGGCCGCGGCGATACCACCTTGAGCATGCTTGGTGTTGCATTCGTCAATGCTGCCTTTGGTGAGGATAAGAACGCTGCCCAACTCCTGCGCCAGCAGAGCATCGTAAAGGCCAGCTATCCCACTGCCAATGATTATGTAGTCATATTTTCTCATCAATCCACCTGAGGAAGTTGGGGTATATCCAGCATTCGGTCCAGGGCACGCTTTGCCCCCAGCCTTATCTCCTCCGGTACAGCGACCACGTTTCTCCTGAGTTCCATAGTCTGAGCAAGCTCATCCAGGGTGGTCTTCTTCATATCAGGACATATCAGGCCCTTCGAGATAAGATAGAAGCTCTTCTCCGGATTATCCTGCTGCAAGCGGTAGACCAACCCCTCCTCCGTGCCGATAAGAAAGGTCTTCGCCGAGCTCTCTTGAGCATATCGCAACATCTGCGAGGTGCTGAGCGCGGCATCAGCAAGTGCAATAACCTCAGCCCTGCACTCAGGGTGTACCAAGACCACGGCATCCGCATGCTCCTGCTTGGCCCTTATGACGTGCTTTGGCGTGAGACGGTGATGGGTGTTGCAATAGCCGGGATAGAGGATTATCCGTTTGTTGGTCTTGGTGGATACATAATGGCCCAAGTTCTTATCGGGTATGAACAGTATCTCATCGTTTGGCACCGCTTCTACCACCCTAAGCGCATTGGCAGAGGTACAGCAGTAGTCGCTCTCTGCCTTGACCGCTGCCGAGGAGTTCACGTAGCAAACAACTGTGGCCTTGGGATACCTCTGCTTCCACTCCCTCAGGTCATCGACACCTATCATATCCGCCATAGGACAGCCTGCGGTGCCTTCAGCTAGTAGCACAATACGAGTGGGATTCAAGATGGCGGCAGTTTCCGCCATGAAGCGCACCGCACACAGGACTATGACCTCAGCATCGAGCAGGGTTGCCTGGCGTGCCAATTCCAAGGAGTCCCCTGTGATATCAGCAATGTCCTGAACCTCAGGCCGCTGATAGTTATGCGCCATGATGACAGCACCGAGCTCCTTCTTGAGCTCGAGTATCCTCTCCCGGAGCTTATCTTCAGTGAGTACTGTTGACACCGCCTTATCCAGAACCCTTTAGTAGGGATAGCTTAATCCAACACCCTATCGAGTGTCAACGAGCGGAGTGATTCGGGAGCCCCAACATGCGTTGAGTGGTGAGAGATTTGAAATCACATCAGATGGAGTCCTCCGCGATCACAAAGGTCAGGCTGCACCCCGTGCCTGCGAACAGAACAAACCAGTGCGCCCAGCAAGGCGGCACTGCCGACCACGTCAATGGCACGCCACTCCGAAACGACTTGAATTGCGCAACAGTATTGCATAGTTGACTCCTAACTGTCTAGTACCGAAGTAGCATTACGATATACTCCGAGAATTGGCTCTATTAGGTGATGTTCCAGTGAGGTAGTATACGATATAGTGGTGTCACGATAACTCAATCGTAGATGGAGAATGGATGGACAATAGTAACAGACAAGTCGGTGGCATACTAACGGTGCAGGAAGTGAGCAAGCTTCTCCATGTCCACAGCAACACGCTGCGCCGCTGGACCGATCGGGGAGTAGTAAAGGTATACCGCATCGGCCCCCGCGGCGATCGCAGATTCAGAGCCGCGGATGTTGCTCTCTTCCTTCTGGAGAACAACAAAGGCATCCGTTTTGACATGCAAAGGGAACTAGGGAGGTGATGTTGATGTGCCAGGTCTAACTAAGCAACTCAAGTAGTCTACGTTGCCACGAGCAGGCTGTGAGAATAGCTTTAAGTGGCACGAAACTGAAAAGGAGGAATTGAGGATGTTGAAGAAACTGACTAGGAAGATGCACCGGGACGAGAGAGGCATCACCGGCCTGGAGACGGCGATCATCCTGATTGCCTTCGTGGTTGTGGCCTCGGTCTTCGCCTACACAGTGCTGTCGGCAGGCATATTCTCGTCCCAGAAGGGGCAGGAGGCGGTCTACACCGGGTTGGAGCAGGCGAGGTCCACGTTGGAGTTGAAGGGCGATGTGGTTGCCAAGGCTAACGCAACCGCAGTTACGCAGGTCATATTCTCCGTGAGCAACGCCCTGGATGGCGAGGCCATCGACCTTACGGATACCACGGGCAACAATGTCACCGTCATCTCCTATTCCACCTCAACTGCTCGTGCGGAGGAGCTGGAGTGGACCAAGGCCTTCCAGGGCTACGGAGACGATGACGATCTGGTGGAGGCAGGGGAGATGTTCGAGATCACGGTGGATATGACGGGGGCTGGCGAGACCGTCGGTACCTATCATACCTTCACCCTTGAGGTCAAGCCTCCTGTGGGCAGTGCGCTCGTTATCGAGCGGACGACTCCCGCTGCCCTTGACTCAGTGATGATACTGCACTAACGGCAATGCCGTAACGAAGAAAGGAAAAGGGGGGATAGAGATGCTTAAAGGATTGTACAAGACTCTGAGCAGGGATGAGAGAGGCATCACCGGCCTGGAAACGGCGATCATCCTGATTGCCTTCGTGGTTGTGGCCTCGGTCTTCGCCTACACGGTGTTGTCGGCTGGGATATTCTCGTCCCAGAAGGGGCAGGAGGCGGTCTATGCCGGGCTGGAGGAGGCAAGGGCCTCCATGTCGGTCAAGGGTAGCATGTTTGCCTACGGCAACACAACGGGTAACGGGACAGTGCTAGGTGTGTCCTTCTGCCTGGTCAATACCATGAAAGGGCAGGCCATAGACCTGACACCAGCGGGAGGCAACAGCACGACGGACAACGTCACCGTGATTAGCTTCACGGATGCTACCACACACGTTGCCGACGTTGCCTGGTCGACCACGTTTGTAGGTGTCAACAACAATGACGACCTCCTCGAGGATGAGGAGCAGGTCATTGTATATGTAGACTTCACTAACGCTAATGCTCCCGTGACCGGTCTGGGCATTTACGACTCGTTCGTCATAGAGGTGAAGCCGGTGACCGGGGCAGCCCTGATCCTGGAGCGGACGCTGCCTGGTAGGATAGACCCGGTAATGGACCTTAAGTAGGTGAGCTTTAGCTGACACGGAAGGCATGGCAAGAAACAAGGGTGGCAGCGGGGAAATGCGGGGCCCACCACTTACTTCTATTACGCCTGTCGCGGTAACACCCCACAGTATAGGAACAGGCGCTGTCGTCAACTGCGAATCAAGGCCGCTGAGGCTGAGGCTCTTGTGTGGGACAAGGTTGCTGAGGGTTTACGTAATCCCGACCTACTTACCCAACAGTATACCGCTTGGCGCAAGGGATACCCTCAGAAACTAGAACAAACCTCGAACCGACTGGCCCAAGTAACAAGAGATTTAGAACACATAGCCAAAAAGCGCGACGCTTGGCTTGAACTGTACACAGACGGCGAGATAGACAGGAACAGGCTTAGGGATGAGCAGGAAAGGCTGAGAGTCCGTCAGGTGGGGCTGGAACAGGAAAAGAGGGCTCTGGAGGCTATTCTTCGGCAGCCGGAGGATATGGAGGCAAACATCGAAACATTCAACGAGTTCTGTTCTACCGTATCCGACAGGCTTGACGATCTCACCTTTGAAGAAAAGCAAAAGATATTGCGCCTGCTGAACATTCAGGGTAGAGTAGGTGATGGGAAAATCTACCTCAGCGGGTGCGTTCCGACCTGGGGGAAAGACAGGCAAAAGTTTGATTATTCGGCATTTGAGCCTGACTAACTTCCGTAACTATCCTAGCCTCGAGCTTGAACTCCCACCAAACATAATGGTGCTCCAAGGTGATAATGCTCAGGGCAAGAGTAACCTACTGGAGGCAATCTACCTTCTGGCGACCAGCAGATCGCCTCGTGCCACCAACGAGAGCGAGCTTATTAACTGGTCTGCCTTAAGAGAGGAGCTTCCTGTCTGTCGCCTTGCGGCTGACGTTCAGAAGGCTGGGGGGAATCTTAGCCTGGAGATCGCCCTCAGGGGCAAGCCCGCCCTCTTGAGGGAAGCTGAAGACTCTTTCTCCACGTGGCAAAGTGCTACCAAGGCCCCACCCATCCACAAGCGTATTCGAGTGAACGGCGTAGTGCGCCGCGCCATTGACCTTATCGGCCAAATGAACGTCGTGCTGTTCAGCGTCCAGGACATCAACATCGTTGGAGGTGAGCCGGCGCTACGGCGCCGCTACCTTGACATTACAAACTCTCAAATTGATCCCCACTACCTGCGCCAGTTGCAGCGATACCACCGAGTCCTCTGGCAGCGCAACCGCCTTCTGCGCCAGATAGCTGAGAACCAGGCAAGCCCTGACGAACTCTCCTTCTGGGATCAAGAACTGGTGCAAACAGGCGCTTATCTAACAGTCCAGCGAGATCGTATGGTCGCCGCGCTGGAACATCTAACACAAGTCATCCATGACGAACTCAGCAGCGATCAAGGAGGGTTAAGACTAGCTTATCTCAGAAGCATCGATAAGGAGAAAGGAAAGGGCGATTCTCGGATCGAGGAGATTGCTGAGGTGTTTGCCCGGTCACTCCACGCAGCACGGAAAAAAGAGCTAGCTCAAGGCATATCGCTAGTGGGGCCACACCGTGACGATGTACGTTTTTTGACCAATGAGGTAGATCTTGGAGTTTTCGGTTCTCGAGGTCAGCAAAGAACTGTGGCACTCTCGCTCAAACTTGCTGAGGCCAAGTTTATGCTGAGCAAAACTGGGGAACATCCAATACTGCTATTAGACGATGTTCTCTCCGAACTCGATGGCCAACGGCGGCGTCACCTGCTTCGCTCTGTTGCCAGCTATCAACAGGTGCTGATGACCACAACAAATCTCGATCACTTCGAGCCCGATTTCCTGGAACAGGCGGCATTATTCAGAGTAAGCCAGGGCCGTATCGAGACCCTGCCGGGCTAAGCTTACCGTTAGCATCTCTCCCCCCTTTAGGAAAGGGGGATTATGTTTATGGGTAACGATTAAGCTTCGAGGGAGAGGGATTTTGACGGAACACTATAATGACGTTGCCTGAGGCCTGTCTCTGCTGCTGTATCTAATGACCTCGGCGAAATTGCCGATCCTCACCTGATTGTTGGTCTCCATGATGCCATCATAAGTGAGGCTAATCCAGGGCTTCCCATACTTTTCGCTGAGCTTCTCCGACATGGCAGCTACAATTCCTCCAGGCATACAGCCATGCGGCATCACCGAGATGACGCCGGCAAATCTCGGGTCCCCCAGCCACTCGACCCCTGCACCTATGCTAAGAATTGCTTCGCCCCCACATTCCGGAGAGAGGTATTTCCCCGCTAACTCCAGCAACTCCTTTGTTGTAGGGTCCTTGCCTTCAACCAACTCGTCAAAATTGGCTGTTACTGAGCGTTCGTCCCGATCTAGCACGAACTTTCTTATATTGCCGGTAATAATCCTCTTCAAGTCCCTGTCCCTGATACCATCCTCGATATTCCTATGTGTTATGTACTTGAACCACTCTGCGATAGGCGAAACGATAGCCTCCAACCCCACCCTCTCACACTCTCGGACCAGATCGCTATTGCTGAATTTGTTGGAGCGTAGAAAGATCTCACCATTAATCCCCACAAGCGGTCTTCTTGGTTCGCTGGGATCGATCAGCGACCTGAATCTAGGAGCGGCTTCTCTTATGACATCATCAAGGGGTTCCTTTCTGCGGATGAGGTTGGCGACCCTCAGCAAGAACTCGTTGAACAACGCCTCTGCCGCCCCCCCCGATTTCTCATAGGGACGGGTCCGCCACAGCAGCCGCTCCAGATAGTCGACTGCAACAATGCCCCTCCAGGCTAGGCGTTCGAACCCCGCACCGAGGTTCCAATCGTGATAGCCATGATTGGACACTGTGGTTCGTATCGGGAAATCGAAGCCCAAGTCACGAAGTATCTTGATTTGCTCCACGGCATATTTACCGAAGCGGCATGGCCCGTATGCACCAGCCATAAACCCTTCGACATCCTCCAGGTCAACCCCTCCATTGTTATCCTCATCGAGGAACCTTATAAAGCTTCCCAGGGTTACCCTGTACGGCAGGCACTCCTTACCCGATGTCACCTTGTTACTATAGAGCATGTCTCTTTCGTCTGGCTGGGGAAGCACCACTGCTTCAACCCCAAAAGCCTGCATTGCCGCGCACAAAGCGTCAGCATGTTCGCACATCCTCGGTAGCAAGACGAGCTTGCTTTGGTTGAACTTCGTATACGCTACGCGGCGGATATCCCTCTCTTGGGCAACAGACTCACCCACCCTGCTGGAGTTGGCGAAGCCATTAATGGTATCAACGAAGGCCTCAAGGCGGGTGACAATCCCCGCTTCGGCAGCATGTTCATCGATCTCTAACTGTCCCAAGGGCTTGCCACCCATTATGTCTTCGACAAGATTGATTATGAATGAGTTTGGCCCGCAGCCGAAGTTTGTCAGCACCAGCCCAAATAGCCGGGGGTCTTTTACAGTTAAGGCAGCTCCAGCTATCTGCTTGCTTTCGTAGAACCAATACGGACGGTCTGAGTATTCCCTGACGTCTACCGAGGCAAGCGGCAGAAAGTCTAGCGGTATTGGCACCACGCCGAGCTGGGCGAGCTTTTCCGCTATCCCCAGGTTTGCTCCCGAATCCTGTGACATATATGACCTTGCGAAGAGGACGACACCCAATTGGTCGGTTCGATGAAGCCGTGCCATCAGCTCCTTGCCAAGTTCAACCTCCGCTGCCTCGAAATCGCGTTGCGCCGCAATACCACGAGCCGCAGCCTTTCCCCCCTGCCTCCTACTAAAGCCCATCTTCACTGCCACACCCGTAAGGTTCTTTATCACATCGGCGTCACCCCCACTGAAATCGATTATCGGTATCAACAGGCGCTTCCCCATGCCAAGGGCCTCACGTATAATAAACGGGGATGCCTGCACCAGGGGGCAAGCATATTTCTGATTCTCATCCCCTTCTTTGAGGCCCATTCGTATGACGGAGGGGTAAAGAATATAGTCCACATTGTTCAGGCTCGCCGCATGACCGTGAAGGAGCTTCATTGGAAAACAACTGTCGGTGTAGCTCAACTCAACAGCCTGCCCCATGATCTGATTGTTGGTCTTGCTGGAAAACACAACCTTTGCGCCGAGCGCATTCAAGAACCCAATAAATAGCGGGGCATAATCGTAGATCATGAGGGCCCGGGGGATGCCCACCACAGGCCCGGTGCCTTCACCCTCCCGGTAATCCTTAAACAGCAGTCTCTCACGCTCATCGATGGGGGTTTCCATCTTCTCGCGGCTGATGGTGCTGTCGAAAAGATCACACCTGCTGCCGTAGAATGTAGGTTTCTCGCCGGGTATCTCCATACGGCTTATAGTGCAGTTGTTGTCGCATCTCTTGCAGGTAAAGGTAGAAAGCTTGTAGTCGCTCTCAACAACCTTTTGCAACCCCTTAAACTTTGAGGCCCTGCCGTCCATCTCCTCCCTGGCCAGAAGCGCTGCTCCTATCGCCCCGCTGACATCCCTATGCTCAGCCACAAGTATGGTTTTCCCCTCGAGTGCCCTTCTAAAAGCAGAGACAACGGCATCGTTATAGAATACCGCCCCGGTCAACATGACCTTATCGCCCAGTTTCCTCGTGCCCAACA
>Ga0315549_1004999_pt1 | contig 10978 bp, 6 predicted proteins | sample SalMarSW160200MG_FD_203101 | JGI IMG/M metagenome (GOLD analysis project Ga0315549, IMG submission 203101) | Salt marsh sediment microbial communities from the Plum Island Ecosystem LTER, Massachusetts, United States - Salt Marsh Sediment SW1601-200 ... | reverse complement strand
CGATTTCCAAGGTGATGGAGTATTTGGGAGCACGAACTACGTACGATCCTGATGCTCATGTGATGACAATCAACGCTGAGAGTCTTTCCCGCAACACTGCTCCATACGAGTTGATGCGCCAGATGCGAGCATCTTTTCTGGTCATGGGGCCGCTTTTGGCCAGACTGGGGGAGGCGCGAGTCTCTTTGCCGGGCGGTTGTGTTTTAGGCGCGCGACCGGTTGATTTTCATATAAAAGGATTTGGAGCCTTGGGGGCAAAGGTCACTGACAAAGCCGGGTACGTTGTAGCCAAAGGAAAACCTCTCAAGGGCGGCTCAGTTTATTTTGACCGGCCGTCACATACCGGCACGGAGAATATCCTGTTTGGTGCTATCTTTGCTAAAGGAAAGACGGTGATTGCCAATGCAGCCTGTGATCCGGAAATAATTGATGTAGCTAATTTCTTGAATAAGGCCGGCGCGAAAATACATGGCGCGGGAACGCCAACTATTACTATCAACCCGGTAAGGCGGCTCAGGAGTGTGGAATACACTGTATCAGGTGATCGGCTGGTAGCGGGAACATACATGTTTGGCGCTGCTATTACCGGGGGGCGAGTAAAAGTCAACGGCTTTAATCCGGCTCATCTCTCACTGGTATGCCATAAGCTAATGGAAATGGGCTGTGACGTGAGGACAGCCAAAAGCAGTATTACCGTCACTGGTCCTAAGCGGTTGTCTGCTGTGTCGGTAACCACGTTTCCGTACCCCGGTTTTCCCACTGATCTTCAGGCTTGCCTGATGGCAGCTGCCTGTGTCTCCTCGGGAACATCGCATATAAGGGAGACTGTTTTTAAGGATAGGTTCCTGCATACGATGGAGATGAGGCGCCTGGGAGCGGATATCACAGTTTCCAGTGACGAGGCCATTGTTCACGGTGTTAAGGAACTGTACGGCGCAGAAGTCATGGCTTCAGATATCCGGGCGGGAGCAGGCATTGTTCTTGCCTGCCTGGCAGCGAAGGGGAAATCCGAGATTCTGCGGGTTTACCATATTGACCGAGGGTATAATAAAATGGAGGAGAAATTGTCTTCCTTGGGTGCCGATATAAAGAGAGTAGAGGCATAACAACCTTAAGCTAAGAAGAGTATATAGTATTTCTGCGGTTTCAGGAAATGGGCCCTAAGTGTGAAAGCTCGGGCGTGCAAGACCAATGTTGGGAATCCGAGCCGATACACCTGAGCCCGTAAAGCGGGAGATGTAATGAGAAGAATTGGTTTCGCCGCGTTTGTGTTGGTAGCGTTGGCATGTGGCATTGGTAAGGGACAAGAAACTTATTTCGGTAAAAATAAGATTCGGTACAGAGATTTCGACTGGGACTACATCCAGACGCGTCATTTTGACATCCATTTCTATGATAAGGCGTATCCCACGGCCAAGTTTGCCGCCACCGTGTTAGAATCAGCATATGTCGAAATCAACCACGAATTGAATTGCGTTGTCCAGAAGCGAGTACCCATTTTTATTTATAACTCTCCCAATGACTTCCAACAGACGAACATTATTTCCTCACTAATCCCCGAAGGTGTCGGAGGCTTCACAGAGGTCTTCAAAAACAGAATTGCAGTTCCTTTTGCTGGTTCCTATGAGGATTTCCGCCATGTGCTCCATCATGAACTTACTCATGCGGTGGTATTCGACCTGATTTACGGAAATGCGTTTTCCTCATTGATTTCACGCCAGCGTCTTTTTGACCTTCCGTTGTGGTTCGCTGAGGGTTATGCCGAGTACTCCTCGCGGCATGGTTGGGATTATTCTTCGGATATGTATGTACGCGATGCCACCATTAACAACTACCTAACGCCCCCCTGGATTCTTGACGGTTTTCTAGCCTACAAGCAGGGACAGGCCATGATCAAATTCATCGCGGACAAGTATGGCGAAGAAAAGCTGGGGATGATTCTTCGCAAAGGGAAGGTCCTCCTCACCATGAATAAGGCTCTTAAAGATGCGATCGGGATCGATCAAAAGGAATTCTGGGATGAATTCTCTAAGGAGATGAAACGCCGCTACTGGCCGGCGGTTGCCGCCCGCAAAGAACCCGAAGAAATTGCCCAACGTCTTACCAAGGCTCGCGAGGATGGTTCGTACTTTAATGAAAAACCGGTATTCTCACCTGACGGAGACAAACTGGCAATCTTTACTGACAGGTCCGATTATTCTGAAATCGTGTTGATCTCCGCGAAAGATGGGAAGCTCATCGATCACCTTGTAAAAGGAGAGCGATCCGGCGATCTGGAATCGCTTCACTGGTATATTTCGGGTATCTCCTTTTCCCCTGATGGCAGAAATATGGTGTTTGTCGCCAAGTCCGGAGGCCAAGATGCAATCCTTTTTTACGACTTAGCCAAGAAAAAAATCTACAAGAAAGAGAAGCTCGGTTTTTATACAGTTCTTTCTCCAGCGTGGTCCCCAGATGGAAAGAAAATCGCCTTTTCGGCTCTTAAAGACCATGCGCGCGATCTGTTTGTGTATTTTATTGAATCAGGCCAAGTGGAGCGGGTTACCGATGACCGCTATGACGATGCCGACCCAAGCTGGCTTCCCAACTCAAGTGAATTAGTGTTCGCTTCTGATCGACCCCACCCCACAAATCCCCCTGTGGATAAAAGAATCCATCCGTATGTAAGAGAAGGAGCCTATATGCCCGGTGACTTTGAATACGGGTACTACAACCTCTTCAAGATTAATCTGACTGATAAGGAAGCCACGCCAATTGACGTTGGGCTGGGACAGAACACTTCTCCGAAAGTCTCCCCAGATGGAAAGAAGGTGGCATTTATCTCCAACCGAAACGGCACCGACAACATTTACATCGGGTATCTTGACAGCATCAAATACTACCCTGTTACTGATCTGCTGACCGGAGCGTTGTGGGTCTCATGGTCACCGGACGGTCAGAAGCTTGCCTTTTCAGCATTTAACAAAGGTGGCTTTGACATTTTTGTTCTGAAGGATTTGATCCCCGCCGGTGATAATGGTGTTTTAGCAGCTACAGATTTTGTGCTTGGCAAATACAACCTTCTGAAAAGTCAGCATGCTTCTCAAACGCTGACTGCTCATCAGCGGCAAGGAGAGAGCAGCACGAGCGGTGGGGAAGCGCCCTCAGGTCAAGAGTCTGAAACCAATCCGTCTGACAGCACGATGTTGATATCATCTTCTGATTCTACAGCGTCGGACGGCACTGTTACGGAAGCTGACACGACCTCGACCACACCAGCAATAAAAACCGATTCCGTTATTACCAAAACTGGTATTTATGATGATGAGTATGTGTTCGTTAGCACTACCAGTGCCAGCCCGCTCGATTCGCTGTTGATAGATATTCCGGAAGATACAGCTAATTACTATTCTTCAAGCCGGAGGGAGCCAGCCTCGTTTGACTCCATTCCACCACCCTCACCCAGTGGTGACTTCAAAATCAAAAAATACAAGGTGAAATTCACATCCGATTATGTCGGTGGTGGATTTGCATACGATACGTACTTTGGATTGAGCGGCCAGTCATATTTCGTCTTTTCTGACTATCTCGGCAATCATGAGATTTACATCGCCACTGATCTGGTAAACACCATTGACCAATCTTTCATTCAGGTGTACTACTTTTACAACAGAAAGCGTACCGATGTTGGTGTCGGATTGTTTCATACGAAAAACTACTACCTTGACAACGACGACTTTTTGTTTTCCGACCGTTATTACGGTTTTCAATTACTTCTCAGCCGCCCTTTTTCAGTCTTCAGCCGTTTGGATTTGACCGTCTTGCAGTATTTTATAGACCGGGAATACGTTGACTGGAATGATCCTCGGCCAGATCGCAGTTCCAAGGTGACAACCGGCGAGTTGGCTTACGTTACAGACAATATCATTTGGGGCAATACCGGCCCCGTCAATGGCCGTCGGGCCAAGGTGTCACTGTCGAGCGGAGTGAACTTGTTCGATGCCAGCGATATTGATTTCTCCTCGTTCGACCTTGACTATCGTAAGTACTGGCACTTCATGAAAACGTTCTCGATGGCATTTCGTCTTGCCGGCGGGGCGTCATTCGGTAAGACACCCAAGCTCTATTTTCTTGGAGGTACAACCAACTGGATCGGTAATCGAACACTCAACGCCAAGGTGTATGAAGTGGAAAATCTCTACTTTGCCGATGTGGTCACGCCTCTTCGCGGTGTTCCCTACTACGAGCTTTCCGGCAACCGGTACGGATTGGTCAACTGGGAATTCAGGTTCCCGATGATTGAATACTTAGCTATGCGTTTCCCGCTTCCCCTGGTAATCAGCAGAGTAACCGGGGCCGTTTTCACTGACGTTGGCGCAGCTTGGTACGACGATCACTTCAAAGGAGGCACCTCAGTCAATGGTCACAGCCGTCTGCAGGACATTCACACCGGCTTCGGCTTTGGCATGCGAGCCAACTTTGGCTTTGTTCTCCTCCGCTATGATCTGGCCTGGTCAACTGATTTTTACACCGTGTCCGATAAACCAACCTATTATTTTTCGTTTGGCGCTGATTTCTGACGATGCGGCGGGCGCTTTCTTGATCGTCGAACGCTCACTTTTTTGTCTACACCTTCAGATGTTGTGTAATATCGTTTTTTAATTGTCGTAAGGGCTTGTTGAAAAACATAACAAACGTCATAGCGAGGAGCGAAGCGACGAGGCTATCTCGTTATCATTCAATATCCGAGATTTCTTCGCTGTCGCTCGCAATGACGAGAACGGGACTTTTTCAACAGAAGTGTGACTGTTTCATGAACGCGAGAGCGAACGAACGGATCATAAAAAAACGCGGTCGTTGGTACGACCGCGTCTTGTGTGGGATGTGGAATCTATCTACGTTTTTTGTGCAGTGAGCAGTACTTGCTCTTTCCGTCGGTGAACCGTTTGCACCGCTTGCCCGCCTTGGTTTTCGCAGCGCAGCGCACCTTCTTCTCTTTTGCTTTTTTAGCTTTGCGCATTAAACATCCTCCATCTTAATTAGGTTACAAAAAAGAATGTCGTTTCAAAAAATCATTGTCAAGAAAAAAATGAGTATTAATGTTGTTTTTGATGAGCACATGCGAGGATGTATAAAAGTCCTCTCATAAGTGAAGATTGGATGCCGTTGACCCTTTCTAGTGTTGCGTCCCAAATATATGTTCACATATTCTTTTGCAGTAGCACGGGCATCATGCCCGTGAATCATGGGCAAGATGCCCATGCCACGATTTAATTTGCTGCTTTTTTTATTAGCATGTATTTCTGGGACATCACACTAGTTAATAGGTGTATTCAATGTCTGGAATACTTCCGCATCTTCTTCTTGTCAAGCTTTGATAGTGCCTTCCGGCCTTTCTCGTTTTGCTCTTCATCCTCATCATGGTTTCGGCGGCCGAAGCGTTGTAGCGTGAGCGCCATCGTTCGTAGCCTTTCATCAGCTGCAGCCATGACCGAGCCAGCCGAGAATCTTCCGTTCGACAGCCGCCGACCGGCGGGCATACCGGTCAGGATCTCGATCCCATCATCGATAGTTTTGATGGTGTAAATGTGGAATTTCCCCGTTTCGACAGCTTTGATAACATCAGGTCGTAGAAGAAGATCACGAACGTTTTGGTAGGGGATGATCACCCCTTGTTCACCGGTGATTTTCCTGCTTTTACACACGTCGAAGAAACCTTCGATCTTTTCATTGACCCCTCCGATTGGTTGAATCTCTCCTTTCTGATTAACTGAGCCAGTGATTGCGATGCCCTGCTTGATGGGTATACCACTCAGCGAAGAAAGGATTGCGAAGATCTCAGTGGAGGAGGCGGAATCGCCGTCCACACCGCTGTATGACTGCTCAAATGTCAGCGAGGCCGACATGACCAGCGGCTTGTCCTGAGCAAACATATGCCGCAGGTAACCTGTCAACACCAGTACTCCCTTATTATGAATAGGTCCCGACAACTCGGCTTCGCGTTCGATGTTGATAACCCCGGCTCTTCCCAGCGAGGTGCTGGCGGTAATCCTTGTCGGTCTACCAAACGAGTATTCACCAAGGTCGTATACTGAGAGGCCATTGATCTGTCCGACAGCCGAACCTGTAGTAGAGACAAGCAGGGTGTTGTTGTCAAACAACTCTTGGATTTTGTCCTCGATCAGATTGACACGTGTTTTTTTCTCGTCGATGGCACGGTAGACATGATCTCGAGTTACCCTCGAAGCCTTTTTTTGCTGGGCGCAAAAGGCGCTCTCGCGGATGATATCAGCGATAGAGGAGAATCGAGTGCTCAGTTTGTCCCGTTGACCAGTCAGTCTCAATCCATACTCGGCAACCGCCTGCATACCGGAAAGTTCAAATGAGGGAAGGTTTTCATCCTGTATAACCCGCCGTACAAATTCAAAATACCTGACGAGTTTGCGTTTGGTCAACTTCATTACGCTGTCAAATTCAGCCTTTACTTTGAATATCTTCTTGAAATCCTCATCCAGATACCACAGCAACTGGTAAGTTTCAGGCTCTCCCACCAGAACCACCTTTACATCAAGAGGGATAGGCTCTGGTTTGATGCCTGACCCGGCCATCATGTAGAATGGGTCGTAGCCGGCTATTTCTATCTCTCGGTTCCTCAGTGCTCTTTTCAGATGTATCCACACGCCCGGTTCCATCAACACATCCATGGCGTGGACAACGAGAAAGCCACCGGAAGCCCGTAACAGTGAACCGGAAAAAATACGGGTAAAATCGGTGCGCCAATATCCGAAGCGGTCAACTACACGTTCTAACGAACCAAAAAGATTTTTATAAGAAGGGGATTTTTCTATTATGACCGGAAGCCGATTCGTTTCTGCGTTGTCAAGAATGAGATTGACTGAAAACTCCTCGAATGGTTCCCTTTTCCGGTAGGCCGGAGGCTCTTGCTCACTCTGGCTAGGCTGCGCTTCACGAAACCGGTCCAGATCACTCAGCAGTGCCTCCTCCACCTGTTCGAGGTAGTTTACCACTTTGTCATCGGGATACCGCTTTTTCAGTACGTTGGTGCGGTCAGAAATCAGCGGCGAAATTATGGAATAATTGAGTTTTTCCAGTGCATCTTCCAATTTATTGGTGAGCTTTTTCGATTCTACTGTGGTGAGATCGAATTCGCGACGCAGACTATCCCACTTGCGGTGAAGCTCGTCGAGTCGCGAAAGTGAAAACTTCCCCTCCTTAGCCAAGCGTTCCAGACGCTCCAGCGAGGTGGGTTCTTCGTCAATTAAAGGCTGGATTTCATTGCGAACCCCCAACCCCGACTGAACCTGAACCATGACAAAGCCCGCTTTGGTCAGCTTCTCTTCGTATGCCTGGATCAACTTTTTCTGCCGACCTTCGAACTCCCGCACAATGCGGCTGCGTCTATCTTTGTAATCCTCTGACAGAAATATTTTAGGGACAGCTTTACGAATCGAGCTGATGATGTAACTCATGTCCTTCTTAAAGCGTCTCCCGTCACCCGCCTGGAAAGTGATTATCTGCGGGTTATCCTCGTTTTTGAAATTGTTTACATAACAGACATCCAGCAACGCTAGCTTTTCGTTGTCGAGTTGTTCAAGAAGGTACTTGATGGTAGCGGTACGTCCGGTGCCTGTAAGACCTGTTGCGAATATGTTGTACCCCAAACTCTTGACATTCAAACCGGTTTTTATGGATTCGATAGCTCGTTCTTGTCCAATAACACCAAAACAGGGCTTGATATCATCAGATGTTTTAGCCCCCGCGGGTCGAAAATTGACCCGATAGTCCAGCTCCTTTGCTGTAAGTTCACGCGTTTTTTTCAGCTTAGTCCGTTTCCTCACCGGCATAGGCTCCTCCTTCAATATTGTCTGCTGAGGGCAAATATATCAGAAGCTGGTTGGTAAAGAAACAAAAAAAGTTATCTTACTAACCACCCAAAAGCGCTTACTTTACGTGTTAAATCTTCATAGTTGCAGAGGTCAAACGGTGCCGTTACTGCCTTTGCTTCCCGATTCGATTCTATGGTGAATTAAGGACATCCATGTCGCAATATGGAGACACCGGACTTGAAAAAGATTTTGATGAGGTAGGGAATCGAAATTCCGCACACAAATTGCAAAAATCGCTTGACATTTTGATATATTTTCCTTAAACTTAATACAAGTGTAAGTACCAACAAGAAGTAGCTTAGACTTCATATTTCAATAAGGGTTACTGCATCGTTTCAGCGCTATTGTGTTTGACTAACCGAAAAGAACCCAAAAAACAGGAGAAGCGTATGTCAAAACGTAGCGTCTCAATTAGAGAGACTCGAAGGTGCTTTGTGCCTTGGTGCCTACTGCTGGTTTCCGCGGGGCTTATCATGCCCTTGGCGGCAGTCTCGTCTCAACCAGCCGATGTGCCGTCAGTCAAGATTGAGGTGGCCCAGAAGGCATACCTCGGACAGCCAGTCGAGGTTGGTATTACTTGGACAAACGATGATTCTACTTTCGAAATCGGTGGCTTCGATTTGCTGATGGAATACGATGCGGCAGCATTCGTGCTGCTCGGCGCCGAGCTAGGACAACTTCCGAGCGATTGCGACTGGGAGTATTTCGCCTACCGTTATGGCGCAGGTGATACGTGCGGCAGATTAATCTGTCCTTCGGGCACTGTCCGTCTCGTAGCAGTCGCTGATATCAACAATGGCCCCATTTACCCAAGCTGCTATGCCAACAGCTCCGGTGAGCTGGCCCGATTGCAATTCTATGTTACCAATGACTCGACCCTTGACTGCCAATTTGTACCGATCCGCTTCATCTGGTATGACTGCGGGGACAACGCGTTTTCCTCGAAAATCGGTGATTCCCTTTTTATCTCCAATGATGTCTATGATTATATTGGCTACTACGAACAAATAAATCAGGACTCCCCGTTCCCCACCCATTTTGGTGCTCCAGACAGCTGTGTTGATACTGTTTCGATCCGCATTATTGACTTCTACAACGGCGGAATAGATATTATATGCTCCGATAGCCTTGGCGATCGTGGTGATATAAACCTGAACGGCCAACCCAACGAGGTCGCTGACTGGGTGCTGTTCACCAATTACTTCCTGTACGGACTGGAAGTTTTTACCGTCGATGAGGAGCTTCAAGTACAGGCTACTGACGTAAATGCGGACGGCGTTACACTGACTCTTGACGACCTTGTCTACCTCTGGCGGATTACTATTGGCGACGCACTTCCCTACCCCAAGCTTGGTGAATCATCGCTCGATACGGCAGTGTTCATTCAGGATGCTACTTCAAAGTTGGTAAGCATTAGCTACCCTGACAGCCTTACGGCGGCTTATCTGGTGTTAAGAGGAAATATTGTCCCCACATCCCTGGTGGCAGAGCTGGATTTGTTCTACCATTTTGACGGCGTACATACTCGTGTCTTGGCTTTTCCCAGCGACGAAGTCTTCTCAGACTCTCCGCCCGTCTTCGCTCCCGGTTCTCTTTTGACCTACACGGGTAACGGACTGCTGGAGGAAGCCTATACTTCCGATTACGGGTTATTGCGCATCGAAACTTCTATACTTCTCAATGGATATCCAGGCTCCCACACAGACATATCTCCTGATACCATTTCTGCTTATTGGTCCTATCTTCCCGACACAACGGTAGCGACAGTACGTTTTGGCGACTTTACTGACCGAGATGTAACAGATATTGACCAGGTTACAATTCATGTCAACGATACTATCACGACTATTTCCGCCCAGGTCTTGTCCGGATGGCCTGGTTTTACCGGCCAAGTGATGGAAATTACTTTTTCAGCAGGCGAATTGGTCCAGGGCTATCTGCCTATTTTCGACACTGCTGCGCATACGTACATGGTAAGCGGTGAATTCTTTGACAGCAGTCCCTTCACGGTATTTGGAGAGATGACAATTGGCGGGCTGTTGGTAGCCGATGTCGATTTCGACGGCCAAGTTAATTTTGCCGACTTGACATTCCTGGTCGACTATCTTTTCCTCGGAGGCGCTGCCCCACCCGTGATGGAAACCGCTGACGTCAACGCTGACGGAGCTGTCAACATTGCCGATGTGACAACCTTGGTTGTGCTTCTCTTTAGATGACAATCTGCCGGCAGGTCACCCTAACGGAAGGCCTGCCGGCTTTTTCTTCCCCCATGACGAGGCTTAATGGCCGACAAGTGGAACTCGGTTTATGGTTCTCGTATCTGATTCAGGCGCTTGATAATTACATCCCGTGCTTTTTGCAGCGCTTTACCCCGGTGTGAGACAAGATTCTTTTCCTCTAATGTCATCTCGCTGAAGCGCTTGCTCTTGGGCGGGTAAAAAAAGACCGGGTCATAGCCGAAGCCCTCTATGCCGGCGCTGGCCTCGGTTATGTACCCCTCCGCAATACCTTCGACCGTCTCAGTAATGCCATCCGCCCAGTCAATCGCAATCACACAGCGGAATCGGGCCGTCCGCTTATCATACGGAACGCCCTCCAGTTGTTGAAGCAGCTTGCGGTTGTTATCAGCATAGGTGGCATTCTCACCCGCGTAACGTGATGAATATATCCCTGGCGCACCGCTCAGGACATCGACCTCGAGGCCGCTGTCATCGGCTAGGGCGGGCAGATCACAGAACTTAGCAATGGTGTTGGCTTTGAGCCGGGCGTTCTCTTCGAAAGTAGCACCGATTTCCTCAATGTCAGGAAATTCCAAGAAATCATCCCGAGTGAGTATTGTCACCGGCAGGTCATCGAGCAGGTGCTTGATCTCCCGAATCTTGTCTTCATTGTTAGTTGCAAGAACGATTTGCACAGGTGTCGCCTGATTTATTTTTATACGTCGGTTGGTCAGAGTTCACCGCTTGTGGTGGGTTTCCTCTCAAGAAGTAGGTCAGGGCTTTTGTGTGGTTGTGTCACAAGATGGAAACCATACCTTGCGAAGAGAGGAGGCTTGTCTCCCGCTCTTATATAAACATCACATTTTCCGCTTC
>Ga0315549_1004998_pt1 | contig 10982 bp, 9 predicted proteins | sample SalMarSW160200MG_FD_203101 | JGI IMG/M metagenome (GOLD analysis project Ga0315549, IMG submission 203101) | Salt marsh sediment microbial communities from the Plum Island Ecosystem LTER, Massachusetts, United States - Salt Marsh Sediment SW1601-200 ... | reverse complement strand
GCGTCTCGGAAAGCAGACGTTGCTCCATTTGGACTATGTTTTGGAACATGTACATAAACCAGGGGTCAATGCCCGTCTTTTGCGATAGCTCATCGGGGCTTAATCCCCTTCTGAGTGATGCCATGATGACCCAGAGGCGGAGGTCGGCCGGTGCCAGGGGGAAGCCGCTCTCATACCAGTGCGGGTCTTCCCAGAGGAGGGACTTATTACCTAACTCCAAGGAGCGTACTGCCTTCTGCAGTGCTGCCTCAAAGACGCGGTCAATGGCCATTACCTCGCCGGTGGCCTTCATCTGGGTACCAATAACCCGGTCACCTAGGGCAAACTTATCAAAGGGCCAGCGGGGGATCTTGACCACACAGTAGTCCAGTGCCGGCTCGAAGGCCGCCATCGTCTTTCTGGTGACCTGGTTCTTTATTTCATCCAAGCGCCGGCCAACCGCTATCTTGGCGGCGACGCGGGCGATGGGGTAACCCGTCGCTTTCGAGGCCAGGGCCGAGCTGCGGCTCACCCGCGGGTTGACCTCAATGACATAATATGGGGGGTAGCCATTCCTTAGTTTGATTTCGCCGCTGCCCCCAGGCGGCCAGTGCTCTGCCACCATCTTATGGGGAGCAAGGGCGAACTGGATATTGCATCCCCCTTCGATGCCGAGGGAGCGGATGATGTTGAGGCCAGCTGAACGCAGCATCTGGTATTCCTTATCGGTGAGGGTCTGGGATGGCGCGACCACGATGCTATCGCCGGTGTGAACTCCCATAGGGTCGATGTTCTCCATATTGCAGATGGTAATGCAGTTGTCAGCCCCGTCACGCATCACCTCATACTCAATCTCCTTCCAGCCGACCACACTTTTCTCAACAAGGATTTGATGAACCGGGCTGACCGCTAGTCCGCCGGAGGCGATACGTTTGAAATCCTCCATGGTGGTGGCGTGGCCACCGCCAGTTCCGCCCAATGTATAGGCGGGGCGGATCACTACAGGCATGCCGATTCTCATGACCGCCTCTAGCGCTTCCTTCATCGTTGTGGCTATGGCGCTCTCGGGGACCGGCTCCTCAATTTCGGTCAGCATCCTCTTGAATAGCGCCCGGTCCTCAGCCTTACGAATAGTATCGATAGGGGTGCCCAGAGAGCGCACGTTGTATTTATCCAGAACACCTGCATTGGCTAGATCGATGGCTAGGTTGAGCCCAGTCTGTCCGCCCAGTGTGGGTAGTATCCCATCGGGGCGCTCCCGCTCGATTACCCGTGATACCACCTCGACAGTGAGCGGCTCGATATAGACGATATCGGCAATGCCCTCATCGGTCATGATGGTTGCAGGGTTGGAGTTAACCAGCACTGAGGTCACGCCCTCTTCGCGGAGGGCTTTGCACGCCTGTGTGCCGGCGTAGTCGAACTCAGCCGCCTGCCCGATCACTATAGGCCCTGAGCCGAGTACGAGGACTTTGTTGATTTTTAACACCTTTCTCCCTAAACTTTCAAGATATCAGAAAATCAAAGCTAGAATGGCAATAGCCAAGGCTAGCAACGAAATGCCCAGGCTGACTATAGATACACCTTGGTTGACAAGCTTAAGTTACTATCGATCTTTGTCAATTATTGCGTTACTTTCCAAGGGAGCAGTTGGCTAACGTGCATACTTATATCCTCTCCCTTTCTTGCTGCTAATCATTGCTTCTATGTACCATCTCAACAAAGCGTTCAAAGCAGTGTACGGCGTCCTGTGGGCCGGGCGAGGCCTCAGCATGATACTGAATCGAGAGCAGTGGAAATTCGCGGTGCCTCACACCTTCTACAGTACTATCGTTGTTGTTGATTTGGCTTACTTCCAATCCCCCACTTAAACTGTCCGCATCTAACGCATATCCGTGATTCTGGGCGGTTATATGTACTTTGCCAGTTTCTAGGTCGCGAACAGGGTGATTGCCACCTCTATGGCCAAATTTAAGTTTAAAGGTCTTTGCCCCCAGTGCACGCCCGATGAGCTGGTGACCCAGGCAGATGCCCATGATCGGCTTCTTGCCGATAAGATTGCGTACGGTTTCCTCAAGATAGGGAAGCGCAGGGTCGCCCGGGCCAGGGGACAGCAGGATGCCGTCGGGCTGAAGGGCGAGAATGTCCTCTGCTGAGGTAGTGGAGGATACGACGGTGCAGGCGCAACCGAGTTTACTCAGGTAGCGCAGGATGCTTAACTTCAATCCGCAGTCAAGGACCACGATGTGATAGAGGGGGTATTGCCCTGACATGGCGTCCCACCTGTACATTTTCTCCGTAGTAACCTGCTTCACAAAATCAGTATCGTCGTAGCGGGGTAGCTTCGAAAGCATCTTCAGTGCCTCATTGGGAGACTCTTGTGTTATCATTCCCATCATCACCCCCGCTGAGCGCAGGCGACGCGTAATGGCTCGGGTATCGACACCGGCGAGGCCGGGGATGCTGCTTGAGAGTAGATATTCGTGCAGGGTGGAGACGCTCCGTGAGTGGCTGGGCATGTGGCACTCTTCCCGCACCACGAAGCCGCTCACCTGTATTCGATTTGACTGTGCATCCTCTGAATTGATGCCGTAGTTACCGATAAGGGGATATGTGGGAACGACTATCTGTCCAGCGTAGGAGGGGTCGGTGAGCATCTCTTGGTATCCGGTCATACTAGTATTGAATACAACCTCGCCATAGGCGGAAGCATCAGCACCGAAGGAGTATCCCTCAAATACTGACTCATCCTCTAGTATCAGTATGGCTTTTTTATTAAACTGCATTCAGTTTAAAGCCCCTTTGTATTATTTATATTTATTAAATTCCGAAGCGTTTCGGGGATTTCTCACAAATAATGATGCCAATTACTGCCTTGGGGTGTTGGTAGTATAAAAATAAGGCTTCCTCTCGATGAATAATAGTGCCACTGTTGGCTAGCCTATTTGGCATAGCATACACATGTGCTGCCTATCGGTCGACATTGTCACCATAAACCGCGACGATACCACGCAAATGCTTAAAGCTCCTCCCGGAAACGGTAGCCAATGTTTCTTACAGTCTCGATAAAGGTATGGGGGGCATCATCAAGCTTGCTCCTCAACCTCCTTATGTGCACATCTACTGTTCGATCGCCGCCGAAGTAATCATATCCCCACACCTTATTGAGCAGGGCATCACGATTGAATACTTTGCCTCTGTTACTTGCGAGGAACCTCAATAGCTGGTACTCCTTAAATGTTAGCATGACCGGTCTGCCAACGACGTATACCTGACACCTTGCTATGTCTATCGTCAGGTCGCCGCACTTAATTAACTCCGTGTCGTCTCCATTTTTAGTTATCTGAAGGATCCTCTTCGTTCTTACCGCTACCTCAGTTGCATCCCATGGCTCGACAACGAAATCATCTATGCTTATTGTGGGATCGAGATTGTGAAGTGCCTTATTTGACAGGAGGGCAATTACAGGTAAATGCAATTCTTGCTTGATTTCCTGTAGTAGGCGTCTGACTGCCAAATCAGGGGGTAGGTTATCTATAACTACAAGTACCAGGTCTGGAGATCGCTCAGTGATTTTACCACTCTCTCTTTCGTGAACAACTGAACAGTACAGACCTTTTTCTTTGATACCTGCGCTAAGTCTGTTTATTTGCTCGGTTTCTTCACTCACCACGGCTATACTGAGCAAGACTGGTCACCTATTATTTAGTTATCTACTAGACGCACTTTATCAGCTCATTTATAATGTGTTATATTAAGAACGTAATAATTTTCAATCTAACTGCTGTTCTGGTTACCATAGTAGACAGCGATTTCGGCTATCTCGTATAGCTTCTAGTACCGATATCTGGGATTGCCCGAATGTGCACTTACTGTTGAATCTTTTAGCCTACTATTTGGATATCGCTCACCTAATACGCATAGAGCCTTCCGTAGGGCCTGAGCCATAGGGGGAAAAGCTTCACGAATGTATGTTTTAGTATATCCCCGGCGTCAAAGCCAAAATGGAATGCAAACTCACCCACAAATTTCTGAAGAACCTGTAAATCCTCTTTTTCCAGATTGGCAATGCCTACTTCCTTACCCAATTGATAGTCTTCGACTGTGCCTCTCAAGTAGACAACGCCGCCATGCATCCCAGTGCCTATGAACTTGGCTTTGTGGCATTCCCCCTCCTTTAAATTCAGGCCGAGAAGGATTACGATTCCTCCTGCCATATACTCGCCAAAGAAGTCTTGGGCGGTACCCCCGATTACCAGTACTGGCTTCTTCTCCCCGTACTCCTTCATGTGGATAGCAGCCCGGTATCCAACATCCTCACGTATATAAATTTTTCCTCCTCTGGCTGCCAGGCCGGTGATGTCGCCGGCGTGGCCGTGAACAATAATCTCGCCGTTGTTCATCGTGTTTCCGCAACCATCTTGAGCGTTGCCTCGGACGATAATCCTGGGGCCATCCATGAACGCACCCAGGTCATTGCCTGGCACGCCGAATATCTCAATCTCAACCAGCTTATTTAAGTCCGTGCCGATATATCTCTGGCCGTAGACATTCTGAAGCTCAATGCGCTGAGTTCCATTAGATACAGCTTCTCTAAGCCTAGCATTAAGCTCGCGATGGGAAAGCCCATAGGCATCGATTTTTACAACTGCATTAGCTTTCTCTGGCATCTCAGCTACCTGCCATCCTCACTCCGAGGATTTCGAGTTCGGTGTCAGTAAGCCCGATGCCTCTTAGGTGTAGGCGGTTACCCCTCAGGCTCTCGAGGGCGTTTATGCCCATACCACCCAGTATTTCCTTGAGCTCCAGGCTCCAGCCGCGGAGCAGGTTGGACAGCCGCCTTGCTCCTATGTCTGGGTTAATCCTCTTGGTAAGGGCAAGGTCGGTGGTGCATATACCCCAGGCACATTTCCCGGTGTGGCACTGCTGGCATAAGCAGCAACCCAGGGCAACGAGTGCAGCCGTCCCTATATAGACGGCATCTGCGCCAAGGGCAATCGCCTTGGCTACATCTCCGCTACTCCTGATGCCACCGGCAATCACGAGGGAAGCCTGGCTGCGGATACCCTCCTGCCTGAGCCGACTGTCCACTGAGGCGAGCGCCATCTCGATGGGGATTCCGACGTTATCGCGGATGATCTTGGGCGCGGCACCGGTCGAGCCGCGAAGACCATCGAGGACTATCATGTCGGCACCGGCTCGAACCATACCGCTGGCAATTGCCGCCGAGTTGTGGACGGCGGCTATCTTGACCGATATCGGCTTGGTGTAGTTGGTAGCCTCCTTCAGGGCGTAGACAAGCTGTGCTAGGTCCTCGATGGAGTAAATGTCGTGCTGTGGTGCCGGTGATAAGGCATCCGTTCCCTGTGGAATCATTCGGGTCATAGAAACCTCAGAGCTGACTTTCTCGCCGGGAAGGTGTCCCCCGATACCAGGCTTTGCTCCCTGGCCTATCTTTATCTCTACTATTTTTGCCACATCCAGATAATCAGCATGGACGCCAAACCGTCCCGATGCTACCTGAACTATGGTGTTATCCCCGTATTTATATAACTTGGGGTGAAGACCTCCCTCCCCGGTGTTCCATAGGGTTCCTGCCTCGGTGGCTGCCCGGGCCAGGGATTCGTGAACATTGATGCTCACCGCACCGTAGGACATGGCGGAAAACATTACCGGGACCTCGATCTTAACCTGAGGGGACAATTCTGTCTTCAGGCTCCCGTTTTTAGAGTCTATATCTACCCTGTCCGGCTTCCGACCGATATAGGTGGTAAGCTCCATGGGCTCACGAAGCGGGTCTATCGATGGGTTGGTCACCTGGCTAGCATTGAGCACCAGGTGATCCCAGTAAACACGATAATCCTTGTCATTGCCCATACCGGTAAGCAGCACCCCTCCGGTCTCCGCCTGCTTTTTAATGTCCTCTATGGATTCAGGATGCCAGTTATAGTTATCCCTGTAGTCCAGGGGGTTTCTCCTGATGGTCAAAGCATTGGTTGGACAGAAGACTACGCAGCGGTGGCAGCCAACGCAGTTCTCCTCGCGACTTCTCACCTCGTCGTCCTGGGCATCGTAGTAGAATGTATCAAAGCTGCACTGGTTGACACATACCTGACACTGGATGCAGCGCTCGGGGTCTCGTTCAATGATAAACTTTGGTGGCAAATAGGTTTTCATTGTAGTCACTATCTTCTTACAGGAATCCCTCTTTCAGAAAGGTAGCCCTTCGCTTGGCGAATTGAATAGATCTGGTAGTGAAAAATACTGGCGGCAAGTACAGCATCCGCTTTTCCTGTAACAAGCACGTCATATAGATGATCCAAATTACCAGCGCCGCCACTGGCAATGACCGGCACCTTCACGCCCTCGCTAATGACACGGGTTAATTCGAGGTCATATCCACCCTGCTGTCCGTCGGCATCCCAGCTGGTAAGGAGAAGCTCGCCGGCGCCGAGATCGACAGCCTGCTTTGCCCACTCAACGGCGTTAATCCCGGTTGGATTCCGTCCACCGTGAGTCAGCACCTCCCATTGGGGCATACCATAATCACTTATGCGCCGGGCGTCAATAGCGACAACAATGCACTGAGAGCCGAACCTTTTTGCCCCCTCGCGTATAAGATTGGGGTCGAGTACCGCAGCGGTATTGATGGCTGTCTTGTCTGCACCAGCCTCCAGTATGCGTCGCATGTCGATAATACTACGCAGCCCTCCGCCAACGGTAAGCGGAATAAAAACCTGCTCCGATACGCGCTCAACAACTTCCACCATGGTATCGCGGCCCTCGGGTGTAGCACCGATATCGAGGAATACAAGCTCATCAGCGCCCTCTTTGTAGTAGAATGCCGCCATCTCTACCGGGTCGCCAGCGTCGCGGAGGTCGGTGAAGCTGGTGCCTTTCACCACTCGACCCTGATTCACGTCAAGGCAGGGGATTATCCTCTTAGTTAACACGGATATCTTCCCCTCCGGCAATAGTAACATCTTGAGGAACGATAGGTCGCTCCAGACTTCCCACTATGGGTTCGCCACCTATCGGGATCCATGCCCGGTCCAGGTCTGGGCGTATCAGACGAATAGCTGATTCCTCGGATGAGAGATAGAGTGTCGATCCCTTTACCCCTACGGTGAGGGGGCGGAGCCTTATCCTGTCGGTGAGCCCGATCATTTCACCATGATGAGCGATGATGACCGTGAAAGGGCCATTTAGGAGCAGGCTGCCATATACCTGACGTAGGGTTCGGAGTAGCTTTTGCTCGTTCGCCGGACTACGCTCTATATCACTCCAGAAGGGGGGCGCGAGTATCTTGGCGACTATCTCTATAGGAAGGCCGTGCCTTCGTATCAGGAGGTCGATAGCGTAGGCCACTACCTCGGTATCGGTCTGCATGGTGCAGTGATAACCGAATTGCTCCAGATAACGCCGGTTTATTCCATACGAGGATATTTCGCCATTATGGATCACTGTCCAGTCCAAGATGTTGAACGGATGTGCCCCACCCCACCAACCGGGGGTATTGGTAGGGAATCTGCCGTGGGCTGTCCACAAATAACCCTGATACTGCTCCAAGCAGAAATACTCAGCTATATCCTCGGGGTAGCCTACACCCTTGAACACTGCCATGTCTTTTCCGCTGGAGAAGACAAAGGCGTCCTTAAACCTAGTATTGATCTCCATGACCCTATCTACTACATAGTCATCCTGTGATTGCTCACCACATGCCCGCGGGTCAACTTCAATAAAGTAGCGCCACACGAGCGGTGGGTTTACAATAGCAGATGTAGGCCGTGTGGGTACCTTTCCATCGTGGATGATATGAAATCTGTGATTGAGTAAAGCCTCCACATCTGCTCGTCCTTCTTCGCTCAAATACATGATATGGAAGGCATAGTTGTCAGCGTATTCCGGATAGAGCCCGTAGACGGCGAAGCCGCCACCCAGCCCATTACCGCGAATATGCATGTTGGCAATGGCTTTTATCACGCCCTCACCGGAGAACCGGCTTCCCAGAGTATCCATCATTCCAAAGATGGAACAGGCATCAATTATTTTCTCTTCGGAATAAGGGTTTTGTATCTTGCCAAGGCCTATCATTACGTAGCGCCCCAAAAGCATTTATTCACCGGCGAAATCCTCCACCCGTTCCTCAGATAGGGCTGGCTGGAGAACCAACCCTAGAGGCGGCGTCTCCAGTCTTTCATGCCACAACTCCCTGGGCAAAGATACCAGGCCGAAATCGTCAGTTAGTAGAGCCTGCTTGAAGTCATGCACATTAACCCTATCTCTCATCAGGCTGAAGACGATGCCCGATTTTTCAATGTCCTTCACAAAGACCATTCCCACCAATAGGTCGTCCTTCAGTACTAATTTCTGATAGACGTCGTCATTTTGTTTGCTGAGCATCTCATAGCCATACTCATCGGGTGGCATGGTTATGCCTGCTGCTGCGATGTCAAGCCCGAAGTAATTGAGCGCGTTCATAGCTGTACCACCGGGGTATTCGGCATTGGTACCGGCCATGTTGTAGCCGGCAATCCGGCCCCCGAGGTAGGCAATGGGCCAAATGGGAGTGAGCCTATTCTCGCCATAGACGAAATCATAGGCCTCGGCCGCATCGCCACAGGCATAAATATCGGGATGATTAGTGCCCATATTACGGTTCACCGCAATACCGCGATTTACCTTGATATCAGTACCCTTTAAAAGCTCGGTGCGTGGCGACACTCCTATAGCCACTACTAACAGGCTGCAGGGTATCTCTATCCCATTGGACAGTATCACAGCGGTTACCGACTCTTCACCTATGATCTCAGCTACTGTACAACCGGTGAGAACCGTAACCCCGGCCTTCTCGAGGGCTTCCTCAGCCATTAGAGATGCCTGTTCATCGAGGATGGTATTTAGGATTCTTTCCTTCATCTCCACTACCGAGACCTCCACCCCTCGTTGTGTCAGCGCTTCGGTAATAGCTGTCCCGATGAGCCCACCGCCGATGACTACTGCTTTAGTGTCACTATCCAGGAACTCGTCGATCGCCTTGGCGTCATCGAGAGTGATGAAGTTGAACACGCCTTTTTTCCCCAGCCCACCAATCCTCGGGACAATTGGAACGCCGCCACTAGCTATTAGAAGCTTATCCCAGGTGATATGCTCGCTGCTATCGAGCTCGGCAGTATGCTCGCCAGGCGCCAGGCTATTTACTCTCCTGCCGAGTAGCAGGTTAATATTGTTCTGATCGTAGAAATCTGTGGAGCGAAACAGCATACCTTCAAGGCTGCGCTCCCTGGATATATATTTGGAGATGAGGGGGCGAGAGTAGCTTGGGTAGGGCTCGTCAGAGACTATGGTAATAGAGCCAGCTTTATCTACCTCGCGTATCGCTTCAGCAGCTCCGATACCCCCAGCCGAGTTTCCGATAATCAGGTATTTTGCTCTATTATCTTTGTTCTTACCCACTTAATCCCGCCTTCTATTCTAGTGCCATCTTCAAGAAGTTGTTATACATTCTCAAACCATCATCCCCGCTCTTCTCAGGGTGAAACTGGGTCGCTACTAGGTTATCCTTGATAAGTGCGCTGCACCAGGTAATTCCGTATTCACTGGTTCCGGCTACGAGCTCGGTATTATCGGGGTCGGGATAATAACTGTGGACGAAATAAAAATTAGCTTCATCCGGTATGCCATCGAAAAGGGGATGTATGACTTTTTGTGTGACCTGGTTCCAGCCTATATGGGGTATCTTTTGCCCTTGGGGCAACCTTCGTACTGATCCGGGGATGATATCCAAGCAAGCATACCCACCATCTTCCTCGGTAGACGTGAGCAGGACTTGCATACCGATACAGATAGCGAAAAATGGCTTGTCCTGACTTATTGACAGCCGAATTGCATCGTCCAGGCCGGATTCTATCAGACGGCTCATGACGCCGGCAGCGGCGCCAACACCTGGAAAAACAACCGCGTCTGCAGCAAGCACATCTTTTGGGTTACTAGTCACAGTCGGCTGATAACCCAGTGAAATAAAAGCATTATTAACGCTTCGTAGGTTGCCGGCCCCGTAGTCGATTATAGCTATCACCTGTAATCTCCATCCATACTCAACACCAGTGCTTCGTTAGGGCAATTGGCCGCACAAACTGGCACCTCATGGTCAGGGCAAAAATCGCACTTAACGATAGTGTGGCTGCTTATGTCTCTTGAGAGGGCTCCATAGGGACAGGCTATTATGCATGTCCAGCACCCGATGCACTTATTGGGATCAACGGTGACTGTACCGGTTATGGGATCTTTATGCATAGCACCGGTAAGGCAGGAGTATACGCACCAGGGCTCAGTGCAGTTGCGGCATTGAATGGCAAAGCAAACCTCGCCCATTCTTTCCACGCGGATGCGAGGCAGGGGTTTAGGGCTCTCTTTTTTAAATGCCTTGATTATATCTTTAGACTGAGAATGTTCCGTCTGGCAGTAAACGCGACAGAGTCCACAGCCAATACAGGCTTCCTCTCTAACGTAGACGATCATTAATACCCCTATATACGGAAGACGGCAACCGCTTGCCGTATACCTTATATTAACAAATTATTTATATATTATCAAGCGCTATTTTAACATAATTAACCGTTTGTATATAGTTAGTATGATGTTGTGCTGCGCAGATGAGACTTAGAAATGTGCATTATAACAATTCCACTAAATTACTAGTCTGGTAATGTTAATTGTTAGTATGGAGTTGTAGATGTGGTTACTAAGATATTGAGGCGCTTGATATTTATATAGACAGCGTGGATGGGGATTAAATAGCTTGTAATAGTGTGCTCAGCATAATAATCTGAAGTCAGACTCCTCTGCGATCGCAAACTGCATATCATATTAGGTGTCACCCTGCTTGCGGTTATGGGGGTGTCAAGCATCGCCCCCTCTTTGAATAGAAAAGGCATAACCTAGAGCCAAGGGTATGCCTTTTATTGATAGTTGTGAGGTTTCTAAAGCCCCATCTCACGGGA
>Ga0315549_1004993_pt1 | contig 10987 bp, 8 predicted proteins | sample SalMarSW160200MG_FD_203101 | JGI IMG/M metagenome (GOLD analysis project Ga0315549, IMG submission 203101) | Salt marsh sediment microbial communities from the Plum Island Ecosystem LTER, Massachusetts, United States - Salt Marsh Sediment SW1601-200 ... | reverse complement strand
TTGAATATGAGCGGATAGGGCTTACCCTGCGCCCCGATTTGATTGCAGTCAAGAGTGATTCGGGAGATAAGGCCAAGTTCGAAGCCCTGGTGGGTAAGGTTAAGCAGGGCAGCGACGGCGGTATTATTCTGATGAGCGATAATCCCGATGTCATGGCCGCCGGGCTGGTGGCCTGCGCCGACCGCAAACCGCTGCTCTACGCGGCTACAGAGGAAAACTGGGAAAAGATGGCCGAGTTAGCCAAAGCCAACTCCTGCCCCCTGGCGGCGAAGGGAGCCGACCTGGGGAAGTTAGCCGGGTTGACCGAAAAGCTGACCGGCGCCGGGGTTAAGGAGATGGTTATCGATTCCGGTTCCCGGACTCTTCGCCAGGCTTTTGAAGACCAGGTTGTTATCCGGAACTCCGCCCTGGTTAAGAAGTTCCGCCCGCTGGGCTTTCCAACCATTGTTTTCCCGGCAGAGATGACCGATGACCCGATGAAGGAAGCGGTGATTGCGTCTATCTTCGTGGCTAAATACGGCGCTATTATCGTCCTCTCCGATTTTTACGGGGAGAGCCTGTTCCCGCTGCTGGTGGAGCGGCTGAATATTTATACCGACCCGCAGCGCCCGCTGGCCACTCAGGAGGGTATCTACGAGATTGGCAACCCCGACGAGAACTCGCCGGTGCTTATTACTTCTAATTTCTCCCTCACCTATTTTATCGTCTCCGGGGAGATAGAGAGCAGCCGTGTCCCCAGCTACCTGCTGGTAAAGGAGACCGAGGGGCTTTCGGTGATGACCGCCTGGGCGGCGGGGAAGTTCGTCGCTGACGCCATTGCCCCCTTCGTCAAGAAGTGCGGCATCGCCGACAAGGTCAAGCACCGCAAGCTGATAATTCCCGGTTATGCCGCCGCCGAGAGCGGCGGGCTGGAGGAGGAGATGGGGGATTGGGAGGTTCAGGTGGGGCCCAGGGAGGGGTCTAACATACCGGCCTATCTCAAGAGCTGGAAACCGTAAAGTATAAAGCCATGAAGGGGGAGACATGATCCTTGTTGGCGAAAATCTGAATATAATGTCCCAGACCCTCGGCCCGGCGCTGAGGGAGAGGAACCCCGGGCCAATCCAGGAGATGGCCAAGGCCGAGACCGATATTGACTACATCGACCTTAACATCGGTCCCGCCAGAAAGCGGGGGGATGAGCTGATGGAATGGGTGGTGAAGACAGTGCAGGCGGTTACAGATAAGCCGCTATCGCTGGATACCACCAATCCGGTGGCTTTGGAGGCGGGCTTAAAGGTATGCCAGAGAAAGGTGCTGATTAATTCTATTTCCCTAGCCAGGATGGACGAGGAAGTACCTCTGGCCAAGAAATATAATGCTGAAATGATTGGACTGCTCTGGGGTAGGGAGGGGATGCCCCGAGATGCCGCTGAGAGAGGCGTTATAGCCGTTGAACTTATGTATAAAGCTAATGAGATGGGTATCCCCAATGAGAATATCTGGTTCGACCCTATAGCTACCCCGGTGGTAAATATCGAGTCAAATCAGTCCAAGCCTTGCCTGGAGTTTATGAGCATGCTCCAAGATATCGCTCCTGGATGTAAGTCTATCGTAGGTCTGTCTAATGTCTCTAATGGTGCCCCTGTTCACCTCAGGCCTTATCTTAATCGGACTTATCTGATGATGCTTATGAAGTACGGGCTGTATTCGGCCATAGTTGACGCCTTTGACGCCGAGCTGATAAGCATCGCCCGCGGCCAGAAACCGGAACTGGTCAATCTGGTACACCGGGTGATGGACGGCGAGAAACCTGATATGGCCTCTCTGGGCAAGGAGGAGGCCAAGTATGCGAAGACGGTTGGGGTTTTTACCGGCGAAAACCTTTACTCTCATTCCTGGCTTGATGTATAGTTTAGAAGGGGAAAGATAGGATGAGCCTGCAGCCCCTGTTTGAATCCGGCAAATTTATAATCACCACCGAGGTCGGTCCCCCCAAGGGGACCGATATTGCCGAGCTGGAGGAGGCGGCCGATGTGCTACGGGGCAGGGTGGACGCGGCCAATGTCACAGACCAGCAGAGCTCGGTGATGAGACTGGGCTCACTGCCGGTCTGCCACATGCTCAAAGATAAGGGGCTGGACCCGGTGTTCCAGATAACCTGCCGCGATAGAAACCGGCTTGCCCTGCAATCCGATTTATTGAGCGCCTGGGTGCTGGGCGTGGAAAATATGCTGGCCATCACCGGCGATTTACCCGCCCTCGGCGACCACCCCCAGGCCAAGCCCGTCTATGACCTGGATTCTGTTCAGCTGCTTGAGGTGGTAGGGAAGCTGAACGAGGGCCATGATATGAACGGAAATGAGCTTAAGGGCAAGACCAATCTATTCCCCGGGGCGGTGGTCAACCCCGGAGCCAATACCGAAGCCGCATTAGAGCTGCAGATAATGAAGATGGAGAAAAAGATCAAGGCCGGAGCCCGCTTTTTCCAGACCCAGGCTATCTATGACCCGGAGTCCTTCGCCAAATTCATGAAAAGGGTGGAGGGTTTTAAAGTCCCGGTGCTGGCCGGAATAATACCCCTGAAATCGGCTGGTATGGCCCGGTTTATGAACAAGAACGTGGCCGGGGTCTTTGTGCCCGAAGGCCTGATTGAGAGGATGGCCGACGCCGAGGATAGAGTCCAGACCGGCATAGCCATTGCTGCCGAGCTAATCAAGCAGCTCAAAGATATGTGCCAGGGGGTGCATATTATGGCTATCGGCTGGGAAAAGAAAGTGCCGCTTGTTCTGGATGCCGCCGGACTTTAACCCACCCCCATGATTGTGGTATTCTGTTAGGCAGAGTGAAAAATACCCCATTGTCGGTACCCGAGTATAAGAACTATGAATACGGCTATAACCTTGCCTATAAGCTGGCCGGTGAGCAGCTGGCCGCTACCGGCGATTTAGAGGAGCAGTGCCGGAAAAGCGGCGCCGGGTACAAGCGGGTAGATTCTAAAGAGATAATAACTGTTGAATTTCTAAACCAGGCCTATCAGGTTACCTTCCCCGATATTGATGTGGCATTGGTGGGGGGCAAGGCTGAGGTCCCCACAAGCGATAAGGTTCTAATCCTGCACTATTTAACCCTGGCCGGCGGTATTCCCTTAAGCAATAAGCCGATTGCCTTCGATGAGCTTCCCGAGGGGGCTGGCTACATGCGCACCTTTTCCAAGCGGTCAATAGAGCCGCTGGTAAAGCATTTCGGCGGGGAGCCCCGGCGGCTTATAGAGGTGGCCAAGAGATTGGGCGGGCGTAAAGCTGACTACGGCGATGCGGCGGTAACCATTAACGGTTTCAAGATGGTGCCGGTAACCCTGGTGCTGTGGGGGGGCGACGAGGAGTTTCCCCCAAGGGGTAATATATTATTTGATTCCACCATTCCTGAATATCTTTCTACCTATGATATAACCGTGCTCTGTGATGCCATTATCTGGCGGCTGGCCAGATTTTTGAGAGAAGGGGGCAGTTAATGCCGACGGAACCTGATTTTGCCCGGGAGTTAGCCGAAATCCTGTCCCGCTACAGCGGCGCCAGCAGCGAACTCATTCCGATATTACAGGAAGTACAGGAGAAGTTTGGCTATTTGCCAGCAGAGGTGATGCAGCGGGTTGCCAAATTCCTGCGCCTGACCGACAACATGGTCTACGGGGTGAGCACCTTCTACGCCCAGTTCAGTTTTACCCCCACTGGCCGCAATAAGGTAACGGTGTGCCGGGGGACGGCCTGCCACGTGCGGGGTGGGGCGCGCATACTGCGCGAGGTGGAAAAGAAATTGGGCATTAAACCGGGAGAGACCACCGATGACATGGAATATACCCTGGAAACAATTGCCTGCTTTGGCTCATGTGCCCTGGCCCCGGTCATGGTAGTTAATAAGGATGTCTACGGGCGAATGACAACTACCAAGGTGGGACAAATACTGGCTGAGACTAAATAGTGGTTACGATGAGGTTTAATAGTGACTTTTGACGAGATTAAAAGTCAGGCAGTATCAGAGTGGGAAGCCCTGGAGCATAGTGATAAACCTCGTATCCTCGTCGGGGCGGCAACCTGTGGTCGGGCCGCCGGTGCCATGGCTGTGCTCGAGGCTATCAACCGCGAACTGAAACGGCATAAAATTAAGGCCAGTGTCATTCAGGTCGGCTGCATAGGGTTTTGCTATACTGAGCCGATAATTAATATTATCAAGCCGGGCCGCCCCCATATTTACTACGGCAATATCACCCCTGAGCTCGCGGCGGAGCTTATCGATGACTATCTTATTAAGGATAACCCGCGCCCTGACCTGGCCCTGGGCACCATAGGCGAAGATGGCATTGAGGGTATTCCCAAGCTCTTCGAGCTGCCCATGCTTAAACCCCAGGTACGCATATCCCTGCGCAACTGCGGATTTATTGACCCTGAGAATATCAACCACTACATTGCCAGGGATGGTTACAGTGGACTGATTAGAGCGCTGGGAATGACACCGGAAGAGGTGATTGAAGAGGTAAAGAAGGCAGGCTTGGGCGGCCGCGGCGGTGCCGGCTTCCCCACCGGTCTGAAGTGGGAGTTCTGCCGAAAGTCACCGGGTACGCAAAAGTATGTGATTTGCAATGCCGATGAGGGTGACCCCGGCGCCTTCATGGACAGGTCTCTTCTTGAGGGTGACCCTCACGCGGTTCTGGAGGGGATAATCATTGGCGCTTATGCTATCGGGGCAAGCGAAGGCTATATCTACATCCGGGCTGAGTATCCCCTGGCTATTGAGCGCCTGAAAGTAGCTATTACCCAGATGGAAAAATATGGACTGCTCGGTGATAAGATTCTGGGTTCTGATTTTAGCTTTCATCTGAAGATTAAACAGGGGGCAGGGGCTTTTGTCTGCGGCGAAGAGACGGCCCTGATGGCTTCTATCGAGGGGAAGCGGGGCATGCCGCGCCCCCGCCCGCCGTTCCCCGCCCAGTCCGGCTTATGGGGTAAGCCGACTAATATTAATAATGTAGAGACCTGGGGGAATGTGTCGGCAATTTTACAGAAGGGCGCTGAATGGTATGCCGGCTATGGCACAGAGGGGAGCAAGGGAACCAAGACCTTTGCCTTAACCGGCAAGATAGTTCGCACCGGACTTATTGAGGTGCCGTTGGGCATTCCTCTCCAGGATATTATCTACGGCATCGGCGGGGGCATCCCCAACGGCAAGCGCTTTAAGGCGGTACAGACCGGCGGTCCCTCCGGCGGCTGCCTGCCCGCCAGCCTGCTAAACCAGCCGGTTGACTACGAGACGCTGGCCAAGGCCGGCTCCATTATGGGGTCGGGGGGCATGGTGGTCATGGACGAGGACACCTGCATGGTCGACGTCGCCCGTTACTTCATCGCCTTTACCCAGTCCGAGTCATGCGGCAAGTGCGTTCCCTGCCGTCTGGGAACCAAGCAGATGTTGAATATCCTTGAAGATATTACTAATGGTAAGGGCAAGCTGGAAGACATTGACTTGCTGTTAAGCCTAGGCGAGCAGGTTAAAGCCGGCTCGCTTTGCGGTTTAGGGCAGACGACGCCCAACCCGATACTTACCACCATTCGCTACTTCCGCGAGGAATATGAAGAGCACATCAAGAAGCACCACTGCCGGGCGGCGGTCTGCGAGGGGCTGGTAAGCGCCCCCTGCAGCCATACCTGCCCCGCAGGCATTGATGTGCCGCGCTATATACGCTTTATCGCTGAGGGCAAGCCGGCCGAGGCGGCGGCTGTCATCCGGGAGAAGATACCCTTCCCGGCGGTCTGCGGCCTGGTCTGTTTCCACCCCTGCGAAGCCAAGTGCCGACGGGGCCAGCTGGAGGAAGCTATCGCCATCCGGATGCTCAAAGGCTATGCCGCAGCCCATGATAACGGGCTGTGGAAAGAGAATATTAGAGCCGCCCTGGATACCGGAAAGAGGGTGGCTATCGTCGGGGCGGGGCCGGCCGGGCTTACCGCCGGCTACTACCTGGCCAGGCGGGGGCATTCGGTTACCGTCTTTGAAGCTTTACCTGAGGCGGGGGGCATGATGCGGGTGGGCATACCCGACTACCGCCTGCCCAAGGACATTCTCAAGGCTGAGATTAGAGAGATAGAGGATGCCGGGGTTGAGATTAGAACCAATACCAGGGTGGAGTCTCCGGACGAGCTGTTTAATGAGGGCTATAACGCCGTATTCCTGGCTACCGGCGCCCACCAGGGTATGAAAATAGGGGTCAAGGGGGAAGGTAGCCCCGGGGTGATGGACTGCGCCGAATTTTTGCGGAAGGTGAGCCTGGGTAAGGAGGTGGAGGTAGGTGGTAAAGTGGCCGTAATCGGCGGCGGCAACGCCGCTGTCGATGCCGCCCGGACAGCGCTCCGGCTGGGGGCTAAAGAGGTGTCTATCGTCTACCGCCGGACTAAGGCCGAGATGCCGGCCAACCCGGAGGAGGTCGAAGAGGCCATTGCCGAGGGGGTGAATATCGACTACCTGGTGGCACCTTCAAGAATCAGGGGCCACAACGGCTGGGTAGAGCTGGAGAGTCTGCGCATGGAGCTGGGTGAGATGGACTCGAGCGGGCGCAGGCGGCCGGAGCCGATTGAGGGCAGTGAATTTACCGCCGGATATGATACTATAATCGCCGCTATCGGGCAGCGCCCCGAGGTCCCCGAGAAGTTTAATATATCACTGGGGCGGGGGAATATTATAGAGGTTGACCCCGATACCCTGGCCACCAGCCGTGAGGGGGTCTACGCCGGCGGCGACGCCGCCAGCGGGCCGGCTTCGGTAATTGAGGCTATCGCCGCCGGGCGGCAGGCTGCAATTTCTATAGATAAATACCTGGGCGGTAAGGGTGATATTGAGGAGACGCTGGCGCCGCCGGAAGGGGAGATAGCGCCGCTGGAAGAGGCCGAGGAGCAGTGGCGGCCCAAGATGCCGACCGTCCCGGTAAAGAAGCGGCTGGGCAACTTCGGCCAGGTTGAGCTCGGCTACGATGACAGGGCGGCTATTGAAGAAGCCCAACGGTGCCTGAGGTGCGACCTTGAGGAACGAGAGTAATAATACGGATACAATCAAGCTGACCATTGACAGTCAGGAGGTCAAGGCCAGAGCCGGCATGACCGTGCTCGAGGCCGCCCAGTTGGCCGGCATCTATATCCCCACCCTGTGCGCCGACCCCGACCTGAAACCCTACGGGGGCTGCCGTCTCTGCATCGTCGAAATCGAGAAGATGCGCGGCCTGCCCATCGCCTGTACCACCCCGGTTACCGAAGGTATGGTGGTAAAAACCAATACCCCGGCGGTAAACGAGGTGCGCCGTGCCAATGTTGAGCTAATCCTGGCCGACCACCCCAGCGAGTGCCTTATCTGCGATAGAAGAGAGCGCTGCGGGCCTTATGATATCTGCCTGCGCAGCGTGGCTGTTACCGACCGCTGCGTTACCTGCCCCAAAAACGAGCACTGCGAGCTGCAGACAGTAGTAGACTACCTTGGTATTACTGAGATACCCTTCCGCCGTACACTGAGGTCTTACGCGGTTGACGACAGCAACCCCTTCTTCTACCGCGACCTGAACAAGTGCATCCTCTGCGCCAAGTGCGTGAGGGTATGCGAAGAGGTGGTGGGGGCCAGCGCCATCGCCATAATCAACCGCGGTTACTCAAGCAAGGTGGCTACCTTTGCCGATAAGCCGATATTAGATTCTTCAAACTGCGTGTCCTGCGGGGAGTGCGTTGTCCACTGCCCGGTAGGGGCACTGATGCCTAAAGAGGATAAGCTGCCCACCGTGGAGGTACCTACCACCTGCACCTACTGCGGGGTGGGCTGCGGCATGTATCTGGGGGTGCGCGACGGGCAGGTAATAAGCGTTAGGGGCAGCCGGGAAAACACGGTAAATAACGGTTTCTTATGCGTCAAGGGGCGGTTCGGTTTTGACTTTATTAACCACCCCGACCGGCTGAAATACCCGCTTATAAGGAAGAACGGCAAGCTGGTTAAGGCGGGCTGGGACGAGGCTTTAGAGCTGGTCAGTAAGAAACTGGGTAAATATAAGCCGGAGGAAGTGGCCGTAGTATCCTCAGCCAAGTGCACCAACGAGGAGAACTATGTCGCCCAGAAGTTCGCCCGTGCGGCCTTAAGGACGAATAACCTTGACCACTGCGCCCGCCTGTGCCATGCCCCCACCGTAACCGGATTATTGCAGAGCTTCGGCAGCGGCGCCATGACCAACTCCATCAACGAGTTCCGGGATTCAGGCTGCATCCTTGCCATCGGCACCAACACCACCGAAGCCCACCCCGTAATAAGCCAGGAGATAAAGCGGGCGGTGGATAACGGCGGCAAGCTTATCGTAGCCAACCCCCGAGAGATTGATATGATACGCTGGGCCTACCTGTGGCTCCAGCATAAGCCGGGCAGCGATGTCGCACTGCTTATGGGGATGATGAAGGTCATCGTTGATGAGGGATTGGCCGACCAGGCCTTTATTGATGAGAGGTGCGAGAACTTTGACGAGTTTAAGAAGTCACTAAAGAACTTCGGGCTTGATTTTGTAGAGAAGACCACTGGCGTGCCCAAGGATAAGATAGTCGAGGCCGCCCGGATATACGCCACCGACAAGCCGTCGGCCATCTTCTACGCCATGGGCATCACCCAGCACTCCCACGGCACCGACAATGTTATCGCCACCGCCAATCTGGCTATGCTCACTGGTAATGTCGGCAAGCCGGGGAGTGGGGTAAATCCCTTGAGGGGGCAGAATAATGTCCAGGGGGCCTGCGACGTGGGCGCCCTGCCCAATGTCTATCCCGGCTACCAGGCGGTGACCGACGCCGATATTAAGCGAAAATTCGAGGCGGCCTGGGGTGCCAGGCTGCCAGATAAGCCCGGCCTGACCATCACCGAGATTGTTGACGCCGCCGGCAGCAAGAAGATAAAGGCTATTTATATTATCGGGGAGAACCCGCTGTTGAGCGAGCCGAATATCACCCACGCCAAAGAGGCGCTGGAGAAGCTCGATTTCCTGGTGGTCCAGGACATATTTTTATCCGAGACGGCCGAGCTTGCCGACGTGGTTTTGCCCGGGGCGAGCTTTGCCGAAAAAGACGGCACCTTTACCAACACCGAGAGAAGGGTGCAGCGGGTGAGAAAGGCGATAGAGCCGATTGGAGATTCCCGTCCCGACTGGCAGATTACCTGCCAGCTGGGGCAGAAGATGGGAAACAGCGGCTTTGACTTTGCCTCTCCCGCCCAGATTATGGACGAAATTGCTTTGCTCACCCCCAGCTACGGCGGCATCAGCTACCGGCGGCTGGAAGAGGGCGGCCTGCAGTGGCCCTGTCCCACCCCGGAGCACCCCGGCACGCCTATACTGCACACCCAGCAGTTCACCCGGGGGAAGGGGCGGTTTATCCCCCTGGAGTACAAGCCGCCGATGGAGCTGCCCGATAAGGATTATCCGCTGGTATTGACCACCGGGCGCAGCCTTTACCACTTCCACACCGGCACCATGACCCGAAAGGTGGAGGGGCTTAATGTCTTGAAAGGGGAGGGGACGGTGGAGATAAGCCCCGAAGACGCCGCCAGGCTGGGCATTGCCGATGAAGAAATGGTTAAAGTCATCTCCCGGCGGGGTAAGGTGACCGCCAGAGCCAAAGTAACCGGGGTTTCACCGGCTGGGGTGGTCTTTATGACCTTCCACTTTGCCGAGAGCCCGGCCAACATTTTGACCAATCCCGCCATTGACCCGGTGGCCAAGATACCGGAATATAAGGTCTGTGCCGTGAGGGTAGAGAAAAAGTAGATGGCTGAGATAACGGCGATAATAAACGGACGCCAGGTTAAGGCAAAAGAGGGGATGACCATCCTCGAGGCTGCCCTGGAGAACGGCATCGATATCCCCACCCTGTGCCATCACCAGGATTTAACTCCCCTCGGCGCCTGCCGAATCTGCGTGGTTGAGGTGGAGGGCTCGCGGACGCTGGTCGGTTCCTGCCACACCCCCATCACCGAGGGTATGGTCATACAAACACACTCCGATAAGGTTTTAGCTACCCGGAGGATGGTTGTTGAGCTTTTGCTGGCCAGTCACAGCGGCTCCTGCTACATGTGCGACAAGGCCAATATCTGCGAGCTGCGCAAGATTGCTGCCGACCTGGAGGTGGGCCTGCCCCGCTTTCAGACGAGAAAGAATTACTATCCTTTAGAGGATATCAGCCCCTATATAGTCCGCGACCTGACCAAGTGTATCATGTGCCGCCGCTGTGCCCGGGCCTGCATTGAGGTAGCCGGTCACAACGTGTTCGCTATTGCCTACCGTGGTTTCGACGCCAAGGTGGTCGTCGATTTTGACCAGCCCATAGATAAGGAAGTTTGCCGTGATTGCGGTGTATGTATCTCTTTTTGCCCGACGGGAGCGCTGGGCAAGCCGAGAGAAGCGCAAGAAGTGAAAAGAGGAAAGCCGTTGATTATAACTCGTTGATTAGCCAGTCCTGAGGATGGAAGCTAATGAGTAAAATTGGTGAGGGTAACCCCCGGAGCCAAGAAAAGAGAGACCTGCTGGTGCTGCTGGAACGCGCGCAAAGCAGGTCTGGCTATTTATCTAGGGAAACTATCGCCGGGCTTGCCGAGTCCCTGGGGCTCTCCATAAGCGAGGTCTACGGGGTGGCTACTTTTTATTCCTTCCTGTCTATCAAGCCGCAGGGGCGGAATGTAATCCGGATTTGCAAGAGCCTTCCCTGCTATCTAAAGAACGCCCAGACCATAATCGATGGCGTGCGGGAGGAAATCGGTATCGGGCCCGGCGAGACCACCGCCGACGGTAAATTCTCCTTTGAGCTGACCAACTGCATCGGGGCCTGCGATAAGGCGCCGGCGATGATGGTAAATGACGATGTTCACGGTGACCTGACGCCGAAGAAGATATCAAAGATTTTACAGGCGTATAAATAAACAGGAGGCTTTTTTAGTGCCGGAGAAGCGGGTAGTA
>Ga0315549_1004992_pt1 | contig 10990 bp, 12 predicted proteins | sample SalMarSW160200MG_FD_203101 | JGI IMG/M metagenome (GOLD analysis project Ga0315549, IMG submission 203101) | Salt marsh sediment microbial communities from the Plum Island Ecosystem LTER, Massachusetts, United States - Salt Marsh Sediment SW1601-200 ... | reverse complement strand
ACACCATATCCATAACCGGTGTCCTGACCTGTGATGCTGTTTGCTGTGATTTGATTGTTAGAGGAAGAATCAAGTATCACGTTAAAAAATGTGAGCATAATGTTGTCACTTATCGTGTTGTTTGTGGACTGCTGAAGCCAGACGCTCATCACATAATTTCTAACATCTAAATTTTTTATTGTTACATTTTTCCTGCCTGAAAGTGTTATCCCGGCATTAACACCCACCCCTTTAAGGGTGAAACCAGCACCGTCAACCACGATATTGTCACGCTGAACTTCAAGAGTGTGATTAAGAAGATTATCCGCGAAAACGTAAACATCCCCAAACCGTTCAATAGGCGTCGTTGCAGGGTCCACGGTTCCATCAGGTCTAATGTAAACATGTACAGTTGGAGGCGCAGGCGGAAGAAAATTTGCTGTTGCCAAGTCGAGAAACTGCGAACTGGTAAGAATTAAACAGACAACAAATGCTAATCTGACTTTATTCATTGCGTTCTTCTCTCCTGCTTGGGGTTATGTATACTGCGAGCGTAAATGACTGCTACAGCCAAAACAGCAGGCGCCATAACCAGCAGGGAAAACCATTTTATTACTGAAGTAGGTTCCAATTCCAGTATAGGGTCAACATCAAAGTTTATCGTGCTGTTGTCCTCCAAAGTCGAAGTTGGAAAGGCTGATACGACTTCAAAGGTGGCAGTTGCTTCATATCCCAATTCGTCAACGGCTCTTACATCGTATGACCCAGAAACGGTTTGATTTAAGACGCTGATTATTGCAGTGAAGTTACCATAACCATCAGTAACAAGAGGACTTGGAACCGTATGTACTGTAGTTCCGTTCCAAGTGACAGAGATTTTTGAGTTTGGCGCAAACCCGGAACCCACAAGTGTAGTTGCTGCTATTCCTGAAGTTGGCTCTAATTCAAGTTTAGGATCTGCCTCAAAAACCGAGAAGACCTTCACGTCATCAAAGTATATTTTACTCCTTCCTCCACCCCTATCCATGGATGAGCTTAGTGCAAAAAAATCATAGTCATAAGGGTTATCGGTTGGATCGCTGTGGTTTTCGATTTGTAGAACATCATTTATCCAAACTGAGAATGAATTGTTTTCTCTATTGAAAATCAATTTAACTTTATACCAAGTTTTGGTTTCATAATCTTGTAGATATGTTCCTGGGGGACCAGGAGGAACATATATTGTTCCATCATCTAAGAACGAAACATATGCATAATGATTGACTATGTTCGGAGCATCCCTTTTCGAAAAACCAATTCTACCACTAGATTCATGAACTCCATTATTTTCATCGACCATAACATACGCCTCAAAACCAATAACATCAATGTCTGAGTTGATAGGTATTTGAGCATGAGCAGCCCAACCCCATCCGCTAAGTAATTGTAACGATTTTGTTGGAGACACAGAAAGATGATCTACAATAACTTGGTATTGATATCCTGCTCCATTAAACAATAATTCCCATCCACCAGCAGACGGAAATGTTCCAACACTGTAGCTTTCAAAGTCGTCTTCGAAGAAAACTTGTTCAGCCGCTCTAACCTCAAACTGAACTGTGCAGCTTAAAGCTAAAAACATCAAAGAAAGTGTCAGAAAAAGCGTAAATGTTGACTCAAACTTTTTCATGCTAGAACCCCTAACAACTCATTTTATGCCGAAATAACCGTAAAAGGGTTTTTGTAAAGATTTCTTGACCAACCAAAGATTAGTTTAGTCAAGGTTTCTTGACAAAACTTTTCTTCATCTTTATGAATAATTTTAAGGGTTCTTTAGGGAGTTCCCGCGTTATGTTTCGGTTTCTTTGATTTTGAATGATTGTTTTTTAGAGGCTATTTAACAACCTGTGGAATGAAATCTATTATTTAAACGCTCTGTTTAAGAAATAATCCTTTTTAAACAGTTATTTTCGTGAACTAACCTTAAATCAAGCCTTTTTCATCCATATACTACGGTGACGTGAACTTTGGCATCCGTTTCAGCCGACGACGTCCGCGACGTAATCAACGTAACATCCGAAGAGGTTCCAGACGACAAAATCTCTAAGATGATCAAACGAGCCGAAGTCACACTGGAACTGGAAACAGACAAACAGGTAGACAGCAGCAACTGCAGCGACGCAGAAAAAGAAGCTATAACAGTTCTCTCAGCAGTCTACGCCATCTGCTACCTAACCGGCGGCTCATCCGTGGGCTTAAGCTTTTCAGTGGGAGACCAGAACGTCAGCGTCCTAGACAAAGCTCCACCCCTAGATGTTCTACAAGTTGAACTGGAACGCATGCTAACGAAACTGAAGGGGTCAACCCTGAGGAGAGCATAGACGATGGGGACGGTTCCGCAAGCATACTTCAGTTTCATTATGGATTATGCTCCATACTTCTATTACATCCCAGGAACAGGCGTTGACACAGAATGGGGGAGAGGTCCAGCCCCAGCCGCCCACGCCATCGACTTCCTTAATGCAGCATACCAGAGTTCCCAGTTTGAGGACGAAAAAACAGGTATCTACAACAAAATCGTTGAACTAGCAGACTATCTTCTTTCTATCCAGTGCACAGACGACCAGAAACACGCTTACGGAGGCTTCCAAAGCAAGGATGAAAGCACAGACTATTACAGCATCAACGCTATGCGAGCCATCCCAGCGCTCCTGAAAGCCTGCACTCTAACAGGCACCTCAGCATACTTGGACGCTGCTACATTGGCTGGAGAAACCTTCCTCTACAACATGCAGCACAAACCCAGCGAACTTGAAATACATGACGAATACTACGGAGGCTTCGCTCAGGCAGTCACCATCGCAGACGAGTGGCTCCCAGAGATGCATATCATAGACCTCTATGGCTTGATTGCCCTCAAAATGCTCTACAACCGCACCAGCGAAACACAAATCCAAACCATGATCGATGATGCTCTCAACTTTTACCGAAGCGGCTTCGAAACGCTCTACAGCCGCTACTCTCCTCCCCCAAGCGGAGACGGAGAATGGCATAGAGTAGGCACCTCAGACGTTATCTACGACGACGATTTCGGTTACGCCCTCACAGGACTCTTCAGCTATGAGGGATGGAGTTCCACAGTTAAGAAAGTCTACGAGGACATCAACTCTATAGGTCCAAGCGCAGACCATCCCGCCTACAATCCCGCGGTCTGCTGGTCCGGGTACGTTGATGTGGTCGCCGGAAAGGTTGACAGTAACTATTACGACGCGGTAACATCCGGAATTTTATGGCAGCTCAGAAGTGGACACGACAAATCAGCTCTGGAATTCAGTTTCAACGTGATAAGCAGTCACATGGAGGAGTTCATGTATTGGGGCGCCAAATTCAGTGACTACAGTCCCGTGGAAAACAAGAAATCTATAGTAACGGTTTCGTGGCTTTCCCTCCTCTTCCTAAACTACCGTCCACCTATAACACCGTTCACCAGAATCCTGCGTAGCCACGGAGAAGACGTAACATTGTATCCTGTGATAGAAGCCGAAGAATCAGTGTCCTACGGGGAAGGCGTAACCATCAAAGCGTTAGTCAGCCCCTCCAGAACCGACGAAATCATCATGGAACCGGGCTACGTCGTCAACGACTACATCACCCTGCACACTTTTGCACCAATCCGCCACCACTACAAAATCCGACACAAGGGCATCGACTACGAGGTGGGTCCGGTAGAGGATTACAGTTTTCAGGGGCAACTCATGTCTCGGAGAGCAGTTTGCAGGAGGCTCATCAGCTAATGGCAGAGATCGAAGACCCAGTCACAACCCTTGTTCGCCTACTGGACAAGAACCTCCAAGTTGTGAAAGACGACGGCTCCTTAGCAGACATCTGCGTCACAACGGAATGGTACGACAGGGAACTACTCAAAAACTATGACGGACAAGTGACAGTGGGCCTCGACCATAGTGAAGACCAGAAACTGGGATTTTCGGCAACATTACGCAGAAGGGTTGGAATCGCCCGCGTCAAAATATGGGTAGTTGACAAACCTGGTTCTGCGGGAAAGCAGATTCGGAACAAGCTTAGGCAGGAGGTTAACAGGGTTGTTCGGGAGAAAAGAACGAAACCCAACGAAACCAACTACAATTATATCGGAGTTGGAGCCGAGTCCGTCAGTCACAAGGCATACTACGCAGAATCCGCTTCTGAATTAGCTCCTGACGCCCCAGAATGGACAGAATTTTCTGCAACGGATTACGAGAAACTGTGGCAAAGCGACGACACCCGCTTCAGCTATTCCCAGTCTGAGAATGGTGAATATTCTCTTCTTCTGTTCCGCATCAAAGTTGAATCCAACGAAAAAACCGTCAAGAAAATTGTCCTAAAGTTCGAGGGGTACGGAACTGCTCCTGCCGGAAACGGGGTTACAGTAAAGGCTTGGAATTCTGAAGTTTCTGCTTGGCAGAGTCCCCAGACTGGGAGTGGGGGAGGCGACGAAGAGCTTACTATTAGTTTGGAGTCTTCGCTTACGGATTTTATCGATTCTGATGGTTACGTGTATCTGCTTGCCAGAACCACCAACGCAAGCGACGGCGTTTCTCCAGCGGTTATCCACTGCGACTATGCAGACTGTCTTGTAACGGTTGAGGGAATCAGCTACGTGGACATGGTTTCTTACAGGGACGAGGATGAGGTGCGCGTTAAGCCCTTTATTTGGCGGACAGAGTTCACGGTCAAAACTTGGTTGTTTGAGAATGTTACGGTCACATAAAATATGGAGATGAAAAAACTTGACTACACCAGTATATGGAGCCCATGAGGCAAAAGCATGCTACGTCGTAGAATCAACCTATGGCGTAACCCCAACAAACCCATCCATGACAGGATTAGCTACTGCCGAAAACGTGGAACCAGACCTGAACCCGGGTCTAATCAGGGTCCGGGGCACAGGTTCCAGAGACCTGCAGGCCATCCGCAAAGGATTACGGCAAGTGGGACTCAAAATCGTCTATAATCTGCCCAGCGCATCCCCCATAGACTTTCTGCTGCACATTCAAACCCTAAACTCCTTGACTGTAGAGGTCGTCTACGAAAAATCAACAGGAATAATCGATCTGCTCTACACGGGCTGCAGATTCAACAGCCTAACCGTTGAATGTTCCATAGAAGACCTCCTGAAAGCAACTGCCGAGCTGATCGGACAGGACGTGGCGGTGGGAACAGCCAAAATCAGCGGCGCAAACTACGCTGACCACTCCGGAGCCGTGCCATACTATGAGAGCTACGTCAAAAAGGACACAACAACACTAGAGCATGTAACAGACTTCCGCTTCACCATCGAAAACAACCTGAAACGTGTGCCAGTGATCAGAACAACAGACGGGCATCTGCTCAAGTATCTGCCTGAACGTCACAGAAACTGCAGCGGAGAAGTAACATTTGACTTCGAAACCAAAGACGAATTCGATGACGTAATCAACGACACGGAATTCAGTTTGGAGTTTGGGCTGGGAGGAACCAGCAAAGCGGTTTTCAGCAACTGCAAATGGGACAGAGTCTCGCCGCCAACACGAATCGAAGACTTGGTTTCTGTGAAGGCACCCTTCGTTGCAAAGGCTGTTGCAATCAGCTAATGGGGTGGCAGTGAACGGTGAAAACTGAAACTGTTGAAGTTGATGGGCGATTCGGAGAAGAATACGTTGGCACATACGTTTTTCAGGAGATCTCTTGGGCAAAACGTAACCGCATCATCCAGAAGCATACACGGTATCATCCGGTGACTGGTCAGGTCGTGAAGAGCGATTACGTGGCGATTCAGGCGGAGACCATCTGGGCGAGCCTCAGGGAGCAGCCAACAAAGAAGCCGTTAACTTTGGAGAGGTTGCTCAGCGAAGAAAACGGAGTACCCATCGAGCTTGGAGAATTGTTCAGCCAAATCGTCAACAGGCTCTGCAGTGTCACGGTTGAGGAGACACGTTTTTTATCAGAGCAATCAGACGAGGAAAGCCCCATTCAGCGGTCACAAAGTTTAGGCTCTGCAAAGAACTCGGATGCACCCCAAACCAGCTCGATAGGCAGCCAGCCAAAACCATCCAGGAGTTCATCCTGATTCTCAACGAGTTAGACCGTCAAGCGGAGGAAGAAAAACAGAAACTGGAGAGGAAAGGGAAATGGCGATCGAGATAAACTATGACATAACGGGTGTTGAAGAGTTCAAGGCTGCAATGGAACGGTTCGATTCGAGTATGCAGCGTCATGTGCATGAGCGGTTGGCGAACTGGGCTGCGGACGTTAAAGCCTTAGCTAGGCAGCGGGTTCCGGTGAAAACTGGGCATTTACGAAGGTCAATCTACGCCAAAATTAGCGAATGGGTCGCAGAGGTCGGTGCAGAAGCCACATATGCAATGTTTGTGGAGCTTGGAACCCGTTACATGAGGGCTCGTCCATTCATTTACCCTGCTGTCCAAGAGTATCTGCCTCAATTGGAAGCCATAATTGGTGAAGCCATTGAAAACGCCAAAAGGGAGACAGGCTTATGAGCTTAGACTCTTCGTGGCTTCCTCAGCATTTACGTTGTTTTGCCTTTAACTTCCAAGCAGGGTGGTTACAGTGAGTTTCCGCGAAATAGCTGTTACAGTAAGGGCTGTTAACCGTGCAAGCAACGAGTTCACGAGAATCCAAACAGACGCTGAAGCCCTAAGTGCAAGAATCAAAAGTTTAGGTTCCACCATCGCTGGCTTAGGAGCAGCGGGCGTAGCTGTCGGATACGTTGCTCACCAGTTTGGTTTACTGAACACTGAACAGGCTCGAGTTTTCAACAGCACAATGATGGTTGTCACGGTTATGGGCACTTTCATGCGAACCAGCATAGGCGTAGCTGTCGCCCAGAAAGTGTATGCTGCTGCATGTTGGATAGCAACTGCTGCACAAAACGCCTTGAACATTAGTATGGCTACTGCTTGGCTCTTAACTGGTGCAGGTGTTGCCGTGGTTATTGCTGCTGCAGCTGGGATGGCTTACTTTGCGAGTCAAATGAAGATGGCAACTGCATCCGTCAAGGAGTATAATGCTGCTTGGTCTGAAACTTCCGGTTACGGGCGAAACGTCAGGCGGGCTGGAGAAGAAGAAGCTTTCCGGAGGAGAGGCGTCGAATGAGCGTAGCCTTGCCTGTTGTTGCCTTGGTTTTCGGCTCGGTTACGCCTCCTCAAGGTGATGTTTTAGATTTGAGGGTTCATCTGGGCTGCACCAACGAGGTTTCAAGTTTTTCGTGTCTTCTCCAGAATTTCGACAAAAAATACACGGAGACCTATCCAATCAACGTAGGCGACAACGGAAGCTTAAGCATTGGAAGAGGAACAAACTGTCCGTTGATTGCTACGATAAGAGTTGAGGAAGTTGCTTGCGAGTCTACGTCTGTTGAGAATTATCTGCGGGTTAAGGGGCGTTGCTGGGGCGAGAAGCTCTTCAGGCGGGTAATAACAAAAACGTATGAGAACCAGAAGGGCGAGGCAATCGTGAAGGATTTGATTGACTATTATGCGGGGCTCAGTCATGTCCGAGACTCAACTGAGCTGATAGAAGACACGGATACAACATACACGCTTTTAGAGTATGAGAATACGCCAGTTTTTGATGTTCTACGATACATTGCCTCTTCAGCTGATAAAGCGGGAGTAGTCGGGTTTGACTTCCGAGTTGAACCTGACGCCAAATTTGCATTCTTTCCCAGAAACAGCAAAACCAGCAGCATCAACTTAGCTGAGCTGATCGAAACAAGCGAGTATCGACGGGACATTCATCGAATAAGAAACAGAATCATGACCTATGGAGCCAGAGGACGACCTTACCCCTTGGATGTTGACGGGCAACCATGGAGCGATTCCCTCTCAGAAAACCTAACTCAAGTAGAATATTGGCTTGAACACGCCCTTGGAAAATGGGAGCCCCTAACCGGAAACACAACCATGAGCATAGAAACATCCAGTGTATTCCAAGGGTCAAAATGTGTCAAGGCGACCTGCACAGCTTACATGTATTATGTTTCTTTTTGGTGGGTGTTCACGGATGGTTACGTAAACGCAAGCCAGTATCCAGCCTTAGTTTTTGCCATCAAAGCAGATGCTCATCACACCTTAAGCCATTCAATCGAACTTCACGACGGCACTGGCGACGACAACGTTGTCTGGAGAGGCTTCACGATTCCGAAAACTGGAGAATGGGGCGTAATCAAACTTGAGATAGGAAAAAACCACGTAGACGAGTGGACAGAAAGCATTTTTAACGTCAGCGATTTCCGATGGGACCTGATAAGGGGCGTCAGATTCAGCATCAACCAAAAATCCTCAGAATATGGAGACGTCTGGGTTGACATGTTCCATTTTGGAAAGGGACGATGGGAAGCAAGACGCCCCTTAACTTCACAGGAGCCGACGAGCAGCCAAACAGCGTATGGTGTGCGTGAACTGGTGGAGGTGGATGAGGAACTCCACAGTGACAACGAATGTGATTTGAGAGCTAAGGCTTTGCTGACGCATTTGGAGAATCCAGCTGAGTACATAACGGTGCGTAGCGCAGTCATAGACTATGGCACCGACATGTTGTTGCCGGGAGACAAGATTCATGTTACTCTTCCGAACGAAAACATTGACGCTGACTACCGCATCATAAGCGTAGAATACAGATTAAATGCTGCAACACAGACTCTTGAAATCGCTCTGGAACTTGGAAGAGAAACGCCCCTGCTTGCCGATTACCTGTACACACTGCGAAGCAAAAGCAGCTCGTTAGCGCGATACAAACTGGGGCAATGAAATGGATAAAAAAGCTTTAAACAAAATCGACAAATTACAGTTCGGAGACCTTGTTCGAGTCTATTGGCTCGACGCCAGCGAAGCCATGGGCAGAACCGGTGAAGGAGGCGAACCACATTTTGACACCCCCGTCGCCAGCATCGGACACTACGTTGGAGTCAAAGGAAAACGGACAAAGCACCTGATTCTGCTAAAAGACATCTTCCAAATCACCAAGGAGACCTATGATCTGGTCTATAACTGCATCCCAGTAGGCATGATCGAGCAGGTCAAGGTTCGGAGACGCCAAGACTTGGAAGAAAAGTTCCATGAAATCATCAAGAAAAACCTCATGAAAATCAAAACCAAAGGCGGACGCTTCGTCAAAGTCAAATGCAGGTGGAGAAAACATGAAAGAACGAATCTCTAAACTGTTAACCAAAAAAGTTCTGTTGAAATCTGACGAAAAAATAAAGCGGGTCGAGATTCCGCCAAGCCAAACCCTAGTTTACGGAGTCTTAACCGCCACCGTAACACTGGTCCTGTTAACTGTCCTAGAGATTGCACACATGTCGTTCCTAGGCAAATTCAACGGTGAAATCTTTGCAACCATCACCCTAGTTGTAGGAACGCTTCTGGGAACATTCTTTGGACAAAAGGCGTGAACATATTTGAAGACTAATAACAGAGCAATGTTGAAAACAGTCTTTTTTCAGAAAATCAGGAGAACCGCAAAAAAATTCAAATGTAACACTCAGGAGATTCGTGCAGACCTGATTCTGGAATTGAAGCTTCTCGCCGAGATGGCGCACGAACAGGCAACCAAAATCAAGGAGCGGGGTAGACCAACCAAACAACAGCAGAAGTGGGCACATCTGGCAGCGTACATCAGCAGAAGCATCAACATCATCGCCAAGGAATACGACACAGGCAAAATCAAAGAAAAACTCGAGGAACTTGAGAAGCGGATTAACGATGAGTTTGGAGAATAAAATACAAAAGCTTGGACAAAACTTCGAGCAGAAACTTCAAACAAAACATGTGCGTTTCCAAGAGAATCCCATAGACTTTTTCGAGCAGATTCTCGAGTTCAAACCAACCGACTACCAAAAACAGTTGACCAGCTTCTTCATGGAGAAACAGTTTGTTGCAGCCCGATGGTGCAGACAAAGCGGAAAAAGTCACATAGTAGCCGCCCTGCTGCTCTACTACGCATTAATCAAACCAAAAACGTCTATCGGAGTTGTGGGACCAAGCTTTCGGCAAGCCAAACTGATCATACGAAAAATAACCGCCTTCCTCAGGTATTTGCCCAAAAGTTCCTATCTGAAGGCACGAAAAACCGTCATCTACTTCTCCAACGGCAGCGTAATAGAATGTTTCCCAAACAACCCCGACACCATCCGAGGACCCACCCTGCATCTGGTCTACTGGGACGAAATGAACTTCACAGCCAACGACGAAGAAATGTACGACGCCATCCTCTTCACTCTGGGAACCACAAACGGCAAGTTCGTCTGCTCCAGCACACCATGGAGCACAGACCACGTCTTCTACAGAATCTTCAACCACGAAGACTACAGCGACTTCGCAAAATCGCACATCACCTGGAAAGAAGCCGTGGAACCACATGGTCCACTGAAACATCAGATTCTAGAAAAAATACGGAGACAACTGAAGGCTGACCCGTGGCGCTGGCACAGAGAGATGGAGGCAGAGTGGGCTGAAGACGAGAGCCGATATTTCCCGCAGGAACTCATCACCAAATGCATCAACGGCACCCTAACATACTCCAGCTTCATAGACCGTCTCTCAGGCAGATTCTGTGTTGGCGTGGACTTGGGAAAGAAACGTGACCACAGCGCAGTTGCAGTCGTACAACTCAACAAAGAACAGGTTCGCTTAATCCATCTGCACAGATTCAAGCTTGGCACTCCTTACGCAAGCGTCATCGGGTACATCAAAGCCCTAACAGACCGGTACCGAACAGTGGAAGCAATCTACGTGGACCAGACGGGAATAGGCGAATACGTCACAGAGGACATGAGCACAGTCGTCTCTAACACTAGAGGCGTTATTTTGACTGCCAGACGAAAAGAAGAGGTGCTGAGCCACCTGCGGGAGCAGATGCAGACATGCAAGCTGTCTATGCCCTACGACAGCCAGTTAATCGCCGAGATTCACTGCGAAAAATATGAACTCACCAAAGACGGGCACACAAGATTCAGCCATCCTGAAGGAACCCA
>Ga0315549_1004990_pt1 | contig 10992 bp, 11 predicted proteins | sample SalMarSW160200MG_FD_203101 | JGI IMG/M metagenome (GOLD analysis project Ga0315549, IMG submission 203101) | Salt marsh sediment microbial communities from the Plum Island Ecosystem LTER, Massachusetts, United States - Salt Marsh Sediment SW1601-200 ... | reverse complement strand
CGAAAGATTTTTGCGCCACCAGATTTTAAAGGATATAAACCTTATGGCTGCGCTAAGGGATGTAAAGGTTCAGTTGAGTTGTTCTATGAAGAATATGAGGCAATTAAACAAGCTGACTACTATTTGTTGAATCATAAGGAGAGTGCTGTTATAATGGGAGTATCAAGGGCCACCTTTGCGAGGATTTATGAAAGTGCAAGACGTAAAATAGCCCGAGCAATGGTTGAAGCAAAGGAGATAAAAGCAGTTTATGGGAACGCTTATCTTGATAAAAACTGGTTCCTCTGTAACGAATGTTTTGCAAGATTTAACATTCCTGAACCTATCATAGATTATAATTGCCCTGTTTGCAAATCAATCAATATCAATTCCATAAACGGATAGATTTTTACAAAGATGAACAATCAGGGAAAAGGTATGAGTACTGGTCTTGAAAAAGATAAAGGCTGAAATAAAGGGGGGCGATTCTGGAACAGGGGAATATGGTGTTTGTATCCAAAAGCTTTTTATGTTTGTATAATTTAAAATATAAATATAAGAATGGAGGATTCTGCTATGAAAAATTTAATCAATTTATTCGATGACTCGGGTTGGGAGAATGCACATGATTACCCTGAAGGTACCCTGTTGAAAACCCTGAGGGATAATGAAAATGGGCGGACCATCTTGCTGAAATTAGCCAGAGGTTTTAAGCTGGGTTCTCATTCTCATGTTATTACAGAACAACATCTTATATTGAGAGGTTCCTACACAAGTGAAGGAAGAACTTATTCTGAAGGTTCTTACCAGATCTATAGTCCCCGTGAAGAGCATGGTCCGTTTGAATCACAGGAAGGGGCTTTGATTCTGGTTATTTGGGATCCAATTAAAATAACCTGATTGCATTTTATAATTTTCAGAAATTATGCTATCCTGGATTTGCGTGTAAGGGTATTTCCTTGCCATTTACCATAAATTAAAATTCCGACCATGGCAAAAACAAAGCCTTTTGATGAACACCTGAATGAGTATGAACAATGGTTTTCTGATAACCGATATGCTTATGAATCGGAGCTTGAGGCAATCCGTAACATATTACCTGAGAAGGGTAAAGGTATTGAGATTGGTATAGGAAGCGGTGTTTTTGCAGCTCCTCTTGGCATCATTGAAGGAATAGAACCATCAGGGGTAATGAGAGAAAAAGCCGCAGAAAGAGGATTGCATGTGATTGATGGTATTGCAGAGAATCTTCCACTTGCAGATAAAAGTTATGATTTCGTCCTGATGGTTACCACAATCTGTTTTGTTGATGATATAAGCAGATCGTTTGCTGAAGCACATCGCATATTAAAGTATGACGGCAACCTGGTTTTAGGCTTTGTGGATAAAGAGAGTCTTGTTGGTAAATTATACCTTAGTTTAAAAGATAAAAGCATTTTTTATAAAGATGCCCGGTTTTACAGTACCGAAGAAGTATATAGGGTTTTGTGGGAAAATGATTTCACTATTATCAGCACTCACCAGACTGTTTTTGGACTTCTCGAACAGATTAACGAAATTCAGGAAACTGAAAATGGATATGGTAAGGGGAGTTTTGTAGTGATAAAGGCGAAAAAATTAGCAATGAAAGTTGATTACTGAAATATACCTGAAACAATAATGACAGACAAAAAAATTCGTACCTTAATTTGGGTAACACTGTCAGAGGCTTTAGCTCTTGTCGGCCCGGAGAGGTTCGAACTCTCGACCCCATGATTAAGAGTCACGCACTCTTTTTCTCATATTCGGCTGTATATATGATTAATATAGTATGTTAGGATTTTCGTCCGCGTGTAATTCGTAATAGTTTTCCCCTTTTACCCCCCTATAAGGGGAAATTGCCTCTCGCGCGTGCATGCATATTGGAACCTGAAAGGTGATTTTTTCTCACTATTGCTTTAAATCTCATCTTACGCGTGCGCGTATTGGAACCAATGGTTCTCTCTGGGGAACCATTGATAGTTTTATCAATATCATAATTAATGATGTTGGGATTTATCTGTCACTCGCATTCTCCCTTTTCCCACATAAGCCCAATTTTGGACTTATTTCTTATTATCTGGATTCCCTTCGTACTAAGTACGAGCAGTGGACGTTGTTACGTTCCACAAATTTGTGGAATGTAACGAGCTCATTCCACAAATTTGTGGAACGAGGGAACTGGTGCATACCTCATTTGACAAAATAGTCAAACGAGAGATTATACCCGCTTTAACAAATTTGTCAAAGGGGAAAATCAGGACTATACAGTTTTCCACAAATTTATGGAAAACCCCTTTCAATTACCGGAAAAAACCGGCATTTGAAATTTTTGAATTTTTTGCCGTCCGTGTAAACACGATACCGACGTGGTTTCAAGCAAGTTACAAAAATATTTTCAATACCCCCTATCCCTTATTGTAGTTTTCCACAAAGTTGTGGATAACCGTCTTTTGCCTGGGGTGTTTGTTCAGTTGGTTAATCTGCTGGTTGATTTGTTGGTTTGCTGGTTCTTACGCTTGCGAGATTAGATTATAATAATCACAATTGCAGATCGTTAGGTATGCCGTTACGCTTGTCATTTTAAGGACCTTATAAGCCCCTTTCAAAGGACCTATTAAGCCCCTTATGTTATATCAGAAGGGATTTTAAATAATTGACTTCAGGTTCGCTTAATCGACTATAGAGATAATCGACATTGACAGGCTTTCCTATTCGTGCAAAAGTCTCAAAAGGATTAATGTTAAAGTCACTTTTAATATCTACCATTATACCATCTACGTCTATAGCTTTAAATATATACTTAGTCTTAATATGAGGTTCCATTACCCTATAACAGCTATGATCCAGGGCATGATCCAATCCGTCTTCCCAGATATGCCAGTGACAACGATCCATTAACTCTGCAGACATCAGTTTTGCCGGACCTGCAGCTTGCCTGAATGGCATATCCCAGAACCTGACAGATCCCTTGCTGGGTGAAAAAAATATCGGCCTACACCCCAGACCAGGTCATTATCTCTGTGCTTAAGCAGTTCATTGAGGTAGTTATTATTTATTATATCATCTGAACCCATATGAAGCACATGTTTTACCCGATCTTTGAGCTTACCAAGTATGTAATTATGCTTATTACTTACCGGATTGTTGGCATATAAATAAGTCTCAATGTCATGCTCTTCAAATGTTTTTTTTCCTCAGGTAATGATACAGCACATGCTGGCAGAAATATACCAGGATAGTCCTTCATTATTCTATCGATCATCAGGCAGAATGCTTTATCTATCTTCGGCCTTTTATGTGATACTGTCAGTATACCAATCATTTATTTCACCAATTAGTGAAAAACTCTGATAATCAATTTAATCAAGCTCTACTTCAATTTTATTCAGGAATGTATCCAGAACAAAGAATGTTTCATACACTCTGCGCCTGTAATCGGGTTCATATTCCGATAAAAGAAAAGAATCAATCATCTGTCTGAGATTTTTCCGCATGTAATGAATGTCATCTGTAATGATTTCATTTACAAATTCTTTGGCTTTTTCAGCCGGGATGTTTGTTTTCATATTTTTAAATATTAAGGCCCTTCATCCAGCGGTCATTACTTAGTTCAATTCTGAATGTACGTTCTCCCGTTTTATTATAATAGAAATCATCAGATTTTTTAACATTACCACATCTGGGACAATAAAACATTTCTCCAGGGGATTGTTTTTGGGGCTCTTTTATAGGATGTGTCTTGCGCCATTTTTCATATCGTTCTCTTTGATACTTATTCCAACAGTCTTTACAGATATCTTTACCTTTGGAAAATTCACTTTCATTTTTCCATTTGCCACATTTGCTGCAATAATATTTTGTAATACAAAGAATAAATTGAAGAATGGGGAAAGGACTAAGCAAACAGCAACGAGAGATACTATTGATAGCCAACTATGTGAATGGAAGTTCGTATTCCTATAAATTTCTACCTCTTGTTAAGAAAACTCTTTACCCCGAACTATGGGAATCCAACTATTGGAATAAGGATAGGGCTAAAGTTAAAAACTATGGATCTGATACGTTGGTGAAAAACTGCGCCAGGGTAACTATAGCCAGGGCTATTACCCGTCTGGAGAAAAGAAGATTGATTGTTATGAAAGCGTCGAAGGAATATCCGGGTGACAGGAGAATATATCTGACTCCCTCAGGAAGTATAATGGTTAATGGTATACTGACTGATGAGAACATTAACCAATAAAATATGTATTATAATGGTTAACGATGTTAATAATAGGAACTTTATTAACCAATAAGAAATATATAAGAGAGGATGATACTTTTAAATATTAAGTAACTCATGAGCTTAATTACTATAAGAATAGTAAGGGTAAATTGCTCTCTGCCAGTGATATAATGAGTAAGGATACAGCAAAAAGTAAGAATATTTAAAATGAGCAAAAAAGGACGTAATGAGCCTATTAAATACCAACATATCGGGACTGAAGAAGCTCTTCATCAGGTATTTAAAATTTTCAGCTCCTGTAATAAGGTTAGTTATCTTCCATATACCCTTAATACGAGTAGTGACGGTACCCATAATTTTGCATTATTAAAGTTTTCCGAAAAACTTCCGACGATGTCCAGTTATAAATACCAACCTTATTATAAATGATTGAGGACGTATTTTTCTATAGAGTGAAGAAACCTGGTAAATAAGAAAGGAACGCAAGCATAATGGATGAATTAAAATCAGTAAAAGATGAATCAAAGTCACTCAAAAATGAACAAAGGTGGCTACATAAGGACGTAAGACGAAGAAGATCATTTCATTGCCTTTATGCAGCTCACAATCTTTTTATGGCTGAAATTCATAGTAGGGACACTCAAAAAACTTCTTTGCAGGACGCAGAAAAAACATCTGCCTTAATTAACATTTTCATAGATGACATAAATGAAAAGACAACTCCTTATCAGTTTATGAATTCACCAGAGGAAGAAGCAAATAAGGCAATAGAGTCTTTTGAGATTTATAGGATGTTAATTAATGCCTGGCCTGAGTATAAGAGAGTGATTGAAGGATTTTCACGATGGTATATTGGATCAAATGCCGAAACTGCTATGATAAAATGTAATTATCCTTATATCGAACATATTGCCACTATATTATTACTTAAAGATTCAAACAGGATAAATGATAAAGAGTATTGTGAAATGATAAACAGTTTTAAAAACTATAAACATCCTTTTTTCGACTATCATCCAGAATTAATTAAAAGATCATTTGTACAGGTAATGCAGAAAGTTGATGAGATTACACGAAAGATTGAAAAGAGATCCAAACCAAATTCTGTATTAAAAGTTGTCACAAAGAAAGAATAATATTCTTAATTCCAGCCGTACTTCTACTTCCATGTAATGGTTAATTAATACTGCAGGAGAGAAATTGCCCCTCTATACCCTAATCCCCAATATATATCCAATAATATGGGTCTTTTAAAAGATCATATAGATAAAAATTAATTTCAATAATTAAACTTTGTCATGTCAAATGAACAATATTTGGTCATTGAAGATTTCATCAAGAATCGCGAACCACTCATAGAGGTTATATGACCGTCCTTGATGACCTCTTTGTCCATTATATCAAGAGTGATGAATATCCCTGTATGCACAAGGGAATAATAGAGAGAATTTGGTGAATATTTATCATGAACTTAAAGCGCTGATAACAAAGTTGATAGGTATTAATGAGAATAGGTGAAAGATAAAATTACACCCTTATTAGAGTTCTATCAATCATCTTGCGGTACCTTACGGCCGTAAGCTCATCTTAGTTTATTATTGTATCTATCCTCAGAGTCAACATTAATAGCTGAGAACCAGGCTTCTTCGTCAATCTTGCCACCGGCAACAAGTATGTAGTGCTTACAGGTGAATGTTGATCTGCCGATAAGCATTGGTTGCTTGCCACCGAAAGTGGTCCCGCTATTAAGCCGGAGCCATTTAATCTTATCAGTAGAACCAAATAGATTCACACTGAAAGGATATTCATCATTCTCGTTTATATATCCCTGGACCAGGAGCCTGATAATCTTTTTGAAAGTGCTTGCTGATAGCTTCAATGGACGTGTTTCTATATGGACCGGAACAAGATCGGTGAATGATTCTTCATTGAGGTTCGATTGATAGTATATTGTATCCTCTGTGTGATATCCGTAATATACCGGGAAATCCGGAACGAAATTATCGAATACCTGACTTATCTTGAACCACATTTTATGAGTTAATGAGAATACCCATGAATACTTATAAGTATTATTTGATATGATGATCTCTTTATTGATATAATCCCAGGCAATTTTCGCACCCGAAAGGTATGTTAAAAACCCTGCAGAACATAAATAATCTTTGATCTCATATAGATTGGGATTATTCATTACAGCTTCATAGTTTAATAGGCCTGTAAGGTGACCTGCGTGGCTTCCTTCGGCAAATTCGCTTATTTCGATAGGTATGGCACCGGATATGATAAAAAGCCCCTTAGAAGTGCTGAAAACGGTTCCGCCGTCAATAGGAATTATACTTGCTGAATTATTGCATACTTCCCGGGAAAGAGGGGAAATAGTATTAATAAGTATTTCTCCTGTTCCTATGTTCATGGTCCAGATACCGTCGGTTGTGAAACAGTATATTGGGAATTGCCCGAACTGACCCTGGCTCAGCGCTATGGCATTGGTTGACATGCCGAGGATCCTGCCCAGGCCTATCCGATAACTATTGATTGCGGGGAAAGAGAAAGGATTATTAATTTCTGTTGCCTGGATGCGGTTATAATCATAATAAGTTGTTTTGTCTTCAATCAACGAATATGTTTGCAATGCCGAGAATGTTACCTGGATCAGCAGACTTGAGGCAAAGGCAAAATTCGATTCCTGGTTTGATTTCATCTGTACTGTCTCTGCAAGCTTTATTGTTCCGGTATATTTAATCAGGATTCTTGCTGTTATTGCCCTGGAATCCGGATAGCCCCAATAGCTGTTGTGTCCATCAGATGTATCACCAAGTCTGAAATACATTTTTGACAGGTCAGACGTATAGCTTTTCCAGGTCGACCAACCGGTAAATACTGTCAATATATCTCTTGATGAAGTGACAATATCATATTCAATACCTACCTCGTAGACGTTCTCTTCTGAAATTGCATAACCTGACTCGGGCAGATTGAGTATTCCGTCCAGGGAAAAGCCTTTATACAGTGTATTTTTTATATTTCCCAGGAATATCCGTTCATTATAAGCGAAAAGACTTTTCCCGTAAAGATTGTGATGGGTAAGATTGTCCACGGATATTTGTTCCCTGGTTGCCAGATCATTAAGAGTTTCATTCTCAATTGCGGTGCTATATGCTTTATCTTTTAATTCTGCCAGCTTGTATTCCTTAAGCAGAAAATATTCGACATTCAAAGGATCGGGTATGTATTTTGACAGGTCCTTCACATCATAAGTTAGTCGTCGGGTGACCGTGCCATATATTATTCTTTGCCAGAGTGTACCTCTCGTATCTTCGCCGGGAAGTGTCTTTCTCTTTATTGTCCTTTCGCCATTATCTGTGATCTCAGGTGATTTGGGTAGTGTTACAAAGATTTTCAGGCTTCTGATGATATTTTTATATGCTGATTTTATTTCATTTAATACATCTGATGTGACATTGAGCGAAAATTTTACCTCAAAAGCATCAAAATCCCTTGCAACACGGTAATAATCACCAACCACTGAACCTGTGACTTCCAGCTTTGATGTCATTATCAGATCAGGAAGAGTATGTTTTACCAGGGTACCATCAAACAGTTCCCAGGCAGCGCGTAACAGAACAACCCCTGTCAAATAATCCTTATCGGCAACTTCTTTCTGCCCTTTAACATATTGAGATAATAAGGCTTCCCCGTAATCCCCTTCAAGTGAAGTATCAAAAGTATCATCAAAGTCATCGCCTGTGACAGCATTCCGGGAAAAGGTAATATTAGGAACATCCGGCAATTCATCATAGACAAGATAAGTATTATCAGCCTGGTCAAAAAGTAGCAGATAAGTCTTCTCGGTTGATTTATCAGATATCATCAAGGTATTGCTCAGCGATGCAAAAACCATATTGCTGCTGGAAGGTATAGTTGTTACGTCGTCGTCAACATAAACACCATCTTCATAAATCCAGTAAGCTATGTACCCACCCGCGGATGTACCAATATGCACTTTAACAGAGTCATTAATCGAATGAATGAATCTTGCATCTGTCACGAGTGTTGTGGCTTTGCTTTTTGGACCCACGGGACGCAGGGCACCATCTTTCGGACGCAGATTAATAAGTTCCTGCATGGTACCATCCTTTACAGTATCATCCGGCAGGTTGCGGACAATACCGGAGAACTCAATCGTCTGCCTGCTCATAGTCTGTATCTTTTGTTTCTTCCAGATTGCCTGCCATGGCATTGATCTGCATGTTTATTATCTGCAGATAACTCTTTTCATCCCTGGCATTACCATTTTTGACATCATTCACGCACTCATACAAAATTTTATAAGCCCTTGATAGCTGGTCAAGATTTGTGGCTACGGGAACAAGTACTGCCATCCTGCTAATAATCATATCTTTAACATTTTGTATGTCTGTCGCCACGGATTCGCGGTCTTCTTCAATATCGGGACTTACGCTTTTTGCTATCTGTACTATCTTGGTCTCTAATATCTTATCCCTGTAAATATCTTCATATTTTTCCCGCCACCGGCCAATAGTATCAGCATGAACACCGGTTTCCCGGCCTGTCTTGCACAAATTGTAGCTGTTTTTTGCCAGACATTTGAGAGTCTGAATAATAAACTCTATATCATATTTTATGAATCCGCCTTTTGCCATAATAAATCTTTTCGTCAAATATCGCTTCTTATTAGTTAAAATATGGTTTTAATAGAACCAAATTCGGATTTAATAATTCCATATCATTTACTTAATTATAATATGTTTATGGCTGTTAATTAACATTTCATGTCATGATAGGAGAAGTCTTAGCAGGGCTGTCGGCATTATCATCACTGCTCGGTTCTTTTATCAGTACAAGCTGATAAAATGGTATGTAGATTCTTTAAGACTCTCGCAACGAGAGATTGCAGCGGAACTGGAAGTAGGTTACAGAATAACTGACAAGTTTTTTAAACCTTAATGAACAAAAAGAAAACATATTGGCAATTAATACCGGAAAAGGTAAATCAGAACTTAACGATAATAAATGAACTGTTAAAGCCTGAGATCAAAGGTTACTGCCCGGACTATTTAAAAGAGGTTTTGTCGGTCATTTCCTGCCATATTCAAAAGTCAGATGGGACGGCTCCCCTGAAAATGACATATATAAAAAGATTAATCCCTCAAGGCGACAAATACTTAAGAGGATTATTAGACCTGAAAATCGTATTCAGATCAGGGCGGGCAATAAAAGGCCAGGCAAGTTATAAATACAGTTTTGCACCTGAGTATAAAAGCCGATATCTTTCTATTCCCCTGCATAATCAAAAGCTGATCCAAAGGATTGAATTAGCCCAGGAATCATTAAGGAAAGAGGCTTCCAGATCAATCCGAAAACGTTCGGAGCAGGTCAGGTACTTAAGGAAGCTAACCATTGCCAGTGGATTTACTGAAGTACTTGAATCTGCTTATTCAGTGAATACTGATCAGTATAATTTCATACTTGGATCTGCAACCAGGATAATGAACGAAGATATTTTCTATTCAGTTGATGAGACTTCAGGAAGATTTCATTCAAACATTACAACCCTGGCAAAAGGTCTCCGACCATACCTGAGGGTGAACGGTGAACCACTGTTAAATCTTGACATAAAAAATTGTCAACCCTATTTATCAACAATTATTTTGACGAATCCGGGCAAAGTTTCATGGATGACTGAAAATCCTGCTTTTGCGTTGTTGCTACAAACTTTGAAAGTATCATTAAAACAGGATGTTAAAGATTATATAAATTATGTGATTTCAGGCACTTTATATGAATTTCTGATGCAGGAATTTTTAAGCGAAGGGCTTATACTTACCAGGGATAAAACGAAAATGCAGGTTTTAAGAATCCTGTTTGCCCGTAATCGTATGCCAAAGGATGAAACTAACAAAAAGTGCAGGCAGATTTTTAAAGACCGATTCCCAACCGTTCACAGAATCTTCAGCAAGGTAAGGGGCAGTGACAGGGGAGATAAATTTCACAACTTCAAAAGGTTCGCAATCCTTCTGCAAAGGATAGAATCTTACCTTATTTTAGATGTTATCCTTAAAAGAATTTACAGAGAACTGCCAGGCACAATAGCGATAACAATACATGATAGTGTTATGACGGGAGTTCTCACGAATAATATTGAAGCTGTCCGCAAAATCATGATTGATGAGCTGACTTCTTTTATAGGTTTTCCACCTCAAATTAAGATTGAAGAGAATAAGAAGATATTGAAGAGAATCAAGAGAAGAAAAGAGTATAAACCAATACGGTGCTACAACTCTTGTAAGTTGCAATTAGTCAATGAAATGAAGAAAAAATAATTTAATCAAAAAATAACAAAAGAAAGCTATGAAATGTTCGATTGATAGAGTCATTAAAGACCTCTTCAGCTACCTCAGCTAGGTAACGCTCACAGAATCACAGCAGAAGTTTGTTAAGAGCATGGCAAAGTACTATAAGTGTAACAAACGATTAAGTGCCCGACAGATGGCGACACTATTTGAGATAAAGAAATACAGCTTTGGAAAATAGGATTAATTAATAGATAAATGGGAAAAGGACTAAGCAAACAGCAACGAGAGATACTATTGATAGCCAACTATGTGAATGGAAATTCGTATTCCTATAAATTTCTACCTCTTGTTAAGAAAACTCTTTACCCCGAACTATGGGAATCCAACTATTGGAATAAGGATAGGGCTAAAGTTAAAAACTATGGATCTGATACGTTGGTGAAAAAC
>Ga0315549_1004986_pt1 | contig 11007 bp, 9 predicted proteins | sample SalMarSW160200MG_FD_203101 | JGI IMG/M metagenome (GOLD analysis project Ga0315549, IMG submission 203101) | Salt marsh sediment microbial communities from the Plum Island Ecosystem LTER, Massachusetts, United States - Salt Marsh Sediment SW1601-200 ... | reverse complement strand
CCATAGTAACTCGCATCCTTCCACCTCCGGATGCTATGCAATAATCAAAATCCCCAGAATCGTTTATTCTTTTTATTTCTTCCTCAACTTTTTCAATATATTCTAATGCAGACTTAGGTGGTACGTCTCTACCATCTAAAAGAGGATGAATTCTTACTTTTTTAATTCCAGATTCTCTTGCTCCCCATAATATACCAATTAAATGAGAAATATGGCTGTGTACATATCCATCAGATAACAATCCAATAAGGTGAAGTTTTTTATTATTTTGATTAATAATTTCAGTGAATGTTTCCCATTTTTCACTTCTAAATAAATCTTTTGATTCTATTGCTTCTTTAGCTATTGTGGCTCTTTGTTTAGGAACCCTTCCTGCTCCAAAAGCATTGTGCCCTACTTCACTATTGCCCATTTCATTATCTGTTGGTAAACCAACTGCTGTACCATGTGCTTTTATTTCAAGATATAATTTTTTCTCTGATTGTAATTTGTCTAAAAAAGGAGTTTTTGCTAAATAAAAAGCATTAGTATCATTTTTTTCTCCAATTCCTATTCCATCCATTATGATGAGAACTAAAGGACCTTCTCTTCCCGAGAAAGATTTTAATTTTTTAAGATTATAATTTTCCATTTAAATAACAATTTGAATTTATAATTGGTAATAAAACGTAATATATAAACAAATTATCAGTACAATTTAGATTTATTGAATATAAAAAATAGACTTTCAATTCAAAATCTTTAAATTATTAATTATCTTAATTAATAAGAGAAGTTTCCAAAAGAAATTTCTTTGATAAAAAACCCTAAATTTCTTACATAAATTTCAATTAATTTTAATTATTGAAGTTTTTTATTAGGTGAGATAAATGAAAAATAGCACAATAAAAAGTATACTTAACCATAAAAAATCTATTTTTATTATTTTTCTTTTCTTAATAGTAACCATCAATTCAATACCACTTATTCAAAGTCAAGAACCTATAGATGAGGAAATAATCACAATATTTGGTAGAGTAGTTTATGTTGATTTAGAAGGAGGATTCTATGGTATTCTTTCCAATCTGGATGAACAATATGATCCGATCAATTTGCCAATAGAATACCAACAAAATGGAATACCTGTTTATGTTGTTGCAAGAATTCGAGATGATCTAGGCTCTATTCATATGTGGGGCATAATTATTGAAATCTTGCAGATTAATGAATCCATATTAGTAGAAGATTCACGAGAAATAGGAGATCTGAATGATGATGGCAATATTAATATAATTGATGCATTATTATTAGCTCATAATTATGTAGAACCATTACAATCTGTGGATATAAGATTTGGAGATGTAAATTTAGATGGAAATGTTGATATCGTAGACGCATTATTGATTGCTCAAAAATATGTAGGGCTTATAACAGAATTACCTAGTCATTTTATACCTTTGATAAAAGGTAATTGGTCGTTAAGACATTTTGATTGGCAAGGTAATTTAGTAGATGAGGAATATGTTACTATTGAAAGAATTGGAAATGAAGTTACAATCTTTTCAGATACTTACAATGAATTATTAGGTACTGGAAAGATAATTAAAAATAATTTAGATCCACCCTATAATGATAAATCAGAATATCTTATTCAAGGAATAGATTTTAGAGGACTTGCAATTGATAAAATCTTTATTGACGACAATTCTCATATGGAGACAGAATTACCTCTTGCAGAATCATTTAATCCATCTGTTTTTTCGCGAATTGTAACCATATTAGGAGAATATCAGCTTATTCCAAATCCATCAACAACAGATCCACCTCTTCCTGGCATGGTTTATGGATTAATTTCGGACAAAGATTATATTCTTACTAGTGGAGGATATTGGGTATGGTCAGATGAGGAACCTCGTTGGCCAGGATATATACCAAACTTAGGAGAAACTGTTGAGATTACAGGATATACTTCAATTAAAACTGATATAAATAGTGCATCATATTATGAATTAGAAGTTCTTAAGATAAAATCTGTTTCATCTACCCTTACATTAACCATAATGGATAATGATACCCTGCAAGAAGTAGACTTAGGAACATATGTGAGAATATCATTGGAAGAAAATCCATCTACAGGATATAGGTGGCAATATACAATTCAGGAAGGTACTATGGAAATAGTTACAGATGATTATATCCCTCCTGAAGACCCTATCCCTGGCGCCGGTGGAATACGAGTCATCACTCTAAAAATGATTTCAGTAGGAGATTTCTCTTTTTTAATGAATTATATACGTGATTGGGAGGAAGAACCTATTAGCCAGTTTATAATCGATTTTTCTGTGAAAATTCCATAAAATTAGAAAGGATTTTATCATATCAAAAAATAACCTTCTTTTTTTTTTAATTCTATAACAATCTTTAAATTTTAATTTTTCTTAATTAATAAGGAAATTTCCAAAAGAAATTTCTTTAATAAAAAACCCTCAATGTAGTAAATCCTAAGGTATCTAATATATTCATTAATCCTATCCAATCTTCATCAGGCATCAGTAATCCAAGAGTTAAAAATAATGTAAAGAAAAAATTTATTAAAACTATAATCTATGCAAAAATTGAAATCATATTGAATTTAGAATTTAATCTCATTTTTCAACCTCAAAGTTAGTGTTTTATAATGTTTTATTAGTATAATTTTTATATTATAATTATTAAATTCCAATATTAAATTCTATTATTAAACATAAAATAAATGGAAAATATTTCTATTATTCCTATATATTTATTAAAAGGATTTTAATTTAGAAGTAGTAATATAGGCAGAATCTCCTATTGTAATATTCTTTTTTATGAGATCCTCTAAAATAGAATAATCTCCAATTATACTATCAGATGATATTATTTTTTTAAGATGAGCACCATCCCCAATTACAGATTCAAATAATATACATTTCTCTAATGTAACATCATCACCAATAGATACATTTGGACCAATTATAGAATTACTGATTTTAACATTGTTTCCAATAAAAACAGGAGGAATAATTTTAGAATCCTCAATGATACCTAATCCTGTAGCATCCTCATAGAGTGGATCTTTTATTTTAATGTCAGCTAATAGGAAACGATTTCCTTCCAATAAACTATCAAACCTTCCAAAATCTAAGATTTCACTATTCATTTCATTAATTTTAATTTTTTTTCCTTCATTAATTAATTCTTGGATGATTGAGGTTAATTGATGTTCTTCTCCATTTTTTAATTTTATTTTGCTCTGCTTTTCAAGTAGTTCAAATAACCTAGGTATAATTCTTTTTCCAAATAAATATGCTCCAGAGACAGCATAATCTGAAAAATATGCTCTTGGTTTTTCAACTATCTCTTTTATAAATCCTTCTTTATTTATTTTTAATACACCATAAAATTGTGGATTTTCAACTTTTCTAACATTGATAATACCATCGCAATCCTGTTGATGATAAGATAAAAGCATTGAGGTGTAGTCCTCCATTGGCAACCTATCACTTAGAAAAATGAACATATCATCATTTTTTATAAATTCCTTTGCTATTAGGATAGCGTCGCCTAAACCTGAGAAATATGGTGTATCTAATTCATATCCTATTGGTTTCTGTTCTCTAAATTGAAGATTAAAATAATCAGAATAGTTTTTAATTAGATAATCAGATATATTTTTTTTTTTATAACCAATAATAAATAAAATGTTAGTGCCTTTTGGGAAAGTCTTTTTTATTTTTATAAGAATATGGTCAATTAATCTTTTTCCTGCTATTTTTAAAAATGCTTTAGGTTTAGAATAAGTGATTGGTTGTAATTTTTTTCCTACTCCTGCTATTGGACAGACAATCCACATTTTCTTTTTTTATCTAATATTATAATTCTAATATAGTTTTCAAGATTTCATAATACTTTAATTCTTTTAATCTTTCTTGAATAGTTTTTTTAAATTTACTTAAATAGTATTTATCAGAGCGAGTTATTTCATACCCATGAACCTTCTTGTTAATTATTATCCTAATTTTTTCATCTAAGAAGTCTAATGGAATTTTTCTAAAAGCATTAATCTTTTCTTGTTTTTTATCTTTAGAGGTATTTTTTAATTCTTCTTCTTTGATTTTAACTTGTTTAATTCGATATAGATTTGAAATCCATACTTCAATTTTTTCCTTATCTCCTTTAAGATATTTTCTATTATTTAACCAATCTTTAAATTCTATAATATTATCTAAAAAATCATCAGTTTCATCAGAATCTTTTTCATTTTCTATTTTTACTATTTTCTTTATACTTTTTTCTTTAAGTTCTTTTTTTTGTTCTTGAGATAAGCTTTTATAAATTTTATTTCTTTTCTTTTCCGTTTCTACCCATTTTGAGTCTTCTAACCATTTATCTATTGACATTTTAATATATTTTGGATGATATTATTATTTTATTTAGTATAGTTAGTTCATTATTAAGGATTAAATCTTTTATAATGATATTATAAATTATATCATCAATTTTGAACAAATAAATCAGAATAATAGCCCAAGGGGGATATATTCTAATGAAAAGAACTTTTTCAAAAATTGAACCCCCGATATCTGGCTCCGCAAGCCAGCGCCCTATCCAGCTAGACTATTGGGCTAAAATATCTGTTAATAATAAATAAAAGATAATTGCTAAAATATTTTATTCTTCCACTTTCAAGTATATAATAAAAATAATAATTACTACAACTAAAATAATAATTAACTTATGCTCTTTACAAATGATAAAAACTAAGATTATTAAGTTTAAAGAATTTAATAAAAAAAAAAGAAATATGAATATTTAGGAACTTAGATTATGATTTTGATGAAAAAAATTAAATCATATAATTATTTATAATAATTGCTATGGATAAGCAATTAGCTGTTATCTTTGATATGGATGGAGTACTTATTGATTCAGGTCCTATCCATTTTAAAAGTTGGAAAAGACTTGCCAATGAAATCGGAGTCAAATTCACAAAAGATTATTTCAACAATAGTTTTGGAAAACAAGGAATTCCAATTTTAAAAGATTTAGTTGGAAAAGAAAAAGGCAGAAAAAAACTTGAGGAATGGGTTGAATTAAAAGAAGTATATTATCGTGAAATGATAAAAAAAAATCTAAAACCACTTCCCGGAGTAATTAATCTCATAAAAAATTTAAAACAAAACTTTTTTAAATTGGGAATTGCAACAAGTGGTCCTATAGAGAATGTAAACCTTATATTAGAAAATCTGAATATAAATAAATATTTCGATTGTGTAATTACTGCTAATGATATAAAGAATGGAAAACCTGCTCCAGATGTATTTTTAATGGTATCAAGAAAATTAAATATCCCCCCTACATGTTGTCTTGTAATAGAGGACGCTCCAGTAGGAATTGAGGCGGCTAAAAAGGCAGGTATGAAATGCATTGCATTAACAACAACACATAAAAAAGAGGAGTTATTGCAAGCAAATTTGGTAATAAATAACCTAACTAAAATAAATTCTTATGATATAAATGAATTACTTAAATCATAAATTGAATAATTTTTAAATAATCATGATTTTTCTCTGTCTTGGTAATTCTCTAACCTCAGGTTATCCTGGATATTCACCATCGATCGATGGAATATCTAAGGGATTTGGTAATCCTAAATCTCAATATGAGTATTGGTTAAAAAATTTCTGTTTAGAACTCTTACAAGAGAAAAAAATAAAAATTAATAATTTAAAATTTATCAATAAAGGAATTCCAGGAGAATTAACTAATGATATAATTAGGAGAATTGAAATAGATATGTTGAATTATATCCCTAAACCTAATTATTCAATAATCTTAGGTGGATCAAATGATTTAGGTTGGAATTTAGAAGTAGATGAAATATGTGAAAATATCATAAAATTACATAAAATTTCAAGAGAAAACAACATTATTTCAATAGGTGCAACAATACCACCAATTAGGAATGAAATTTCGATTATTGACTATAATAAGAAAAAAAAAAAGCTAAATAATATACTGAAAGATTATTTTAAAAAAAAATTAATACCTTTTGCAAATTTAAATAAAGGAATGTCAGATGAAAATGGGAATTTGAAAAAGGAATATGCTTATCCTGACGGATTACATTTCACTGTAGAAGGATATCATCATATGGCCTATGTTATATTTGAAGAAACTATAAAATCCTTAATTAAATCCAAATTTCAATAGAGAATAATTATAGTATCTTTAAGATAAGGGAAAAGAACAACTAGGACAGATTCTATTAATTGATGTAGTAATTTTACTACAATTAGGACATATTACTACTTTAATCCTCTTTTCTATTCTTCTTCTTATCATTTTTTCAATATTTTTAGTTTTATTTTCACTATTATCAACTTCAATAACCATCGGATCGCTAACTTGAATAATTTTTGGTTTTTCTTTATCTTCTAATTCTCGGAAATATTTTACCATATCTCTCCTTGATAATTTAATAACTTTCTCTTCAGTTGGTATCCTTCCTTCTTGGATATCAAGTACATACTTTTCATCTAATCTTATTAGATTATAACAGTTACGACACCTAAAAACGTAGGAAATCCCTATATTCGTTACTTTAGCCCACTTAGCCCAACATTTCTTATGAACTACTATTTCACATGAAGGACATCGCATCATACCTCTATTATCTCTTTCAAAACATATAGCACAGCTTTCAATATTATCAACTATCAATGGATCGTCCGCTAAATTTACGTAAAAAGGGATATTTCCTTTTTGAATTGTAATTTTTTTTTTTTTCATATAATACTCTGGAATTTTAATATACTTTTTTTTTGAGAGAGATAATAAAGTAGAACTAAATTCTTTAATATCATTAAGATCATAAAATTTTCCATTAGTACGCTTTACTAAATTAATTAAATTATTTTTTTGTTCCATATCTGTATCATTTATACGTATTACATCTATAATAAACGGCATTCCCTTAACTTTATCAACCAAGTCTTCCAATACGGGTATATAATGGATTGGAATCTTACAGGAACCATTATCCGCCAAGATTATTAATCTAAAAACCTTCTCGGAGATTCTCTTAAATACTTCTATAATAAAAGTAATAGCAACAAAAATTCCTCCTGCTATATTTGCTCTAACAGCCTTTTTTTCTAATGATTTTAATGTTTTTAATATAATATTAGGATCAAAAGTGAAATGATCTAAATAACTTGGGCCGTCTTTTTGAAAAATTATAAAATTAAATCGATCAGAACTATCTATAGTCTGCTTATTTTTCATAAATTCTAAAATAGTATCATTTACACGACTCATTTTTGTAATTTCAGGAGTAAATCCATTAAAAATTAAACAATCTTCGCTTTGAGTTATCTCCATTTTATTTCCTACCAACTATAGTAAATTCAAATTAAAATAAGTAGATTAAAAAAACAATGTATTAATATTAACAGCATTGTAATAAGCGCTAAGTGTCCAATTAAATTTAAATTACGGATTTTTTTTGTTGTAAAATATTAAAAATCTTTAATTTGAAAGGTGAGATCTACATATAATCATTTTTTGTTCCCATTAGAGTTGTAGTTTCTTCTATCCACTGAGAAAGTTCATCATCAATTCTTAAGTAAGTGACAATTTTATCAAGTTCATTAAGATTACTAAAACTACATTCCACAATAATATCCCATCCTCCATAGACAGGAGTAGCATATGTGACTTTCCAATCTTCTCCTTTTTCCTTAGAACATAATCCTTTTAACTTCTCAACAACATTCCATTCCTTTCCAACAATTTTTAAACGGATTAAAATATATCCTCTATAGTATGTCATTTAAAAACACTCGTATCTTTTTTTTAATAATATTATATATGAGTAAATTTGCTTGAATTTAAAAATTCTTACTAATAAATTATTTTTATTATTAGTAAAAATTATCCTTATTGTTATATTTGAAATCATATAAAATATATTTTAAAATTTGGGTAATTTGAATGGATGAGGAACAAATAAAAAAAATACTATGGATAAATGGATTAAAAAATGCTGTAAAATTCAATGGAAAACCAAATAGGAAAGCTATAATGGGAAAATTAATGGCTGAACGCAAAGATTTAAGATCTTTAGTAAAAAAAGTTAATCCTTTATTAGATGATATCATTGCTCAAATTAATAAAATTTCTTTTCAAGATCAGAAATTAAAACTATTACAATTGGATCCAAATGCATTAATTAAAGAAAAATCAGAAAAAGAAATTAAGACCCTTCCAGAATTACCTAATCTTGACAAATATAATAAACTCATTATGAGATTAGCACCATATCCCAGTGGAGCATTACACATAGGTAATGCAAGAATGATTATCCTTAATGACGAATATGTGAAAAAACAAAATGGGGAACTTTACTTATTCTTTGATGATACTATTGGTAGTCCAAAATCTCTTAGAGATAGTCCAAAAGCTAAGTATGTTCTTCTTGAAGCTTATGAATTAATAGAAGAAGGATTAAAATGGTTAGGTGTAGAATATTCTAAAATATATTATAAAAGTGATAGATTAGAAATATATTATGAATATTGTGAAAAATTAATTAAGGATAATATAGCATATGTATGTTTTTGTTCTGCAAAAAATTTTAAAGAAAAATACAAAAACAAAAAAGAAGAGTGTCCTCATCGAAGTTCTTCTATTGAGAAGAATTTAGAGGAATGGCAGAATATGTTAAATCATAAATATTATGAAACAGAAGCAGTAGTAAGATTAAAAACAGGGATGACTCAAAAAGACCCTGCTTTAAGAGATCAAATCATTATGAGGATTTCTGAAGCAACTCATCCAAAAGTAGGGAAAAAATATATAGTTTGGCCTATGTTGGAATTTTCTTGGGCTATAGATGATTATTTAGTAAAAATAACACATATATTACGTGGTGCTGATTTGATTAAAGAGGATTTTATAGAAGATTTTATTTGGAATCATTTCAAATGGAGAAAAGCAGAATTTTTACATTATGGAAGAATTAAGTTTACAGACATGAAACTTAGTAAAACTGATGCTCGAAATAAAATTCAGAGTGGACAATTTAAAGGATGGGATGATCCAAGAACTTGGAGTCTTCAATCCCTTAAAAAGCGAGGAATACAACCTGAGGCTTTAAGAGATGCGTTATTAAATCTTGGTATGTCAATGTCAGGAATTAATTTCTCTGTTAATTGGTTATATTCAAAAAATCAAGACATAATAGATGAATTATCTGACAGATATTTTTTTGTTGAAAATCCAGTGAAATTATGTATAGATAAAGTACCCTTTAAAGAAATAATTGCAAAACCTCTTCTTTTACCTTCAAAACCAGAAAAAGGTAAACGAAAGATTATCTGTATCATGAAAAATCAAGAATTAGTTGTTAATATTTCATTTTCTGATGCTAAAAAAATAACTTCTGATACTATAATAAGATTAAAAGATTTGATGAATGTTAAAATTAAGGAAATTAATTTGTCTGAAAACATAATAAAAACAGAATATCATAGCCAAGAACTTGAAAGGGATTTCTCAATAATTCAATGGGTTCCTGATAATGAGTATTTAAACATTTCAATATTAAAACCAGATGGTACAATTTCAAAAGGATATGGAGAAATTAACCTAATGAATATTCCAATGAATAAAACAATACAATTTGAAAGATATGGTTTTGTTAATCCAATAAAAATAAGGGAAAATGAGTTATTTTGCTATTTTACCCATTAAAAGATTCTATTACTACACAATAACTGTATATATAATTATTTTTAAAAACCAAAATTTGAATTGAAAAAATATATTAAATTAATTTTTATTATTTTTATTACATAAGTTTTGATATTATTATGAGAAATCATATAAATATATCTTCTTGGTAAAAGAGAAAGGGATTGGTATTGGTGATAAAAATATGAGTATAATAGAAAATCTTACTGCAAGTTTAAATGATAAAGTCGCTAATATTGGTATTGGATTAGGCGATTCTAAATATCATAATAATAAAATCCTATATGCAGCTATTAGATTTTTAAATACTGTAAAAAAAAATATATTTATAAAAATCTCTTTATTTGGACATAAAGAATCTATAGATTTAATTTCGAATAATTCAAGTTATGAAAAGTATAAAGAAGATATATTATTAGTGGATACAAATGAACCAGAGAATGAATTGATCGATACTTTAGATAGTTATGAAATTAGTTGTATTGTTAGAGGATCACTAAGTTCTTCTAAATTCTTAAGTCTCATTAAAGAAAAATATAAAACTCCACAAATAAATCGATTAGCATTATTGGAAACCATTAATGGATTTCAATTCTTTTTTGGACCTGTAGGAATTGATGAATGTAAAGATTTAGAATCTAAAATTAAATACATTAACGAAGCCTTAAATCAATTACATTTTCTTAGAATAAATCCATCTATAAGTATTTTAAGTGGGGGAAGGATGGATGATTATGAAAGGGATATACGAGTAAAAAAAACTATTGATGATGCCAATGAAATCATAAAATGTTTTAAGGATATAGATTCTAATTTAAATATTAATCATAATGAAATTCTAATTGAAGAATCTATTGAAAGAAAATCAAATTTAATTATAGCTCCTGATGGTATATCTGGAAATTTAATCTATAGAACTTTGGTTCATCTTGGAGGGGGTAAAGCTTATGGTGCCATCTATATGGGATTAGAAAAAGCAATAATCGACACATCAAGAGTTGGGAATTTAAGTGAGATCTATGGTGCTCTAATTTTAGCTCTAACTCTTTCTTAATTAAAAATCTATTACTTATCACTTTTGATTTTAAAACATGAAAAAAATTTTAATAACTCTTTTTCAGATAATTCTTAAACATTCTTTCTTTTTTAAAAAATATATAGTCGCTATAACTATTTATAACGCATTAAATTTTTAAGTTTTTTCCATATCATTTCTTCTCTATCACTCATGTATCACATCGTTACAAAAAG
>Ga0315549_1004985_pt1 | contig 11007 bp, 11 predicted proteins | sample SalMarSW160200MG_FD_203101 | JGI IMG/M metagenome (GOLD analysis project Ga0315549, IMG submission 203101) | Salt marsh sediment microbial communities from the Plum Island Ecosystem LTER, Massachusetts, United States - Salt Marsh Sediment SW1601-200 ... | reverse complement strand
TCTGTACGTACCCATCCTTCTTCGCCTGGCTGGCAAAGTAAGAATAGCGGTTACGTGCCTGTGATTCCCCGGCAAACGCCGCGAGTAAGTTTTTCTCCGTACGTGATCCTTTGAGTTCCATAACTTTCCTCCTTTTTCCTTTCATAAAGTGTTTTGTTCTTATTTCTCACCTCTGACAGCCCGGGCAGAAGTATGTCGATCGCCCCGCCTGCCTTATGCGTAGGATTTCTTCCCCACAGCGCGGGCACCTTTCCTTCTCCCGTCCGTAAACCGCAAGGAGATCTTGGAACCCTCCGTAATCCCCATAAACATTGCGGTAGTCGGAGACCGTCTCACCGAACGTGGTTCCCATGTTGTCGATCGCATTCTGGAGTATGCCCAAGATGGCAGGGTGGAGCGCCCGGATTTCCTTGCGCGTAAGCGTATTCCCAGCGCGCCGGGGATCGATACCGGCTCGCCACAGGGCCTCGGCAGCGTAGATGTTCCCAAGGCCGGCGATCCTCCTCTGGTCCATCAACAAGGGCTTAATCGGGGCACGCGAAGGCGTGACGATCTCCTCCAGATGCTGTGGGGTGAATTCGAGGTCGAATGGATCTATCCCGAGATTGTGTGGAAACCCGTTTCGCGAGTACTCGACCGTCCCCAAGCGACGCGGGTTGATGAAGTAGACCTTCCCGCGATCAAGGTGGAGGACAAAGCGCGTATGCTTCTCCTCAACAGAGGATCGGGTGAGGGTGAGCCGGCCGGACATGCCCAGATGAACGATGAGATCTCCACCACTAGAGAGGCAAAAGAGGATGTACTTCCCTCGTCGTTCGATTCCTTCGATCGTCTTGCCGACGATCTCATGAACAGGTAGATCCAGGCGCTGGTCGAGCACCTCTAATTCATCGATCCGCGCACCTCTCATAGTGCTCAATCCCCGAACGATTGTCTCTACCTCTGGCAGCTCCGGCATCATCCCTTCCCTTTACCTCTGTTAAGCGTCGGCTGATCCTTAGTTTTAGATTCATTCTTATCTTTCTCCTGTTTCTTTTGACATTGAAAGCATACTCCGTAGAGATAGGTCTGTACCGACTCCACCCTGTGCCCGAGGACTTCGTCTCCCGGTCGGATCGGGCAGGGAAGATCAACATCGATCAGATTTCCACAGACCCGACAGAGAAAGTGCGGATGAGGACTGGGGTTGAAATCGTATCGCGCAGCCTCACGGGCAATTGTCAACTCCCGAATCGCGCCTCCTTTCTTCAATACGTCGAGGGTATTGTACACCGTTGCCTTGGCGATCGAGGGAAAGTGATCCTTTACCTCTTGGTAAACCTCCTCAGCCGTTGGGTGACTGTGGTTATTCTCTAACATCTCTAGTACCGCCACCCGCTGGATGGTAGGAACCAGTCCCAGTTGTCGCAATTTCGTAGAATGAGCATCAGTATGCATATTAAAATGATTATAAGCTTAGAACGAGTATAAATCAAGAGCGGTAGAGCAGGGATCATTGTGCAAGTCGGTATAAATGGATGCACTACATATCAATGCCTAGCTATATGGCAACAGCTTGAGAATCGGCCAATCCTTGAGAATATCACTTGACGAGAATCAGCGCTTTCTAGTCGTCGCTTTCAAGTAGTGGACAGATGCACAAGGCACGGGTCTGCTTGAGGAGATCAACTCCTTCCTTGGCATAGGTCAATATGGCAGCCGGAGATGGGATCGGCATGCCATATGCCTTGGGAGATGGGATCTCCTTCATCTTGCTTCTTTCATGCAAACCGGCTAGCTCTCGTGCCTTGTCCAGCGCAACGTCCAACCCTCCCAGCTCATCAATCAGACCGCGCGCAAGGGCTTGTCTCCCGGTCCAGACCCGTCCTCCTCCAATGGTGTCGATCGCTTCCTTAGTCATGTTGCGACTGCCACTAACACGGCCGAGGAACAGATCATAGGTATGCTTGATTGACACAAAGACTCGCTCCCGCTCTCCCTCAGTGAACGGCCGCTGCGAGCCGTGGAAGGTGGCATTCTCTCCACGCTGAAAGATCTCGCGGTTGACAAAGAGCTTCTCCAGCATGCCTGAGTTGACCAGCTTTCCGCCAAGGACTCCAATAGAACCCGTAATCGTCCCTGGCTGGGCGACGATATAGCTGGCGGGTGTCGCTACGTAGTATCCACCGGATGCCGCCACTGAAGACATACAAACAACAACGGGCTTCTCTTCTGCCAGCCTGCACAATGCAGAAGCCATTGCTTCTGACGACGTAGCCGAACCACCACCAGAATCAACAAACAAGAGAAGGGCTCTGGCCCGCTTGTGCTTTAGGACATGACGCACTTGCTCAACAACTGTGAGGTCACCTGATCGAGGGTTGAGGAGTAGCGGAAGTTTGAACGGTGGCTTTACCGGGGGTCGACTGCTTCTACCATCGATAATGTCGCCCTCCACTCGGATCAGGGCAACGTACTTGCCCGGTCGACCAAGTCGTTTAGGTAACAATCTCTTCCGACAACTCTCATAGGGGACGATCTTCGCTGGTTTACTTGATATGGCTAGCCGCTCCGGCAGTTGTTCCTGGTTGACAATACCGTCAATTGCTCCTGATTCCTTTGCCGCTTTGTCTGTGTACGGGGCACCATCGATCAGTGCCTTGATCTGGTCGGGACTGGTTCCTCTGTCTTTCGCAATGTCGTCGATGATTGACTTGTAGGCATCGTCAAGTAGCCAGTTTGCCATCTTGCGTGCTTCCTCTGACATCTCTGTTCTTGTCAGCATGTCGGGCGCAGTCTTGTACGGACTGATCTGCACGAAATCTCCTTTCAATCCCACACGTTCGAGGGCATCGGCAAGAAACACATATCCACGCGAGATCCCCAGTTGGACGATCGATCCCCCGCGAGTGATTAAGATCTCATTAGCTGCTGCAGCCACATAATAGGTGGCCATGTCGTAATTCGATGCCAGAGCAACAACGTGCTTGTCGCTTTGCCTTAGCTTCCGTATCAAGCCCCGCACGGTCTGAAGCTGGGCCGTAGATAGCTTGAGACTGGAGATGTGTAGGATCACGCCGCGCACGCGTCTGTCACAGGCCACGTGTTCAAATTGCTCACCCAGTTCCTTGATGCTTGTCTCTCTCGGCGTTAGCTTACGCTTGAGGAATCCCTGTTTCAGAGGTGGGATATCAGCATATGTGCCTTCCAGCGTGAACACAACATAGTGAGGCGCCTTCTTGAGAAAGCGGAATGGATAGAAGACAAATCGCATCAGAACACGGATCAAGTGCTTTACATAAGACATTCGATAGGCCTCCCTGTGTTCGATCTACGGTCATCATATAGCATCAGCCGCTCGCGACCAACTTTTGCATTAACTCACAAGAAACGTACACGAAAAGGAGAAAATGCAGCAACGAAACAACTGGCATTCGAGCACAAACGTGCAGACTACCGAGGATAGCGTACTTATCTCTAGCAAAGAACATGAACCACGGATCAACACTAATGTACACTGATTAGTGCAGGTATCAGTTGTCAGACCGTTCGTAGCGTTGGAACCTGTGTCCGACGTTATTGATAACGGAGCAAGAATACGTACATCGTATGTAGCGTCGGAAAATAGGGACAAGGGTGCGGAGGTGGGGAGGAGCAGGGGGAGCGGAGGAGCAGGGGCGCGGAGATCATTCGTCATGAAAGTCAACGTCGCACACCCCAGTGAAATAGGATTGCACGGGGCAAGCAAGCTACTCGGGGGGTGTAGTACATCCCTAGACCAACTACTACACCCCCCAAGCTACGCAAGCAGAACCCTACACGAATGCAACGTTGTTCTCGCGGGTTATGTTGGTTCTGTGGTTGTTCCTCGTGTTTTGGTTTCGGCCTTTCCTGTTCAATCATTTAGCCATTTCTTGACTGGTTCTTGTAACTCACCACCCACCACCTACCACCTACCAGTTGCCACTCACCGTCTTTCGACTCCCGACTCTCGACTGCCGACTGGCTTTTCGACCCAACGAACTCTCTTCATCCGTGTCTATCCCTGGTCAAACTGGAGAAAGGATTGGACCATACTCTCCGATGTCAAAAGCCAACGTCAAAACGCAACGTCAGTCAAAGATAGTATGGTGGCCACGGAATTAGAGCCTCCCTCTAGCCATGCACCGGATTGTTGGTGTGCAGTCTGAACATAGAACAGATGCCTTCCACATCTCGTTTAGGTACGTTAGAACTCGTACCAACCGAAGTGTTTAAGATCGATCCGTCCTTGCTCATTGAAACGGATTCCCTCTTGTTCAAGGAGAACGACCTGCGCTTCCTCCACGCTCGACTCTCCTTTCGCGTTCACTACTCGCTGCCAGGGGACGGGCGGTTCTACTACATGCGTACGCAACGCAGCCAACGCCCAGCCAGCCTTCCGCGGCGTGCAGGGTGGACCAACCAGATACGCCACCTGCCCGTAAGTTGCTACTCTTCCAACGGGAATCTGTCGAACCACATCATAGATCATCTCATACATACTCTCGCTCAAGATTGACCTCTTTACCCATTTGTGTTGCTCGTTGAGGAGTAATGGTGTGCGTCGCTGGAGCCCCCGAGATCATGGGAGAACCCATAGCCACGGACTCCTTTGTCGCAGAAAGAATAAACATGCCCTTATCCCTTTCCGACCGCTACAAAACACATGTCCGCCACATTGGTGCCGGTAGGGCCGGTGACGATCAGGTCCCCAGCTTCGTCCAAGGCTTCGTAGGAGTTGTTCTCCTCCAGGTATTCCCCAGGATCGATACCTCGCTCTCGCATTCGGCCAACCGTTCCCCCATCGACCATCCCCCCAGCTGCGTCGGTAGGCCCGTCGCGACCGTCGGTTCCGAGAGAGGCGACCACCACACCGGAAAGCCCCGCGATCCCCAAGGCGGCCGACAGGGCGAGTTCCTGATTGCGCCCTCCCTTGCCGGTTCCCTGCACGGTGACCGTTGTCTCCCCGGCGGCGAGGATCAACGCAGGAAGAGGCACCGGCCGGCCGTTGCTTGTCTCCTCCCTCGCCACGGCGGCGAGCATCTTCCCCACCTCCCGCGCCTCACCTTCCAGGGTGGTCGTGAGAACGAGTGTGTGATAACCCAAACGCTCTGCTTCCGCTAGCGCGGCCTCAACAGCGTCGGAGCCTGAACCAATGATCGTGGTTCTCACTCGTTGCAGCACAGCGTCTCCGGGTTTGGGGGTCTCCTCAATTTTGCTGCGAACGCCCGCCTCGATCCGTTCCCGAACGGAGTTAGGTATTTCCTCCCACAAGCGATACCGATGCAGGATCTGCTTTACCTGGTCAAAGGTCGTCGGATCACCTACGGTCGGACCGGATGCGATCGCGTTCAACGGGTCACCGGGCACGTCAGAGAGAACGAGAGCAAGGACCTGTGCGGGGAACGCGTGCCGTGCAAGCTGTCCGCCTTTCACCTGCGAGAGGTGCTTTCGCACCATATTGATCTCTTGGATCTTCGCCCCGGAGCGGAGGAGGAGTTCATTTGTCGCGGCAAGATCGCAGAGCGCAATCCCGGAGGCAGGCAGAGGAAGGAGGGCCGAACCTCCGCCGGAGATGAGGACAATCACGAGATCCTTCTCGTTCGCCTCCTCGACAAAGGCCACGATCCGCTCAGCGGCTGCGCGGCCGCGGCCATCGGGAACCGGATGAGACGCCTCGACGGTCTCAATCTTACGGATCGCGACCTTTTGGGTTGCAGCTCTGTATCCATGGGCAGTGACCACGAGCCCACCGGAGATCCGCTCGCCCAAGAGGTCTTCCAGCGTAGCAGCCATCCGAGCCGAGGCCTTCCCCATGCCTACAACGACTATTCTCTGGATACGGGAAAGGTCGAAGGTCTCCTTCGCAACGTGGAGCTGATCTCCCTCGACGTGCAGGGCTCGTCGCAGACATGTCTCCGGAGCGACCGCTGTCAATGCTGCTTGAGCGATCCGATCGACATCGGAGCGAAGGCCTTCCACATCTCTTGCGAGTCGTCGTTCGCTCATCAGTCGCTCAACATCGATCGTTGCTCTTCGAAAACGGCAAGCTGCCCTCGGATGTAGGCCTCCGCTTCCTTATCACTCATCGCTTCCGTCTCGCGCACCAGGCTCAAGAACCGGCCTTGCCACAGAACGCGCAAGATGTCGAGAATCTTCAGGTCTTCCGAAACGGAGAACGCGTCGATTGCCAGGTAGACCGCCTTGACCCAAAGCGGAAGCAGGAAGGAATAGCTGTCCAGATCGAGGGAAGCAATACGGTCTAGGTCCTCTCGGAGATCTCCGAGAAAGGACGCGTTCTCCCCCATTAGCTCACCATATTTCTCCTTGAATCGTCGTAGGAGGTCCTCTTGGTCGACGGTGATCGCTCCGGGGCGCTTGTCCGGCATTTTCCCCAGTCGTTCTACCGGGCGGATCCCGTGCACGGTCTCGATGTAGTCGTGGTAGTAATTGATCAATCGGAATAGGGTCCCGACGACTTGATAGAACATCGGGACCAACAGCTGATCCGGGTCCGCGTACTGCTTGGTCGATTCGTGTTCTTTCACTCCTAGAACCGCTTCGGTAATCTCCATCTGCTCCGAAGTGGCGACCAGGGTGATGAAGATGTCGATCCCGAATTTCTCGGGGAAGAGTTCATGGTGGAGGAGGCGTTCCAACAAACACGCGGAGATCCCGTATTCTCCGCCGATCGGCTGCCGTACCCCCACACCGAACAGAACGTTGGTCAGAGGATAGGCGATCTGATTGGTGATCACCCCATCGTAGCGATGGCGCAGATAGTAGGGAACAACTAGATCATTTCCGTCAAGGATCGGCCCGGCCAGCTTGTGAATCCAATTCGATTCGATGCTCGTTAGGTCTCCGTCGACCAGGGCGACCGCGGAAGCACCACGGTCCCGGGCGATCTCGAGGATCGTGCGGACGCCGTTCCCTTTTCCAGGTCCTCCAGCTTGAGTAGTGAACAAGACCTCTGTGGTCGTTTCCGTTTGTTGCACCTTCTCCTGCGTGGCATCGGTAGAAAAGCCATCGGAGACGACGATCAGAACGCGTTTAGAGGGGAAGAACTGTGTAAGGCCGCGATCGACCGTGTTGAGCACGCCGGCGACAGTATCGGCGCAGTTCTTGGCGCAAATCCCAACCACAATATCTGTTGCGTTTTCTGGCATGAATTCCTCTGCTATGTCGTCGGTTTTCTCTTTCCCAAAGGATACGTAAGAAGCTTCTCCAAATGGTTACCAAGGTTCTCCAGGCTATAGAACTCTCTTCCCAGGCTGAAGTTGTACTCAACCATCACTTTTCGAGTCGAAAGATCTGTAAGAATCTCGGTCGCGCGTTGTGCAGCGTTGCGCACAGCCCCTTCGTCTACTAAGACCAGGCCCAAATCATCCCTTGCCTTTACCTCGTTTCCCAAGGAGATGATGTCGAATCCCTTCTCCTTGATATCAGCTTGGTATACCGGATATTCGAAGAGGACGATGGGAAGCTTGGCGCGGATCGCCTCCAGAAACTGGTTGCCCCAGCCCTCATAGAGTGAGGGGTAGGTAACAATGTCTGCAAATACATAGCAGTCCCATAAAGAGAAGAACCTCCGCCCGTCGATCTCACCACGCTGTGAACGAATAGAGTCCGTGATGATGCGAACCTCGATCCCCGCCCTTTCCGCCTTCTGTTTCAGTCGGTTGAGATAATCCTCTCTCCGATCTTCCGAGTAGCCTGCCAAGACAAGGACGATCCGATCATCTTTCGTGAACCTCCTCCCATCATAGAGGCCGGCCTTTCTTAGTCTCTCAAGATAGCTCGGCTTGTTTAACTCCACCACAAGGTCGATAGCCAGCTCAATCCCCTTCCGCTCCACAATCCGGGTCGCCTGGAGGACGAGGATATCGTTCTCGCTCACACCAATCGATTCCCTGAACCCTTGATTGTAGTCATCAATCTTCCAACAAGGTCCAATAAAATCAAAGACATTTGGAATCACAGTCGCGGTGATCCCTTTCCGTTCTAGGAGTTCCCTCTGCGCGAAGCTATTGATTACCACATGGGCGATGCAAGGGTCGTTGGGAGGGAGATACTCTTGGGCTATCCGGTTTGCAGTTCTAAAAGAGGTCGGGGCCATTCCGCGAAACGCCTCCCAGTAAAAATCGTGATGGTGGGCAACCACTGAGATTTTAAGCTCCCGCACCACCCGCGCGAACGCCACTGCAGCTGGTAGATTCGCTCCCAGAGACCAGATGTTATTCGGAACAAGAAGTTCAATCCCTTTCTCGTTCACAAACGCGCGTAACGCGCGTTCAATCGGTTCGCTCAGGGCAAGGATTGCTCCCTCCAGTTCGACTTCACTCTTGTAATCGCGCAGCCGACAAAACGCATTCCGGGCAATCCGCTCCACATCCTCGCGATGATGATAGAGCTCTTCGATGAGAAATCCTTCAGCCTTCCCGAGGTCTCCACCGCAGAGGTAAACCCTATGTCCCAATCTCTCCAGAGCAACCTTCCACTTCTCCATCTCCAAGGAGACGCCGTCCGTATCCCCAATCTTATAATGACAAATGCCGATTGTGGTCATAGCTATCCTCTTAGATCGTTGAATGCGGAAGCTCTGTGGCTCTCACACCCTGTTACTCCTTCACACCACCCGCAGTGAGCCCCTCCGTCAGAAACCGTTCCAGAGCGAGAAAGAGGATCACAACCGGTATCGTCATCACAGTCGAAGCAGCCATTACAACGTGTGGACGAGGGGTGGGATCGTTAAAGATCATGCTGATCTTGATCGGCATAGTGAACATCTCACTGCTGTTTAGGAATACGAGGGCGTATAAGAACTCGTTCCAGGCGATCATGAACGTGTAGATGGAAACGGAGACCAACGCGGGGATCGATAGGGGCAACGTGATCCGCCAGATAACGCCCGAACGGCTGCACCCGTCGATCAGGCCGGCCTGCTCGATCTCGGCGGGGATCGTACGGAAGTAGTTGGCCAGCATGTACAGTGCCACGGGCAAGGTCTGTGCTAAGTACGTGACAATCAGTATTGGGAGGTTATCCTGAACACCGAACCCGAGCCTCGCACCGATCCTGGCAATCATCGCAAACAGCGGGATGATCAGTAAGACCCCGGGGAAGAGATACACGAGGAGAATACCGTTAAGGAGCAGATTCTTCCCTCGGAAACGCAGCCTGGCAATAGCATAAGCCCCTAGTGTAGACATGATAACCGCAACGATCGCCGTAGGGACCGCGATCTTGATGCTGTTGAGGATATTGGCGCCGAAGTTCCAGAAGTGACGCGTGTTTGGATCGAACAGCTCCTTGTACGCATCCCAACGCAGAGCACTGGGAACGTAAACGGCTTCACGGCTACCGATCTCCGCGTAGGACTTGAACGACGAGCTGACCATCCAGTAGAAGGGGAACAGGATACTGGTGAGGAAGAAGGTCAAGATCAGCGCGAAGACGAAACGGGGCCAGGTGATTGAGCGTGCCAGACGATCGATCAAATTCAATCGTTTGTTTTCTGATGAACTCGAGGAGTAATCGGGCGTCACAGCTGCCTCCTCTATCCTCTCTCTCGCATCACGGTGCGCGCATATACCAGCATGAAGGTCCCCAGGATGACCAACAGAATCATGGCGTTGGCCGCTCCTTTACCGAAGTTGAATGCTCTGAAGCTAAACTGATAAGTAAGTACCGGTAGGACGTTGGTGCCAAAGCCTCCCCCGGTCAGCAGGAATATGTCGTCGAACTTATTGAAGGTCCAGATCAACCGAAGGAGAAAGACAGCACCTAGAACGTACCTCAATTCAGGCATGGTGATATTTCGAAACTTATCCCAGGCATTGGCGCCATCTACGCTGGCCGCCTCGTACATGGTCTTATCGATCCCCTGAAGCCGAGCCAATATCATCAACATAGCAAACGGAAAATAGCGCCACGCAGTAAAGATAATTACCAATAGCAGAGCGAGACCGCGTGTGGCGAGATACGCTCGTGGGGCATCGATCATCCCCAACCGCATCAATAGATCGTTCAGTACCCCGGACGGGCGCGGGTCGAGGATCCAGCGCCAGACGAACGCCACACTGACAATCGGCGCGATATAAGGGAATAGGAAGATGGCACGCGTCATTCCCCGACCACGGAACGGTCGGTTGAGCAACAATGCGGCTATCAGGCCAAGAAACACGGTGACAGCTGTTGAGACGAACGAATACACAATGCTGGTGACCGCTGCTCCCCATACACGTAAGTTTTGATACTTGAACGCAAAATCGTTGATTACATGGCGATAGTTATCCCAGCCCACAAACGGCGCATGGAAGACATCGTTTAGATTGCGCAGGGTGACGTCGTGAAAGCTGATCCAGATACTGAAAATAGCGGGGAAGAGCACCAATCCAAAGACGATCAGAGCCGTGGGGGAGATTAGCATCCAGGCGAGGTGAACCTCTCGGGACTGAAGCGAGTTCCACTGACCCGTCGTAGACAATAATCCCTTCACAGCTCTCGCCATACCATTGAAAGTCAACCTCCCGGTCCACGAACAGGGGAGACTTCTGCGCTGAGAAGTACCCACCAAAAAAGGTAGAGTCAAATAGGGGGACGCGACGGTACGCCGCGTCCCCAACACTCTAGATATTTACTCCTACCGGCGTTCGGCCAGCATCGCTTCAACCTGCCCCTGCAGCCACGCGGCACCGGTCTCTGGGGTCATGATTCCTTCGAGAGCGATGTTGCTGATGGCCTGTGAAATCAACAGGCGCCCTTCGATATCGCCAATCACGGCTCGCTCCACCGGGTCGTAGTCCGGTCGGAACAGCCATCGCTGCATCGTCTCGAAGCCATTGGCGATCTGGTCAAGCGTGTCGCTCGAGTAATGCTCGAAGTAGGGACTAAGTTTCATCCATCCATCCACTGCGCTTTCCAGCACAGGAACCTTGCCAAACGGAGCCAGCGTCAGAACGTCCATGTAGCCCTCAGTCAAGAAGTACTCAACGACCTTCTGCG
>Ga0315549_1004984_pt1 | contig 11007 bp, 6 predicted proteins | sample SalMarSW160200MG_FD_203101 | JGI IMG/M metagenome (GOLD analysis project Ga0315549, IMG submission 203101) | Salt marsh sediment microbial communities from the Plum Island Ecosystem LTER, Massachusetts, United States - Salt Marsh Sediment SW1601-200 ... | reverse complement strand
CGCCGATTGCAGCGATTATTAGGATGACTAGGTCTATTGTCAGGTATGCTGGTGTTTCTGGCATCTGGTTTACAGTCTCTTGGGCTACTTCTGAAGGTGTTGGATATGCCGGAAGTTTGCTTACAGTTGTCTGAGCAATCTCTTCTGCTGTTGGAGGCTGTGGATATGCTTCTGCTGCTGGACCCACTGCTACGGCAGTTTCTGCATATGATGCATAGTATCCTTCAGATCCAATGAATGTAGCTACGATTGTGCATTTGCCTTCAGTGTCGGGAGTCCATTCGAAGCTGAACGCGCCGCTCATGTCGCTTGTTGTTCTGCCTACGTCATGCCACTCACCGTCTGAATCAACCCAGTTAAACACTACTTCAACGCCAGTTACGTTTGCTGGGATTCCGAATTGTTTGTACACGTATAACATCCAATCGCTCATGCTTTCATCCGATACTGCAGGAACTCCATTCGGGAATCTTAGTTGCAGAGCGGTGTCCTTTGTGCCCGGAGAAACATCCATCACCGTGCCTTCTATTAGTATGCTGCGTCCCTGTGCTGCAATTTTTGGTGAAACTGTTACTGTTGTGACGCTTGCTCCTTTACCTATGGCGTATACGCATTGGTCGTATGTGTCCATGGTCGCTATTATGCTGTCGCCGATGATTGCACGTCCTCCCCAGCGGGTTTGACGGAATGCACCATTTATTCGAAATATTACATCTCCGTCTGTTGCGTTGAGGCAAATGAATGGCCCACCACGCGGTCTGGGGTCAATAGGAGAGTGCTCCAGAGTAGCCACGTAGATTTTGCCGTCAGTAATGAACAGCGGTTTAAGCCACCAGTTATTGCCGAATAAGTATTCAGAGTAGGGGTCAGTTGCTTCGTATCTCCATGCGAGGTCTCCGGTTTGAATGTCGTAAGCGTATACTACTCCGCTCAAGCTCGCGCAGTAGAATTTGCCGTAAGCGATGGCTCTAGCGTCGGCGGGCGTGTCATCAAATGCGTCCTGATAGCCCTGGCTTGGGGTTGACCACATGTATCTTCCGTCTTCGAGACTGAAGGCGTAATGTTCTCTGACGTCTTTTATCCAAAGAATACCAACTAGGTCTTCTGGACTCCAAAGCTGCCAACCGCTCTGGAAGCCGCTTACGGATAGGCCCATTTCAGCCCATTTAGCGGGTGGTGTCCAAGTGGTAGGCTCAAACAGCATGGATCCTATTGTGCCCCTTGACGCGTTTACGTTTATGCCCCACAAAGTGACTGCTGAAGTGCTTGCGCTCGCACCGATTATTCTATCATTAAGAAAGGTCGCTGTAGCTGATCCTGGTAGACCTGTTTCTATTGATTCGGTCCACATAATTCCGCGTGATCCGTCATGGGTACGTCCATGGGCGTTACTGCCCCAACTACCTGCAGTTGATCCAGTCAGTCCCTTCATGACAACTTCAGTTGTGTTCCAAAGACTAACGGTGCCTGACCTTGTGTTAACAGTGTATCTGCAGATTTCGTTACTTGGACCATACAGGTTGGTGCCCGAAGGAACGTCCGTGATTGTAAACATCCAATCTCCGGTCCAGGAGTCGAAAGCATACCAAGTTTGTGAGCCGCCACCCCAACCGCCGCCACTGGTTACATATATGTATTCGAAAGCGCCGTGGTAGTTGATTCCATCAAAATGGAATGTTTGACCAAAAGCTATTGTTTGGTTAGCCAGAAAGGTTTTAGCCCATAGCTCTTCTCCGGTATGCAGATCTACACAGTGATATACGACAGGGTCCTCTTGGGTGCTCTCTTGGTAGTAAAGTTTTCCGGTGAGTATTATTGCAGTTGAAGCCCAACTAGAGAGACCACCGCTTGAACCACTCCATTTGCCTTCGTATGCGTCTCCGATTTCGAATGAGAGCCCAGTCAACTCTCCTCCGGTGAGACCTCCTTGCGTCATCGGCTTTGTCCACAGTATGTGGGCAGTCTCTGGTCCGTCATTGTAGGGAGCGTACAGATTCCTAGGAATATTCGGCCAACTTCCTGTGATCGCTGACCATTCTCTAAGCTGTGCGTCTATGGGGCGAGTCCAGTAGTTGCTTGGAAGCGAATGACCTGGATAAACGGGTACCTCCTCAGCTAGTACTTCAAGTTCGACTGGTGGGCTGTCGCTGGTTAAATATGTTGTACCTCTCTGCACTTGCTCAGGGAAGTGAGCCACCAGAGTGTATATGCCGACCATGTCGGGCGTGTAAGTTTTGCCTGTTCCGCCAGTCGCGTCTGTCTTAATTTCACTAATTGTGTCGGTTTGTCCGTCGGGTCTCTCAATTGTTATACTTAGACCTAACCATGATTGGTCTGTACTTGACAGTTGGTCTGTAATTCCGACGTGCATTAGCACTGTTTGGCCTTTACCTACGGGGTTAGGCATAGCACCAAGATAACAAACGGTCCCCTTTTGATTCTGTGCAGCAGCAGTTGACAAAGTAGCTAGTGTAGCAGATATGGTTAATACTAGAATTAAAGCAATAGTAGATAGTTTAGATTTATTTCTATCAATGTTCATGTTTTTCATTCCCATCTTTTTATTACAACCTCCACTATTCTTGCTTAGGATAAATAAGCATTTCCTTGTTATGGGTATATGCACGCATTTCGTCTGTTAACCCATGCATCTAAATCAAAAACACATCTTCTTCTCAAATCATGGACGATGAAGCTTAGATTTGGTGGCTCTAAGCAGATGCGCAAAAGCCGTTTTTGTTGCCGAAAAACCATACGTTCCACCTTTAGCGAACATGCGGAGAACATAGCGGGGACGAAGATAAAACCGGTGAAAAGCCTGCTCGCGGATTTCCCTCAACTCTTGCATACTCATTGTTGGAAGCTCAAAGATGGGAGTCGCTGTGTCATACTTGTCGAAGTCAGTTACCCTTAGCCAACCCATCTTCTTCACATTATCAGCCATCGGAGTTCCAGGATAAGGCGTTGCAATATAATAACCGATGTCATCGGGATCTATTTCTTCAACAAGTTTAACGGTTTCCATCGCGGTTTCTCGCGTTTCACCTGGAAACCCGAAAACTACACTTGCGATGGTTATTAATCCAACTTCTTTTGCCAGCTTAAATGCCTTCTTTGTCTTATTTGCAGTGAATCCCTTTCCCATGGCATCTATAAGCTTCTGTGAACCCGCTTCGACACCGAACCACACGGCAATGCATCCGGCATCTTTCATCTTCTGAAGCAAATCTTTTGTAACCATGTCCACCCGGGTTCCGCAATCCCAAGTTATCTTAAGTTTTCGATCATGGATTTCTCTGCATATCTCCTCAACTCTAGGTTGATCTACAGTGAATGCGTCGTCATAAAAAGTGAAGGTGTCAGCACCGAAAGTGTTGTGAAGATGTTCAATCTCGTCCACAACGTTTTTGGCGCTTCTCATCCGAAATCTTCGACCGAACATCCTGACCGCCGAGCAGAACTCGCACCAGAATACGCAGCCCCGGCTCGTCATTAAGGGGAACATTACATTTCCGTATTTTCTGAGACTGTCAAGAGGCCAGAGATGATGAGCTGGAAAAGGCAGGCTGTCAAGGTCTTCTATGTAGGGTCGGTCTGGATTCTTCACAATCTTTCCGTCTTTTCTGTAGGTTATGCCTAACACGTCGCTGAAACTTTCGCCTGCTTCTAGGTTTTGCATCAGCTCCAGAAGCGTGTTTTCACCCTCCTTCCTCACAACAATGTCTAGTTGTGGACACTCCTGCAGGGCCTTATCATCCCAGAACGTAACGTGAACACCACCAATAAGGGTCAAACAGTTTGGACAGACTTCTTTAGCAATTTTTGCTATGTGCAACGCAGATTTGTAGGTGAGGGTGGTGGAGGTTAATCCAACCACGTCAGGTTGACGTTTACTAATTTCGCTTTTTACTTCTTCAAATGATATGTTTAGGGCTTGGCAATCGATCACATCAACTTCATACCGATTTTTCTCTAAAACAGCAGCTAAATATCCTAAACCTAAAGGGGTAAATGGGGGATGCTGGTGTGCACCCTTCGGGTAGGGTGGGTTAACAAGGGTTACATGTGACGGCATATTGTTTCCCTGAGCGTTATTACTTTCACAAATACAGCAAGCCGTATGCTTAATATGTTTTGCATAAAAGGGGTTCACACATGCAAAAACTGATAAAAAGGCATCCAAGCGAGACGTTAATATCCTAAAAGGGGAAACAAGTAGAGATTCGTTAGCAAAAGCACTGGCAGCATAAAGACTATCGCTAAGATTATTGCAACGTTTCGGATTCTTAAGGCACGAATAATTTTGTTTGAGGTCAACTCTTCGACTGGATCCCCAACCGCATATTGCCCCGGCTTTTCTAATTGCACACGGAGCGCTCCAGCCATGGACGCCATCTGCCATCCGTGATTTATGCTAGGAATCTTAGCTTGGTCTCGACGAGCAATTGTCCACGCGCGCTTATAGTCTTCGCCTAGAATAGCTGAGGCTAAAATTATTAGAATGGTTGTTAATCGAGCTGGAATATAGTTGACTATGGTGTCAGAGACTGCGGAAAACCATCCGATGTGAAGGTGTTCAGGGTCTTTAAATCCAACCATGCCGTCAAGCGTGTTGATTGCTCGAAACGCGACGGCGCCTGGAACACTAAAAAAGCCATAGTAAAAGATGGGGGATAGTCTAAAATCGGTTAGGTTTTCGGCTAACGACTCGATGACAGAGGAGACTATTTGTGAGCCAGTTAATTCTTTGTTGTCTCTTCGCGAGAAATGAGCGTACTTTCTGGCTTCATTCAGGTCTCCTGATTCGATGGCTTTGGCTGCGGCTATTCCCCAGTCTGTTTCAAGCTTCATGCAGATAGTTAGTTTAAGGATTACAGCGGCGACGAGAATGTAAACCAGAACTCCTAGGTAAGTGGAGATGAGTCTTAACCCAAAGTAGACCGGTAACGTGAATGCTATTATTACGGTCAGGGCTAACAAGACACCGCCTATTTTTTCTATTTTTGGATTCGGGTTCTTGAAATGGGGCTCTAATACTGTGGTTAATTTGCCCATCCAGACGGTTGGGTGCAGTTTGAATTGGATTCGCCATGGATAATTTGGAGAGGGGTCGCCGAAAATCAGATCTAACAGCAGAGCTAAGACGAGAACCGAGACTGCAACTAATAGACTTGTTATCGCTATCATCAATCAAACACTGCTAAACAGACAGTTACGGATAGTCCAGAAATCTTACTTAAATCGATTGCCATCAAAACCCAACAAAACCGCATATTAGGAGACTAATAAAGGTATATTGTTGAAAACAGTCTTTAACAAAGCTAAAAACAAGGCAATCCAACAAGAAAAATAGTTAATCATGTGATGAACTCGGCGGAAAATTGTCTTCTTTCGAAAGAGGCATGTTGTTTATCTTTTCTGCGCTTTCGCGTTGTTCACAGCGATAAATTCCTGAGGCTGGAGCTTCCTGACTTGTTTTATGAGTTGAACCTATCGGAATATTCATCAATGTCAAACTCTATTATATAGATTATACAATGTTCTTCAGAAATCTTTAAACGTAAATCCCATAGAATACCTAGAACTGTATTAAAAGTGAAAAGGGAGAGGGCAACAGTTTGTTTCCTTCGTACTCTTTTCGAAATAACTGGAGTGGAGGTGAAAAAGTAATGAAAAAGAGATTCTGCACGATAATGATGATAGCTTTTATGATGCTCTTGCTGGTAAGCGTTGGAGCCATCAATTGTGTGCACGCGCAAGGCGCCGAAAGAACATCCTACTCTACTGTATTACCGCCTACTATTGATGGGGCATGGACCTCTGATGATGAATGGACCGACGGTGAGATTACTACGATAGGCGAAGTCGTTGCTTTCAGAAGTACATGGGATATGGGTGATGAGTATGTTATGACACGATGGATTATCGAATTTTTCAGTGACACCACCGACGATCTTGCAGATCGTTGGTATTTTTGCGTTGACGGTGACCAGAGCGGGGGCACTGCTCCTCAGGCTGGTGATTTCAGGTTCGTTATTACAGGACACACGGATCTAGTATGGTACGAAGGAGACGGAACGGGCTGGACTGAGGTACAATTAGACGAAACCGAAATAGAATGGGCTACGTCGTTGAGCGAGTCACCGACTGACAGCACACCGCACTGGATCTTGGAATTCCAGATTCCGAAGAATGGAGGGACCGTCCAACTAGGCATTACATGGAACTTGAGAGTAGCAGTCTACGACTCAAGCAATGCCCTAGCGGGAGCTCCAAACTGGCCGGAAGGCAGTGACGTAGATGTCCCAGATACTTGGGGTATCGAAAATTATAGCTCGGACACTATCCCAGAAGGCTTGAGCTTCGGAGTTATGGTGCTGCTGTCGTCTGCCGCTGTAATAGTCGCATCCGTCGTTTTACGAAAGCGGTCAAGAATTGACAAATCTAGCTAAGGGAACCAGAAAATTTGTTCAGCAACTTAGTCCCTTTTTTTCTTTTATTTTTTTCTTCAGAAAACAGCAATGTTAGATAATTATTTTGATGGACGCCCAGAATGACCGTTAAGCATTTCCTGAAAGACAGGGTAAAGAATCCATCCCATAGGGGTTCGTGGGTTCGAATCCCACTCCCCGCACCAGTTTGTGTGCGTAGCGGCAATCATATTAGGAGACTAATAATAGTTCATTGCTGAAAAGCATTTTTTTCACAAATTTTTGCTAACACAAAACACGTAAGCCGACCCTATTAGGCTCCTAATAGCAGTGGATTGTTGAAAACTAGCTTTTTCTGAAAAACAGCAGCATAATACAAGATTTCTGTCGAACGTTCACATAATCATTAGTATATTCAGAGGAGCCCCCTCTTGATGCTTTCATATTTGGAGCCTAATAGAGGTACATTGTTGAAAACAGCCTTTTTCTGCAAAACCTAAGAGAGAAAAAAGTGCTAATTCATTTTTGATAAACCACTTTTCCGCCCACAATAGTCATCTTTACCTTGATGTCCCCGATTTTGCTGGGCGGAACTGCTGTTGGGTCACCTGAAAGCACTGTTAGGTCTGCTAGTTTGCCTTCCTCAATCGAGCCCTTAACAGTTTCTTCAAAGGATGCGTATGCCGCGTTAACGGTGTACATCCGTAAAGCCTCATCAACGGTGATTTGCTCCTCAGGAAAGAACTGTCTCGTCACGGCTGCTTGGATACCCTGCAAAGGGCTTAGCGGTTCCATTGGACAGTCCGAGCCGCCTGCAACCCGTATTCCCTCGTTGATTAGCGTTTTTAGTGGATAAAGCCATTGAGCTCTTTCAGGTCCTAAACGATCAACTGCTGACCATACCGAAAATTCAGAGATAACAACTTTGGGTTGTATAGAAACAATAATCCCCAGTTTCTTGATGCGCTGGATAAACTTCTTGTTGAGAACCGACGCGTGTTCTATACGATACCGATGGTTTTTTCTCGGCGCTTCCATGAGCGCTTTTTCGATAGCGGTCAAAGCCATGTCGATTGCTTGGTCGCCCATGGCGTGCATAACCAAACGAAAGTTGGCTTTGTGAGCCTTAGCAACTAGCGCATCCAGTTCGTGTTGAGAATACAGTAGCTGCCCCTTCGACTCGGGGTCGTCACTGTAGGGTTCACGCAGAGCCGCTGTTCGTGCGGCTAGGGAGCCGTCTACAAAAACCTTTACGCCCAAGTTTCTGTCCTTGTTGTCGCCGGAGCCTGAACTGTTTGTTTGGTCCAGAAGGTTTGCTGGGATTATGGTGTAGACGTGTAGGGGCAATTTGTTTTCTGCCCGAAGCCGCTGGATGATTTGGACTTCAGTCGATGACGTAACTATCCAGTGTATGCCGGTCACTCCGGCTTCCACAATCTTCTTGCAGGCTAAGCTAGCACCCTCAATAACCTCTTCTTCACTGGGCTCAGGGATCGTTTTCCACACCAGATCCGTTGCCTTTTCTCGCAAAATGCCTATTGGCTCCCCGCTTTCAGCGTCTTTTTCGATTTTGCCACCTGACGGAGACTTTGTTTCTTTTGTTACACCCGCCAACTCTAACGCTTTGCTGTTAACGACACACACGCGTCCACATTGATGATAAAGAATCACAGGGTTGCCTAGTGAAGCCTCATCCAAGTCCCGACGGTCCGGATAACGTTTCTCGGCAAAACGGGTTTGGTCCCATCCGCTGCCGATAATCCATCTTTCTTCAGAGATTTTCTGTGCACGTTCCCTGATTCGCCGTTGCATCTCTTCGATAGAAATTACGTCTTTCAAATCGATCCAAGTTAAGAACTTTCCAAAATCGCCGACATGAATGTGGGAATCGATTAAACCGGGGACAACCGTTCTTCCCTGCAAATCTATGACCTTCGTGTCGTCTCCAATCCATGAATTGATTTCCTCGTTTGTGCCGACCTTAACGATTCTGTCTTTCTTCACGGCTACTGCTTCAGCGCTGGGCTGAGACGAACACATGGTTAAAACGTTTCCATCCATCAAAACCAAATCTGCCCACATGACAATGTCACCCTTTCACAGTTGGTATACAAACGGCAGCCACCAACTAAATAATCATTCTCAAGACTTTAATAAGCCGTTATTTGTGGCACCGCAAAAATGTTCCTTCAGTTGCTTACGCGCGGTATAAGCATTGGAACCGTACGTTCATATTTCCGATACTCTTCGCCGAATCTCTCTTCTAATTGTTTGTCTTCTTTTTTGGCAAGCCGATAATACAGGATGGCTAGGACTGGCCACAACAGAAGCGTGGAGATGGTAACCCATAGGATGTTCATACCCAGAGTGAGCAGCAGAAACCCTAGGTATTGGGGATGACGAACGTGTCCATAGATTCCCGTTGTTACAAGCTTGCCTTTGGCTCGGTAAATTTTTCGCCAACCAAAGATAATCAGGAGTATCCCCATAAGAATAATCAGGTTTGAGGCAGGTAATATGAAGCCTAGAAAAACTGAGGTGAACAGGTCTTCTCCGGTTAAAACTGCTAGAGGGTACCACAGGCAACCTGGAAAAGTTGATCCGAAGAGCCATGTGAGAATGTACATGGTTAAGGGGAAGCCGTACATTTCAGCGAATAGGGCAACTATAAATGCTAGGTAAATGCTGCTGGGGAGGCGTGTTATTTTCTTTCTGAATCTTATGAAGAGGACAAATAGGCTGAAAAGAATAACGTTCAAAACCACGAAACCCCAATCGATGGCTCTATGGGGCAAATAGGACAGAGGAAAAGCAAGACTGAACGTGCATCTTATCGAAAGCCAAACTAACAAAACTGACAACAATAACGCTAAAAGTACAAGGCTTATCAGTTCAAGTTTTCTCACTCTATGTCCTCGCTTAGTTTTTGCCTAAACAAGAATTGTCTATGAACCTTAAGGTTTTGCAGAATTGTTTGCAGGTCCTATTTTTTACTCCAAGCTTCAGGAACATAAGCACACGCTGGATCAGACTCGAACCAGTCGCCTGTGTGGGAGTATGCTCGGGTTCTGCATCCGCCACATATCGTACGGTATTCGCAGACTCCACACTTACCCTTCAGATTGTCTGGATTTTTTAGTCTCCGGAAAAAATCTGAGTTTTGGATTTCATCCCAAATTTCTTTTATGCCTTTTTCTTTGATGTTCCCAACTTTCAGGTCTGTTGAATAAAATTGGGGGATTACATCCCCGTTCTCAAGGACACTTATGTAGCCGCCGAACAGGAAGTATATACATTTGCCCGCAAATTCGTGTTTAAACCATTCCTCAAAGTTTTCTGGATTCCTTTGTTTATATATACGGGCATAGAAGGGACAATGCACATGGAACTTGAATTGTTTCTTATAGGTCTTTTGGCTCAAGTCGTAGAGGTGATTTAAAGCCCATTCGTACTGCTCAGGTGACGGCTCCAAGTTCAGATGGTCTTTTGCTCTCCCAGCCGGCACTAGATGGTTGAACCATACAAACCTTGCACCGTATTCTTCCGCCAAATCGACCACATGATCAAGGTCTTTATAGTTGATAGACGTGATTGCCGCTGATAAGCCGTTAAGTATCCCCGCCTTTGACAACTTTTGAATGGCTGAAAGGGCTGTTTTGTATGTGCCCGGACCTCTCAGCAAGTCATTTGATTTTTCTGAACCATCTATGCTGATGGACGTATAGACATTGTATTTAACCAAGTTGTCAAGTATGTCTCCATCCACATAGGATCCATTGGTCAGTAATACTGCTCCAAGTCCCAAGTCTTTTGCGTGTGCAATAAGCTTGAAGATATCTTTTCGTAAAAGAGGTTCTCCGCCCTTCAATCCGAACCATTGAGAGCCGAATTCGTAGATTTGGTCGACGAGACGCAATCCCCATTCGGTATTTAATTCGTCAGGAGCTGGAGTCATATTTGCATTTACATTACAGTATAAGCAACTATAGTTACAGGCGCCGGTACCTCTCCAAGAAGTAATCAGCAAGGGACCTTCCCCTTTCTTCGGAGGATTAGGACGTGCCATTTTGGATCAAACCCATCCAGATTAACGAGATGTTAGTATATTTGCGGGTTAAAAACGATTCCGTTTCGCATGCACATAAAGTCTAGGTGGCGACAGCTTGAGCAACAACATCCCGAAGACTGCACAGAACATTATTTAAAGACAGCATTTTATGATATTTAGGCTAGACCAAGACCAGAGGAGAGAACCGCAACTGATTTTATTGATGACCACTGCTCCGCCCCCCTATTCACCTTGGGGTATATCAGCGAGGCTTCCCCCTCTGGGATTAGCTTATGTTGCTGCATCTCTAGAAAAAGCGGATTTTCAGGTACAAATCCTTGACAACTATCACATCAGAAAACCAATCGAAGACGTCAAAAAGGAAATCAGAAGGCTTGAGCCAGAAATAGTTGGAATAACATGCGGTTCCGTAACATATCGACCCTGCATTGAAACAGCTAAGGCAGTTAAAGAGGTGCTTCCTTCCTGCAAGATTGTGGTCGGCGGATGGCAGCCCACATACATGCC
>Ga0315549_1004983_pt1 | contig 11009 bp, 7 predicted proteins | sample SalMarSW160200MG_FD_203101 | JGI IMG/M metagenome (GOLD analysis project Ga0315549, IMG submission 203101) | Salt marsh sediment microbial communities from the Plum Island Ecosystem LTER, Massachusetts, United States - Salt Marsh Sediment SW1601-200 ... | reverse complement strand
GACACGGATACACACGGATTTTTTTATTGTTTTTTAACTAAATCCTAAATCCCAAACACTATATTCGGACGCAGATTTAAAAGGATTTTTTTTTCACTCGAAACTCGAAACCTTAAACCCGAAACCATAATTCACACAGAGCCGCAGAGAGCGCAGAGTTTTTTTGTTTTTATTTTTTTACTTGAACCCTGGAAACCTTGAACCCTCGAACCCTAGATTTCAATACTACAAATCACACGAATTGCACAATTGTTTTAAAATTTAGAAATTTTTATAAATCCAAGCCCATACATTTTTTCTAAGAAGATTATTAGCCTTTTCAAAGAAGCCCTTCAGCTCTATTTTGCAAACTATTTCTTGAAATCTAGGAGAGACAGAATATTCTATTTTAAATACCATTGGTATATCGTTACAGCTTTTAAAATCTTCTTTATTGAAAGATTTAACACCTCTTATTATGAATAGGAAATGAAATAATGTGTCGCCCGGTTCCAAAATAATTTTCTTTTTAAGAGAAGACACTCCAATTCCATATACTCCTTTTCTAAAATCAAATTTTAAAAATTCTACCTCTTTTCTGGGGGAAAAATCAATATTATTTATTATGGCGTTAATCTTTTTTTCTGTATTGTTCCCAAAATTGACATCATAAGATAAAAGTATTTCACACCCAACAATTCCCAAACCCCCAGTAAAACCTCTGTAATTGATATTTGGATTAACTGTAATGCTTAAGGGACCACGTATTTTAATTATAATCCACTTTACAATCATTTCTATGGGTTTGGTAATTAAATTCAATATTTCAACCAATTGTTGTAATTCTCCTTGTTTATAATATAGGTAAGAAAAGGTTAAAAAGTCAAGGGGTATTTATAGTATTTCTCGAATACTACTATTGACATTTAGTTCTTTTTCTGATATTATGTATAAAAATGTATAGTTTGATAGCTTACTTAAATAAAAGTAAATTAGCGGGGAGGGTTCATACAAAACTCAAAGACAAATATTAAATTATATATTGAAAGAGTAAATCTTAAAACCATTATTATTGCATTTTTGATTGCATTTTTAGGAATTATTTTATTGTATTTTTCTTCTAATAAGATTTGGCCGACAAAAGAAACTTTACAAATAGTTGCTAAGGATATTGGAGCCCTCTTATTTGTAACAACAGTTGTAACTATACTATGGGAACTTTGGGCTAAAAGGGCTTTTATGGATGAAGTTTTAACAAAAGTAAGAATGGCAGATGAGGTAAAATTAGCTGGGATCTTGCGTGTTACCGATAAATTTCATACTGATATCGAATGGAACGATTTATTTGACTCAGTTAGAAAACTAGATCTATTTTTCGCGTATTCTCACACTTGGAGATATACTCATAGAGCAAAAATTGAAAGTGCAGTCTCAAATAAAGACGTGCGAATTAGAATTGTTCTTCCAGACCCAGAAAACACCCAAACTTTAACGGAGCTATCTAGTCGATTTAATTGTACAGAGCATGAACTTAAAGAGAATATTGAAGAAGCCAAAAATTTCTTCAAAAATCTACATTGTGAAGCAAATATGAAGATATGGTTCACACAGAAAGTTCCTTTGTTTAGTTATTATCGTTTTGATAAAAAAGCCGTATTTGCTCTTTATACCCATAAAAGAGGACAAGCATTAGTTCCAACATTCGTAGTTGAAATGGGGGGAACATTATATAATTATCTTAGAGAAGAATTTAATGATATCATTGGGCCTGAAACCCCTGTAAAACTTATCTTTGACACAGAGGAAAAATAAGTGAAGAACATACCAAATTTTAACATTCAAATATATAATAAAGATATTAGCAAGGAATATATGAATTCCATTTCCAAAGAAACAATTGTTGCTTGGGATATTGAAACATCTGGATTAGATTGGAAGAAGGATCATATTGGGATCTGCCAGCTTTACACAAACCACAAACCAGTTGCCATTGTTAAAATCAAAAAAGATGCAATACCATTGAATTTATGTAATTTATTAACCAATCAAAAAATTCAAAAAGTATTTCATCATGCGATTTTCGATTTAAGATTTATGTGTTATCAGTGGAAAATTATATCAAAAAATATTTCTTGTACTAAGATTGCATCTAAAATTCTTGAACCAAATAACGATAAACATACTTTAAAGAGCCTACTAAAAAAGTATTTGAACGTAAACATTGATAAGGAAGAAAGAACTTCGAATTGGTTGAGAGATAATTTGTCTAAAACACAAGTGATTTATGCGGCAAACGATACTAGGTATTTATTATCTCTTCTTGACATATTAATAGTAAAATTAGATTCTAAAAAGCTTCTCAAATTAACAAAAAAATGTTTTAGGCATATCCCAACCAGAGTCCAACTAGATATTTCAGGATATGATGATATCTTTACGTATTAACATATCAACAGGATCAGACCTTCTTTGAAAAGTGTCAAGGGGTGGGGTTGAATTAATCCTTTTTTACCTCCTGCTAAAAATAAATAAAAATTTTCTTTAATTTACATTAATCTGCGTCCTATTATCTTTGTGTCTTAGTGTCTTCGTCGCAAAGAATTCCTTGACAAATTCCCGGAAATATCTACAATTTAAAAAAGGAAAAAGATTCTGTTTCAATTTAAATGAAGGAGAGGACAGATAATGGAAAAAGATAAAAAGATTTCGGTATATTTAACAGGTAATGGTGGTCAATCATTTCATGATATGCTATCAAAAGATGCGAAAAAATTGGAAAAGATTTTAGATGAAGGCTCAAATAGTAAAACGTTTAAATTTACAGACGGTGAAACCAAAAACAAAGTTATTGTGGTTCTGGATAAGCTCTTTGTAATGGAAATCGGAAGCGGAAAGGGTTAATTTTTATCTTAAGTAAAGTTATAAGTAAATATATGTATAATAGTGGATATAATACAACCGTTGTAGGGCATACCGAGGAAATTCTTAAATTAAGATATATATGTGTTTAAAGGAAGAATAAGGAATAAAAATAAAATGGATGGGAAATCATTGAATATTACAGAGGAAAAACTTAAAAAACTCAAAGAGATTATTCCCGAAGCATTTACCGAGAATAAAATTGGCTGGGAAAAGCTGAAAGCCGTTTTAGGCGATGATATAGAATTCAAGAATGAAAGATATGTTTTAAACTGGGCTGGAAAATCCGACGCGTTTCGAGTTCTTCAATCTCCTACTACCGCAACGCTGGTTCCAGATAAAGACGAATCCGTAAATTTTGACACTACCGAAAACATTTTTATTGAAGGTGAAAATCTTGAAGTTTTAAAAATTTTACAGAAATCTTATTTCGGTAAAATTAAAATGATTTACATAGATCCGCCGTATAACACGGGTAATGACAATTTTATTTATCCTGATAAATTTTCCGAAACGAGGGAAGAGTATTTGAACCGCATTGGCGACAAAGATGAAACCGGTTATTTAACCCGTGAAGGATTATTTCGTAAAAACAGTAAGGACAACGGGCATTATCACAGCAATTGGCTTTCCATGATGTATCCCAGACTGTTTCTTGCAAGGAATTTACTTCGGGATGATGGAGTTATTTTTGTTTCCATTGATGATAATGAAGTACATAATTTAAGACTTTTGATGAATGAGGTGTTTGGGGAGGAGAATTTTGTTGCACAATTTATATGGAAAAGCAGACAAAATAAGGATAATCGTAATATCACTGGTGCATCTATTGATCATGAATATATTTTATGTTACGGCTCTAAAATTAGAGGAGATGAAAGAAAGATTGAACAATATAAAAATCCAGATAACGATCCAAGAGGAGCTTGGGTTAGTGGAAATATGGTAGGATTATTACCACAAGAATTAAGACCTAACTGTCATTATGAATTAATAGATCCGAAAACAAAAATAAATTATGGGAAACCTAAATTAGGTTGGCGTTATGATCAAAATACTATGGCAAGGTTAATTGATGAAGATAGAATAATTTGGCCAGAAACTCACGAAGGTAGACCCAGAAGAAAAGTTTTTTTAAATGAACTTAATGATAAATATACAGGCTTCTCATCAATAGTTGGTGAAAATATTTATACACGAAATGGAACAGCTGAAGTTGAAAAAATTTTCGGAGCAAGAGTATTCGATTTTCCCAAACCAACAGATTTAATTAAAGAATTAGTTTCACAGGGGGTTGAGCATGATGGAATTCTTCTTGACTTTTTTGGTGGATCGACGACTACTGCCCACGCAGTGCTTGACTTAAACAAAAAAGATGGAGGCAACAGAAAATTTATTCTTGTGCAGCTACCCGAAAAAACAGATGAAAAATCAGAAGCCTATAAGGCAGGATACGAAACTATTGCCGAAATAGGCAAGGAACGTATTCGCCGTGTGATAAAAAAGATAAAGGAAGAACAGGAAAGTAAACTTGATTTTGACGGAAATGCCGAAAAGCAGGATTTAGGTTTTAAGGTCTTCAAATTACAGGATTCCAATTTTAAAATATGGCGAACACAAATTGAAACCGAAGAACAGCTTGTTGATCAGTTACAGCAGCAACTTGAACCGCTTGACGAAAATGCGAAAACAGAAAATGTGCTTTATGAATTGCTTTTGAAATCGGGTATCCCACTTACCGCAAAGATTGAGCAGAAAAAAGATTTTTATCTCGTGAATGATAATGAAATTGCCTTGATTCTTGAGAAAGTTGACAATAAAATCATTAAGACGGTAATTGATACAAAACCACAAAAGGTGATTACATTAGACCGTTTATTTAAAAATAACGATCAGTTAAAAACCAATACTGCATTGCAGATGAAAGATGCGGGGATTAAGTTTAAAGCGGTGTGAGGCATGACCTTAAAAAAAATTTACAGCAGATTAAATATGACACCGGAAAATGGCCTTTGCATTATTAAAGAGAATCATTGGAAAAATAAATTACCTAAACGATTGAAATATCTAATAGAAAAAAAACTTGAACCCGAGGCTTTCTTTTGCTTTGACAAAAAACCTTTAATTCTATTTTATGATTCACCGCAAAACAAACAGAAAATTTTTAAAGATATATGGAATTTCAATGAATCACCCATTGTTATTATTAATGAGCGTGATGCCGTAGAAATATACAATGGATTTTCCTATCTAAGAGATAAATCTGCTTTAGACAAATTAGAGGACCAAGAGAATCTTGATAATTTTTCCTATTTCGAACTTGTTACAGGAAAATCCTTAGAGCAATATCACACTAAACTTAAACAACAAAATCGAGTTGATTTTAATCTTCTTGAAAATATCCGGGATGCTCGTAAAATTCTAATTGACGAGCATGGTATTAAAGATTCTTTAGCAAACGCACTTATCGGAAAATGTATATTTGTTCGCTATCTGATAGACCGTGGCGTGAAGATTAAATTTAAGGGACAATCGCAGGAATGGACAAATAATGACTTTTGCAACCTTTTCGATAATAAAACAAACTTAATAAATTTCTTTAAATATCTTCGAAAGCAATTTAACGGGGAAGCATTTCTCCTCAATGATTATAAGCTACGAGATATTCCCAAAGGAGCATTTTTAGTTCTTAAAAAGCTACTAATGGGAACATACCTATCCAGCGGTCAATTATCATTGTTTGATATATATGATTTTTCTATAATACCCGTTGAATTTATCAGCAATGTATACGAACACTTTATCGGTAAAGAAAACCAGGAAAAGAAAGGAGCATATTACACTCCAAAATTTCTCGTAGATTATATTCTTTCAGAAACTGTTGAAAAATATTTTAAAGAGTTTCCCAAACAATATAACTGCAAAGTTCTCGACCCCGCATGTGGTTCAGGCATCTTTCTAGTTGAAGCGTTAAGACGAATAGTTGAACACTATATTGAATTAAATAATAATATTTCTAAGAAAACCTTAAAAAAATCCTTAAAAGAACTTGCGGAAAATAATGTCTTTGGCATTGATAAAGATGAAGATGCCGTTAATGTGGCAATCTTTTCAATTTACTTAGCCCTGCTTGATTATCAGGAACCTAAAGATATTGAAAACTTTACTTTTCCCAATTTGAGGGAAAACGGCAATTTTCATACTGCAGATTTTTTTGACTCAAGCAAGGAATTTAATAAAAACTTTAACAAAATTGATTTTAATTTTATTATTGGCAATCCGCCATGGAAACGAGGGGCCTCTCCGAATAACTTATTTTTAAAGTACATTAAAAACAGGAGAAAAATAGAAGATAATAAGGATAAACCCAAAATAGATATTAGTAATAAAGAAATAGCGCAGGCATTTTTATTAAGAACCAGTGATTTTAGCGACAAAAAGACAAAATGTGCTTTGATTGTTACCAGTAAAACCTTATATAATCTCAATGCAAAGAAATTTAGAAAATATTTTTTATATAATTTCTTCATTGATAAGGTTTTTGAATTGGCTCCAGTTGCGCCAGAAATATTTAATGTACCAAAAGCACCAGCAACAATATTGTTTTTCAGACTCGCAAAGTCAGAATCTACAGATTTGAATGAAACAGTATTTTCTTGCTTGAAACCTAATCCTCTTTTCTCTACATTTAAATTATTTGTATTGCAAAGAAACGATATTAAACAAATAGTTCAAAAAAATTTAAAAAATTATGATTGGATTTGGAAAGTCTTGCTTTATGGTAATTATCTTGATTTTAATTTAATAAAAAGATTAAAAACCGATTACATAACCATTGAGGATTACCTTAAGAATAACAATATATTATATGGACAAGGTATAATTGTTGGTAATAAAGATAAGATATATGATACTAGAAGATATATAGGGAAGCCCTTAATTAACCACAAAAAAGATATAGAACAATATCATGTAGTTGCTTCAGATAAATGGACTGAAGAAAAAGTAACTAGAAAAAGAAATAAAGATTTATTTAAAGCTCCTTTTCTTTTAGTGAAACATGGTCTTAAACATTTTAAAGCTGTAACAGCAATTTCAAAATTTGATGCTTTGTATAAACACTCATTAACAGGTATTAAAGGAAATTTAAAAACATTAAGAACCTTATGTGGTCTTCTGAATTCAGACTTATTTGAATACTTTGCAATAAATAATTCCATTGCCGGAATAGACAGAGGAAGAGCACATGATAAAGAAAAATTCAACTTTCCTTTTAGCACTAATTTTGAAATTTCAAAACTTATAGGACAAATTGAAGAGATCACCAAACAACTTTACGAAGAAAAAAAACAACCTCTAAACCCAAAAGTTTCCACATTGAAAACGGAAAAGAAGAAATTTATAAATAAACTTAATAAGGAAATATTCAAAAGTTTCGATTTAAATAAACAAGAATTGGCTCTTGTTGATTATGCTATTAATGTTACAATCCCGCTAATTATAAGACATAATGGATATAAAAACCTTTTTTCTTCCATTCCTTTTAGAGATAAGTTATTGGAAGAATATGTAAAGACATGCCTCTTCCGTTTTGAAAATTCGTTTAAAGAAAAACACCTGAAAGCTGAAGTATGGCATACCGCAAATATTATTGGAATCTTTTTTAAAGTTGTAGCAGACAGTTCATCAGATGACAGATTAATTGAGTGGAAAAACAAAGAAGATAAAAACCTCTTAAGAAAAATTATATCATTAGGCACCATGGCAATTACAGAAAATTTGTTTATTCAGAAAGATATTCGTGGTTTTGAGAAAAATGGCTTTTATATAATCAAGCCAAACGAAAAAAAGCTTTGGCATAAAGCAATTGCGTATCTTGATGTTGATGGGTTCATGGATGCAATATTAAGAGTAGGTAAGGAACAATACAACACTTAATATGATTGACGCTTCTTCTTTTGTTCATTCGCGAGAAATTCGTGAAGTAGAATTTAAAAATATTCTTCGTGGAATTACATCTTGTTATAAGATGATGATAAAAAACAATGTTTCTCTGCCAAACAATGAAAACAGAATAAGAGATATTTTAAAAAAAGATTATTTAAATAATCGGGAAATTAGAGACAATATTGGCTTTACTGGCAAATACAATTTTGATAGAGAAGTTCCAGAAGATAACGATATAGGAATAGTTGATATAAAAGTAATGACCCGGAATACTTTTATAGAATCAAAGGAATATTACATTATCGAATGCAAAAGACTTAACAATACAAACCTTACTGGGACCACTGGTTTAAATGCAAAATATATTAAAAATGGTATTCTGAGGTTTGTTGGAAGAAAATATTCCTCTTATTATCAAATTAACGGAATGATTGGTTTTGTTGTTGAACCTATGGATATTGGTGAAAATATTAACAATATTAATATGTTGTTAAAAAAAATTTTTAAAGAAACAAATACTGAGAAAAATTTGGTTTTTATCGATTTTATAAAAAACTTCAAACATTCCTACTTCTCAGTACACAAAGATATAAAAGAAAAGAAAATAAAACTCTATCATTTAATGTTTGACTTCTCTAAGAATATGGAGAAATTAAATTGAAACTCCTATTCGATCCAAACCAACAATTTCAGCACGATGCGATAAACTCTATTATCGGCATATTTGAAGGTCAGCCCTTAAATCAGGGTGATTTTAGTTTCTCGATAAGTAATAAAAATTACCTGTTTCAGGAAGGTGGTGTTGGCAACCGTCTTGAAATAAGAGAAGAACAGATTCTTAAGAATATTCAGGAGATACAGAAGAAAAATGAATTAAGCATTTCCGAAAAATTGGACGGAATGAATTTTTCCGTTGAAATGGAAACCGGAACCGGAAAAACTTATGTGTATTTGCGAACAATTTACGAACTGAATAAAAAATACGGCTTCAAAAAATTCGTTATCGTAGTTCCTTCAATTGCCATTCGTGAAGGCGTTCTAAAAAACCTTGAAATAACATCTGAGCATTTTCAAAACCTTTATGATAAAACACCCGTCAATCCTGATGTGTACGATTCCAAAAGGGTTTCCAATTTAAGAAATTTTGCCATTAATAACAACGTTCAGATTCTTGTTATCAATATCGATTCCTTTGCCAAAGATGAAAACATCATTAACAAACCCAATGACAAACTTACAGGCAAAAAACCGATTGAGTTTATACAGGCAACCTCTCCCATTGTAATTGTAGATGAACCTCAAAATATGGAAACGGATATAAGGAAGAAAGCGATTGAAAATCTAAACCCTCTTTGTACCCTTCGGTATTCTGCCACACACACAAATCGTTATAATATGGTTTACAGCCTTGACCCCGTAAAAGCCTACGATCTTGGTTTGGTAAAACAGATTGAGGTAGATTCAATTATTACTGAAAATGACTTTAACGAGGCATACCTTTGCCTTAAAAAAGTAACCGCAACAAAAACACGTACTTCCTCTAAAATCAAAATAGATGTTAATACGACTGACGGCGTTAAAAGGAAATCCGTTACCGCAAAGGTCGGAGATGATTTATACGATTTATCCAACAAAAGGGAGATTTATAAAAACGGATACATTATAAACGGAATTGATATTTCGGAAAATTTAATCGAAATTTCAAACGGTGAAACTGTCTTTGTGGGCGATACGTTCGGTGGGCTTTCCGATGAGATTATGAAAGTTCAAATCCGAAAAACCATTGAAGAACATTTTTTAAAAGAAAGAAACCTGAAACCCAAAGGCATAAAAGTCCTTTCTCTTTTCTTTATTGACCGTGTAGCCAACTATCGTGATTATGATTCGGACGGCAATCCGGTTAAAGGCAAATTCGCCAAATGGTTTGAAGAAATATATACGGAAATATCTACAAAAACCGCTTTCAAAGGTTTAATTCCTTTTGATGCGGAAGAAGTCCATAATGGTTATTTTTCAGCAGATAAAAAAGGCAAATGGAAAGATACAAAAGGAAACACACAGGCAGACAATGATACTTTTAAGCTGATAATGAGAAACAAAGAGCAACTTTTAAGCACAGATGAACCCTTACGGTTTATTTTCAGCCATTCTGCTTTGCGTGAAGGCTGGGACAATCCAAATGTTTTTCAGATATGCACTTTGAATGAAACCCAATCGGAATTAAAAAAGAGACAGGAAATAGGAAGAGGGTTAAGACTTTCCGTTAATCAGGAAGGAATCCGTATACAGGGCACCAATATCAACCGATTGACGGTTGTCGCCAATGAAATGTATGAAGATTTTGCAAAACAGTTACAGACGGAAATAGAAGAAGATTGTGGAGTATCTTTCAAAGGTAGAATCAAAAATAAACAGAAAAGAGCAACGGTCAAATACCGAAAAGGCTTTGAACTTGATGATAAATTCAGGGATATATGGGATAAGATAAAACATCAAACTACCTATCGGGTAGATTATGATACTGCCGAACTTATTAATAAAGCCGCAAAAGCTGTTAATCAAATGGCTTCTATCAGAAAAGCGGTTATAAAAACGACTAAGACAGCACTTGAATTCGATGATGCCGGCATTGTGATGGAAACAAAGGCTTCTTATACAACATCTCTGGACGGAGTATTTGAAATCCCTGATGTGCTTTTTTATATACAGGAAAGAACGGAGCTTACCCGTTTTACAATCCTGAAAATTCTTCAAAAATCGGAGAGAATAGGAGATGTTTTAATTAATCCACAGTTATTTTTGGATAATACCATTATTGCAATAAAAGATGTTCTTAACGAATTAATGATTGATGGTATTAAATACGAAAAAATTGGTTCAAAAGAATATGAAATGAGATTATTTGAGGACTATGACATACATGTTAATGAGCTAACGTTTGAAATAAACAAAAAGAATAAAACCATTTACAGCAATCTTGTTCCGCTTGATTCCAATGTCGAATATGAATTTGCCAAAGAATGTGAGAGCAGAGATGATATTGAATTTTATTTCAAACTTCCTTTTTGGTTTAAAATTAAAACACCAATAGGAAATTATAACCCGGACTGGGCTTTGATAAAAAAGAATGAAAAAACGGTTTACTTTGTGGCCGAGACCAAATC
>Ga0315549_1004978_pt1 | contig 11012 bp, 7 predicted proteins | sample SalMarSW160200MG_FD_203101 | JGI IMG/M metagenome (GOLD analysis project Ga0315549, IMG submission 203101) | Salt marsh sediment microbial communities from the Plum Island Ecosystem LTER, Massachusetts, United States - Salt Marsh Sediment SW1601-200 ... | reverse complement strand
GTGCAAGTGCTCGTGCCAGCCGTTGGCCGCGGTCCGGGCCTCCGCGCGGCGCTTGATCTCCAGCACCCGGTCGACGATCGGCTGGATGCTGGGCTCCTTGACGATGTAGTCCTCGGCGCCCCGGCGGATGGCCTGCACGGCGTTGGGGATGGTGTGATAGGCGGTCATCATGACCACCGCGGCCTCGGGCTGGCGCGACAGCAGGCGCGGAATTATCTGGATGCCGTCCGCGTCCGGGAGCCGGTGATCGAGCAGGATGGCCTGGTATGCGGATTTCTCGACGCGCGCCAGGGCCTCCGCTCCTGAAAAAGCCAGGTCCGAAGCGATTTCGAGACGAGCAAGCTCGTCGCCGATCGCCTGGCAATACAGTTCCTCATCATCCACCAGGAGAACGCGGAAACCCGTGTCCTGCGTTTTTTGCCCGAAATCCATTTAATGGCCCAATTATCAGCGCACCTGCCGGCTGTCAACCACACGGCAAAGCCAGCGTAGCCCGGCAGCCGCCGTCCTCGCGGTCGCACAGACTCACGGCGCCGCCGTGGGCTTTGGCGATTTTGCGACAGACGGGCAGGCCCAACCCGGTGCCGTTCTTCTTGACGGTGAAGAACGGCTGGAAACACTTCTGGGAACTGGCGGCCAGCCCGGGCCCGCGATCGTCTACGAAGATCGATGCGCGTCCGCCGGCGATTCGAGATCGACAGATCACCTCGCCCCCGGCCGGCGATGCCTCCAGGGCGTTTAGCATCAGGTTGAAAAAGACGTGTTTCAAAGCGTCATAGTCTCCACGGACTGTAAGCCCGGGATCGATCTCCACGCCGATCTTCTTGCCGGCCAGTTTACGGGCGCCCGACAGCAGGCGCCGCACGTCCTCGACCAGTTCGCGCACGCGGACGGGCGCCAGCGCCATGTTCTCGCGGGGCGAGAGATATTTTTTCAAGATCATATCCATGCGGGTGATCTCGCGGACCGCGGATGTTAACAGCTGCACATGGCGCTGGTCTTTCATTTCGTGGCCGAGGCCCTCGAGCGTGGCGCCTATTGCCACTAAGGGGTTGCGGATCTCGTGAGCCAGTTGTGCTGCCATCTCGCCCATGGTCGCCAGGCGCTCTTGCTGGATCATGCGTTCCGGCGAAAGGTTCCGTCCTTGATCGACGGCTTTAATGAGCATTAGAAAGCCCAGCACGTTCTTCTGGTTATCGGCCAGCAGCAGAGCATCCACCGATGCTGCGGACAGAGATCCGTCGCCAAGCGAGATGAATGCCTCGGCTTCGTGCAGGGGGGTGCCGGGGTAAATCAACTGTTGGTTAAGTATACGGGCCACCGGCGCCGGATCGTGAAACAGCTCGCCGACCGCGAGGCCGGCCAACGATTCGGCTTTTCGACCGGTCAATTTTTCGAAGGCCTCGTTGCAGGATGTGATCTCGAAATCGCGATCGATGTAGACGGCCGGTGAAGGTTCACCCAATGTGAGCTGTAGCAACTGTAGTTCGAACGAGGATTCACCGGCGTCCTGCTGCCCGAAGATATCCATCTGAGGACGGCCGCGCAGATCGTTTTCGATGATGTCACCGATGCGCCGGGCGTAACGCAACAGCACTTCGCGCTGCTGGCGGCTGAAAGGCTGCTGGCCGCCCTTTTCGAAAAGCAGCACGCCGAAGTTACGGCCGGCTCCGGCGGCCGGCACCATTATGTAACGGTGTTCTCCGATCATGCCCTCGAATTTCTCGACCACTCCCCGGTTGATGGCGTTTCCGACAACTTCGGCCAGGCAGGAGGTTTCCAACATGACGCCCTGGCGCCAGACGCGGTAGAGCAGGCTGTCTGCGGCCAAATCCAGGGGCACCGATAACCCGCTGAAACTCACGCCCAGGAGTTGTTCCAACTGGGCCAGTATTGGGTAGTCAACTTCGGTGACGCCCACCCGCACCTGGACGCTGCGCGTCTTTTCGTTGAAGACGATCAGGTTGGTGGAGTTACAGCCAAGGATCTTGGCTGCCCCGCGAAGAACGTTGGCCAGAAACTCATCCAGGTTGGCGAACCTGCCGGGCATTGTGCCTCGGTCAGCGCCCGGCGTAAATCGCCATCAGGTGTTTCAGCACCTCGACGGCCATGGTCAGGCCCTTGACCGGGATCCATTCTTTCTTCGAGTGAAAATTGTATCCGCCGGCCGAGAGGTTGGGAGTCGGAAGTCCCTCGAAGGAGAGGCGAGCGCCGTCGGTGCCGCCGCGAATGGCCAAGCGCTTGGGCTCGAGCCCGGCGCGCCGCACGGCTTCCTCGCCGCGGAGCACCACCTGCGGATGTTTGTCCAGCACGTACTTCATGTTGCGGTAGGATTCCTTGATGTCGATGTCTATCTGCGCCCGGGGCTCTTTTTCGAGCACCTCGCCGCGCACCCGCTGCAGGGTGTCCTTCATCTTGGCCAGGCCGTCCTCGCTGAAGGAGCGCATCAGCACGGTCATCTCCACCTTGGAGACGTTGCCGCCGAGCTGATAGGCGTGCAGGTAGTCCTGTCGCCCGTCGGTGGTTTCGGGCAAGGCTTTGGTGGGCAGCCTGTCTACGAACATGGCCGCCAGGCGCACCGCGTTGACCATCTTGTTCTTGGCGTAGCCGGGGTGCACGTCGATTCCGGAAAGCGTGACGACGGCCGAGTCGGCGCAGAAGGTTTCGTCCTCGACCTCGCCCATGCCGCTGCCGTCCATGGTGTAGGCCAGGTCGGCTCCGAATGCCTTGACGTCGAAGTACTTCGTCCCGTTGCCGACCTCCTCGTCCGGAGTGAATGCCACCCTGATGCGCGGGTGAGGCAGCGAATCGTCGGCCCGGCACAAGGCCACTAAAGTCATAATCTCGGCCACGCCCGCCTTGTCGTCTGCGCCCAGCAGGGTCGAGCCGTCCGAGGTGACGATGTCCTCGCCCTTGTATGCGGCCAGGTCCGGGTTGTCCGCGGCCCGGATAGGATCGCCGGCCAGGGCCGGAAGCTCGAGATCGCCGCCCTGGTAGTTTTCGTGTATCACCGGCTTGACGTCCTTGCCGCTCACCTCGGGATAGGTGTCCACGTGTGCCAGCAGGCCCACCACCGGGATCTTTTCCGCCCGGGAGGCACCCGCGGGAATGTTCTCGGGCAGCGTGGCGGTCACGTATCCATGCTTGTCGATCTCGACATCGTCGAGCCCGAGCTGCTTGAGCTCATCGACAAGCAAGCGGCTCAGGTCGAGCTGTTTCTCGGTGGAAGGGTAGCGGTCTTCAACTCCCTCTTGTGATTGGGTGTCGATCTTCACGTATCTCAGAAAGCGATCCAGAACTTCCGTACGAATATCCATCGCCGCACCTCCGTTATTCATCTATTCATCCAAAAGCAGGCTCACACTAGCACCAAAAAAATCAAGAGACAACCGGAATGAAAAGGTCAATAAATCTTCTTCATTCGGAAGCGGGTATAAACGCCTGACATTCCCAGGGGAGTCTCCTCGCCTTCTTCTATCTTTATCTTCAGCACATTGCCGACGTCGTCGCGGAGTACCTTGACTGGAATCCAACTCTTTTTGATCTTCAATTCAGGCACGCCCTTCTTGATGCGGAAGGCGCCTTTCAGCGTGACCGCTTGCTCCATTGGATCGCTCGGCACGTAGGCGAAAGTGTAGGTCTTCCTGACGCCAAGGACTAGTTCGCGATTCTTTCCGTATTCCGGGCCGGAGACCCATGTGTCCAGGAAATCGAAGAAGGTGTTGCTTTTCTTGATGAATGGTCTCAGCTTCTTGCCGTTCAAAGCCCGCTTGCCGCTGTAAAACACGATGTCCGATATGCAGCTATGACGCTTGCCCTTGCCCCTGAAACCCTCCAGCATCTCGATCACCAGGCGTCGCGTGCTGATAGGCGGGTCGAAGTCGAGAGGCTGGGGGCCGAGCTTGTCGGCAAGCTGTACCGAGTGGGTCATGTCGGATTCCCTGAGTTGCATCTCGCGCACCCGGCTGAAGTCTGCATAGCTTTTCTTGCTGGCCTGGTTTCCGGTGAAGACGACCATGCGGTCGATATCGACTTTCTCCGAGAAGACGATTTCGATCCTGGCTCCCTCGCCGGTTCCCGCGCTGCACCAGACCGTGCCGTGATTGTCGTCGAGGATGTTCAGCGCGCCGTATCGGCCTGGTTTCTTGTCGTCTTCGAAAGAGCCGTTGGAACGTGCATAGAATACCTCGGCGGCGCCGGCCGTGCCAGCCAGGCTCAGGATCGCAATGACGACAAAAAGGACTCGTCTCGATTTCAAAGCCTCGCCTCCTTATTACAAGTCTACACCAACCCGGCGATTAGGCAAGATCGCAAAGTGGTTTGACGCCTGCCCAGGGTGAGGTTATTCTCCCATGAACACTAAATGTCGAACGGGAGACACTCATGCAGCGCTTGTTCGCTCTTTTTGTGATTACTCTCTTTGTGTGCTTGCCCAACCGGGCCGGATCACAGGATCTGGGTGGTTTCGAGGTGCCGGATGATTTCAAAGGGGATCTCGGTGCCAAGAAATGTCCACCGGGAACGACAATGGACGACAAGGGAGAGTGTCGGAAGGTGGAGACTGCTCCTGTCTCCGCGCCAGCCGATAAACCGGCCGAAGTTCCTGCCTCCGCTGAAGCTACAGCAGGCAGGCCTGTTGGTGAGCCGGCTCCTACAACTGTCTCCAGGCCTCCTCTCAAGGCGCCCTCCGCCGAAGAAAAGAAGGAAGAAAAGAAGGAAGAAAAGAACAACGAAACAGAAAAAGTAAAAGAAGAAACTAAAGAAGCAGAAAAAGAAGAGACTAAAGAAAAGACTAAAGAAGAGATTAAAGAAGAGACTAAAGAAGAAGCTGCTGATCCGGAAGGTGGTCATTTCGTCAAGGGTGAGTTGGCTGACTTCATTGGCAGTAATAAACTGGTGACCAAGAACAACCGTATCGGGGTGCGCCTGGGATACCGTAAGGTCAACCTGGCGCACTACGCCACCATTAACCCCGAGGCCGATTTTCGTATCTGGAAGTTCCAGTTCGGCTTGGGGGTGCCGCTGGCCCTTGAGATCTTCGACGGGGCCTGGGACGACAATAAGAACGAGCCGGTGGGATTCGACGACGCCGGCGATTTCAGGAAGGAAGACTGGAACGAACCCAGCGAGTACGTCCGCTTCATCCGCTACCTGCGCTTCGGCCACAAGGAAGATCGCCTCTTTTTCAACCTGAGTCAGTACTCCTCGACTACCATCGGCCACGGACCCTTGATGCGCCGCTATAATGTCAACGTCGAGCCCAACTCGACGCGCCTGTCCGTCGAACTGGACATGTATAACGACTACGCCGGGTTCGAGTTAGTGGGCAACGACGTTCGGCGCCATCGCCTTCATCAAGCCCTTGAGCCTTTTCATGGACAATCCCACCGCTCGCAGCCTGTCGCTGGGGGTGACCTATATCGCCGATCGCCACGCCCCGGTCACACTCAAGACGCTCAACGATCCGTCTCCCAACAGTTACTACCTGACGGGCACCGATCGCCCCGAGATCGATTCCAGCGCCTTTCTGCACGCTCTCGGCGTCGATATGGAGATCAAGGTGCTCAAGACCGCCAGCGTTGATCTGAAACCCTTCGTCGACTACTCCTGGTTCATGCCGGCTTCTCCCGACGGGGCCAACCCTCCCGATCCCGAGGGTGGCGGGGGATTCACCGCCGGCATCCTGGGGCGTTTCAACTTCGGCAGCGATCCTGTGAACGCTATCCGGGCGATACTCGAATTCCGCTCCTTCTCGTCCAACTACCTGCCGGGATACTTCGACACCTTCTACGAGGTTCAAAAGTTCGTAGACTCGTCACGTTACAAGAAGTACGCCAGCGAGCAGGGCCGCCTGCCTCCCACCAAATTCGAGGACGTCTTCATCGATCGCAAGGGAGGCGATCGCCACCTGGGCTTCTACGCCGAATTCACTTACTCGCTGGTGCACTACCTGGCCCTGACACTGGCCATGGAGGGTTCGGACGCCGACGGGGGCAACAACTTCTTGGCGCACCTAGAGGTGCCGGCGCTCTCGTGGCTGCAGTTCTTCGCCTCTTATCACCACCGGGCCATGGACAGCCTGGGTGACTTGTTTTCATCCGAGGGCGGCAACCGTATAGTCTTCGCCGCCGCCCGCATGCGTGTCTTGCCCTTTTTGTTCATAAACTTCCATTACCACTACACCTCCCAGCTACGCGAGGATTTCGCCGACCTGACGGGAGACGGACTCGAGCAGCGCTACCGTTTCTACGAGGCGATGCACGGTTGGCTGGCCGATCTCGAACTGGGTTGGGAGTTCTGAGCGCAACCCCTTACTGTTAATCCATCGGGCCAGTCGGCTGTGGATGCCTGGCCGGCAGGGGCACCAGAGTTTCCTTGACCGTTTGGCCCCGATGTCGTCAAATCAGGTGATGCTGCCAACAGTGTATCTTACAAGGAGATGGACATGACTACCGCCAAGGATGCGCTTTCGATCATCAACAGTCTGCAAGACCGTAAGTTGCACCAGGCGCTCAACTGGGAAGGCGGCTTCGCGGATTACCTTGATATAGTGCGTGACAACCCGATGGTCCTGCGAACCGCCTATCAGCGCCTGTACGATATGATCCTCTCCTATGGCACAGAGGAGTACGTCGATTCCAAGAAGAAGATCATCCGCTACAACTTCTTCTCGGATGCCACAGAGAACGGGGCCGACGCCATCTTCGGCCTCGATATCCCGCTCATGCGCCTGGTAAACGTCTTCAAGAGTGCCGCCAAGTTCTACGGTACCGAACGCCGGGTCTTGCTGCTGCACGGCCCGGTGGGCTCGTCCAAGAGCACCATCGCCCGCCTGCTCAAGCACGGCCTTGAGCGCTACAGCCGCACCGACGCGGGCGCCCTGTACACCTACGGCTGGAACGTCAACTGGAATGGCGACGATTCCAAGGCCGAGTTCGTCCCTTGCCCGATGAACGAAGAGCCATTCAAGCTGGTGCCTCCCGAGTTCCGCGCCAAGATGCTCGAGACCCTCGAACTGGACAAGCACGACATGGATCACCCCATTTCCGACTTCGGCGACGTCTGTCCCGTGTGCCGTTACACCTTCAACAACCTGATGAAGCGCTACGACGGCGATTGGCAGAAGGTGATGGACCACGTGCGGGTGCGCCGATTGGTACTCAGCGAAAAAGACCGGGTGGGCATCGGCACCTTCCAGCCCAAGGACGAGAAGAACCAGGACTCGACCGAGCTGACCGGCGACATCAACTACCGCAAGATCGCCGAGTACGGCTCCGACTCGGATCCGCGCGCCTTCAACTTCGACGGTGAGTTCAACATCGCCAACCGCGGGATAATCGAGTTCATCGAGATCCTCAAGCTGGACGTGGCCTTTCTTTACGACCTGTTGGGCGCGACACAAGAGCATCTGATCAAGCCGAAAAAGTTCGCCCAGACCGATATCGACGAGGTGATCATCGGCCACACCAACGAGGCCGAGTACCGCAAGCTGCTCAACAACGAGTTCATGGAGGCCCTGCGCGATCGTACCGTGAAAATAGACGTCCCCTATATTACCAAGCCTTCCGAGGAGGTGCGCATCTACAAGAAGGACTACTCCACGGACAAAATCCGCGGCAAGCACGTCGCCCCGCACACCCTGGAGATGGCCTCGGCCTGGGCCGTACTGACACGGCTGGAGGAGCCCAAGAAACATAACCTTACTTTGCTGCAGAAGATGAAGCTCTACGACGGCAAGTCGCTGGCCGGTTTCACCCAGGACAACATCAAGGAGCTGCGCAAGGAATCCGAGCGCGAGGGCATGGACGGCATCAGCCCGCGTTACATTCAGGACAAGATCTCCAACGCCCTGGTTTCCGACAAGGGCGAGGGCTGCATCAACCCCTTCCTGGTGCTCAACGAGCTGGAGGCCGGCCTCAAGAGCCACACGCTTATCACCGGCGACGAAGACCGCAAGCGTTACCGGGAGTTGCTGGCGGTCATCAAGCAGGAGTACGAGGATATTGTCAAGAACGAGGTCCAGCGTGCCATTTCCGCCGACGACGAGGCCATCGCCAACCTGTGCGCCAACTACATCGATAACGTCAAGGCCTACACCCAGAAGGAGAAGGTCAAGAACAAGTACACCGGTCAGAACGAAGAGCCCGACGAGCGGCTGATGCGCTCGATCGAGGATAAGATCGACATTCCCGAGAGCCGCAAGGACGATTTCCGCACCGAGCTGATGAACTACATCGGCGCCTTGGCGGTGGACGGCAAGCAGTTCGATTACCGCACCAACGAGCGATTGCAAAAGGCCCTCGATCTGAAGCTGTTCGAGGATCAGAAAGACTCAATCAAGCTTACCAGCCTGGTCAGCTCGGTGGTGGACAAGGAAACCCAGGAGAAGATCGACGTGGTCAAGCAGCGCATGATCCGCAACTACGGTTATTGCGAGATCTGCTCCACCGACGTCCTCAGCTTCGTGGCCTCCATCTTCGCCCGGGGAGACGCCAAGGAAGAAGATTCCTAGAGGACGCCCCCGCAAGCGCCCGCGGAGAGAACCGAGATGTCCCAGAAGATCGACGCCGACCATGCCCGCTTCCGGCACATAGTGCGCGGGAAAATCAAGGAGAATCTCAAGCGTTTCATAACGCACGGCGAGATCCTCGGCAAGAAGGGCAAGGACGTTGTCTCCATTCCCTTGCCGCAAATCCAGATCCCGCGCTTCATGTACGGCCACAAGGAGACCGGCGGAACCGGCCAGGGCGAGGGCGAGATCGGAACGGTGCTCGCCCCCGGAGACGTCGAGGAAGGCCCGGGGACGGCCGGCTCAGACCCGTCCGAACACGTCGTTGAAGTAGACATCACCATTGACGAGCTGGCCGAGATTCTGGGCGAGGAGCTGGAGCTTCCGCGCATAGAGCCACGCGGCAAGCGCCGCCTGGAGGCCGAGAAGAGCCGCTACACCGGTATTCACCGCGTGGGCCCCGAGTCGCTCAGGCATTTCAAGCGTACCTACAAGGCGGCTTTAAAGAGGCAGATCGCCTCGGGCCTCTACAACCCCGATAACCCGGTGGTGGTTCCCATTCGCGCGGACAAACGCTACCGCTCGTGGAAGGTCTCCTGGCTGCCGGAATCGAACGCGGTCATCATCTACATGATGGATGTCTCCGGCTCGATGGGCGAAGAGCAGAAAGAACTGGTTCGGATCGAGTCCTTCTGGATCGACACCTGGCTGCAGAGCCAGTACGAGGGTCTCGACGTGCGCTACATCACCCACGACGCCGCGGCTCGCGAGGTCGATCGAGAAACGTTCTTCCACACGCGGGAAAGCGGCGGCACCATGATCTCATCGGCTTACCAGTTGTGCGCCAACCTGATCTCCGCCGAGTACTCGTCCGGCGAGTGGAACATCTACCCTTTCCACTTCAGCGACGGCGACAACTGGTCCAATGACGACACCAAGGCCTGCATGGACATCCTGAAGAGCAGGATCTTCCCGTCGGTCAACCAGTTCGGCTACGGTCAAGTCGAGAGCCCCTACGGATCGGGCCAGTTCATCAAGGACCTGAGGGAGGTGTTTCCCGAGGAAGAGAAGCTGGTGCTCTCGGAGATACCCGATCGCGAGGCGATCATCGCCTCGATTCGCGAGTTCCTCGGGAAAGGAAGGTAGCGATGGCCCTGCCCCGTTACCTGGCCGAGATGCAACGCGAGATCGAAGGCTACGCCCGCGAGTTCGGGCTGGATTTCTTCGACACCATCTTCGAGGTGCTACCCTACGACGCCATCAACATGGTGGCCGCCTACGGCGGCTTTCCCACCCGATATCCCCACTGGCGTTTCGGCATGGAATACGAGCAGCTCAAGAAGAGTTACAGCTACGGTCTGTCGAAGATCTACGAGATGGTGATCAACAACGATCCCTCCTATGCCTACCTGCTTGAAGGCAACTCGCTGGTCGATCAGAAGACGGTCATGGCCCACGTCTATGCTCATTGCGACTTCTTCAAGAACAACCTGTGGTTCAAGGACACCAACCGCAAGATGATGAACGAGATGGCCAACCACGCAACCCGGGTGCGGCGCTACATGAGCAGGCACGGGGTCGACCGGGTGGAAGGCTTCATAGACACCTGCCTGTCGATCGACAACTTGATCGATCTGCATGCCCCGATGATCCGCAGGCGGGCGGTGGGCAAGCCCGCCAAGGACGAGGAGGACGGGGGCAGAAAGCGGCCGGCCGAGGTTCCAAAGCTGCCGGTGCAGCGGCGCTACCTGGATCCCTACATCAACCCGGCCAAGTTCATCGAGCAACAGAAAAAAAAACTTGTCGAGGAACGCAGAAAAGCCAAGCGATTCCCTGCCAACCCGGAAAGAGACGTTCTGCTGACTCTCATGGAACACGCCCCCCTCAACCGCTGGCAGCGCGACGTGCTGGGAATAATCCGCGAGGAGGCCTACTACCTTTCTCCACAGGGTCAGACCAAGATCATGAACGAGGGCTGGGCCTCGTACTGGCACTCGACGATAAGCACGCAGAAATCCCTGACCGACGCCGAAATCATCGACTTTGCCGATCACCACTCGGGCATCATGGGCACCCGGCCCGGCAGCCTGAACCCTTACAAGCTGGGGATCGAGCTGTACAGGTATATAGAGGACAAGTGGAACCGCGGCCGCTTCGGCAAGGAGTACGAGGAATGCGGCGACCTGGACAAGAAACGCCGCTGGGACAAGAAGCTCGGCCTTGGCCGCGAGAAGATCTTCGAGATCCGCAAGTTTCACAACGACATCACCTTCATCGACGAGTTCCTCGACGAGGAGTTCAGCTTTCAGCAGAAGCTGTTCGGCTACCACTACAACAAGCGCAGCGGCAACTGGGAGATCGACACGCGCGCCTTCAAGCAGATAAAGACCCGCCTGTTGTTCTCGCTGACCAACTTCGGCCAACCGATCATCGAGGTCGTCGATCTGAATCATCTCAACCGCGGCGAGCTGCTCATGGTTCACCGGCACGAAGGCATCGATCT
>Ga0315549_1004977_pt1 | contig 11012 bp, 13 predicted proteins | sample SalMarSW160200MG_FD_203101 | JGI IMG/M metagenome (GOLD analysis project Ga0315549, IMG submission 203101) | Salt marsh sediment microbial communities from the Plum Island Ecosystem LTER, Massachusetts, United States - Salt Marsh Sediment SW1601-200 ... | reverse complement strand
AGCGACGTGCAGGTGTTGGCAGTTGCCTCGTGCCGCGCGCTCCTCAACTACAAGGACCGCGCGGGGCGGATGCCGATTGCGCGCGCGTGGGCTAAGATGAAGGGCGTGAGCCAATCGCAGCTTACGGGTACGCTGGCGGTGATGGCCGACCAAGCCTTTCGGAAGCTGCCGCGTGCGGAGCGGACAAAGTTCGATGCGCTACTGACGGCGGCGCAGCTTGCCGACCCGAAGAAGCAAGCGGCGTATTTCTACAAACTCAATGCGATGTATCCGCACTTGAAGGGTGAATTGGAGGCTATCGAGTGGGCGGTAAAGGACAAGAAGATTGGTGACGACGAACTGATGGATACGCTGTTTCCGATGCGGCTCCCGGGTGCCACCGCCGGGCCGGAGGTAAAGTAAGATGGGCATTACGACACTACTGCTTGGTATTGGGGCGTTGTCGATGCTGTCGAAGAGCGTCATGGACTGGATACTCGGCAGCCAGCAGGCGGGCGCCCAGAAGGAGTTGGGTGAGAAGCAAACGAAACTCGCACTCGCCGCGCGCGAGCAATCGCGGCAGCAGTACCAGAAGCAGGTGGCGAAGGAGCGCGAGACGCAGAAGAAGGCGACGAAGGAGGCCCTGCAGAGCAGCAAGAAGGCCGCGTTCCAGCAGAAGCAAGCGACGCAGGAGGAGGAGCGGTGGGGCGCGATGGCGATGATGGCCCTGCAGGGCCTCTTCGGGCTGTCGGGACTTGCGGGCGGTATGCCGCAGCAGGGCGCCGCTGGTGGGGTGGCGAAGGCGGCGCAGCTTGGGCCTCTGCTGGATTCGCTGGCGGAGGGAGACCCACAGTTGCGGTCGGAGTTGCTGCAGCGTGCTGCCGCCCCACCTACGTCGATGCCACAGGCGCTTCGGAGGGGGGGCTTCAGTTTTGAGGACATTACGGCCCCGTCGGCTGAGGAGACGGTCTGATGGCTACGACTCCATATATCAACCCGTATCTGGACGCGATGGGTGAGGGTAGTGTGGGGGGCGCGGCCGGGCTCGGCGCGGCCGGAGCAGGCTGGGGCAAGATGAAGGGGTGGCTGTCCGGGCTGAAGAAGGAGTTTGGCATTGATTTGGGGTCGCTGAAAAAGTATCAGGGGCTCATCAAGGGGTTGGCGGCACTCTACGTTTTGCAGACGGGCTTGGACTTCATGGGGCAGCAGCGGGCAGTCTCGCAGCAGGCCGGGGCTGCGGAGTCGCAGATGGAGGCGCAGGCGGCGATGTCGAGGATCGCGCCGGAGGAGCAACTGTCACAGCTTTTGCTGCAGCGCCAGATGGCGAAGACGCAGGGGATTGAGCAAGCGGCCCTGCAGAGTCGGTTCGCGTCTGAGACTACGGCTGCCGCGACGGGATACGAAGACCCCTACATGAGTTTGCCGTCTTTCCGGTCGCCGATCTGAGGCTACTATGCCAGGCTTTGACTTGTCGATCTACAACCGGCCCGGCCTTGCCGTTCGACAGCTTGGGCGCGGGGATGTTGCGGGGGTGGGTCGGGCTCTGCTGGCGCCGGAAACGCTGGGGCCGACGAGCCTGTTGCCTCAGGCGCCCAGCAGCGCCGAGGGGGGGTTCATGGCGACTCTCCGACGGATGAGAGACTCGAACCCGCTGCTGCGGGGCATCATGTCGGTAGCGACGGACCCGCTGGTGATTGCGAGCTTGCTGCTCAGCAGCCGGTGGCCTATCGCTTCCGCGAAAAAGATGTTCCAGTATGGGAGGAAGTTCGCGGGATACATGCACCGTCCCGGTATGTTGGAGGGCCTGTTCGCGCGGGCCGAGCGGTTGTTTGCGAACACGAACATGGTAGGTAGGTGGTCGTCGGAGCCGCACCGGAATCTGCGGGCCTACACCCCCGGCTTCTTCGAGCGGCATGTAGAGGGCCTCGACAAGTTCTTCCGCCAGTGGCTCGGGAATGTCTCCAAGACCTTCGAGGAGTTCAAGACCCACGCGGGCCGCTACCCGACGATGAAAGAGGGCATACGGATTTCGGCGAAACTTGAGGGGACGGACGCCCTCTTGACGGAGAAGGTTACACTGACGGCGGATGAGCACCGCTTGTTTACGCGCTTGCAGTCGCGCGACGGCTTCTTCCAGAAGTTCTTTCGGGATGTGGTGGCGCCGTTCCAGCGCTCCGATGCCGGGAAGGCGTATCTGCGAAGGGTAGCCGACCGGGCGGGCATCCGGGCGGACAGTCTCGACGCGGTACGGGGCGGCAAGCTCCGCTACTTCCCCCACACCCTGAACCGCACGCCGTCCATCATGCTCGACTACTTGGAGCACGCGCAGCAGATGGCCGGGAAGGGCACGTCGGGCTACAGGATTGCGGAAGAGCGGGCGGTGGCGGCGGCATCAGCCGGACATGCCGCTCCGAGGCTGGGTGTTCTGCGGCCGTCGAGGGCCGACTTGGAGTTGATCGGTACGATTGACGAGAAGAAGTGGCGCGTCCTGCAGATGGAGTCCGCTCAGCGGGCGCGGCAGATCGTCAATAGCTTGGCGGATCGGTTCGTGTATCAGCAGGGGCAGAAGCTAGAGCTTCCGGCGATGGAGGCGACGGAGGATATGTCCCGCTTCCTCCGCTCCCACGCGATTGCGGTCGGCACCCGTGAGGGCCAGCACATGCTGTCGGAAGCCTACCGCCTTGCGGCGGCGGGGGACAGGGCAGGCTTCGTGAAAACGGTCGGGCGCTATGCGTTCGATGCGGCCCAAACGCGCGAGTATTCCCTGCAGCTTCAGCCGGTGCTGCAGAACTACGTCTACAGCTTCGCGCGGCCCTACGTCTGGCACGTTACGAAGGTCGGTGGCGGGTTGGAAGGGATACCGGCGGACACGACGCTCGGGGCGGCGGTCTCCGACGAACTCCGGCACATGAACCCGACCCAGCGGAAGATCATGCTGGACGACTACATCCCGCTTCTGCAGGGCCACCTGACGGAATCTCAGATTTCCGGGGCGATGCGGTGGGCACATACGAAGCTGAAGGTGGTGGACTGGCTGGACGACAAGGCGGCGATGTCCAAGCACATTCCGAAGGGGATGCGCGAGAAACTGCAGTCGTGGCTGTTGTCCGCGAAGGGGGGCGTCAGCTACCTCAACGTCCACGGGAAAGTTGCCAGCTACTTCTACCTGTCTACCCTTGGCCTGAACCCCGCCTCCGCGTTCCAGAACCTACTGCAGCCAATCATTACGACGGGGCCGCTCGTCGGGTTCGGGAACCTGTGGAGGGCGGTCGGCTCGACGACGAAGAAGCTGGGAGCGTACTTCGACGCGCGGCACGGGGGCATGACGGACGTGCAGGCGATGGAGAAGGCGTTTCCAGAGTTCATCAAGAGCGGGCTGGGGCCGGAGCCGATGTCGCGCGCCATACTGCACGATGCTCTTAGCTCGGCGTATCACTCGGCCTCGAACATCGAAGTGCCGGGGCTGAACGTCGGATCGAAAGGGTGGTGGGAGTCCGCCAAGAAGTCCATGATGGTGATGTTCTCCTCGACGGAGCGGTGGAACCGGCTGCTGTCCTTCGAGGCCGGGAGGATCAAGGCCCTGCGGGACGGGCTCTCGGCACCTGATGCCCTGCACCTGGGTACACAAGTCGTGAGGGCGACACAGTTCCCCGCTGGCCCCGCACAGATGCCCCGTATACTGCTGAAGCTGCCCGCCGCGTGGCGCCAGTTCCTCTACTTCCCGCTGCGGTATGCGGGGTTCCTCGCCGAATCGACGGTGATGGGTGGGGGGAACAAGCGGCAATGGGGTACCTTGGCCCGTACCGTGGCGGCTTCCTCGATTGCCTACCGTGCGGCGCGGGAAGCGCTGGGCATCAACATTGGCCAAAGCCTGATGTTTGGGGCTCTGCCGCTGCCACAGTTCCAAAACTCGCCATTCTACCCGCTCCCGATTACGCCGCCGCTGCTGAGTATTGGGGGGGCGCTGGCGAACGCCGTGGCGACGGGGGACACACGGCAACTCGGGCGGACGGCGAGCCTGCTGGCGCCCGCTGGCGTGCAGGCCCGGCGGATGTGGCGGTCGCTGCACCCGAAATATGCCCGGTACTCGGAGAGGACGCCAGACGGGAAGATTCCAGTCTACGGCGACAACCAAGCGCTCGTCGGGCACTACACGCCCATGCAGTTGTTCATGCGGTCCCTGGGCTTCCAGCCGACGGACGTTGTGGCTGAGCGGGAGATGTCGCACTACCTCCTGAAACACCGAGACACGATCCGGGATATGCGAAGGCAGTACGTCGAAGCCGTCGTCACCGGCAACATCGGAGAGGCCCAGCGGCTTCAGGACGCCTTCCATTCCCTCTACCCCTCGCTGGGGAAGATCACCATGAAGAAGTCGGACATCCAGGCCGCACAGGACCGCCGGTTTCTGACGCGCGTGCAGCGCCTCCTCCGCACGCTGCCAAAGGAGTATCGCGGGGCGTTCGGGGAAGTTGCCAACGCGGCGACGGCATCGCACATGGGGGATATGTTTCAGGGGGCAGAGCCTCCGGCCCTTATGTTTCCGAGCGCTGGTCTTCCGGCAATGTCGGCGGGCGTCGGCAGCGCGTTCCCTGTCGGTGCAGGCGGCGCCATGCCGCACTTCTCCCCGGCTTCCGCAGCATTTGGCCCATAACGCTGTGGCGGTAGGCTCGAATGGAACTCGGCAAGTCAAGGTCGTAGTAGGTGAGGACGGCGAGGGTTCCGGTGCCGTTCGGGTGCGTTCCGTGGTAGTCCGAGACGCCGACCGCGTATAGCCCCAGCCGAATCGCGTCACCACCCGGCGACTGCCATGCCTCCCCTTGTTCAAGGATGTTGCGGATGAACGCTATGGCCTGCCGTGGCTGCAGCTTCCGGCGGAGGCTACACTGCCGGATGGCGTGCGCTGTTACCATCGAGACGCGCTCACCCGACGCCGTTGTGATGTCGGGAGGCCAGAAGAAAGCCGGTTTGAGTGAATCGTCGTAGGAGTTCATCGCTGCACCTTATAGCCATATCGCTGCGTTGGAAGAGACCACAGAAGCCGTACTGCCGCACTACATGCGTAAGCCACGCTACGGGCAGGGCTGTCTGGCGCGACAACCACTTGACGCTCAAGAACTGGTCTGCCGGTAACTGCGATTGAGCCGCCGCGATGGTGGTAATCATGGAGGATAGCGCAACGGGAAGCGTGTCGAAGACGACCCGCCGCACGAAGTTCACGTCGTCGGCAGTCACGGATTCCCTCCCGTCCGCCAAGCACCGCCCGCAGGCCAGCATCTTCACCTGCTGGACCGTGCGGCTGGCAATCTCCGGGTTCATAGGGGCGTAGTCGTCCTGAGGCACAGACCGGAGCAAGCTGAGTAAGTCGGCCAGCGCGATGAGCGTCGTCTTGTGCTGGTCGATGATCTCTGGCATCACGAAGTCCCCGTTGGCGAAGCTGTCCAGAGCCGCGTGCATCGCGTAGCGGATTGCCTGCCGCCACGTTTCTTTCGTCGCGCTGGCGGTCCAGACGTGCTCCGCTATGCGTTGGCGCTCCCGGAAGTCCACCGTCCCCCCACGAGCCAGCCGGAAGCCGACGAATCGCTCGCCGAGATCGGTATGCACGAGCGTATACTTGTCGATGGCCGGAGTCACGCAGGCCAGCAACGAGAAGCGGAGGTTGGTGTAGCGCCGGAGGCCAACCGTCCCAAACGCCTTCCCGTGGCACCCATCGTACACGCTTCGCAGGTCGCCAAAGATTTGCCGGACGTGAGCATCGGGCAACTGGATGATCGACGTGAACTCCTTGATGACTACCACGTTCCGGTCCCAATCCTTGACGATGGACGGGTCGCTGCCATCCTCTTTTTCGTACCCGCTGATGAGGGCGCTGGGGGTCAGCGACGACAGGAAGTAGGTGCGGTGGTGGCCGTCGAGACTCCGCGCTACCTCCGTTTTCATCGACCCCGGCGGGCCGATAATCCAGCCCCACAAGGGGTCGCCGCCGCCCGGCCAGAAGTTGCTGGCGATGACGGCGAGCATGTAGTCCACGAGGAGTTTGTCATCCGGTGCCGGAGCCAAGCTCGATTCTACAGCTTCACGCACAAGGCGTAGTGGGCTTGCCATCAGCTTCCCTCCGGCCCCGGCATCTCGAAGACGAGGCTGTACCCGGCCACGGGCTCTCCGTGGATACGGAACGGCGCGTGCCCGTAGAGCCATTCTCCGTAGACCCGGGACGGCCCTGCAGGGAGCAGGGGGCGAATCGCTCGGGGCAGGTAGACCCGCAAGCTGTTGACACGTCCGCCGTACCGAGCGCTCATCACCAGCGCCACCGGGAGCGGCAACGTTACGTCGGGAGGGAAGAAGAACAGGGATACCCGGCTTCTGTTCCGGCCGCAGATCGTGGCAGTCGTGAGAACTCGGGGGGAAGGTGTTGTCGTCAAGCGCTCCAAGAACCCGGGAGGCAATGTCTCGTCTACACGCGGGATCAGCGCGTATCCGCCGCCGCCTGGGTGGCGATAGAGCCGGACTTCGGGGGCTGGTTTGGCCATCACGGCGCTCTCAAAAAAAAGGAGGGGGCTTCACGGGTCATGCCCGGTCTAGCCCCCTCCGCTCTGCAGGGCCGTATCGTAAAGTCTACCCTAACGGGCAGAGAAAGTCAAGACCGATCAGGACTCCGCTGCAGCGTCGTCTGCCACTTCATCGGACGGCAGAACGGCCGTGATGTTCGCGTTGGTGTAGCCCTTCGTGGTAGTGGCCACCTGCACCTGCACGACCGCGCCGACGTGCCCCTGCAGGAACTCGGCAGCGGCCTTCGGGTTGTCCACTTCCGGCCCACCGAAGATTTCCTCGACGAGCGTGCCCAGCATCCCCAGGTTCTTTTCCGTGAAGATGCCGAGGCTGTGGCGCTTCCCGGCATAGTCGCCGTCGAGGAGCCGCCCGACGATCTGGACGCCCGGGGTAGGGTCGTTGCTGAAGTGGAACATCTGCATGTCCACCGTCTCGATGGTGGACAGGTAGGTTCCATCCGGCGGCTGGAAGCGCAGGATGCGCGGCGCCTGCTTGTACTTGCTGCCCATTGCGGACAATGCTTCTTCTGCTGTCGGCATGAGAGAATCTCCTACTGCGTCTTAGCCCTCGCGGCCTCCGCAGCCGCGTGATATGCGTCGGCGAGCGCCTGCCACCCATCCAAAAGCGGCAACTCAACCTCGCCGGACAGTTCGGGGATACGTCGTTTCGTGTCATCGTCCCGCTCCGCCACGTCGTCGGGCGGCAGGACTTCGAGCCAGTGTTTGTAGCCCTTTGTCGTCGTCACCTTGTCAACCTGGACGACCCGCTTGCCCCCCTTGCCGTCGGGCACCGCCCGGGAAACCTTGGCCGTCGTTGTCTCCGCCGTGCGGCGGCGGTACAGGCGAACCTTCATGTCTACGAAGCCGACGAGAGTTTCCATCGTTGTAGGAGGCATGACGCACCGCCGGAACTCGATCACCGTGTCCCCAACCGTTTCCCGCCGAACTCGCATGTGGCAGGAGAGGGTGTAGGGGTAGCCGACGCGCTCGAAGTCCGCGAGTTCCCGGAGGAGAGCAAGCGTCAGCTTGGAGTATCCGGCGCCCTTCTCCCCGAACTCAAGGATCGAGTTGAGGGGGGGCTTCTTCCGGTCGGCGCGGCTGTCGTTGATCGGACCTACAAGGTGGTGGTCGAGGAGGGACATGAAGCGGTCGGTCGTGTCGAACGCGATGCGCCGGAAGGGCCTCGTTCCAGAGTCCGCGTCGGCGATCAGGGCATCCTTGACGGAGGCGTAGTCGTCCCACGTCTTGATCTCGACGAAGGCCGAGTGCTGCCGCAGCGCGTCGCAGCAGGCGCAGTCGAAGTCCAAGACGAGTTGGTTGGGGGCGCTCATTATGAACTGCGTCTTGCCGCGCCCCGGCATGGACTCCACGATCAGCTTGAGGTCTTCTGGCTCCGTTGGGGCGAACCCGGTGCGGGCACCAAGCCGCGCGTACTTATCCGGGATCACGATAGTCTGCGCTGGCCCTGCAGGGCCGTTAGTCGGGTTGGCCGACATCACTAGGCTCCTTGACTGCTGGATCGCGCTTGAGGATGTGTTCCCGTTCGAGAACCATCGCCCAAGCGCCGGGGTTTTCGATCTCACAGAGGCTCATGTAGGGGCAGGGCGTCCGGCGGGCGGTGAGGCATCCGTTGTAGGCGCGGCCGATGCGGGGCCACGACGACAGGTTGCCCAGGGGCCGGACATGACGCTCCGCGCTGCTGCGGAGCATACCAAGTAGCTCTACGTCCTGCTGGATGGGGGGTTGGCTGAAGACCGCAAAGGAGCGGAGCAGGGGAGGCTGTTGTGGGTTCGTGAGGGCGCGGTCGTCGTACTGCTGGGCGCAGCGGTCCAGATACTCCTCGAAGGTTTCCGGGCTGCGCTTGGTGCGCTGGCGTATCGTTGGCTTCTCGATGATGTTGTGGATGATGCCCCGGGCCTTCTGCTGCGCGCCGTCGTCGGAGAGATCGTGGAGGGCGCGGTAGAGGCGGGATTGAGTGTCAAAGGTGAGGCCGCGAGCGCGGACGTGGGCAGGTGCGCTGGTACTCTTGTGGTCTTCGAGCCAGCGCTGCTCCTTCCGCTTGTCTACGACGACGCTATCGACCGTGCCCTCAAGGACGGCCCCGGAAGGCTTCCCGATGATCGGGTCGAGCATGAGGCGGTAGCGGCGCTCGACGGCGATGACTTCCCACCGCTCGTTGTCCATCGGAAACTTCTCACAGAAGACCTGCGCCAAGACGGCCCCCACGGCGACGGCCTTGAGCATCTTGTCCCAATCCGGTGGCGTCGCGTCGGGCTTCGTTTCAGCCCACTCCTGCGCCTGCTGCTGGATGTTGTCCGCTGCGGCGTGGTGGACGAGGGCAATCGCGGACTCTAGGCTGAGTCCGCTGCGGACATGCTGCATGATCTCGTGGAAGACGTGGCCGCTGTGGTAGGCTTCAACCCACCGTGGCTTGTACCAGCCCAGGCGGCGTTGGTACAGGAAGAAGCGCGGGCAAAACGGCGCCCCAAGCGACGAGGACGGGTGGATGGCGGGCGAGTGAACGACTCCCATCCCGTCGGGCAAGCGATGTAGCGCATGTTCAAGGTCCATGAGGGGTCTCCGAATGTCGGGCATCACTATAATCATAGGCCGAGGAGGGCCGTCTGTCAAGCCCTTTTTAGAAAAAAAAGAGGGGGTCGGCGATAGGCCAACCCCGCTCTTAGAACCCATGCACACCTGCTAAGTACGGGTGTACTCCTGCCAGTTTCGTTACCGTCGCCTCTTCCGGCGGTGGGCCTCGTTGCGGATGCGGGCGCTGGCATCCGCGTTCTTCTTCGTCCGCGAGTGTCCAACGACCTTGCCCGAGCGCTCCACGATGTCCCACCCGGACTTTCGGGATTTCCGAACGTGCACGGGCATCATGCGCCCCGCTTGTAGGTTGGCGCCGTGACACCGCGCGGAGGGAAGCTGGTGACGTTCTTCTTGTCCTTGGCGTGTGACCAGATCATCGCCACGACTTCCAACGCCGTACCGATGAGGAACCCAGCGAGTCCCTCCGCCCACTCCGCGTTCTCCGCCCTGACAAACTGCAACCCCACGAGTTGCATGAGTCCGCCAATGCACCAGAGAAGGCCACGCGCCACCGTCCCGGACAACATCTTGATGAAGAGTTTCTTGTCCATCTTCCACAAGCTCCTTCCCAATCCTATCGCGCTCCGGGTACTAAAGGCCCACCACAGCCAGCGCCATCAGGAACAGGGCCTTGACGACGGCATACGCGAACGCTTCGAGGATTTCACGCCGCCGCTTCTCGTTCGCATTGGCCTCGGCGAAGTCCCGGAGATACTCTTCCCACGCCTGCTGGTAGGACGCCCAATCCATCTTCTCGACGAGCGCCTTGAAGGCGTCCATCGGGTTCGTGACGGCTTTCTCCATCCAAGCCCAAAGCTCGTCGAGTGTCCAGGAGAGGAAGGTCGGCGCGTACTCCGCGACGATGGGGCGCCACGCAACGGGCGTAGCTTCCAACAGACGGTCGAGGGACCACCCCAAGTCCACAAGTGTTGCCTTCGATGTCGTCTCTGCAGACATGGGTTAGGTCTCCTTCGGGTTGGCGAGGTCGGAGACGAGCTTCAGGAACTCCGCGTGGATCGAGTTGTAATCAATCTCGCCGACTGTTCCATCCCGGGAATTGCGAAAATACTGCATAGCTCGCGCGGTGGCTTCCAGAATCCAAGACTTCTGAGCCTCCGTCAGCAACCCGGCCCGGTCACGCCGCACGGCTTCGCCGACGAGAACGGCGCCTTTGTCGAGCAGGGCGCTGTGCTTGGTGTCCATCCGCACGGCTCGGCAGCCCACCGTCATGCTAACGGGGACGGCAAACAGCAGCGCGGCCAGACACAGGACAAGTGTAGTGCGTCGCATGGGGGGTCTCCTTACAGGTTAGCGCACACATGCACAATAACTCCAATCGCCGCCGCCACTATGGCGACGAGAATACTGATCTCAAGCCGAACGTGGTGCGTCAGGTGATTCCGCATACACACATCGAGTTCCCGCACCCGCTCGTCGATTCGGATGAGCAGGTCGTGGTCGGTGGCCGGTTGTGGGGTTTGTTTTTCAGTCATAGCGCACCTCCTACGCACGCCGACACTGCAGCCCCAAGGTTGCGCTCGGCGAACTCGGTTCCGATCCCATTGCCACCACCGTCCGTGCAGCCCCAGGCGATTACCCGGTTGTCGCCGTCACAGTCGAAATCGTTGAGCGACCCGGCCAGCACCCGGGCGCTGTCGCTCGTCACGTCGATGTTCCCGCAGTCGAGTACCCCCGCGCACGACAGGTCGCACGATTCCAGGTGCAGGGCGTTGTTGTTGTTCGCCGGGTTGCCGTCGGCGAGCGACGCGATGGACACTCTGCCCGTCCCGCACTTGAGGATGCCAGACTTGTTTGCAACAGCCTCGGTTCCCAACCTCACTGCGCCGCAGCGCAGTCCGGCACCGCCAGTCATTTCCAGCGTGCCCACATGGT
>Ga0315549_1004975_pt1 | contig 11012 bp, 13 predicted proteins | sample SalMarSW160200MG_FD_203101 | JGI IMG/M metagenome (GOLD analysis project Ga0315549, IMG submission 203101) | Salt marsh sediment microbial communities from the Plum Island Ecosystem LTER, Massachusetts, United States - Salt Marsh Sediment SW1601-200 ... | reverse complement strand
ACATATATTCGTCACTATTTTGGCGTTTTTCAAAGAACCAAAAAGAAAAATTCCCATAAATAAAGGGTTTCAGTTAACCCACTATTCAAAAAAGCCCCAATTTTGACTCTTCAGTGTGGAAGTGGGGCTAAAACCAAATTCCAGTAGTCCTCCACAATTTTGAAATGATGTATTTCTTGCCATATCCTTTCCCAGTCAAGCAAATCCACAGTATCTTCTATGAATCTCAATTCCTCAACTTCTGCTCTTATTTGATCTATCTTAATCCCCTCTTTTTTTCTCTCCTTTGCCAGATATATTGACACCTTCGGCAGAAGGTCTATTGTGAAATAAATCCTATCATCAATCTCTAACCTTAAAATTTCCTCCTCTTCAAACTTCTTATTCTCATTTTTAGAAAGGGTATAAAGAGTTTTCCATTTTTCCTCATGTTGAGGTTGAACAGGTATTTCAATAGTCTCAAACTCCACTTCCTCTTTTCTGATTGCCTCTAAAAACTTGCTTAAATAGTCAGCCTTGATCCCATAAATATTAAGCATCTCTAGGAATTGAACTGGAGAATTCTGGCCGCTTCTTTTAAGGGACATCCCTTTACCTTTCAGTCTTACTCCTCTCCCAAATAACTGAATAATCTGAGGTCCCTGACCTCTGCCAATATTCAAAAGTCCCATTGAAGAAACACGCCAGGTATCCCAACCTTCAATAAATTTCTTTGAACCAATGAGGACATTTATTTTAGAACCTTCTTTTTTAATATCATCAAAAAGAGAACCCGATACAGCATCCTGATCTACAGATATTCCTTTTTTCTCTAATTGCTTTTTAAAGCCTGAAACATCCCCGATATTTATAACTCCGAAATATTCATTCTCTCCAACCTTTAATCCTAACTCTCCCTCGGCATTTTTTAATTCATATATGCCAAAACTACCTTTCCCACCAAAAACTTTTTTGTATAAGTTCTCATAATCAATGCCTCTATTTCTGAGATACTTAAATTTGTCCACAAATATATCTTTACCATCTTCATCTTTCAGTTTTGTATTGCCATTCAGAATATCTTTTATCCATTTCCTTACCCAGTCTTCATCCCGGATTACTCTTCTTATAAACTCCACAATCTGAATAACATCGGATATTGTCTCTTCTTCTCCTTTCGACTTTTTTTGCTTGTTCTTTTTACCTACGACTGTCGTCCCCACAAAAATCCAGAGTGGTTTTTCAAGGTTATGTTCTTTTGCTAAATTCCTATTCTCTTCAAAAGTAAGAATTTGCTCATAAAAAGATAACATATTGGCTACAAACATTGATTCTTGAAATTCTTGCTCGCTAATTTTTGCCTGCTTTACATTTAAAACAGAGAAGTCCTTGCCATATCCATCTAGATAGAAGTATTTATAGGAATAATCAAAAACGATTGATTTGGCATATTCCTCAAGAATCTCTTCTTCATGTTTTCTTTTTCCCCTTTCCTTTGTTCTTTTTCTGCTTTGTTTCGGTACACTTAAAATCTGCCCAAATGTTGCGCTGTATTCAAGTACAAAACCACTTTCTGCAAGTTTATTTCTAAGTCTTGCCCATTTTTGCTCTTCTGACCTCCTGCCTTTATGCCCTTCATCCACAAAAACAAGATTTCTTCCTTCAAATACATCTACAGGCAAAGTTACCCCTCCACCCTTTTTCTCTTCCACAAATTTTGTCATTTCTAAAACTAAAATTTCACGCTCGTTAGTAATTGTTCCAATACCACTCAAACTGCCTGTATAAAGCCTGCAGGGAATTGCACTTTTTTGCAATTCCTCAAAGTGCTGTTTTGAAAGTCCTTCATTGGGAGTAATCAAAATAATATTGTCAGGAGAGAATAGATTGTAATGGAAGAATTGATAGTAATTTATGTGCATAATCAAGGTTTTCCCAGAACCCGTTGCCATCCAGAGGACAAGCTTTTTTAAATCATTTTCGGTAAATGAATCTATAATTTCAATATCTTGCTCCTGCTTATAGTTTTTTAGAAACTCGTTCAGTTCATACAAAAATTCTGGCCTTCTATTCTTGAGATTGTCCAGAACAAGCTCTACAAAAAGCACAGCCAGATATTGGAAATACTTCAAAGAAACAGGCTCACGCTTGTAGTTTATTTTCCTTACATAGAATTGAATATTCTCATCGTATCTAAGGAGTGTATCTTCTGGAATTTTTAGACCTTCAAGAGACGATCGCAAGGCATTTATAAAATAACTTCTCCCATCACTGTCAACGCCAACTAGCGCATCTTTTAATTTCTTCTGCAAATCCCTGAAATCACTTACTCCAAAAAGTGAAAGTAGGTATTTGTTCAGGACAAGATATTTTTCTATATTCATTTTAATCCTTTGCCTTCTTGCTTTTTTAAGAAATCTTCAAACTCAATCCCGAACTTATCCTTGAAAGCTGTCTTTGCAGGTTTTCTGTACTCAGGAAACTCGGTGCTGAATAACCGTAACAAATCGGACACGCAATATTTGCATCCTCCATCAGCGGAAAGCATTATTTTTATTACCTTTTCTGCTTCTTCCTTTTTCATAATCCTGTTTCTGCCTTTATTTTGTTAATTATCCTTTCTGCTGAATTCATTATCTCTTCTACCTCTTCTTCTGAAACCTCAGAAGGTGGTCCAGGGGGATACCGATTTTCGTAGTAGAAGGCTGTTATTTTTCTTCCCAAATCTAAAAATTCCATAAATGACTCATCATACTTCATGGCTTCCACCAGGAGCGTTTCAATGTCGTGTATCTTCTTCAATTTCCACCCATGAAAGATTAAATAACCTTTAAGATATTTCTCTATTGCTTGATGAACCAAAAAGACCACTTCGTCAAAATAACCCTTTTGAACATATATCAGCTTTGCCGACTCCAAATCTCTCTTCCCTCTTTCAAACCACTCTTGAACGATTTTATCTTTCATAAAGCACCTTCCCTTTTGTCAAAATCTCTTCTAAGAAATCATCTCCCATATTTAATCTTTCTTTAACTTCATCATTTGTTAGCACTATTGGAGAAACAGGAATCGTAATTTCTGGATTAAAAATAAGGCTTTTAACCTCTACAAACCTGTCAACTCTGCGCTTTTTTTCTCTGTCTTTTATAATGAGAAGATCCAAATCGCTATCTTCATCGGATATGCCATAGGCATAAGAACCGAAGAGAACGATTTTATCAGGATGGTATTTCTCTACAAGGGTATCTACAATTTTTTTTATGATTAAGTTCACCTCAACGGCAGTCATTTTAACCCTCCATCAATCTCTTAAATTCTGGCTCAATATATCGTATTTCCACATTATACTTGCCAAGTTTCGGAGTTAAAACGCTCTGCCCATTTACATAGACAATATGGGGTACCCAGGGTTCGAGTTCCTTGATGATGAATTCCTTATCTTCTTTAAAATCGTCCCCGCTCCAATCATCATTATATTCTCTCCAGGCAATAGCTATGTCTTTTCCCTCTTTTTCACCAAGGATGAATAAATATTTTCTTTTTTTGTCATTGCGAGCCGAAGGCGAAGCAATCTCTCTTGTCTTTATCTTTTTAACCTTCAATCCCAGAAGATAATTAAAGGTCTCCGGTATATCCACCACCACCTCCTGAGGCTCTCCAACTTCTTCAAGATTGACCTTGAGTTTGTAAGAGAAGGGATCTTTAAGCTGATCAATGTTTAAGAGGTTGGGATTTCCTCTTGTTTCGTAATCCAAAAAGTATTTCAAAAGATAATCATCACCAAATTTCAATTCCGCCTGTTTGCTCGCAGTGAGTTCAATGTTGTCTAAGGTGTCTTCGTACTGTTCCAAAATTTGGTATTTGAAGAAGCCGCCACCTTGCCAGTTGATATCTTTTGAAATTCCACAAGGTTCTCTGTAGCCTTGTCCTAATAAAACATGCTTCATCCTGTAAAGAGCATCAGTCTCAAAATAATTTGCAAATTCAATCCCAAGCCACTTTCTATGTATTTTATGAGCAACAGCAGCACTTGTGGCACTACCTAGAAAGAAATCTAAAACTATTTCACCTTCCTTTGTAGTTAATTCAATCACTCTTTTAAGAAGTTGTTCGGGTTTTTGAGTTATCTCAGACCCATTCGGGGTATATTCCTTAGCATTTCGCTTTATTTTATTCGAATGTAACTCTTCGTATTCACTACAATTCCAAGTGTCTTCAATAGGATATCTTCCTTCCTTTGTCTCCAGACCTATTTTTAATACCTTCCACTTTTCATCTTTAAAAGTAATCTTAACATTCTTGATTTTCTGAATATTCCACTTTTTCATTATCGATTTCATTTCATCATTAATAGTGCCCTTTTTAAAAGAACAATATGGGATATAAGCTTTATTTTTATCAAAATATGAAATATTCTTGTCTCTTGCGTAAGATAATAATACATCGTGATTTCTAACGAAACGTTCTGCGGACGTTTTATATCCTGACAACCACCCAATTCGCCAAATAATCTCATTAAGAAAATTATCTTCCCCAAAAATCTTGTCCAATAAAAACCTGCCTAAATAATCAGCATTCCAATCTAAATGCAAAAAAATACTTCCATAAGGATTCAAAATGTTTTTTGCTAATTCTAACCTGTTTGACATTAAGGCAAGCCAACTTGAATCTTGATATTTATCTTTGAATAGAAAATCTTTTCCTGTATTAAACGGCGGATCAATATAAATTGTCTGCACTTTTTCTTTGTATTTCCCTAAAAGCAAATTCAACGCTTGCCAGTTTTCGCTTTTGATGAGAATGCCATCTAAAAGGTCGTCAAGTGAGATTGCTTCGTCGCTATCGTTCCTCGCAATGACAGGCGAAGAAGTAATTCTTTCAAGGAGTTTTTCTTTGAATTCTTGGGCGTAGTATTTTGTATCAATCGGTAACGTTCTTTTCTTCAAATCCTCCTTTGTTTTTGGTATTTCAAATCCCAAATCTTTCCATTCGTTTCTCTGGCCTTTGTTAGTCCAGATCTCCTGATGTAACTCCTCTGGCACGCGGTCTGTTGTTATCACATACTCTGTCTTTAATACAAACTTTTTCTTTTCCCACAGCTTCTTCTGAAAATCCTCAATCTGGGAGAGAAAATCAATAATATCCTCTCCAATCTCCCGCACTACTTTGGCACGGGTGATGTGTTTGTCTAAAAACCTTTCCTTTTCCAGTGTTTCAATATCTAAAACCTCGGCTTTGATGAAGTAATCCAGTTGTTCGGAAAGGAATTTTTTAAGGTTTTTGTGGATGAAATAATCCTTTGTGTTTTTGGCTGTGAATCTTGAAATCTGATAAAGAAGGAGTGATTTTTCGTTCTTATACTCTTTGCTTAATAATGCTTTTATAGTTACATCCTCAATCTTGCTGATTATCTCTTCATAACTTTTCTGATTGATTTTCTCCTGCTTTGCGGTGTTGCTACCGCCTTCCACGCCGTAACTTTTTACCTCTTCTTCGGTGAGTTCTCGATACTGGAAGCGGATGATTAAGGCTTTATCATCCCCCTTACCTTCTCCCATAAGGGGAAAGGAAACGGTTTCAGAATCATCAAGAACAAAGAACCTCTGCTTTGTAGCTTTTTTTGACCCTAATTCTTCTCTGGCTGAAACGATACGGAAGATGACTTTGTAATCGTTAGCTTTAAATGTGTAATCACGGAAAAGAAGACCAGTTTTTGTGTAATACTGCTCATTATTGGCCCAATAAAGTTTTACTTCTTCGCCATTGTAAGGAATGGCATATTTATACCCTTTTATGGAGTGGCGATATTTCGGGACAAAATCACCTTCTTCATAGTAACAAGAGAAGAAATTATAGAGGTCCTTAAAAACCTGTAATTTAATCTCATCAATCTCCTCTGCCTCATCTTTTTGAGCCTTTATTGAAAGAAAATCTCTGCCAAGAGGTGTATCCTTGAACTCTTCTTTGAGCTCTCCCGTAGGGGTAAAGGAGAGTGTTCCTAAACCCTGAATAACCTTTTGTTTTGCCTCTTCAAATCTCTGATTTATGTTAGTTAGTCTTTCACCTTTATGTTTGGCAAAGACAGATTCAACCATATTTCTGAGGTCTCCCTGAATAAATTTCTCGATCTGCTCCCGTTTGTAATTTAGAATACGATAAATCCCAAAGTCCAAGTCAGACAATTCAAACTGAAAAAGCCTTTTGAGTAAATCCTGAAATTTTTGAATGGTTTCCATAATTACCTCACTCTGTCTTACCAATCTTCCCAGTAGGGGAAGATTTCATATTTTGTAACACTCTCTCTAACGATTCATCACGTATCCACTTATCTATTATTTCTTTCTTAAATCGCCACTGCCCAACGATTTTGATTGAGGGGATTTGACCGGAGCGGGCAAGTCTATAGATGGTGTGTTCATTCATCTGTAGATATTCAGCCACCTGTTTGACAGTTAATATTTCTCTTTTTTTCATTAAGTTTTCCTCAAATTTTAATCTGTTAGTCTTCTATTAAATCTACCAAAATTATACAAAATAATACACAATTGTCAAGAATTTTTGAGCGAATCCAAAGAAAAATTCCTTTAAGGGGAAGCAAGCACACAAAGGGCGTTGCGGAAGACCCGAAGGGGCTGAAGCCGACCGACTGTGACTGCTGGTGGGTGGGGGAAGCAAGTGCGAGCACGATAGAATTGGGCGAGCCTTGCGATGTGGGATTTTCGGCTTGCTCTTGCGAAAGTAAGAGTGTGGGCGAGCCTGAGCGACCACCTAAATTATTAATTTCTTTCCTTAATTGACCAATTCTTGATTAAATAGATTAAGAAGGAGCGAAGGCAAGCCGAATCAGAGGTTCTTCATCCTGCAACCGTGAATAGTGTTTGGTAAAATTATAGGAACATAATTTGAACTAATTGTGAATGTGGAGCCACCACACCCCAATGTTGATAACAGGTTTCTATCTTGTGTGATGTGGAGGAACAATAACCTCCGCTTTTTAATTACTCAGAAGCGAAAATGTATGCTTCAATCCGGTAATCTTGACACAAAAAATATATCAATTATGATATATTTGAAAATGCGATGAGTAGATTATACAAGAATCCCCCTTTGATAGAGGCCATATTCGAAATACGGTTTCCTGCCCAGCTATCCATTGAATGCCAAAGAGACAAATTCTATGAAAAGATAAGAAACGGCTATCCTCAGATATTTGTTCCAAGAGTTATGATGGGAGAATCTCCTTCTTTAAAAAGCTATGAATTTAAGAGCCTAGAGGGCAAGAAAATAATCAGATGTTCTATAAATAGATTTTCTATTCACACTAATAAATATGAAGGCTTTGCTGAATTTGAAGAAGATTGTCTAAAATATGCTCAATTGTTTACCAAACTTTATAACATAACTTCTCTTAAAAGAACAGGCTTAAGATATATAAATCACATTCCTATAGTTAGAATTGAAGGATGCATACCAATACAGAAATATCTTAAATTTGGTTATCGTTTACCCGCGGGTTTAGAGTCAAATAAATTTGAATTCTTTGATACAACTTTGGTTGCTAAAATTGGAGAAAATAAATTAAGATTATTAACTGGATATTTGGAAGTACCCAGCGCTGCCCAAAGAGAATTTATATTATTAGATTTTGATTGCTATTGCGAGGGTGAATTAAAGACCGACAAGATCCTTGACTATCTCAGGAAATCACACACGCACACTAAGAAAATATTCGAAGGTATTATTACCGATGAGTATAAGATAGTTATGAATACAGACCTAATGGGAGGCTAATATGCCAACTGCTGCGAGAGGTGAGGTTCTACCTAAAGAAGATAAACCTTTGCGCAAATTCTTCATCGAGAAAGAAAGTAACGATGACTGGATTGATGCAGACCAAAAAGAACCATTTCTTTTACCATCAGTTCCAAAAGAGACTCTTATTAATGCCTCTTATCCTGAGGAAAAAGTCTTAGTTATTTCAATGCCAGCATATGACATAGATGAAGAATATCGTACTGCGTCTAAATCTCTTATTCATCTTCCATTCTTTACAAGCTACAACTATAAGTTTAAAAAGCCGTTACCGATTGTTATCGAACGAGGTATGAATCCAAATACTCTCTTAATAGGCAACGAAGAACTAAATAAATACGGAGTAGGGTCTTCAAAGGAAGAAGCCCTAAAGGAATTTGAAGATTTTATAATAGCTGACTATAGAACGCTTAGGGAATCTTCTCCTGAAGAGTTAACTGAAGATGCAAAGGAACTATTAACCTTGTACGATTCTTATATAGAATTATGACACAGTTACCTCGCAGGAAGATAGAATCGGGTTTATTGAGGAAAGGATTCAGAAAAGACAATGTTGACCACAGAGTTTTTAGATTTTATGTTGGCGGTAAAAAAACGAGCATATCGACTTTCCTTTCTCACGGTTCTAGATATAAAGAATATAACGATGACTTACTTTCTAAAATGAAAAGAGAATTATGTATGTCCAATAAGAAATATCTTATAAACTTTATTGCGTGTCCTGTTACGCAAGAAAGATACACGGAAGACTTAGTTTCAACTGGAAAAGTTAAAGGCTGTTAATTTCTTATTGCGATAAACTTTTGTGGGTACATAAAAAAGTTTCCCTTGGCTTCTACCGAATTTCTCTAAGGCGATAATTTAAGAGACACATGATTTATCTTAGATGATAAGAAATGAAAATTTCATTTAATACATCACGGCCCAGGCCGGCCGGCCCATTAGTAACATTAGATAGCGATTTCAGAAAGGTATAAGTTTTGCCCATTTTTGTTCTTCTGATCTCCTGCCTTTATGCCCTTCATCCACAAAAACAAGATTTCTTCCCTCAAACACATCAACCGGTACAGTAACTCCTCCACCTTTTTTCTCTTCCACAAATTTTGTCATCTCTATTACTAAAATTTCACGCTCCCAAGTTTTTCCAAGAGCACTTAAACTACCTGCATAAAGCCGAGAAGCAATTCCACTTTTCTGCAATTCCTCAAAGTGCTGCTTTGAAAGTCCTTCATTGGGAGTAATCAAAATAATATTGTCGGGAGAGAATAGATTGTAATGGAAGAATTGGTAGTAGTTTATATGGGTAATCAGGCTCACGCTTATAGTTTATTTTCCTTACGTAGAATTGAATATTTTCATCGTATCTAAGGAGAAGGTCTTCTGGAAGTTTAAGGTTCTCAAAAGACGATCGCAGGACATTTATAAAATAACTTCTCCCATCACTGTCAACGCCAACTGACGCATCTTTTAACTTCTCCTGCAAATCCCTAAAATCACTTACTCCAAAGAGTGAAAGCAAGTATTTGTTTAAGACAAAGTATTTTTCTATGTTCATTCTTCAAGGTCCCTTAAGATTTTTTCAAAAATAGGTTTTAAGGGAGGTATTTCCTCTTTAACAGCTCTCCACACGATACTTAACTTAACTCCAAAATATTCGTGGATAACTTTGTCTCTCATTCCTGCTATATCCTTCCAAGGTATTTCAGGATAGTTTTTTCTGATATCATCAGGAATATTTTTGGCCGCCTCACCAATAATCTCAAGTGCTCTTACTACAGCAAAGACAGTTTTATCGTCTCGGATAAATTCTTCATAAGATATGTTTTTGACAAAATCTATGGACTTGTCCATGGCACTAATAATATCCTCAATATAATCTCCTACCTCTCTTTTCATAGGGGAACCACCTCTTTTAATATGTGCTTACCTATTCTTGGCTTTAATGCGGACTTCTCCACTAAATCAACCTTCACACCAATAAGTTCGCTCAAATAGTTTTCCATATTCACAAACTTCAAAAGTCCAATTTTTGCATCCTCTTCAAATTCCACAAGTATATCAAGGTCGCTCTTTTCCTTATATTTTCCTCTCACATAAGAACCAAATATACCCATTTCCTTCGCCCCATATTTTTCTTTCAATTCCTCTTTATGTCTGTTCAGGATATTTATAATCCTTTCAAGATTTAAAGTCTTTATCTGCGCCATATTTTATGCCTCCATCAGTTTTTTAAACTCTGGCTCAATATATCGTATCTCCACATTATACTTGCCAAGTTTCGGAGTTAAAACGCTCTGCCCATTTACATAGACAGCTTCCTTCCAATGCCTTTTAGGATTTATCTGGCCCCTTAGATATTCGGGGGCTCCAGCTCATTGTGTCCAGTTTCACGAGGTTCACTCCAATGAATGCGATAAGCCATGTTGGAAATTCCGTAGAGAATAAACCTTTTCCAATCGGTCAAAGGAGGGATCCTTCTCAAAATTGATGACCAGGAGTAAAACTCCCGCCAGGCCCATTCTTTTCCTTTTACTAACTCCTCGGTTGACATCCTTCGAGGCTCAAAAACAGCAGTTCCAAAGTCGTACCTTGACCAGTTTTCCTCTACTATTCTTCCCTCTTCCTTCAATTTTGCCATCAGCGGGGTACCTGGCAGAGGAGTGAGGACAGTAAACTGAGCTAAATCTAACCTGATGCGTTTAACAAAATCTACCGTGCGCTCGAAAACGCTCTTGTCTTCAGAGTCAAAACCAAACACAAAGGCTCCCAGAACAGTAATTCCATACTTATGAAAGAGTTTCACAGCCTCTAGATACACCTCGGGTTTGTTGACCTTTTTACCTATCTCATCTATAGAAGACTGATCGACACTTTCAAATCCAACAAACAGGAATCTACACCCACTCTCAGCCGCAAGTTTCAACAAATCTTCGTTCTCTGATTTGGCTATATTCAAACTTGTCTGGCTCCCCCAGAGTATTTTCAAAGGTATCAGAGCCTTAAATAACTCCTTGGCGTAATCTGCTTTACCAAAGATATTATCATCAAGAAAGACAAAGATGCTGGTGTTCATTTTATTCCAGAACTTAGACCCAGTTTTCCGCCAGACCCCCATTTTATCGGCTTCTATCATTTTTTCAATTTCTTTTATTACCTCTTTTATAGGTCTAAGCCGATATCTTTTACCAAAAAATCTACTTACTGCACAGAAAGAACAATTA
>Ga0315549_1004974_pt1 | contig 11014 bp, 10 predicted proteins | sample SalMarSW160200MG_FD_203101 | JGI IMG/M metagenome (GOLD analysis project Ga0315549, IMG submission 203101) | Salt marsh sediment microbial communities from the Plum Island Ecosystem LTER, Massachusetts, United States - Salt Marsh Sediment SW1601-200 ... | reverse complement strand
TAACTGTTTTCCTTGTTGAAATTTATCACCTCTTTCATTTCTTCACAATAAATCAGCAATACCTTTGCCGCGTACTCATTCAGATACGCAATTCTACTTTTACCGCCTTTCCCTTCTCTTACGGTTATTACCTTTTCCTCAAAATCAATATCCTCTTCTTTTAAATGCAGCACCTCCGAGATCCGCATCCCCGTCGCATACATAAGTTCGGCCATGACATGGGTTTTGTAATACATTCTTCTTACCCTTACCTGGTTGTGTTCCCAGAACCGGCTTAAGATTTCCAGGAACTCATTCATTTTTTCTTCAACGGGAATATTCCTCGGCAGCCTTCTTTTTACTTTGATTTGTTTTATGTGGTGGAATGGATTCGCGTATACTTTCCCTTTTTCTTTTAAATAATTGTAGAAATTGGTTGCCACATAAATAATATTTTTAATCGAGTATGTTGCATAGTAGGATGTTCCATTCTCATTTTTCAGCGAACAGAGGTATGTCTGAAACTCCTGTGCGTCTTTTATCCTCAAATCACATACTTCTATCCCGCTTTCATTCAGGTAAATAAACAGAGCTTTTAAAGAAGTTGCCCGGTCTTTCATATTTTTCATTCCCCGTAATGTTTCGTGTTCTATAAATCCTTTTTTAAGCCGCCTTTGTTCCGGACTGAGATCGTCGTGTTTGTTGTTTTTGCTCCCTCTTTCCCTCCCGGATTTACTGCTCACTTTACTAACTCCTTTCACCACAAACAATTAACTAAAGAAAAGTGAACATTGCTCACTTTTGCTCACTCTGCTCACTTTCTTCTAATTTCTTTTAATATAAAGAGTTATCCCATTTTTTCAATTTCTGCTCACTTTTAGAATATCTCATTTTCCGTCATCCTTTTTTTTATCACTTCCGGTGTGGGAATCATGGTAAAATCCATCTTTTCCACCGGTTCATCAATCACAATTTTGTATGAATTCCGCATCCCACGGGTTCCGCCTCTTACAACCTGCAAATATTCAAGGGTGACAAGTTTCCGCAAACCCTCCCGCACCGATGAAGCACTGGTCCATTTTATCTTACTCCTTATATCTCGCTGGGTAAGACTAATCTCCGCCGGTTTCAGCTTTGCTTTCTCAGCCGCCTCATGAATCACCTCCCGCACCACCTCATACAATCTCACCGTACTTTCCGGAAGTTCGGCAAAGGTTGATGCCAGAACGCCGGTCACCATAATGTTATGTGCTATCTCGTAATCCACCAGGTCACACTCCACATACTCCGCAGTCTCGCCGGTCACTTCATCAACCTTGGTCTTAATCTCTTTCTGATACTGCCGGACAAAACAGGTGCAGGCGATTAAATCCATGAACCGGTCATTGTCCCTCCTGGTGCGGATTAGTTGGATTGGGAAATCCAGATACTTACCGAAGGGGTTCACGATGAGAATATTCCGTAACAACCGCTGGGCTGCTTTATGTTTTTTGATGATATGCGGTATTTCGTGTTTTTTCTCGTAGTACCGCTCAAGGGTGTATTTGTTCCGCTGCAGGTCATGTATTTTTCGTGTCTGGTCCTGGGTTTCATCCGCGTTTATCACAAAACACCGGGAAGCATTCTCCGGGTTCACTTCGTGGCGTGTGGAACTCATGACCATGGCAACGATGCATTCGGTAGTCAAGGTTTCGGCTACCATCTTCCCTGTCTTTTCGTCTTTTATCGTCACGATCCTGGCGAGGCGGTGGTCCGAGAGCATGTCCCGGATCTGGTGTTCGATGATGTCCGAGTGAACCGCTTCGCCCAGGATTAAGAACTTGTGGACCAGCCCGCCGTCGGGGATGTAGTTTAAGGCCTGGTCCGAAAGTGAAGTCACGGCCATGACATCTTCTTCCGGTATCAGTCGTTTTACTGTATCCACTAAATAGGACTTACCCGCGGATGACGAGGAAATGATAAGGAGTGAGATCGGGTCATCGAGTTTCCGGGAGGCTGCCGCAATGTAGATGAGTTGTTTGTTTAATTCTTCACCCACGTATCCCAGGGCTGCCATGTCTGCGGCGATCTGTTCAAACATATCCTGGGAGGTGAGAAAATCCATACCAAGTCGCCGTTCTTCTTCGGTCAATTCGATTTTCTCGTTTCTGCCCTGCAATTCATCGAATTTTTTATCCCGTTCGTTTTCCAAGTATGTCAGGATCATGGTTAAATGCTTTTCCACAATCTTTGCTTCGATGTCATAAAACTCCGCCAGTTTGTTGCTGTAATAGGTCCGGGACTTGGAAGCGTAAAGGTCAAGACCGTCCCAGTGAGGTTCCCCCTCAAACTCCGCTTTTATCTGTACCCGCAAGGAGGAAAAAAGAAGTTCTTTCACTCCCGTAAGCCGGTAGGTGATACCCCCGATAGTGAAAATGTATTTGATGCCCTGCTTAACTGCTTTAAAGTCTGTTTCATCTTCCTGGGGTTGTTCCAAGGGAGCGTCCCGGATGAGGTCATCGATTACTTGCTTTCCGGTTCCGGCTAACAAACAATCATTCCAGTCTTTCCCGGAAGGCGGAGTTATGACTTTCACGCTAAACCCCGCTTCCAACAGTGTCTTTTTGTGTTTCTCTGTTCCGCTTTTACCGGCAGGATCGTTGTCAAAACCTATGACAATTGTTTTAACCCTGTCGCTTTTAAGAATTTCCAGGTGTTCGTCCGTGAGGGTTCCTACTCCGAAAAGGGGCTGTACGTTTTCAAAGCCGATTGTTATGAGGGAAAGGCAATCCAGAACAGATTCTACTATTATAATAGTGTCATACACCCGGCTTGCTTTCCGGTTAAAAATACTTTTATGGCTGCCGCTTAAATACAAGTGCGGGTTCTCCGCTTGCGGATCCGCTTTCCTTCCGTAGAAATGGACCACTTTCCCGGCTTCATCGAGGATCGGGAAGGTAAGACAGCCGGTGAAAAACTCCCACACCCGGCCTTTTTCCGTAGTTTTCAGGATTCCCAGGGCAATTAAGGCTTCTTTTTGGCCGTTGGAGACAATTTCCAACAGGCTTTTGTCGGCGAATCCGATTTTAAAGCGGTTAATGAGTTCGGGTGTAATCTTCCGTGTTTCCGTGAGGTAGGTCATCCCGGTTTTGTTCGCGTACAGTTTTTTGTGGTAGTAGTCACACACGATGTCCAGGTTTACATTTGCCATGCCCGGCTTTTCCGGTTCTGGGACCGGCTTAATCGTCTTTGCAGGCGGGACCGGCTCGGTTGTCTTCTTAACCGGTGCAGTTTTCTTTTCCGTTTCCACCGGTTTTACGTCCGGAACAGCACCAACCTTGCCAGCCAATCCTTTTAAATACGTGAGGGCTTCTTTAAAACCGCAGCCTTTCATTTTTTCAACCAGGGTAAAGTGGTCCCCGGATTCATGGCAGCTAAAGCAATGATATTGTCCCTTTTCTTTAGTCACCGAAAGTGAAGGGTTTGTATCAGGGTGCCAGGGACACAAGCCCACATAGTTTTTCCCTTTTTTTGAAAGCCGGATCCCAAAGTGTGCAAAGAGGGTGACAATATCAATCTTCTTTCTTACTTCGTCCTTTTCAAACTCATCCAGGAACCCGCCTACTTTAAGTGTCCTTTTTCCACCCAGGCGGTCTTTAGCCATCTGCCACCCCCAGCCGTTTAAGGAGTTCGTCGCCGATGGCCCGGACCTCATCTTTTACCCTCGACTTGTCCAGGCGCTGCAGCTGCGTAACTCCGATCTTTTGGGCGATCGCTTCCTCGATCTTTATGGTTTTCGAGAGGTGAGCCGCGAACACGATATCCCCGAAGCCTTCCCGGATTTCATCTTTTATCTGGCGGGTAATAACCGGTTTCGAATCATAAGCATTAATGATGACTCCCAGAAGTTTGAGGTCCGGATTAAGGTTCCGCTTTACTTTGGAGATGGTGTCCATTAAATCATTGGTTCCCTGGAGAGTGTAAAGCGCCGGACTCATGGGGATCACGAAGTGGGTGGCAGCAGCTAAGCCGTTTCCGGTGAGGATTCCCAGGGACGGAGGCGAGTCGATGAAGATGTACCGGAACTCTTTAAACCTGTCATCCCCGAGTAAATCCTTTAACCGGGAAAAAGCGTCCATTTCGCCGACAAGGCTTTTTTCCAAAGCTGCCAGGCGTTTGTCTCCGGCCAATAACCGTACGTTTTCGTTTACGGTAACGAGTTCAAAGGGTTCATTCTTTAGGGCTTCAAATAATCCGGAAGTGATTTTGTCTTCTGGAACAAGGCTTTTGGACAGGTTTCCCTGGGGGTCGGTATCGATGATACAAACCTTGTACCCCAGGGAAGCGGTGTAGAGGGAGGTCTCCCTTGCCGTGGTTGTTTTTCCGACACCGCCTTTTTGGTTGGAAAATATGATAATTGGTAGTATCATGTCGCACCCCCCGCAAGCAGGCTTTCAAGTTGTTCCCCGCAAAAAAAAGCAGACAGGGCGGCAGCAAGTTTTCCGTAGCCTTCTTTTAAGGACACATCCCACTTTAAATAGTTTTTCTGGTAATAATAGCTTATCTCACAGCTGTTCACATTAAATCCGGTAAATCCTATTTCAAGTTTTTCCCTCCCGGATTCTTCTTTTACCAGGGAAACCTCTGTTATCCAGTTTTCGTGTTCAGGTATCATCAGCCACGCCGCAAGCGCCATTCTATCTGTTTTTGTCCGGTTGAAATCACTTACAGGCCCGGTTATGGATTTAAACAGGATTGTTTTTTCTGAAACAGGGGCACATTTTCTGTTCATAACTGCCCCGCGAATGCAGGGGGAAAGGGTGGCTTGTTCGCTCATAGGTCACCTCCCTGGACTGCCGCGGCTTGCTGCTTAAACTTCTTTTTTGCCGCGTAAACCCAGGCGCTCACCTGGCCAACCATGCTCCGTAATTTCAGAACATTCGCCTCTGCTTCGCCGTTTAAATAATTTAACTGTAGTTTTGTAATGTTGTCCCCGGAAAGAATCATCCGGCAGATAATGCGGCCGCTTGTCTGCATGCCTTCGATTTCATCGAGATTCGCGCCTTTTAGCAGCATATATGCCGCTTCCCAGGAATCACTGGTGGAAACTTGTGTGACCATATTGGTCCTCCTAAATTAGAGGACCACCCGCTCTTTATCTTTTTTCTAAGGTGTGGTATACTTAAGTTGCGAGAGGGGCGACCCTCGTAATGTTTAAAGCTCCTGTTTCGGAGGGCGGCAACCCTATGATGAAGCAGGTGCTTTTTTTATGCCCAACGGGCTAAATTTTCAAAACCGTGTCAAGTGGTTTCTTAAAAAGATATCTAAAAGATATCAACTATTTTACTATCCCATTATAGAACATTATGTTCTGATTGTAAAGTCTTTTTTCTAAAAAAATATCTTTTTTATGCTATAATTAAACCAGATATGCCACAGAAATCAAGGTTAAAGTTACCACCGATAGATTTAGATAAAGAAACTATAGGTGAAAGAATAATCAGGTTAAGAAAAGAAAAAGGACTCTCTCAAAATGAATTAGCAAAAAAAATGGGCTTAATTCAAGAATTAATTTCAGCTTATGAACTCAATAAAAGAAAATTGACTGCTGAAATGGTTGCCAGATTTGCAAAAGCCTTAGAGGTAAGCTGTGATATAATTATTGGCTATAAAATTAATGGCAAAAAAAAATTTAAGCTTAATTTGCGGTTGATGAAAAGATTACATAGAATTGAATATCTTACAGAATATAAACAAAAAAAAATTATTAGTGTAATTGATTCACTTCTTCGAGATGCAGAATCAAAGGAAAAATAGTTATGCCTCCTTTGTGGTACTGGACCGAAGAAGAATATGCATTATTAAGAGAACTATACCCACATGCATCAAAAGAAGTGATTCTTTTAAAATTAGAACATCACTCATGGCTTGCTATTCAAAAAAAAGCATGTAAATTAAAAATAAAAAGATACGTGAAATCATATAGTAAACAACAAAAAGCAAAATCAACAAAAACTTGGACAGATGAGGAACATGAAATTTTAGAAATATTTTATCCCCGTTCTTCAAAAGAAGTTATTTTAGATACACTTAAAAAATGGTCATGGAAAGAAATTACTGTTGAAGCAGAATTATTAGAAATAAAGCGTTACGTTCAAGATGATAATGGAAAAAAGAAAAAAATCGCTTATACTCTAAGTAAAAAGAAACTTGAAAAACTTCTTTATGGAATGGAATATACGATTGACGAAATTGCAAAAAAACTCAAAACAACACCTGCTATTGTACGGCGTAATATCTCTCATTATGGTCTTTAATTTTTACTTCCCTAACGCTTACTCCCCCACACCCGCCCACTACCACGCCAACCCATGGCGATTTTCTCCGGTACGACAATTGTGGCGTGGTGTTGTTCTTTTTTCCGGCAAATCTTTAACAACACACCTGTATTTACCGGGATCATGCAGCTCACGGAGTCAACGGCCTAAGCTTCCCGGTAAATGCAGGTGTCACCCGTAAACCCCGGAAACGGACACCCACCCCATCCCACTCATGGAGGACAATGTCGGGGGAATGCGCAGTGACGCACTAAAGGCGTTTTTAGGTAATGTTTGTTTTTTCTGAGAGGGCTTTAGGGCGGCATTGCGTATTCGCGTAATTGTACTCCGTGGGGCGAAGGAGGGAGAGGTGAATTTTAATAAAAAGATAAATTAAACCTTAACTGTTTTTTTATGTAATTCAGGAACCTCTTTTTTTAACTTTTCAATAAATTCTTCTTCTGTTAAGTTTTTTGTTTCCTGCTGTATATTATTTCTTATATCTCTCATCATTTTTACACAATCAAATTTTTTATTCTTCATCGCCAACCTCCAAAATATCTCTTGGTGCCCGTATTTCTAAAAGGTGATATCCTTCCTTTAAATTTATCGCATTATACCCATGAATTCTGGTCATATTTATAATATGTTTAAAATTCCAACTTGCTAAAATATCAATATTATTTATTGTAGCTAAAGCAATATGCCTTGCATCTGTAAGATTATTTATTGTTATCACTTTTTCTGCGATATATCTCCTAGCCAGTTGTTCAGCCTCACTTGTAAAAAGAATATTTATTTTATAATTATCAGGAATCTCTTCTAATTTATTTCTCACTCTTACTGGTGCATTTTTTAATTCGAGTAAGGTAAGATCAGAGATTACAGCAATTTTAATACCTTTCTTGAATTCATAAAACAGTTTATTTGATATTTCCGAGAATTCTTCATCATAGCAACCACCAATGACTGAAGTATCAATATATATTTTTGACTTTACCATATTTTAAAATCCATACTTTCCATCTACCATACTATACTTCAATCATTAAATATTTTCAACTTCCAGTTTTTCAACCTTCCATTCAAAACTTCTCCTAAAACATCCCTATTCCCGGAATTACCGTCGCAAAGCTCCCCCCGCCCCCGTTTCACCGTAGTTGCCGGAAGTATCAAGCCCCAGACACCAACTCCAAACTTAAACCTTCCCACACCTCGCTCACAGCTCCCAACCCACCCCCGTTTCTCCGTAGTTGCCGGAACCGTCTTAAAAAATGGGTTCCCAATCTCATGAAAAAACTTTCCTCACAACCGTCATTTCTCTCGCGAAGTCGGTAACAGCAGATAATGCCGCATTATCATGCTATTACCGACAACCCATTCCTTAAGCCGCCCTTCGGGTGCACAAAAGGATTACCTTTTGTGCAATTCCGGCAATTCAAAATTATTTTGGATTTCCCAGTTTATCAAATAACATATCATAATCCTCAAATTTATAAAAATCCACTCTTAATTCACCGTAATAATTACCTTCTTCATCTCTCACTTGTACAACAACTATTAACTTTAAATTACTCTCATAAAACCAATATGGATACTTTATTGCATAATTCTCTACAATTTTATACGTTTGCTTTGGTGCATACTCTGCATACATGTAATAATCTGACCAGAGAGTTAATTCAGAATCTGGCCAATATGGTGTAGTTGCGAATTCACCATTTATTTTTTTTGCTACCTCGAAAACAGTAGTCATTCTTATACCATATATTATTCTAACACAATTTATATATTTATCTAGTAAATTAATTTTCACTTGAGGTTCCAATTTTTTATATGTCTCATATTCAATCTTATACTTAGGATTTAATAAAGCACTAGGGCTGGTAATACAATAACCATTTTCATTAACAGAATTATTATAAAGAATTTTAAAATTTTCTATATTCTCGCTGATAAATTTTTTAAGTTCTTCTATTTTAATCATAATGATATCTTGATATTTTTCTTCTATATCAGATATTAGAAATTTTTCAGGAACTTTATTATACTTTTCTATATTATTTACAACTTCTTCTTTTATAGCAAAAAGTTCATCATATTTCCAATATAATTGCATGTATTTATCTATATTATTTTTTTCACCTGCAATACAACCTGATAATATGTTAATAAATATAATACATAACAACCACATTTTACCATTTACTATCATCAATACATCTCCTTTATATAGGTTATTTCTATACGAAATAACACAATAATAAATTCTATGATATAATGTCTATTTATTTTGTGCAATTCCTGCAGATGGGTTGCGGGAAGTGAGCCCGGATAACAGGAACCATAACCACGTCTACCCATGGCCACTATCTCACCAAGCCCAATTAAGACGCGGTGTTACTCATAAATCCACATGTCTTTTAACAACACACCGGTGTTTTTCAGGACCAGGCAGCCCACTGTGCCCGGCTTCATTTCTTCCTGAAAAACGCCGGTGTCACTTCGGAGCCATTTCCGGTTTGTACATCAACCAACAGTTCCACAGGCAACCGCCCCGGCAAAATTACAAACCAGGCAGCGCAAGGGAACAGAATATACCTTATGAGGAAATTGGCCACGGAAGGCCAATTTACCATAAGGAATATTCTGTTTAGGTGCGAGGCAGGGACGCCGAGCACCGACTTGCGCCGGGTGAGCGAGTAAAGGTGGCAGCCCGGGAAAATGGGTCCGGGGCTGCTGATTTCAATGACAAAAATTTATATTACCCGGGTTTTTCCTGGTTCGTAATAATAAACCAATCACTTTAAAAACGCTTGTGATTTTGCTCGTCAAAGAACGAAGGCTTGTAATGCCTTTATCTGAGCCTTGCTTTTAGGTTCAGATTAGTGAATGAACCGTTTAGAAAACGCTTGTTTTTCTGCTGTGCATCAATTCTACCCTGAATGTAGTTTTTCCCTAGCACGGGGTTATTTTTCTGCTGTTCATGGTTTGTAATAACAAACCAATCACTTTGAAAACACTTGTGATTTTGTTGTGCTATGCATTTTAACACCCCACGCCATACAATAATGATTTATCTTCATGGGTTATTGCAATAAACCAATCTAATGTATTATTAAACACTAAATAATCAACTTCTTCCCAAGGTTCTAATTCATCTATATGTACTAATAAGTCACAATATTTTATAGTAAATATTTCTTTTTTTCGCTCATCATACAACAAGAGTTGTTCGCAAATATTCATATGAATTTTATTTAATTCATTTGTCTTAATTACTTTAGTATCTACAGTTAGTGAATTCCAAATTAATTTTCTTTCATCTAATAATAACACATCTACATATCGTTGTATAAAATTTTGGATATAATTATTTGCACCCTGTACTTTATTGAATATATAATTTTTTTTCATTTTAATCTCCAAAAAAAATGTGCCCTTCTGCTCCACCTGATTTCCCAAGAGACCAATCTTTCCATTTAATATGCCATTTAGTATTTCCAACTCCAGGTTCTGGTGGATGTATTTCATATCCTGCTTTGTAGACTTTATCAGTATAAGTAGTAAATTCTTTTAATTCAGGTCTTGTTTCTTTTAATAATTTTATTGCATCTTCTTTTGTTTTGACCGTGAGATTATTTCCTTTACCAGTAGCATCTTTAATCTGTTTTGCTTTTTCATTCCAATTTTGATAATCACCTCCACCATCACTCTGTCCTGACATATTTGATACAAGACTATTCAATGCATCAATAGCTCCAACACCAACTCCTTGTAAAACTCCACCACTTATCGAGACACCTGCTAAAGAAAGAGTCCCTGTCCCATTTGCACTAATGCTACCAAATAGCGCTTGCATTCCATTTTCTGTTGTGCCAGCACCACCACTCGCGACACCTAATAGAGCACTCCAAATCAACCTTCCATAAAACTCGTTTTCGCTATCCTTTGCAAAATGTGAATAACGTATAAGAAGGTGTGTAAAGAATCCTTCAGGACTTTTACTCCATCTATAAAAATAACAATTATTTAAATATAAAGTATATTCACCAATCAGAACATTAGCAATCATTATTAGACCGGCACCACCCGGAATTTTAGTTAAGCTGGTAGATGTATCAATTGCACCTTTAATTATTCCATTCATAATTTCCATTCCTGTATTCCGTTTTATCAAGTTTCCATCTTTATCATAAGCACTTAACTGTTTTCTGAATTCTGATAAGATTCTTGTTCCAATTATTCGCATTTTTCGAGCATCATGATATGGTTTGGTTTCTTTCATATTTATCGGTGGTGCATTCTTTACATACTCCAACCCACTCGGGTCGACAAACATCAACGGATTGTTAGAACAATAAGCAAACCAATTCCCCCCATCCCTCGCCGGGTCAATACTTATAAACCTCCCCATCTCGGGATCGTACCACCGTGCACGGCAGTAATACAACTCCACATCCTCATCAAACTCATGGCCGGCAAACTGCCGCTTTTCCTGACAAAAAACTTGTTCTTTTTTTAACCCTTCTCCCCCATCTATACTGTTACTTTCGGCCTTCCCTTTTTCTCCAAATTCCAAACAACCAACTAACATGCTTAAGAATATTTCTTCATATTTCCGTTTCACCAGGAAAAAAAGCAGGAGTGTTATATAAACCTTTATTCTGTCTTGATATGTTTTTAGATTTACCATTTGTCTCTTTTTACAGGTATAATCTATCATTGTTTTCATTTCT
>Ga0315549_1004967_pt1 | contig 11024 bp, 9 predicted proteins | sample SalMarSW160200MG_FD_203101 | JGI IMG/M metagenome (GOLD analysis project Ga0315549, IMG submission 203101) | Salt marsh sediment microbial communities from the Plum Island Ecosystem LTER, Massachusetts, United States - Salt Marsh Sediment SW1601-200 ... | reverse complement strand
AAACTTTGAAAAATATTGATATGACTATTTATAGTAGGATTGAAGAATTTCAAGCTTACGCTACAGGTTCAAAACCACAGGAAATTACTAAAAAATCGAACGAGGAGTTTGAAAAATTAGGTGATATTCAAAGTTATATTGCTCAAAAAGACAAAGAATGGACTTCTGCGCCAAAAGAAACTGTAACTTCCTTTATGTGGGAATTGGAGAGCAATGAGGTGGCAAGGGACTTAAAACAGCGGCTGAAATTCTATGAAGAAAAATATAGCTACAGAGTTTTTGGGGAAGTTTTTATAACAAACAAATATGGAGTAAATGTTGCCCAAACAGGAAAAACCACCGACTATTACCAGGCAGATGAACATTGGTGGCAAGTTGCAAAAAATAGTGGCCTATATATAGAAGATGTTGAATATGACAGAAGCGCTAATGTTTATTCTACCGACATCGGTATAAGAATCGACGATAAAGACCGGAATTTCTTGGGTGCCATAAAGGTCATTTTGAATATTGAAAACGTGATTGAAATAATGACAAAAGCAAAGAAAGCTTCGCCATATAAAACTACGGAGCTTAAGTTATTTGATAAAAAAGGCAAAGTGATTTTCGACACATCACAAGAGCTTAAACCTTTTAAAGACACACTTGATGAAAATATTCTTAAGCGCACAAGGGAGAAAGCAGGATATCTATTAAAAACAGGAGAAGCCGGTCAAGGTGAAGAGCTATTTGCCTATGTTCACTCAAATGGATATAGAGATTATATGGCTTTAGGATGGATCTTAGCGATAGAGCACGAAGCAAAAGAAATATTCGCTCCTGTTACCGACTTAAAAGACAGAATGTTAATTGTTCCCCTTACTGTGACTATAGTTGCCGTTCTAATAGGCCTGCTTATCTCTCGTTCTATTTCAAAACCGATAATAAAATTTAGAGATGCAGCAATTGAGATAGGCAAAGGTCGATTAGACACCACAGTAGAAATAGATTCAAAAGACGAAATTGGGGAACTGGCAAATTCTTTCAACAAAATGGCAGAGCACCTAAATGAGACAATATATAATCTCAACCGGGAAATCATCGAACGCAAAAAGGCGGAAGAAGCACTGGAAAAGCTCAACAAAGACCTGGAATCGACTGTCCAAGAACTAAGCCGCTCAAACAAGGAACTTCAAGGGTTTGCCCACATAATAGCACACGACTTAAAAGCGCCGTTGCGGGCAATAGGAACTCTGACCGACTGGTTGGCAATGGATTATACTGACAATTTTGACCAGCAAGGTAAGGAGTGGGCTAACTTAATTGTGAAAAGAGCAAAGCGGATAGACAAAGTAATTGATAGCATCTTGCTGTACTCAGAGGTTGGACGTATCGGGCTAAAGAAGAAAATAGTGGATTTGAACGTGGTGTTATCAGAAGTAATTTGTGAAATCGGGCAGCCGGAAAACATTGAGATAACTATTGAAAACAAATTGCCCACAATAATGTGTAACAGAAGACAGATGATGCTGGTATTTCAAAATCTGCTAAGCAATGCTGTAAGATATATGGACAAGCCGAAAGGTCAAATTAAAGTCGGTTGTACCGAAGAAGATAACTTCTGGAAGTTTAGTATCTGCGATAATGGACCCGGAATTGAAAAAAAGTATTTTGAAAAGATATTCAAGATATTCCAGACACTTTTGCCTCGCGATGAGCTTGAAGCTATTGGTGTCGGGCTCTCGCTGACGGAAAAAATCGTGGATTTATATGGTGGAAGGATTTGGGTTCAGTCAAAGCCAGGGGAGGGAAGCACATTTTACTTTACATTACCAGAGCAAGAAATGGGGGTTAAAGATGAGAAACTCAAAGCCGGTACTGCTTGTTGAAGATGAACGTGTCGACGCGATGATGGTCACGCGGGCACTCAAGGAGTTGAAAGTTACAAATACGTTGGTCCATACAAACAACGGAAAAGAAGCACTGGAGTATTTGAAGGATGGGAGTAATAAAAAGCCATGTGTTATTCTTTTGGATTTGAATATGCCGGAAACCAACGGAGTTGAATTTCTTAGGATTGTAAAGGCCAATGAGAAGTTGAAGGTTATTCCCATCGTAGTGTTGACTGCATCGACTGAAGAACAAGATGTTATTGAATCCTTCAACCTAAGTGTGGCTGGTTACATTGTTAAGCCCGTTGATTACAAAAAGTTTGTAGAGGCAATCAGGACGGTTGCAATGTATTGGACACTGAGTGAATTACCAGAAGAGGATTAAAACGCCAATAATTTTAGACACTGTATTTCTAACTTAAAATGGAAAAACTGGCCAATTAAACTGTAAAATGACAGATAAAAATGAAAGTTTTTTCGACTCATCTTTTAATCTATGGCAGGTTTAATAAAGAAAGGATAAACAAGCTACATAGCTTCTTAATTGGAGAGCATGCCGACTAACCTATCATCTCAAGGGTTGCTAAAGCGATAAACCTGTCATCAGCAATCTCAAAAATATTGTCAAGACCGGTCACCTTAAAAATGCCCTTGGTTTGGGCTGCTACGCCGCAAAGAACAAGCCGACGTTTAGATCTGGTTATCGGCTTGTGTAACTTCAGGAGTTTCGAGAGACTCGAAGAGGTTACAATATCCACGTCGGAAAAATCTATGACAACATCACAGTCATCTCTATCATGTACGATTTCAGCAACAGTTTCGAGCTCGTCGCTCATTTCCGGTTCCTTCGATAAATCCACAAGAATGATATTCTCTGACCAATGTTGGATTCCCATTCTAAATCCCCTTTTTAACTCGATAAAACTCTAAGATTTTTCAAATGTCGTATCGACACAAGTTTAAGTCAGATTAAGCAAAAACGCATCGAATTCTGTTCATCTTGTTTATAACTTTTCAATAAACTGCTATCGGCTTATAGCTCTTGTTTTTACAAGAAAGATTTACTTTAAGCCACTCGGTTATCGGCTCTAATAGCGACCTTTGTTAGACGTCAATAAAGGTTGCTTGCCTAAAACATCAAAAATGCAGAACGAAATATCTATTATGATAGTAAATTGATAAATTCTTGTCAACATTTTTCTGCTGTTTCGCTTGACGTCATCTTCTCTTTGAATATAATGCCTTTTTTTGGAAATTGGAGAATAAGAAAAGTAGAAAATTTTTAATGAGAAATAGTTATGAAAAAGGGATTTTTATTGATTGCCTTAACGTTGTTGCCTGTGGACAGCTTGGTTCAGGCGGGAGAAAATAAGCTGGGACTTACTTTTGATATAACTTATCTGAGCAAATGGCTCAGCAAAGGAGCTGAGGCCTATGGGCAACAAGGAGCTTTATTTAAAACTATCGACGTTGACTTTTATGGTACGGGTTTCGGCGTAAAGGTTACCCATCGAAACTGTATATCAAGTGGCTATGTTGACAAAGAAAGATTTGATTACAGACCGTATTATAAAGGACGGCTTTTTGATAATAAATCTTACAGCACAAACTTTAATATTAGTGCCGGCTATGAACACTACCCAGGACTGGCCCGAAATGTTGCTAATACTACCTGGGAGTGGATATTTGCCTTTTCCTGGCCGAATATTTTGCCCGAAGGTTTCGTACCCGGCTATATTGCTCATTACGAGTATCCAGCAGGGAGTGGCTATCGTCATAGCGGCATTACCGGCTGGGTTCATCGTTTCCGGCTGGGTTATGACCTGAATACACCGCAAATTCCTTTGCCTTTGCAGCTTTCCTCAGAAGTCGCCTATACAGACGGTCTGGGCGGTGCTGCTCATGATTGGTCATATGCTAACTTTGGTATTTCGACACAACTGAAAATACACGAAAATCTCACGTTTGTACCGGGGGTATACCAGCAAATCACAATGGACGATTCTATCAGCAAACGCAAAGATATAACGTATTGTACCTTGAGTATGAAATATAAATTCTGAGTAAAAGTTTAACCGGTCAGTTATGGGTGGAAAGTGGTGGGTTATGAAGAATCAAAGCGTCCTTTTCGGTTGACTTTTAAGAAATAATTTGATTGTTTTTCTTAAATTAAAGGGGTTGTATTAACTTAAACAATATTTAATTGTACGTAAAGGAAGTATTTATGGCAGATGAGAAAAAAGCTATTGATTCCTTTATGAGTTAGAAACGGACATTTTGCCGTCACCTGCAATTAAGACAAACGCTTAAGAAGCATCCTGCTGTCAGCCACCACACATCCTTCTCCTTCGGGATATACGATAAGTGGATTGATATCCAGTTCAGCGATCTCTGGGTGGTCGGTGAGCATCTGAGAGAGTCTAAGAATGCAATCTTTGATGGCGTCAACGTCACAGGGTGGTGCGCCACGGACTCCCTTAAGAATACTGTATGCCTTGATGGTTCGTATCATAATCTCTGCGCTTATCTCCCACATAGGTGCCAACCGGAAAGTTACATCCTTCATAGCCTCGACGAATGTCCCCCCGAGGCCAAACATACAGATCGGACCAAACTTCGAGTCCCTGACGGCACCAAGGATAATCTCCACCCCGCCCCTGGCCATCCTCTCCATAATAACACCATCTATTTTTGCTGATGGTTTAAACTTCTTTGCATGTGCTATGATATCTTCAAAGACCTTTCGTGCCTCCTCTTTGGTCTTGATTTTCAGCCGAACCCCTCCCGCATCAAATTTGTGCACAATATCAGGAGAAGAAATCTTCATAGCAACTGGAAAGACAATTTCCTTCGCTGCTTCATCTACTTGGGAAGAATCTTTAATCAAAACACTTTTTAAAACAGGAAATCCATAACATTGAAGGATTTCATTTGCCTCTCTTTCGCACATATAATATCTGTCCCTGTTGGCAAGCTTCCTTTTTATAACCGCGGCAGCGGTGTCTCGGTCCACAGCTACTTTTCGTACCTGTCTCCTCTCAAGAGTCAGCAGGTTGCCATAAAACGCCATCGTTGCCATTGACCTGACTGCCGCTTCAGGGAAAGAATAGTTGGGTATACCGTTTTTTTCCAGATATTTGATACCCTCAGAAACATCGACAATTCCCATAAATGAGCACAATACCGGTTTATCAATATATTTTGCCACATGTGGGACTATCTCCGCCGTCTCAATGATATCGGTCATTGCTTGAGGGGTGAGTATGACAATGGCACCGTCCACGCCCTCATCTTTCAGAACGTGACGGATGGCCGCCTCGTAACGCTCGTGAGTGGCATCTCCAATCACATCCACCGGATTCTCAATATTCGCTGTTGGGGGAAGCTCCTTTCTTAACTTCTGTTTTGTTTCTTCTGAGAAAGTAGCCATTTTTAGGTTGTGCCGAACCGCAGCATCGGTAGCCATAATGCCAGGACCACCAGCATTAGTGATAATAGCTATACGGTTGCCTTTTGGTATCGGCTGTTTGGAGAAAGCAATAGCACGATTAAAAAGTTCAGCTACACCCTCGACCCTTAAGATACCGCTTTGGTAAAAAATAGCGTCATAGGCATCGTCAGATCCAACCAAGGCACCAGTATGAAAGGCGGCAGCACGAGCGCCCTCAGCGGAACGGCCTGATTTTACAGCCAGTATAGGTTTTTGGGCTTGCCAGGTAATCTCCCTCGCCGTTTCAAGAAACTCTCGACCGTTGGTAATGTCTTCCAGATACATCAGAATCACATCCGTATCCGGGTCGTCTTTGAGATAACGCAGAAGGTCTGTCTCATTTACATCGGCCTTATTTCCAAAACTGATAAACTTTGAGAATCCAATGTCCTTACCTGCCGCATAGTCCAGTACCGCTGTACAAAGAGCTCCTGATTGTGAAATGAAAGCGATGTTTCCCGCTTTTGGCATCTTCGTTGCAAAGCTTGCATTCATAAGGGTATTTTCATTGTTATTGATGATGCCAAGGCAGTTAGGTCCTACAAGGCGGGTGCCGTATTTCGCAATCACTTCTTTCAGGCAATTCTCCAATTCTACACCATGGCCACCTACTTCTTTGAATCCCGCACTGATAATAATAGCTCCTTTGACCTGCTTTTGGCCGGCCTCTTCAAGTATGGAGCATGCCTTTTCAGCAGGGACGATAATGACTGCTAAGTCAACTTCATCAGGAATGTCTAATAATTTTGGATAAGTCTTTACGCTGTGGACAGAGTTCCGCTTGGGATTGACCGGATAAAGGACCCCCTGAAAACCAGCATTAAGGATATTGCGAAAAACAGCCAGTCCTACACTACCAGGCCGGTTGGTTGCTCCAACTACAGCAATCGATTTCGGATTTATAATGAATTCTATGTTATTCTTTGCCATAACAGCCTCGTAATAAGTAAACCTGTGTTATCTAAAAATCATAATCTTAAATAAATAAATAGTCAAGACTTAAATCAAAAGACCTCAAAGTAATAAGCAATTTGAAAGGTGCATGAGTCGAATACAAGGGAATTTCGTTAATTCTTATAGGGATGCTTAAAAGAGTCAAAGACCGTGAATTGCAAACACTTTTAGTTTGATTGCATCTATTGTGGCCTGAAGCGCAGGCATCACTGCATCTCGTTGTTGGTCACTTATGACCAGCGCTTTATCTCTTAAGCCACCATGCCACTCTGTACTGCCTAACATAACGCCCCCAGCAGTAAGATTAACTGTATCAGCGCCACATAGGGCACTCCATGCAAGCGCCCAGGCCCGTACGGTATTGTCAATGTTATACCCACCTCCGCCAGACATAAGAATTGGCTTACGAAAGCTTAAAAGATGATTTATTACTTCGACATAAACATTATTAGTCAAATATAAATGTGCAAGCGGGTCTCCTGCGAGGGCATCGGCACCTAATTGAAGGACGAAAACATCAGGTTTAAATGCACCGATTAATGGTAAAGCTATCGCCTCAAATGCCTTCATATATGCCTCATCGTATGTTCCAATCGGAAGCGGCACATTTATACAATAGCCCTTTCCCTCGCCTTCGCCGATTTCATTTGTAAATCCCGTCCCCGGAAACAGCACCCTTGGATTTTCGTGAAATGATATGGTCATTACATCACTTCGGTCATAAAAAGCATACACAACGCCGTCTCCATGATGAACATCTACATCAAGATATAAAACCCGCTTTCCTTGCTCGGCTAACACTATACAAGCAAGGGCCACATCGTTGATATAACAAAAGCCGGATGCCCGTTCCGCTCCTGCATGATGAAGCCCGCCAGACGGGTTAAAAACCACATCAGCTTCATTTGATAAAATTAGTTTGGCCCCAACCAGTGTGCCTCCGGCTACCAGGACTGAATACTCATACATTCCCTTGAAGATGGGGCAGTCAGATGTTCCTATACCCATACTAAGAGCATCACTATCCCAGCTTTTATCGGAAGCTGTTTTAAGTGAATGAAGATAACGAGCAGAATGAAATTTTTTCAGCTCTACTCTTTTCGCAGGGACCGGCGGCACTTCTCTTCTATCGTTACCCGATAGAAGACCGAGTGAATTGACAATCTCTCGTACTTTTTGTGCGCGGATTGTATTAAAAGGATGCTCCGGTGGATAACGATACTTTTCCAGCTCCTTTGAATATATAAAAGCGGCTTTTCTCATTGCCAAAGATTATGTCCTGGTCCTTTTTTTCCTGCCTTGAATGATACCCGCATTTTTCAATATCCCAAGATGCTGAGGAATCGTAGATTGACGTAATCCTAATGCCTTCTGGATCTGGCTGACATTACGTTCGTTCTTGGGAAGGCCGGCCACGATTTTTAATCGCGCTGAATGAGCCGGGGCTTTAAAAGTTTCGCTAATTTTTTCGTAGTTTACTCCCAATGCCAGACCCCAATATTCAGTTTTCGATGATAGTTTAAGCCTTTACTTGGTTATCTTTATTGTGCATAAGAATCTTGACGGCTATCGTTGAGAGTTTTGCGGTCTATTTCTAGTGGTCTGTCGCAGCTTAATTGATGGATGTCATTCCTGCGAAAGCAGGAATCCAGGTTTATCGAAAGTCTGGATTCCGCATCAAGTGCGGAATGACAACTCCTCAAATCACACGCGACAGAGCACTAGTACCTCTACAGTCTCACCTCTGCTGTTACGGCAAGCCATTCAATCGTAGCTTCAGTAAATGTTTCTTTCTTCTTGTCTCCTAAGATTTCTCCCTTTTATTTACTCTCATGTGCTAATTATTCCGTTCTATATTCTCTGAAGTCTTCCCAGGATGGCATCACATCATAGAAAAAGTGTTTTTCTAATTCCGGTTGTATTTTTTGAACTAAATTAAAGTGTTCGTCTAAGATTTTTTCCTCTAATATTTTTAACTTAGCTTCAATTTTTTGCTTCACCTAATATCAGGATCCAACTGGATTTTCCAAGCATCTACTGTGTTTTTTAAAAGCATGGCAGTAGTTACCGGTCCAACACCTCCGGGTACAGGTGTAATTAGAGAAGCTTTTTCTTTGGCTTCTTCAAAGACAACGTCGCCAACGAGCTTGCCTTCAACCCGATTTATTCCTACATCAATAACTATCGCTCCTTCTTTAATCATATCTGCCTTGATTAAACCAGGTTTGCCTACAGCCACGATCAGTATCTCAGCTCTTCTTGTGTGTGCAGCCAAATCCCTGGTAGCAATGTGACAAACAGTCGTAGTAGCTGAGTCAAATGGGGAAGATAAAAGAAGAAGAGCTAAAGGCTTGCCTACAAGTGAGCTATGACCTACAAGGGTTACCTGTTTGCTTTTGATGGAAGTACCGGTGCTTTTAATTAATTCCATCACTGCTAAGGCAGTACAGGGAACAAGTCCCGGCCAGCCGTACATTAGCAACCCCATGTTTTGCGGGTTCACACCCTCCACATCTTTTGAAGGATCAATTGCTTCTTTTAGCTTTTCAGCATCTATTTGTTCAGGTAAAGGCATCTGAAGGATAATTCCAGTTATCTTGCTATCTTGATTTTTTTCCTTGATAAACTGAATAAGCTCCTCCTCACTAATTTCCCGAGGTAGTTGCTGAACTTGGTAATCGATACCAACTTCTTGACAACCTTTCTTCTGACTTTTCAAATAAGCTGCTGAAGCAGGATTCTCTCCCACCTGAACCGCTAAAAGAAGAGGAAAAGATTTATGTTTCTCTTTCAACTTGACTATTGTTTTCTTTACTTCTTCTTTTATCCTTCCTGCCACCGCTTTGCCATCGATTAATTGTGCTGTCATTTATTTCTCCTTGAATTTATTTTTTCTCCCATTTCAATAGTTCGGTTACTTTTCCTAATGTCCCTCCTTCTTCGATCTCTTTTCTTATACGGTTTTCTCTCTCCAACACATCCATTGCACGGTTAGTAAACTCTACTGCTCTTTTATTAGGTATGATTATCACTCCATCGTCATCGCCAATAATCCAATCCCGGGGGAAAACTTTTGTTCCACCAACGTTCACTGGCACAGCAATTTCTCCAAATCCTTTAGGTTCACCAGCGGTTGGTGTAATAATTTTGGCGAAGGCAGGAAACTTAATCCGACGAATTTCTGTTACATCCCGAACTGCTCCATCTATCACCACACCAGCCAATTTTTTTACCTTTGCACTATGGCTGGCTAATTCTCCCCATACTGCTGGACCTACTCCGCCGGCGTCAATCACAATTACATCTCCTGCTTCAGCTTGATCGATTGCTTCCACCGGTTTAGCCCAATCACCTGGATATGTTCTCACAGTAACCGCTTGGCCAACCATTTTCGCTCCCGGTGTAATAGAAAAAATTCCTCTTAACGCTTCTTGACGATGTGTAGCATCAGAGATATTTGCTGTTGAAACTTTCTTCAGGGTCTCCCGAATGTTTTCATCAGTAATCCTTTTGAAAAGTTTAGTCTTTATACTGATTTTACGGTCAATAGCTTTCTTTATTTCCCGAGTCGCTTTCTGGGCATCTTCAGATTTGGTTATTGCACCACCAACGATAACTATAGTTGCTCCTGCTTCTACGGCCTCCCACGCATTTTCCGAATGTATTCCACCCGCTACAGCAACAGGGATATTTACTTCTTGAGTAACCCGGCTAACCTTCTCAAAAGATATTTTGCCCTGCATTTGCTCATCAATTGAAGTATGCAGAGCTAAATAATCTGTTCCCATCTCTTCTATTTCTTTCGCTCTTTTTAAGAATTCAGGCGCTTCCAAAAGATCTACCATTATTTTTGCACCATAGTGCTCGCCGGCTTGAATACACTCCCTAATGGTAGAGTTAGAAGCCACACCTAATACAGCAACGATGTCTGCTCCTGCTTTGGCAGCTGATTCCACTTCAATCCTTCCCACATCCATTGTTTTCATATCAGCTATAATAGGATGATGAGGGAATTTTTTTCTTAATTCTCGCACACAATCCAGTCCAACGCTTTTGATTAAAGGTGTGCCCGCCTCTAACCAATCTGCTCCACCATCAACTGCTTCTTCAGCTAACTTGAGCGCACGAGTCAAATCGACAAAGTCTAAAGCTACTTGTAATACTGGTTTCATCCTTCGCCTATTATCTGTAAAACAACTTCTCTTTTCCGAGGACGATTATCAAAATCGATAAAAACGATTTGTTGCCACTTACCTAACTGTAAATTGCCGTTTTCAAACGGAATACTCAAAAAGGGTCCTATTAAGGAAGCGCAAATATGAGAATGCGCATTTTTGTCTTTATGAGTCACATTATGGAGATATTCTATTTCCTCAGGAGCAATGCGTTGAAAAGTCTGCCGGAGGTCGTCTATTAATCCGGGTTCATATTCCATGGTGGTCAATCCACCGGTAGCTCCTGGAATAAACAAATTTACGAACCCTGAATTTAAATTGGTACCTTTAAGATATTTCTCTACTTCATCAGTTAAGTTACTAATGTCACTATTTCCTTGAGTAGAAAAGTGCATTTTTCTGGTAACAAGTTTCATTATTCTCTGTCTTTATTAAATAAACACAATGCCCCTGAAGGTGAAAATTATATCCTATGCAGTGCTTAAGTGCAAGTTTTTTTATTGTCGGAGGCTATGAACAAGCATTTACTTGACC
>Ga0315549_1004965_pt1 | contig 11027 bp, 9 predicted proteins | sample SalMarSW160200MG_FD_203101 | JGI IMG/M metagenome (GOLD analysis project Ga0315549, IMG submission 203101) | Salt marsh sediment microbial communities from the Plum Island Ecosystem LTER, Massachusetts, United States - Salt Marsh Sediment SW1601-200 ... | reverse complement strand
CTAAGTATCTCACTTATCGTCTCTTGTGCCAGTACCGTAAAGTCCACCCTGGCGTTAAGAAAGCCTCTAACGGCTACGCTCTCCACCAAGGCGGCAGGGGCGGAGGTTGATAAAAGAATATCATTTGTCTGGGCGGCAATCTTGGAAGAAATCACGTCAGGTTGTTCTCCCAACAGAGCAGCATACTTAAAAACCGGGAAGTCAAAGCGTCCCAGGCGACGATCTTTAGGCTTCTCAAGGTTGTGGTAGATAAATTCTGAGCTAAAAACCTGCGTGTCACCCACTGCCTGATACCGCTCACTGTATACCCGTTGAAATGCCACCGCAGTGGCTTGGGAGAATTGCTGCTTGAATTTGTCTTTTTTCATACAAGCCTAATCCCAGGCGCCTATTCTACCAACATCTACTAACCTCATAATAATAATCCGATGGGATGACTCAGGCAAGTAACAACGTGGGGTACTTTTAACTGCTCTTTAGAATGCTTTTCTGATTGACATCAGGAAATGTCCCACCTGCTTGAAACACGTCCTCGCCAGCAGGTAACTAAGTCAGCAATATGCAAATATCATTTGAATTCAAATTTTCCAGTAGCAATAAACTTAACTGGGCCGGTTAATTCAATTGAGTTGTTCGCTTCAAGCCACTTGACCAAAAGGGAGCCTGTTTCAAAAACAACCTCGCAACTTCGGTCAACCAGTCCCAACATGATTGCAGCGCAAACCGCGGCCGCCGCTCCGGTGCCGGAGGACCCAGTAGATCCCGCTCCCCGCTCCCATCCGGCAACCTTAATTTTCTTGCGACTAATGACTTTTGCAAATTCCACGTTAGTCCTGTTAGGAAAGGCGCGATTCACCTCGATTTCAGCTCCAAGAGCTTTCCAGTCGAAATCAAAGTCGTCGACAAAAAGAACAGCGTGAGGATTTCCCACCGCCACGCAGGTGACCGGGAACTTCACTCCCCCAACTACCAGAGGCGTATTAATCATATATAGCTGTTTGGTCCTAACCGGTATGAGCTCGGTTCTGAATTCAGGCTTTCCTAAGTTCGATTCCACAACGTAACCCTGCTGAGTAAACTTCAATACCTTAACCTTATCAAGCTTCCCGGCTGCTTCAAAGACAAACGTCCTCTTCTTTTTATTATGCAAAAACTCATGAACGCCTGCAATCCTCAGGCCGTTACCGGATTTTTCCGCCCAACTGCCGTCAGCATTAAAAACGTCAATTCGGCGGTCTCCTTTTTTACTTTCCGAAAGATACAGTATTCCATCAGCTCCCACCCCGCAGCGGCGGTTGCAAATTGACCTGGCTAAGCGGCTTAGTCGAGCCTTACTCATTTTGGGTTTCGTCTGGTTAATGATTAGAAAATCATTCTGTAATGCGTGGTATTTGCTAAATACGACATACATAGTATCGCTATAAAAGAGTATAGGCTCGATTTGGCAATAAAAAAGCCTGCCACCGGCAGGCTTTTACCCGATTTACTTCAGAAATAAATACTAAGACTGGAGAACTATGCTAAAGCCACAGTCCCAACTGCTCTTCTTTTTATCTAAATCTAATCTGCCGCTCTACATGTTCTCCTTGAACAGCTTAGCCAGTCTCTTGACGCCCTCTACGATATCTTCATGCGAGGCATTAGAAAAATTCAACCGTAAGGTGTTAAACCCCTGACCATCAGGGTAAAACGGCTGACCATACACATAAGCCACCTTCATCTCAATTGCTTTGGGAAGCAGATCTTTCGCAGACATATGCTTGGGTAGTTCGATCCATAAAAATAAGCCACCTTCAGGTTCGGTCCATTTGATTCCCTCCGGAAAAGTATCGCGCATAGTTTTAATCATCAAGTTCCGTTTAATCTTGTAGTCGGCTTTTAGCTTCTCTATGTGCGGTTCGAGCTTTCCTGCCATCATATATTCGTAAAGGATATACTGACAGAGGGCGTTCGAATGCAGGTCAGTACACTGCTTAACTTTCTCAAAATAATTCATGATGTCCGCCGGGCCATTCATCCAGCCGATTCTCAGTCCCGGAGCCACAATCTTGGAAAAGGTCCTGAGAGCAATGACAACATCCCCACCCATTGACTTCAAAGTCGGCGGTCTCTCTCCCCCAAAGCGAATATCGCTGTATGGATTATCGTCAATAATAGGCACGTCGTACTTCGTTGCCAGTTCTATTAAAGCCCGGCGGCGTGATACTGACATCGTTACACCGGTAGGATTTTGAAAATTGGATACCGTATAAATCAGTTTCGGCTTGTACTTGTTCAGCTTTTCCTCAACCTGTTCTGTAATCATCCCCTCCTCATCCATGTCCACCGTAGCATAGCGGGCCTGGTAATAATTGAATGCCTGCAAGGCGCCCAAGTAGGTGGGGTATTCGGTTAGGATATAATCACCGGGGGTGATAAAGGCGCGGGCTACCAGCTCAATACCCTGTTGAGAACCAGAGGTAATCAGGATATTATCAATTTCGCTTTTTATGCCATCTTCTATAGCCTTCTTGGCCAGCAGCTCACGAAGGGGCGTAATCCCGCGGGAAAGCGAGTACTGAACACAGTCCGGGCCATACTTCGCAATCGCACTTGTCATCGCCTCTTTTAAGTCTTCAAGGGGGAATAACTCCGGTGCCGGCAAACCGCCGGCAAATGAGATTACACCAGGTTGTGAGGATATTTTCAAAATCTCTCGAATAATGGATGTCTCCAGTTTCACCACATGGGGGGCTATTTCCCACAACTCCGTGCGTACTTTATCGTTCTGACCAACTATCATAACACTGTCCTTTCATTGCTTTATCTTAAAAAAAGCTCTATTTCTTAAATAATAATACTACATTCTGGCGGAAATTTCAACGGGAAAAACACGGTTGTAAGCAACACAACATTTGTACAAGTTGAGCTTCCGACGCCGGTTGTACTGCTGTCTATAGGGAGCATTCCGTATTGCTGTTTCATGCGTGTCCCAAAGAGTTACCGCACACAAATAAAGCAGCACCTTAGATGGAATCCTGTCTTGAGCGCTTTCAACGGGAATACAAAGGCAACTTCCTGTGATCCATATTCAAAGCCCCGCAAGCTCGGAGCGGACAGGCATTGTTCTTGAGGAGTTATTCACAAGGCAAAAGCCACCGAGCGGGATCGAACCGCTGACCTACTGATTACGAATCAGTTGCTCTACCGGCTGAGCTACGGTGGCTTGACAAACTTTCGGGCTACGTCCGCTTTTCTCTTGATCGGCAAATATAATAACAAAAAACGGATATTCAAGAGCTTTAAGATCACTGAATACCTGACCTGACGAAACAATCCCAAAACACTTCCCAACGCAAAGGATAATGTGGACAAAAACTCTCCTCTATACTGAACCGTATTCATACCTCTCCCTTATTCCAACCGACTATATCCTGAGCTGCTTTTCCCAAGTCACCAAAATCGTTTGCCCTGGCTGACATTTTGAGTATAATTATTGACAGAGAAACCAGATGTTGGTAGGTGGAATGAGGTCACCATAACGGGGAACTCTTGACCAACCTCCGGGGATTCTAAAGATATGGCTATTACAACCGAAAAAAACAACATGCCCTTTGAAGTCAAGGACTGTACCATAATTACCCGTATGGGGGGGGTCGATACGGCAGTCAATCTCAGAGAGTTGCGCGAACGGGTAACAATTTGCCCCATCGAGTGCATCTTTCACCATTTCTGTGAAACGCTCATTCGACCTACTTTTGACGACCCGGAATTCCGCAACGATTTTGCAGTCTGGTCAGCCCGACAGCTTCGGGATCGAGTCCTGGCTGAGCGGCTGGGTGTCATTAACCCCTATTCACTTGACAACTTCGAACAACTGAGAGAAATCGTCCTGGATATAATCGACGAACGTCTGAGTGAACTGGTCTATATCCCCTGGGTGCCGCGGGGTAATGACTTCCGGTTTATGAGAGGGGTGACGGTCCTTTTTGACTGTGGCGTGGAATTGACGACCCCTGAGGATTTGGTCAAGCAGCTTCCCAATTTCAGCTACAGCTCGATTTACTACCATTTTATCGAAGCGCGCCGAAGGACTCCCGATAAAGCCGATGATTTTTCCGCCTGGTTAGCGGGATTTGGCTCTGGAACGGAGTCGCTTATCAGCGCTTTGAAAGGGATAGACTTTTACTATCTGACATTGCCGGAATTGAAGAAGTCACTAATCAAAGCAACTCAAAGCCCTGGCTCGGAGATCAGCCATGCACACCAAATCGTTAGCAGCTTATGAAAATGTAGTCGGCCATGTGGCCATCTCCCAGTTGAAACAATTGGCGCAGGACCTTGCCGGTGCACGGGTGGTTCATGTGAACTCGACCAGAGCCGGCGGCGGAGTGGCCGAAATACTGCAGTGGCTCATTCCACTGATGAATGACCTTGGGCTTAATGCATCACGGGAAGTAATTGAAGGCTACAGCGAATTTTTTAACGTTACCAAGACCTTCCACAACGGTTTGCAAGGGAGTCCGGTGGCACTACCGCAGTCAATGATTGAGACCTATGAACAAACCCTCGCCGAAAATGCCGATCGCTTGCGGTCCACCTTGGAGAAGGCTGATTTTGTCTTTATTCACGATCCGCAACCGGCATTCCTGCTTGACCTTTGTCCCAATCGTAAAGGGAAATGGATCTGGCGCTGCCATATTGACGTCAGCCATCCAAACCGCAAGGTGTGGAATTACTTAAAAAGAATCGTTTCAGGATACGACGCCAGTATTTTCTCGATGCCACATTTTGCCCAGCGCCTCGATCATCCCCAGTTTATCATAGCGCCCAGTATTGACCCGTTGAGTGAAAAAAACTGTGAACTCACCCAGCAAGAGATTAACACTACCCTGGATCGCTTCAGCATCTCCAAAGAGTTGCCAATACTCACGCAAATCTCCCGCTTCGACCGCTTCAAAGATCCGATTGGTGTAATAAACGCCTTCAACATGCTCAACAGTTCGGTTGATGCTCAGCTTGTTCTGGCCGGCGGCGGGGCTACTGATGATCCTGAAGGGGCCGCTATGTTCGAGGAAGTGCAGGATGCCGCCCGGGGTAACGACCGAATCTTTCTCTTGCTGTTGCCCAGCAACGCTCATCGAACAATAAACGCTCTCCAACGAGCCTCTATCATCGTAATTCAGAAATCCCTTCAGGAGGGCTTCGGTCTTACTGTGACGGAAGCGATGTGGAAAAGCAAGCCGGTCATCGGGGGAAACGTAGGAGGCATCCGTCTTCAGGTGTGCAATCATCAGACCGGCTTTCTGGTAGACACTCCGGAAGGGGCAGCGCTACGCATCCGTGAGTTGCTTCGTCAACCTAAGAAAATCGAGACCATGGGGAAAACCGCCAAAGAATTTGTCACCTATAACTTCCTTTTGACACGTCACCTTCGCGAATATCTGACTTTGATGTTGGGATTGCGCCGCGGCCTGGAAAACTACCTGATTGCCGCCTGAATAGGACTTAATGGAAATCCTTAATTCCGAACTCAACCTCGAAAACTTCTTCAACAACCTCAGTTCAGTACAAAAACGAGCCTTAATTCTTGACTATGACGGCACGCTGGCGCCTTTTCGACCTGAGCGAGACAAAGCTATGCCTTATCCGGGGGTACGGGAAATCCTTGACAAGATCATATCCACCGAAAAAACCCGCCTGGTTATTGTCACTGGCCGTCGCATTAATGACCTGATCCCTCTTTTGGGGTTTGATGTTTCCCCTGAAATATGGGGAAGTCACGGCCTGGAGCGACTTAAGTGCAACAACGAATACCAATTGACAGAGCTTGATGCCCTCGCTCGACAAGGACTAAACGAGGCAAACAAATGGAATGAAGAAGAAGGCTTGGCAAGCCTGACCGAACCAAAACCCTCCGGCGTCGCTTTTCACTGGCGGGGTCTGAGCCCAGAGGAAACCTCTAAGCTCAAAAAAAAGATTCAAAAGAAATGGCTTTCCTCCGCACCTAATTTTGGCTTAATTCTACAAGAGTTTGATGGTGGGTTGGAACTGAGAATCGCCGGAACAACAAAAGCAACCGCTGTTGTGAGTATTATTGAGGAAATGGGAACAGATGCTGTGCTGGCCTATATGGGAGACGATCTGACTGACGAGGACGCCTTCCACGCCCTCAGGACACAGGACCTTGGTATCCTCGTCCGCAACTGCTTACGTGAGACCGCTGCCGACGTGTGGATAAAACCCCCCGAGGAATTGCTTGATTTCCTTGAGAAATGGATTGAATGTGGAGGGTAAACCATGAATATCTTTGAAACAACGTTTTACAACAATTCCATGTTCGAATGGATGGTAGCGATTGGCGTAGCCATAGGTGTCTATCTTGTCGTCCACGCAGTCAAACTGTTCGTGGTACGGCGCCTGGGAGCTTTAACCAAGAAAACGGCCAGTCAGGTTGACGACGTCTTCGTGGAAGTTATCAAACGTACTAACTCCCTTGCTATTTTGGTTATTTCCCTTTTCATCGGTTCACTGTTTCTAACGCTGCCACCTAATGTCAGCCATATCATCAAGATAATTGTCACTTTAGCCTTCTTCCTCCAGGTTGCCCTGTGGGGCAACGGCCTGATTGACAGTTTGATTTCACGACTTCACAAGTCGAGACGTGAGAGAGACCCGGCCAGCGTTTCCGCGTTCAGTGCGGTTTCGTTTTTCGCTCGAGTGCTGTTGTGGTCGGTGATTGTATTCTTGATCCTGGACAACTTTGGGATAGACATTACCGCCCTGATTGCAGGGCTTGGGGTGGGCGGGATCGCCATCGCACTGGCGATACAGAATATTCTGGGAGATATATTTTGCTCGGTGGCGATTCTAATAGACAAACCGTTCGAGGTCGGTGACTTTATCATCGTTGGTGACCTTATGGGGACAGTTGAGAAGATTGGCATTAAAACGACCCGCGTCAGGTCGCTTTCAGGCGAGCAGCTTGTCTTCTCGAACGCCGATTTAGTAGGCAGCCGTATTAGAAACTATAAGCGGATGAACGAGCGACGTGTTGCCTTTTCTTTCGGGGTGACATACCAGACAACGGCCGAGAAACTCGAGGCCATTCCACCAGCTGTCAAAGAGATTATATCATCAGTAGAGAACACCAGATTCGACCGAGCACATTTTCATAATTACGGCGACTCATCTCTTGATTTCGAGTGCGTCTACTACGTACTGGATCGGGACTATAATCTGTACATGGACATCCAGCAGAAGATAAACCTTGCCCTTTTCCGTCATTTTGAAAAAGAAGGGATCGAGTTTGCATATCCAACCCAGACTTTGTATATTAGCAAATAAACGCAATGTGCTGACACGTTGTTTTAGCGCGTCACCATGTTGAGTGCAAGTTCTTAGAACTAAAGTCAGGAGAGGGGAAATGCAGCTTTCTGGAAAACGTCTCCTGGTAGTTTCCAATAGACTGCCTGTTGTTATTATCAGAGATGATGACCGGTGGAAAGTCGAACCCGCCTCAGGGGGGTTAATAACCGCTCTTGCCCCTGTGATACGCGAAAATCGGGGCACATGGGTCGGCTGGCCCGGATGCGGCCCGGAAGCGCCTGCGCTATCGTTGTTGGAGGCGTACAGCGCCGAACTGGATTACGAGTTGAAACCAGTGGTTCTGACGGACGAGGATGTTCAGAAGTTCTACCGGGGATTCTCTAACCGGACTATCTGGCCGCTCTTTCATGATCTGCTGGGGTACTGCAACTTCGACGCCGAGCGGTGGAATTCCTACGTTGATGTGAACCGCCGGTTTGCCGAGACGATTGTTGGGTTGATTGAACCAAACAGTTTTATCTGGATCCACGATTACCAGCTTATGCTGGTGGGACATTTTCTGAGCGAAATGAATATCGACCGCCAGGTAAGCTTTTTTCTACACATTCCTTTTCCTTCCCGCGACCTCTTCCGCCGACTGCCGTGGAAACAAGAAGTTTTACAGAGCCTGCTTGAATATGATCACCTTGGCTTTCAAACCTCACATGACCGTCGCAATTTCATCCAATGTGTCAAAGCTTTCATACCTGAGGCGACGATAAAAGCCTACAAGAGAAAGTCGATTGTCAGCTACGAAAACCGAACAGTGAATCTGGGTCACTACCCCATCAGTATTGATTTTGATGAATTCAACGAAGGCGCCAAATCAAAAGAGGTGGCCGATGCCGCCTGGTTCCTTCATGAGAATGCGCCTGGTAGAATACTGGTTTTAGGGTTGGACCGGCTGGACTACACCAAAGGAATCCCCGAGCGTTTTCTGGCGTTTGAACGGATGCTGGAGAAATATCCTGATGTTCAGGGCAACATATCCCTCATTCAAATCGTCGTGCCCAGTCGCTTGAGGGTTCGTGACTACCAGGATTTGAAGGAGTCTTTAGACACTCTCGCCGGCAGGATAAACAGCCGGTTTTCAAAGCACGGGTGGATCCCCATTCACTACATTTTCCGTAGCTTGGATCGCACTCAACTGTTAGGACATTACCGTGCCTGCGAGATTGCTCTCATAACACCGCTGAGGGACGGGATGAATCTGGTAGCAAAAGAGTATTGTGCCAGCTCCGTTGACAACAATGGGGTGCTGATCCTCTCCGAGTTTACCGGGGCGGCTGAACAACTGGCCAAGGGAGCCATCATGGTCAACCCCTACGATCTTGAAGGTACTGCTGACGCTATCTACACCGCTTACATCATGGATGCCGAAGAACGGAGAAGGAGGATGAGAACCCTCCGTGCCGAGGTCAGGCGCAACGACGTCAAAAGATGGTTAGAGTGGTGCTTAGGGTCACAACATGAGACCCCCTCGACAGTATTGTCCAATACAATGGCAGATGCTTAGCGTCAGCGCGGAAATCCCACCGGCATAATCAACAAAGCCGCCTCACTAACCCCGTCTACTCCCAAAAGTCGATTAACGGCATCATCGTTGAAAGCGCCAATGGCGACTGTTCCCATGCCGAGCGAAGTTGCCTGAAGGTAGGTGTTCTCACATATAGCGCCGGCCTCAATATAGACATAGCGGTATCCCCGGTCGCCGTATTTTACCGTCGAACGATCAAATCTCGCTGTAAGAATAAGCGTTACAGGCGAAGACCCCACGGCCTCCTGCTCGTTAGCTGCCTTGTGGATCTGCAACCCGAATTCTCCCTCTTTGACAAGCTCCAGACTGTTGTCTGAAACCTGAAAGTGGTATAAACCATTGGCAAGCGTATCGACATTAAGGACTATGACATAGGTCTCTATAGGGTAGAGCGCACCGCCGGACGGAGCGGCACGGAAATCATAACCTCCCAACGAGTCCGTCACACCGTCAGCAGACAGAAGTATTTGGGCTAGCTGCTTTAGTGTCATCGGACGGTCTACAAAATAGCGCTTGGAACGCCTCTCGCGTATAGCCTTCTCAACACTCATACCCTCAAAGACTGGGGTCGGCAGCTTCACTTTGGAAGCGCTCTCATATTTTTTATAAAGAGGGACTTGTCCCCCCCAGCTGATATCCTTCCCCTTGTATCCCTTGTCACCGAAACTGGTCTCATTGTGAAACCTCTGGCCAATAGACATCGAATCCATCTGACTTGACTTCACCGGTAAGGTCAACATGGCACTGAGTAAAACAAACTTCATGGAATAGCACTTCATCATTCTCTCCCGTATAATGCTCTATGAATAAAGGACTCAACCCTTTCTACCACGTCAACAACGCAAAGGGGCTTAGAAATATAATCTAATAATTTAAGATTGCTGACCCTCTTAGGCAAGTTCCGATGTCGGCCTGATATGCAAGGAAATTCGGCCGGGTCGCCCTTGGAGGAAATTGTACCATTACAAGATCGAATTCTGCAATTATAACTTATCGAAAGTTGTCGGCAAGAATACTTGTTGATCCTACCGAATCAAGCCTTATAATAAAGCAACTCAGTAGTAATAATAGTTATCGCAATTCGAATTGTGAAAGAAACCCGGCTGGTAGAATTCCTCAAGCAACATCGCGACTTCATCGCTGTCTTTGTCGTTTTCTCCATTCTCGCTGTGCTTCCCATGGCCATCTTCAGACTTCTCCCCTTTGTCGATCTGCCCTACCATCTGGCTGTTGCCACGATCCATAAACATATAGGCGAACCTGCCAACTTTTTTGCTCAATTCTACAGTTCCGTACTTTTCCTTAGTCCAAATGTCTTCCACCCCGTGTTCTGTTCACTGAACGTTTTTCCCTCGGTGGAGTTTGCCAACCATGTTTACTTCTGCCTCTATGCCCTGCTGCTGCCGCTTTCCGTTTTTATGGTCATCAAGAAAATCGGGGGGAACCCGTGGTTTACCATATTATCATTCACGCTGGTTAACAACTACAGCCTGCACTGGGGTTTCGTCGGCTACACGATGGGTCTGCCATTCATCGTTCTTGTTTTTTACGCCACTCTACACTACTTGGATAACGACAGTATCCGAAGCAGAGTTGTACTGAGCACGCTACTCATACTAATGTTTTTCATTCATGCTCTGGCCACTTTGTTTGCTATGTTGCTGTACGCCGGTTGTTGTCTTTACCGGCATAGAGGTTCACTGTTGAAGGTAGCCAAAGACGGCCTTTTGCTTCTCCCCACAGCGATTATCACTTTTGTTTGGTGGAACTTCTACACATCCGGCTCCGGGATCAGCCTGCCGGCGTCTCTGGTTAAGTACTATTCGGGGGATTACCTGAAGTTCTTCGTTAATCGACCGGGAGAACTTTTCCTGCTTGATGCCCAGTCCTTGTTCGAGGGCGACAAAGGAACGTACATCGCTTTATTCTTTTCATTGTTCATTGTTGCTGCGGTTTTATGGGGCACGCTGATAAAACCAAAGATGCCTTCAATGAAGTTAAGAGCCCCGCACTTGGCGCAAGTCCTCCTATTCGTAGTTGGCTCATTTTTGTGTTTCTTTCTGTTACCCCAGCAATTCCCAGGGCAAAATCTTATCTATGAGCGCTTTTCGGTCCTGTTTCTTATCTCAGTCATAATTCTTGG
>Ga0315549_1004958_pt1 | contig 11041 bp, 6 predicted proteins | sample SalMarSW160200MG_FD_203101 | JGI IMG/M metagenome (GOLD analysis project Ga0315549, IMG submission 203101) | Salt marsh sediment microbial communities from the Plum Island Ecosystem LTER, Massachusetts, United States - Salt Marsh Sediment SW1601-200 ... | reverse complement strand
TAAAGATATAGTAAATACTTACTAACCTAGCTTGAGCTATCTTTGTTTTTGAAGTTGCTCATAAGAAGAAAAAAAGTTTTGTGATTAGAAGCGAACTTTAGTTCGCAAGGAGTTTTTTTTCTTTTTTCATTACTTAATCAATTAGGAGAAACATGTATAAAATTGATAATATTATATTTTCTCTTATTTTTGTATTTAAATATAATAAAAATTAAAAATTATAATTGCTATTTTCATTATAATTATGAAAAAAACAATAATTCCAATAGTAATTATTATCATTGATGGAATTATTTAAATTCATAAAAGAAATTTTAAACTTATTCTACGATTTAATTTTTCTGTTATAAGAATTCCTATGTTTAAAATTTCTTATATTTATAAAAAAAAAGAAAAATGTGAATAAACAACGATGGAAAATAAAGAACTATATATATATGATGCAACACTTAGAGAAGGATCCCAAAAAACTGGAATAGCATTTTCTATTGAAGATAAAATAAGGATAATTGAGAGACTAGTTAATGATCTTGAAATACCTATGATTGAAGCAGGTTGGCCAGGATCTAATCCAAAGGATATAGAGTTATTTAATAGAATTAAGGATATACATTTAGGTAATTCAAAAATATATCCATTTAGCAGTACAAGAAGAAAGAAAACAAAAGTTGAAAATGACATAAGCATAAAGGCTATCTTAGATACAGAATCAGAACAGGCTACAATCGTTGGCAAGACTTGGGATTTACATGTTAGAGATGCTTTAGAAACATCTTTAGATGAAAATCTCAATATGATAAAAGACACAATAACCTATCTGATTGATAATAATATTGATATTATGTTTGATGCTGAGCATTTTTTTGATGGTTTTAAAAATAATAAAGATTATACTTTAAAGACTATTTTGACTGCAAAAGAAGCAGGCGCTTCTTGGATTGTTTTATGTGATACAAACGGAGGATCATTACCAAGTGAAATTTCACCAATTATTGCAGAAGTTAAAAAAATAATAGGGGATACTCCATTAGGAATTCATGCACACAATGATTGTGGTTTAGCAAATGCTATTGCAATACAAGCTTGGAGAGAAGGGGTACCTTTAATTCAAGGAACTATGAATGGTTTTGGTGAGAGATGTGGAAATACAGATTTAACAACAATTATTCCAATCTTTAATATTAAATTTAAAATTGATTCCATAAAATCTGAGAATTTGAAAAACTTAACTGATGTTTCTCACTTTATTTATGAAATGGCAAATCTACCTAGCCAAATAGATCAACCTTTTGTTGGAAAAAATGCTTTTTCTCATAAAGGAGGAATTCATATTTCTGCAATGTTAAAAAATTATAAAACTTATGAGCATATAAATCCTGAATTAGTAGGTAATTCTCGAAATATTAAAGTTTCTGAATTAGCAGGAAAAAGTTCGATATTACATATGGCAAAGAAATTTAATCTCCCTTTAAATGAGGAGAGTCCAAAGTTAGCTGCGATATTAAAGATAATAAAGGAAAAGGAAAATCAAGGTTATTCATTTGAAGGAGCAGAGGGGTCATTAGAAATATTAATGAGAAGCATGGATATGAATATACAAGATCCAAATTATTACCGTAAGAAATTCTTTAATCTTGAAGGTTTCAGAGTATTTACAGAGATGTATAAAGATAATCTTATTTCAGAAGCAACAATTAAAGTAAATGTGGGAAAAGAATTTTTTCATACAGCCGCGGAGGGTAATGGTCCAGTTAATGCTCTTGATAATGCACTTAAAAAGGCCTTAATTTATTTTTATCCAAGTATTAGTGAAATTGATTTATCAGATTTTAAAGTAAGAATTATAAATCAAGAAGGAACGGAATCAAAGGTTAGAGTCTTAGCAGAAACACATGATGAGAATGATAGTTGGGGAACGATAGGTGCTCATGAAAATATTATTGTAGCATCATGGGATGCGCTTGTTGATTCCTATATATTTAAATTATTAAAAGATAAAAAAAATTGGTAATAATTCTTAGATTTTGAATCATTAAATTTTGATTTATATAAACAAGATGATTATATATAGATTTTGAAATTTTTCTCTATTATCTTTTTAGCATCCTCAAATTCCGACACATTTATTATCTTATTTATGTCTTTTAACTCATTTAATTCATTCTTATATCTTTCTTTGAAATCTTTGGTTAATTTGTCTACAAGATTTTCGATATAAGTATTTCTTTGATTAGTTATTGCTAATACAGCAAAACCATATTTCTTACTATAATTAACAAAAATGTCAGAATTTATTGTTTGAAGTATATCAATTTGATCTGTTTTGTTTGTAAATTCAGAGAGAATATGATTTATCCCTATTAAAATATTTCCCCAAATAGTTGATTCTCCATTTATATCAATTGATTTTTCAAACTTATATGAATAAAGTAAAATACCTGTTTTATGATAGATATGAATAAAATAGATTTTATTAGTAAATCTCAAGAACATTTTTGGTTTTAAAATTATAAAAATACATTGAATTATAATTGAAATCCATAAAAAAGGAAGAAATAAGATTCTAATTGATATAATTTCAGATAAAATATAAATACAAAAAAATAGAATTGAAATAGATAGGATTATAGTGTAAATAATAAGTCCATTACCAAATTTCTCAAAATTTGTGATTTTTCTAATTTTGACTGAGTTATAAATAATAAAAATTAAGACGCAAGAATTGAATGTAATGATTAAAACTTTAGTTAAATTATCAAAATAATAAAAGATATCTTGATTAGATAATAATTTTACATAAATAGAACTGTCTGAGATTAAATTTCCTACTACTAAGCTGTAAATAAATGTAAAAAATAGAAATTTAACCATTGGAATTTTGCCATATCGTCTTAAAAAACTAAAAGCTATTGTATAAAGAAGTAAAGAAATACATTCTGTAATAATAGTATATTTAAAAATAATTCTGTTAATAATATCAGAATAATATATTTCTATCGATGCATAATAATGAACTTGAAAAAGAATACCTATAAACAAAAGAATTATGATATTTAATATAGATATAGTTTTAATTCCATATTTTTTATGATTTATAGATAAATGAATAATAGTAGTGATACTTACACATATACAAGTTAAAAATCCAATATATAGGGATATCGATAAAACACTATTCATTTTACTATTTTATTAATTAGTGTTCATGGTTATTAAATCTTCGATAATAAAAAAAAGATAAAATATTCCATTAAAAAAATTTAAATTTTAAATTTAATAGAATGATTATGGGATAAATGGATTAAAATATGCTTTTACTAGGTTTTTAGTCATATTAAATTGTGAAATATCAATAATTCTACTTTGTTCATTGATTTTTTTTAAAATCTCTTGATATTCATCTAAAAAACTTTCCATAAATAGTTTGACTGCTTTGGATAGTGTCTTATTTTTATTTTTTGCTATTATTAAAATACCAAAACCAAATTTATCATTATAATCGAATATTATATCCCTATCTTTCATTTTAATAAGATTTAATTTATCTTTTTTATCAATAAAATTAGAAAGAATATGATTAATTCCAATTAAAATAGAACCTTTTAACATAGAATCTTCTATTTCCTCCCCTCTCTCAAAATTGTATGAAAATAATAAAACACCTGATCTATGAAATACTGAAAAATCATAAATTTTATTCGTCAAAATAATGAATAAATCAAAATTTCTTAAACTAACAATATCAATAAATACAAGAAAACTAAGAAAAAATAAAGAATGTAAATACCTTAAATTAACAATTGGATGAAAGAAATAAATTATATATACAAATACATCTATCAAATAGTAGATTATGCATAAATTAAAAAGACTCCTCTTTTTTTTTGAACCTATATTTTTTGAACATATTCTCTGAATAAAAGCGGGGAAAATTAACATAATTGCGTTAAATGATATTATAAGTGAAAATAATAAATAGTCCCTTAATCTGAAAACATAACTAGATTGAATAAGAGTTATTTCAAATGCATTGAACAGAAATATTTGAATTCCAATTACTCCACTCAAAAATGAATATATAAATGCAGGTAAATATTTTATTTTACTCTCAATTAAAACATAACTATGGATAGAACCTAGCAAAGCTAACTTAATTACTCTCAATACAATGGATATATTATAGAATATGTTTACAGTTTCTATGGTAAAAATGGAATCGAATGACAAATTAAAAAAGAAAAAATAAATAATTTCATCTATATAATAGAGAAATATAAATGTAAAGTCTAATCCTTCCATAACATGTTTATCCTTGTTAATAAATAAATTTGCCATTCCAATAATTGATAGAACAATAGCTATTATTATTAAAATTATATTTTCAATCATAATTTTTTCTCAAAGGAAAATTTACTGCATCTCTTTATCATATTCTATATATCTTTATATTTTAAAAATATTTTTTTTTAAAAAAATACATTTTATCATTTGTTTTAGAATTATGATAACTTATATTATCATATTTTAAAAAATGATAATCATATTTGAATTAACTATTAATTTAAAAATAATAAGAATTATAATTCAGAATATTATCATAGATTTAATATAATTGAAAAAATAAACTATAAAAAACATATCTAACTTTATTGACATAAAATATAAAATGAATATCAATAATTATATTGAATTTCTTGGGAAAAATAAGTTGGAATTAATTAATCATTACGTAAACTCTTTTCTAGATAAAAATATTAAAAATCACATTAATGAAATTATTAGTAATATAATTAAAATATATACTAAACATATCACATTGGAAAAAAGGATAGAATTTTATGATTTAGGGAAAATTTATGAAAAAATAATTCCTTATGAAAAAAGAAAATTATCTGGAGAGATTTACACACCTAAATCAACTGTGGACTATATTTTAGATAAAATTGAATATATTCCTTATGAGTCAATTGAAAATAAGAAGATTATTGACCTTAGTTGTGGTTCAGGAAGTTTTATTTTAGAAGCAATAAAAAGATATATTGAAAGATATCATATCTTATATAAAGTAAATGATATAATCAAATTAGATGCAAATATATTAAAAAATATTATAAAGAATTTAAAGAAAAATATAATTGGAGTAGATATTAATCCTATTGCTTGTATAATTTGTCAAATTAATATTTACCTGATTTTATATAACATTTTTAACAAAATTCTAGAAAGTGAATATGATTATTGTATTCCTATTTTTGACATATACAATAAGAATTCATTAAGAATTTCAAAAAAAAATGAGTATGACTTTATTGTGGGGAATCCTCCTTATCTATTTATAAGAGATATCCCAAAAAATCAGAGAACTATCATTAAAAATCAAGAATTTGAAACAAATATAGGTCAATATGATTATTTTCAAATTTTTATTGAATTGGGAATAAAATTATTAAAGGATAAGGGATATTTGGGGTATATTGTTCCTGATTCATTGTTAGCACTTTCAAATAGAGCACCTATAAGAAATTATGTAAAAAATACTACAAAAATTATAGAAATCTTCTATACTGGACCAAAATTTGAGAATTCGGTTGTTTCAAATATAATAATAATTTTTCAAAAAGAAAAAGAAGAATCAATGAGAAATAATAACAAAATACATATTAATATAGCTAATTCTAAATTTGAGAATCCTCACAAAATTATACAAACAGAACTTGAAAATTGGGATAATCAATTTCTAATTCATTTGAATTTTAAAGATAATATAATTCTTAACCATTTAATTGATCACTTTCCAAAGGTTAAAAATCTTATAGAAGAAGATCGATTTAAAATCGAATTAAATAGAGGAGTAGAACTCTCTAAAGAAGGATTAGTTTTTTATTGCAATACCTGTCAGAAATATTATCCCCTTCCGAAAAATAAAGAAAATTGTAGAATATGTGGAGAACGATTCACAGAAGATCAAACTGAAAAAATAATATTGGATAAACCCCCTATTAGAGAAATAAGCGATTATAAGCCATATATTTATTCTTTAAAGCGATATAAAATAAAAACTTATAAATATATAAATATGAAAAAAAAAGGAATTCAGTATAAGAACTTGGATAATTACAAAAATCGAATTATCATAAGGCAAATTAATCAAAATAATTTAATATGTGCATCTTATGATAATGATCTATCATTATGCTCACAAAGTTTTTATAATTTAAAGGTAATAGATTCTCCAATTAAAGAATTTGATAATCTTTTTCTTCTGGGCTTAATTAATTCTCATCTCTTATCCTATTTCTTTATGAAATCTTTTGGTTCGTATAAAAAATTGTTTCCACGGATATTAATTGAAAAAATTAAATTTTTACCAATAAAGATTCCAGAAAATAAAAATGAAAAAATAAAGGCTCAGAGGATTAGATCTAATGTAAAGATATTATTGGATTTAGATGATCAATCAAAACAGCAGCAAAAAATTCAAAAATTGATTAATTATGAAATATATGATTTGTATCAAATTGAGAATAGTAATCGAGAATATATTGAGCAATACTTTAAAATGACTTAATAATTCTTTTAATGAGACTATAATTATTTAAATAACAAAAAAAAAAATATTTGAAAAAATTTTAAATAATTTAAAATAAAACTCTGACTAAAAATAATTATAGCATATTTAAAAAGAGAATTAAAAGAGGTACATAATAATATGGCAAGAACTGCTGAATTAAAAAGGAAGACAACAGAAACAGATATTTTTGTTAAATTAAATCTAGATGGTAAAGGTAAAAGTGAAATTGATACAGGATTTAAATTCATTGATCATATGCTTGTTTTATTATCAAAACACTCTAGAATTGATTTAGAGATTAAAGCATCAGGAGATTTAACACATCATATAATTGAGGATATAGGAATTTCACTTGGTCAATGTCTTTTTAAAGCATTAGGTGATAAAAAAGGAATAAATCGATATGGTTCAGCTCTAATCCCTATGGATGAGTCGTTAGCTCGTTGTGTTATAGATTTTTGTGGTCGTAAAGCATTAATTATAGATCTAAAATTAAATGAATGTAATATCGAAGATGTTGCTGTTGAAGATATACTCCATTTTTTCAATTCTTTTTCAGAGAATGTGAAAATGAATTTACATCTACATATTCTTTATGGAGAAGATCAACACCATAAGGTTGAAGCTGCTTTTAAAGCATTGGCAAGAGCAATAAAGGAAGCAATCAAAATTATAGGATCTGAAATCCCTTCTACTAAAGGTGTTCTTTAACTAACTAAGTAAATTCATCCATATTTTCGAAAATTTTATTAAATCTGAGAAATCTTATATATTGAGAATATAACTTTTGGAGTCCTTTGATTAAATGAAACCAAATTCTAATTTACAATTAACTTATATCCTTTCAAGTTATTGGAATGCTGATATTAGTGAATTCTCTGTGTATCCTAAAAAAACCAAAATTCCCCAAGACACTAATTTCTTTATCCTATGGATCCCAAATAATCCAACTGAAGAACATTTAATTAGTAAAATTAAAGAAACTTTTCCTAAAATCCCTATAGATTCATTAATATCATGTAATATAAATTTAGCAATTTATAATGAAAATAATTTTGTTGTACAAAAAATCTATGCTAAAATTCTTCCTATAATACCAGCAGCAAGATTATTAAATCAATTAGAAATATATGAGAGTGAAGAAATAAATAAATCATCCATTAAATATAATAATTCAATTATTACATGGGCCTTATTAACTAAATTAGTATTTGAAATGTTAAATAGGAGTAATTTTATTCCTTCCTTAGAGAAAAAAACAGAGGTAAATTTTAAAGGTAATTGGCATATATTTCTTAAAAACCAATATGATAATGAAAGATTTAAAAAAATAATAGAAAATTGTTCATGGGAGGCTCATAATTTACCAGCAAATTTTAGAATTTTAAAAAATAGTTCTAATTTAGAAGAAAAATATTATACAGAAGAGTTATGGCACCCTTCATTCTTATTCACTAATTATATGAATACTATTGGAGATCTATTGATTCGTTTTATTTTAAAATCAAAAAAATTTGGAACTTTTGAAGAATTTTACAATCCAGAGATCCTCAAAGAAAAAAAAAGAGATTTAAATCTAAGTTGGGATTATAAATTCCTAAAATCCTTGTTAAAAAAGGATAATATCTTTAAAATTTCAAGATTTCATGAGACGATTATTCCTAAACTGATTAATAATTGGACAAATACAACCCAAATATCAACAACTAGGTTTGGAATCTCACTTATTTTAAAATTAGATTATCCTAAAAATAATCAAAATGAGTGGTTGTTGAAGTTTTATATTTCATCTCAAAATACAGATGATCTTATTTCATTAGATGAGTTCTGGAGAGGTAAAAATATAGGAAATAAAATATATCAACTTGTTGAAAGCAGAGAACAACTAATTGAATCCATATTAAAGAGCTTATATATAGCAATAAAAATATACCCCCCTTTGAAAAAAGCTTTAAATGATGAATATCCAAAAGAAGTCATTTGTACTTCAGAAGAAGTAATGAACTTTCTGAGTTATCCAAAGGATTTATTGATTCAAAGTGGATTTAATGTTATATTACCAGAAGTCTTTAATATTGGAGGTAAACAACGATTATCAACAAAAATGGTCATCTCTATACCTAAAAAAGATAAAATTAAGCCTAAAACAAGTTCAATAAGTCCGATTTTTCAATTGCAAGATATTTTGAATTATAAATGGAAAGTTGAACTTGGTAGTGAGATATTAAAAGAGAATGAAATAAAAAATATTATAGAATCAGACCATCCATTAATTAATTGGAGAGGTGAGTGGATTTTAGTAGAACAACAAGATATCATCAATTTAAAAAGAATTCTTAATCCGTCTATTAGTTCTGGAGACTTTAATAAACCAGAGGGTAAGATTAATTATATGGAAGCTCTTAAATTAGGTCTATCTGGAAATATTCAGTTAGAAGATAATGGAATTGATTATGAAGTTATTATGGAAGGTGATTTTAATGAAATCATTAATAAAATTAAATTTCTAAATAAATTTGAGAAAAAATCTGCTCCTAAAAACTTTAATGGAGAATTAAGACCTTACCAAAAAGATGGTTTAACTTGGATGGCCAATATGTGTGAATTAAATTTCGGATTATGTTTAGCAGATGATATGGGATTGGGAAAAACTATTGAAGTAATTGCATTATTATTATATTTTAAAGAGAAATATCCAATGGAATTAGGTAGTACATTAATAATTTGCCCTACATCTGTATTATACAATTGGAAACTTGAATTAAATAAGTTTGCTCCAGAGTTAGATATCCTACTTCATCATGGATCTAATAGAGAAAAAGATATATCTAAATTTGCTAAATGCATACAACCACATCGAATAATATTAACATCATATGCTACTGTAAGAAATGATATCGATTTATTAAAGACTATTCCTTTTAGTGGGATAATTATTGATGAATCTCAAAACATGAAAAATTATGAAGCTCAACAAACTCAAGCAATATACAAATTACAGGGACAGTATAGAATCTGTTTGAGTGGCACGCCAATTGAAAACAGATTAATAGAACTATGGACATTATTTAATTTTTTAAATCCAGGATTACTTGGTAATAGGACCCATTTTCAAGAAAACTTTATAATCCCAATTGAAAGATATTATGATCAAGATGTTATTTTAAAATTAAAGAAAATTATTGCTCCTTTTATCCTTAGAAGAGTAAAAACGGATAAGTCTATTATTAAAGATTTACCTGATAAAAATGAAATGAAGATATACATTAACTTAAGTAAAGAACAATCGTCATTATATCAAAACCTTGCTAAGGAAGCTTTGGAACAATTTGAAAGCTCATCTTCTAATAATAAAACTAAAAATATGTTAATTTTAAATTTATTAACCAAATTTAAACAAATATGTAATCATCCCTATCAATATTTGCATAAATCTATCCCATCTGGAATCTCAGATAAAGATTATAAAGATCTTATTTCCCAATCTCCAAAATTAAAAAGATTACTTGAAATGATTGATAATGTGATCATGAATGGTGAAAAAGTTATTATTTTTACTCAATTTACTCAAATGGGAGATTTATTAGAAGTAATTTTAAATAATAAGTATAATTTTCCAATTCTTTATTTTCATGGAAGTGTTCCCGCTAAAAAAAGAGAAAAATTAATTGAAGAATTTCAATCTGATGACTTAAATAGTTCTCCTATATTAATTCTTTCTATTAAAGCAGGAGGAACAGGTTTAAATTTAACTAAAGCAACTACTGTGTTTCATTACGACAGGTGGTGGAATCCCGCAGTGGAAAAACAAGCAACAGATAGGGCGTATCGAATAGGACAAACTAAAAATGTAAATGTCTATAAATTTATTACTTTAGGAACAATTGAGGAAAAAATAGATGCTTTAATAGAGGAGAAAAAGGAATTAGCTGAATCAATAATTACAAGTGGAGAGTCTTGGCTATCTCAATTGAATGATGATAAATTAAAAGAATTAATTTCATTAAATCTTTAAAATGAAAATAGTTAGAGTGATCATAAGTGAGAGATTTAAAAAACTACAAAAAAAAACCTAGTAATGAGAATTTTACTTTAGATAGAAAGAAAAAAGAAAATGAAGTAAAACAAATTAAAAAAGATTTAGTGAATTATGCTAAAACATCCTGGGGTAAAAAATGGATATTTTCAATTCTTCAAATTGGACGGCCTTATAGAATGCGTCGTGGTATTCTATATGCAAAAGATGAAGAGAGAATAAATAATTTGCTTATTAGCAAGGGACAAATATTTTCATTAGTTCAAGGAACCGCCCCTACACCATATAGAGTAAAAGTGATATTTAACATAATTCCTGATGATGAATGGTCTACGATCATCAAAGAACTTGGAAGTAATTTATTCAATTTAATGACTTTATTACAGGGGAAATTAACAGAAGATATTATTAATCTTTTTGAAAAGAATAATCAA
>Ga0315549_1004956_pt1 | contig 11044 bp, 10 predicted proteins | sample SalMarSW160200MG_FD_203101 | JGI IMG/M metagenome (GOLD analysis project Ga0315549, IMG submission 203101) | Salt marsh sediment microbial communities from the Plum Island Ecosystem LTER, Massachusetts, United States - Salt Marsh Sediment SW1601-200 ... | reverse complement strand
CCTCGGTAGCGACCTCCAAGTCGTGCAGCCCGAACGGGGTTGGCTCTGTGACCATTAGGCAAAAGTCTGTACCGTGTACGGTCTCCACGAGCGGGCACGCCGATCCGGGCGCAGCGTCCAATATGATAAGTCCTTCGTCAACAGCCTGCTCCTTGACGGCGGCTATCACCGGGACCGCCAGGGCTTCCCCCACGTTAAGCTCGCCGTATACGAGGCTCATGCCGCTGGACTCGGAGACTGTTATCGTCCCTATCTGCCTGGGCTCCTCGGTTATGGCTCCCTCAGGGCAGACGAGCTTGCATCCGCCGCAGCTATGGCAGAGCTCGTTGAATACCATCGCGGTCTCGCCAACTACGAACAGAGCGTTGTACTGGCAGAACTCTGCGCATTTACGACAATAAGTGCATTTTTTCTCATCGATAATGGGGACAAGTAGCTCCACTGGCTGTTGCCTCTTGTGCCCGGGTTTAAGGAATATGTGGGCGTTGGGCTCCTCAACATCGCAGTCTAGGTACTGCTCCGCCTCGACGCTGAGCGCTAAGTTGACGGCTACGCTGGTCTTACCCGTACCGCCCTTGCCGCTGGCTACAACTATCTTCATAAAAGTCAGTGCCCGAGGTCGTGTAGGCAGCCTTGGGTGAGTTCCTGCAACTCGCCGCGGATGAATGCTTCTACGTTCTCCACGCTGCTGGGACTTTTTCCCTGTAGCACGGCTATGTTAAATTCCTGGAACATCTGGATTGCCTTCATGCCCATCCCAGCGGAGATCACGACTTCGCCTCCTAGGCTCCTGATCCTTTCAGGCGGGCTGCCTATGCCCCCGAAATGGTCACTGTCGTTGGGTACAACGCCGCTTTCCTTAACCTCACCGGACTCGATGACGTACCACGCGTAGTAAGGTACACGCCCGAAGTGGGCTGAAAGAGTAGCACCGGATTCGTCTTCTGTCGGGATAAATAGCTTCACCATCTTTCTAGACTCCTATGGTCGGCGTCTGCCTTGACCTCCGCCTCCGCCCATTGCTCGGCCGCCTTGGCCGAAGTGTCCGCCCACCGTCGGGGAGGACGCCGATCTCAGTTCTCCCCGTTTATACGCCTCTACGGCCTGGCGTACCGTGCCGGAGGCCCCTGTGTATATCTGGACCCCTCCCTGGCTTAAAGCCATGTGGGCGTTAGGGCCGACTTGGCCCGTTAGTACGGCTTTAACCCCCAGCTGGGCCACGCTCTGGGCTGCGCCTATGCCGGCGCCGTGGGCTGCCCCTATGCTGGAGTTGGGCACTGCCTGGTACTTCATCGTTTCCGTGTCCACTATGAGGAAGACGCTGCAGCGCCCGAACCTAGGGTCCACGGCGCTTTCGAGGCTACCTCCAGTGGAAGATACCGCTACTTTCATTCATGTTTCACCTTTTTCTCTATCTTTTCGACTACTTTTATGAACGACTTGGCTGCGAGGGAGTCGGGATGTCTGAGTATGAACGGGGTTCCCTCGTCGCTGTCCATCGATACCCTAGGGTCGATGGGTATGCTTCCGAGGAGCTCCACGCCCATTTCCTCCGCGACCCTCGCTCCGCCCCCCTCGCTGAACACCTCGATGGTCTCGCCGCAGTGAGGGCACACCAGCCCAGCCATGTTCTCTATTATGCCGAACACGGGGACCTCCATCTTGCGGGCGAAGGTGACGGCCTTCTTGACGACGGCCTGACTCACCTCGCTGGGGATGGTGACTATGATGACTCCATCCATCTCCGGCAGGAGCTGCAGTATGCTGAGGCTCTCATCCCCAGTGCCTGGCGGCAGGTCCACGAGGAGGAAGTCCAGAGGCCCCCACGCGACCTCGCCGAGGAACTGGCGTATGGCGCCCATCTTCAGTGGTCCCCGCCAGATGACGGGAGAATCGTCTGTGGGCAACAGGAAGTCCATGGAGACCACGTCGACTCCCTGGGGCCCCTTAACAGGGGCTATACCCATGGGGCCTACGTCGAGCCTCTTACCTTTCAGGCCCATCATCTTCGGGACGCAGGGGCCGGTGAGGTCCGCGTCCAGTATGGCGACCCGTCTCTCTTTGCTGTTGACCGCCAGCCCCATGGCTAGGTTGACTGTTACGAGGCTCTTCCCCACGCCTCCCTTGCCGCTGATGACCGCGATCTTGTGCTTGACCCTGCTCATGCGCTTCTTGATCAATTCCGTCTGCTGGTTCTTCTGCTCCCCCGGGTTAGGGACGTCGTCTCTGTCTGCCAAGTCTAACATCTCTATTTAGTCTAGGTTAAATCCTTGTACCAGTGTAACTGTACCTGATAAAAGTATTCTTACACGGTCTTCCGGACACGACATAAGTGACCGCATTTTAGCTGATAACCTTATCTTCTCCCCTGAGGCGGATCATAACATTTTAGACGGATTGCGTCACCAATTTGAAGGAGAAACAGATGCACCCCAGGGATGGCCTAACCAAGCTCGCCGGTCGCCTGAAGAGGGCCCCAGACGAGCGCGCAGACGCAGCTGTAGCTATTCTCATAAGGCCGAGCCCGGACGACCTGGAGGTGCTTCTAGTAAAGAGAGCCGAGGTGGAGGGGGACCCCTGGAGCGGTGACATGGCGTTTCCCGGAGGGAAAAGGTGTTCTCAGGACAGAAGCATCGTGGACACTGCAGTGAGGGAGGTCATGGAGGAGACGGGTATCGACCTCAAGGCCCTGGAACCCCTGGGATACTTAGAGTCACTCTTCTCCTGGGTGAAGAACACCTTCTCGGTCCAGCCTGTCCTCTACCTCTTCGAGGATAATCCTACCATCACGCTGAACTACGAGCTCACCAAGTACACGTGGACCCTCATGAAGGAGCTGAAGAAGACACGGTCTCAGGCCGTGGTGAAAGGCTGGGACAGCCCAGTGTTCAGAGTAGGGGAAGACGTCGTCTGGGGGCTGACCTATAGGATGCTTGAGAGACTCATGGAGATGTTGGGGGAGGACTAGAGGAGTTCCTTCAGGGACTCCGCGACCTGCCTCGGAAACTCGCCCACGGCTACCCCGGCGTCTCTTAGGGCGTTCATCTTGCTCTCAGCCGTCCCCATGCTTCCCTGGATGATGGCGCCGGCGTGGCCCATCCTTTTACCGGGCACAGCGGCCCTGCCTGCGACGTACGCGGCCACCGGCTTGGTGAAGCCGCCGTCCCCGATAAAGGCGGCGGCCCGCTCCTCCGCGTCTCCACCGATCTCTCCTATCAGGGCGACTGCCCTGGTCTCGGGGTCCTCCTCGAACCAACGGAGCACGTCTACGTAGTCGAGGCCCACGACGGGATCCCCGCCTAGGCCCACACATGTGCTCTGCCCGAGGCCCACGCGGGTGATGTGGGCGGCGACCTCGTAGAACAGGGTGCCGCTGCGGCTGATGACCCCCATCTCGCCCTTCTTGAAGACCTGGGCCGGCATTATGCCCATCTTACACTCCCCGGTCTTGATGAGCCCGGGCGTGTTGGGCCCCACGATTGTGGTGCCGCTCAGCCTGGCCCTGGCCATGAGCTCGATGCTGTCCCTGACGGGCATGCCCTCGGTGATGATCACCACGGGGTCGAGTCCCGCCTCCACGCTCTCGAGCGCCGCGTCCAGCGCGTAGGGCGCCGGCACGAATATTATGCTGGCGTCGACGCCGTGGCTCTCCTCCGCCTCTACCACTGTGTCGTAGACGGGGAGCCCTTCGATGGTCTGCCCGCCTCGGCCGGGCACGGTCCCCGCCACGACCTTGGTGCCGTACTTCCTCATGAGATGCGTGTGGAAGGCCCCCTGGCTGCCCGTTATGCCTTGGACAAGGACACGGGTGTCCTTGTCTATGAACCGCGTCACCTAGCTCGCCTCCGCCAGCTTCACAGCCAGCTCCGCCGCCTCCTCCATGGAGCCCAGGGTCTCGATCCCAGCCTCCTTCAGTATCTTCCTGCCCTCCTCCTCGTTTGTGCCCATCATGCGGACCACCACGGGCTTCTCGACGGCCACCTCTCTCCGCGCCGCCACGACGCCCTCGGCTATGTGGTCGCACCGGGTTATGCCGCCCAGGACGTTCACGAGGAGCGCCCTGGTCCTCTCATCGCCGAGCACGAACTTTGCGGCCTCGCCTATGCGCTCAGGGGCGGCGCCTCCCCCCAAGTCCAGGAAGTTGGCGGCTCTCCCGCCGTAGAGCATCACGGTGTCCAGCGTAGCCATGGTAAGGCCGGCGCCGTTCCCGATGATGCCTATGTTGCCGTCGAGCTCCACGTAGGTCAGGCCTTGGGACCTGGCTTCCATCTCCCTCTCCGTGAGCTCACCCCGGTAGCTTTCCAAGAGGCGCTCCTCAAGCTCCCTGTGCCTGAACAGGGCGTTGTCGTCGACGTTGAGCCTGGCGTCAGCCGCCGTGAACCCGTCCTCCACCTCCGCCAGCGGGTTTATCTCGGTGAGCTCGGCGTCCATCTCCACCGCCAGCTCGTAGAGGCTCTCGACGAAGGCCGCGAACTGAAGCATCCTCCTCCCGCCGTACCCGAGTCTCTTCGCGACGAGGTTGGCGTGGTAGCTCCTCAGCCCATGGACTGGGTCTACCAGGTGCCGCACGATCCTGTCCGGGGTCTTGGCGGCGACCTCCTCGATGTCCATGCCTCCCTCGCTGGAAGCCAGCACCACGTATGATTTGTTTCGGCGATCCACCGTGACCCCCAGGTAGATCTCGTTGACAATGCTCAGCTTCTCCTCGACGTAGAGCTTCTCCACTGGGAGGCCTTTTATTTTCATCCCCAGCAGCGCTTCAGCCGCCTCTGCGGCTTCCTCCGGGGTGTCCGCGAACTTGACTCCCCCGGCCTTGCCTCTGCCGCCGACCGGGAGCTGCGCCTTGATCACGACGGGCTTACAGAGCTCGGCGGTGTAGTCGCGGGCTTCCCTAGAAGTAGTGACCATCCTGCCCTGAGGCGTCGGTATTCCGTGTCTCCTGAAGTATTCCTTCGCCTCGTACTCTAGCAGCTTCAACTCATCGCCTCTACTGGTTCAACCAATCTACACGATGCTGGTAAATATTCGTTCTGGGAGAACCAAGCTACCTACTTTGACGTTCAGGGCGGATAATAATATCAATGTCTAAATTGAAGTTGTATGATTTGAGGTTCGAGACAAAGGAGATCGCCATCATCGTGGTGTTCAGCGCCCTCGGAGCCGTCATGAGCGTACCCGTGGGCTACCTAGGCAACTACCTGAAAACCTTCCCGGCCATCCCGCTGGGCACAGGCCAGATCCTCGCAGGCGTCCACGTCTTCCCCACCGCGCTAACCATGTTGCTGGTGAGGAGGAGAGGCGCCGCGGCCGCCACGGGGACCGTGAAGGGGCTGGTCGAGGCGGTTCTCTTCAGTTTCCACGGGTTCTCGGTGATCATAATGAGCGGCGTCCAGGGACTGGTCCTCGACGCAGCCGCCACATTCTTCGGATACGACTCAAGGACCGGGCTGTGCGTCGCCTGCGGCCTATCGGCCGCCAGCAACGTAGCTTATCTCCAGTTCTTCCTAAGGCTGGGGTTCCCGGTGGAGGTCTTCACGTTAATGTACATCCTGGCCTTCGCCTCGGGGGCAGTCTTCGGCGGCTACATGGGGGACACGGTTTACCGAATGGTCCAGAAAAGAATAGACCTCTAGAAAAACAATCATGGATCGGCTGATGGGCACAAGGTGACCTCTCGTCTTAAATCGCCGTGAAGCGGTTCATAAGACGATGTTCATGGATAAGACAACCCTCAAAAAGAAGGTGCTAGAGGAGATCGACCGCAGGGCGGACGAGATCATCGAGTACGCGACCGCTATATGGAATTACCCTGAGCTCGGGTTCAAGGAGTTCAAGACAGCCGAGCTCACAGAGAAGAAGTACGAGGCGGCGGGATGGCGCCACGAGAAAGGCATAGCCATAACGGGCAGCAAGGCCTACCTCAAGGGCGACGGCTCCAGGCCCTCCATAGGCATAGTGGGTGAGCTCGACGCACTCCACATCCCAGTGCACCCCGAGGCTCACCCGGCCACCGGGAACGTCCACGCCTGCGGCCACCACAGCCAGATGGCCGCCATGCTGGGCGCAGGCTACGGCCTCGACGCCGTGAAGGAGCACCTGGACGGCGAGGTCGTAATGGTCGCGGTCCCGGCCGAGGAGTACATAGAGATCGACTACAGGAACAGGCTCCGCGAGGAGGGCAAGCTGGAGTTCTTCGGCGGCAAACAGGAGTTCATCAGGCTGGGCGCCATGGACGACGTGGACATCGTCTTAGGCAGCCACAGCGCCATGGACCAGGAGGAGCTCATAGGCGTCGGCGGCAGCAACAACGGCTTCGTCGGCAAGCTCGTCCGCTACACTGGCAGGGAGTCCCACGCCGGCGGCGCCCCAGACAAGGGGATCAACGCCCTGAACGCCGCCATTCTGGGCCTCATGGGCATCCACGCCAACAGGGAGACCTTCCGCGACGAGGACACCATAAGGGTCCACCCCATCATCACCAAGGGAGGCGAGATAGTCAACAACGTCCCCGCCGACGTGAGGATGGAGAGCTACGTCCGCGGCAAGACCGTGGAGGCCGTCATGGACGCCAACAGGAAGGTGAACAACGCCCTGAGGGCCGGCGCCATGGCCGTGGGAGCCGAGGTGGAGATCCACGACCACCCCGGCTACATGCCCTACACCAGGGACCCCAACCTGGAGAAGATAATCATTGCCTCGTGCGAGGAGCTCGTCGGCGAAGACCAGATTAAGCATAGGGAGCACAGCACGGGCAGCACCGACATGGGTGACTTCAGCTGCATCATGCCTACCTCCAGCATCGGCATGGCCGGCACCGAGGGCGACGGCCACAGCAGAGACTTCAAGGTCGTCGACCCCGTGAAACAGTACATCTGGCCCGCGAAGGCCTTGGCCGTCACGGCGGTTGATCTCCTCGCTGATGACGCCGAAGGGGCAAAACAGGTCATAGACGGGTTCAAGGCCACTATAAACAGGAAAGAGTACACCGAGTTCATGAAGAAGCTTGTACGGTGAGTTAACTATATCAGTCAAAAACAAATTTTCTATCATATCTAATTAACTATTTTTATTAAAAAAACCGGGTTTGTCAAATGGATTTCGAAAAAGGAACGTTTAATATTGAGACGCATATGAACAATTCCGAAACCTGAGTAAGGTTCCGGGGATGCGCAAAAAAGGCCATGAAGACGACACAGGAACTCAAGAGCTTCTACAGCGGGATGTCTCGGGACCTGAAGGTGATCTTCGCCCGGTCCAGCATCGCCAACTTCGCGGTAAACCTTAATCCTTATAACTCGATATTCATCGTCGCCCTTGGCGCCACGGGGACGCAGCTGGGCCTGTTAACCTCCCTCGCCCTGGGGTTGACCGCCGTCACGGCTATGCTAACCGGCTGGCTCTCCGACCGCCTGGACAGGAAACAGATGTTCCTCGTCGGCGCCTTCATCGGCATACTCGTCCCGTTAACCTACCTGACCGCGGGCTCCCTCTACTGGCTCATCCCCGCCTTCGTTTTAACCGGGTTCGCCGACGGCATAATCTCCCCTGCCTGGACGGCGATGTACGCCAACAGCGTCAGTAACAAGCAGAGGGGGACCGTCTACGGCCTAGCCAACATATTCATACTCACTCCGGTGATCTTCGCCGGCATAATCGGGGGACAAATAGTGTCCATCTCCGGCGGCCTAACGTTAGAAGGCATTCGCCCCGTCTACATAGCGCAAGCAGCCCTGCTCGTTCTTGCCTGGGTAATGGTCTGGAGGTACCTCGGCAACAGGAAACCCAGTCAGCCTAAGAGAACACTCAACGCCAAGACCATGCTGGATGACTACGGCAACGTCCTCGCCAAGAAGGGGGTTCTGTCTTGGGTTCTAATGAAGAGCCTGGGCAGCCTGAGCATAGGCCTCGCCGGGCCCTTCTGGATGGTCTACGCCGCCGTGGTGCACGGCGCCTCGACCATGGTCATAGCCTACATGGTCACGGCGAGGAGCCTTACCCAGATAGTCACGTCGCCTCTGGCGGGCAGGCTCACGGACAAAGTGGGTAGGAAGAAGATGATCATCGGCGGCCGACTCTTGATGTACGCAGCAACCGCTATTTTCCTGTTAATAGGGAAGAATCCGGTCGCCCTCATACTGGCGTGGGTTCTCATGGGGATAGGTGATAGCACCGGGGTGGCTTGGCAGGCCCAGGAGGCCGAGTTGGTGAACCATAGCCAGAGGGCGAGGATGACGGCCCTGAGCGTCGCGGCCTTCAACGCGTTGGCTGTACCCGCCAGCATACTGGGCGGCTGGCTGTGGGACGGCGTGAGTCCCTTGGCCCCCTTCGTCGTCATGGCTTTAATCGACGGCCTCATCAGGATGCCAATCATCTACCTCTACGTTCCGGAGAGCAAGTCCCTGGAGCAGGGGCCGGAGCCTGAGGGAGCCAGCTTCTAGCCTTCAGCCGCCAAAAACTCTTTCCCGTCTAAGGACACATAGAATAAAGAAGACGGTTGATGAGATACCGTGAGATAGCTCCCGGCGTGGAGATACCGGTCCTCGGACTGGGCACGTGGGGGATGGGCGGCCGGCAGATCGAGGACCACCGCTGGGACGAAGAGAACGTTACGGCGATACGGATGGCCGTCGAGCTGGGCTTTACCCACATCGACACCGCCGAGTACTACGGGGCGGGCCACGCGGAGGAGCTCGTCGGCGAAGCCATAGAGCCCTACCCCAGAGACAGCCTCTTCATCACCACGAAGGTGTGGCACACCAACCTCCGCCACGGCGACCTCATGGAGAGCATGCGGAAAAGTCTGAGACGGCTGAGGCTGGACTACGTCGACCTGTACCTGGTCCACTGGCCGAACCCCGACGTCCCCCTCAGGGAGACCATGAAGGCTATGGAGCGCTGCGCCGACGAGGGGTACACGCGCTACATCGGCGTCAGCAACTTCAGCCGGAGCCTCATAAGGGAGGCCCAGAGCCACCTTGAGACCCATACACTGGTCGCCAACCAAGTGGAGTACAGCCTCCTCGACCAGAAGCCCAAGATGAACCTCCTGCCCCACATGCAGGCGGAGGGCCGCACCCTCATCGCCTACAGCCCCCTCGGCAAGGGGATCCTGGCAAAGCCGGGGAACAAGGTTCTGGACGAGCTGGCCGAGAAATACGATAAGTCACAGGCCCAGGTGGCGCTCAGCTGGCTCATCTCCCAGGAGAACGTCGTTGCGATACCTAAGACGAGCAACCCGGTGCATCTCCTGGACATCGTCGGCGCCGTGGGCTGGGAGATGGGGCTGGAGGACTCCCTCAGGCTCTCTTACGGATTCATCTAGTTTTTGCGGTCGCTGCGTCGCCGGTAGGTCGTCGCGTCTTTCGGCTCCTCGACTATCTCCTCGACCTTCACGTTCCCTTTCTTAGACCTCAGGTTCTGTATGAACCCGGTCTTAAACCCAATGCCGATCCCTAGAACGGCAACCAGCCCCATCGGCACGTACAGTAGCGGAGGCTCGGTGAACTCCTGGGCCTTTAATATTATGACCTCTGGGATCGTCAGCTTGACCACCTCGAAGGTAGTCAACTGGCTTGAGGACGAAGCGTACAGCTCCGAGGCCTCGACTTGGGCTATCGCCTCCCATGGGCCCAGCTCCTCCGGCACAATGGTAACTGTGAATGCCCCCATCTGTGAGGTTCTGCAGGACTCCACGAGGCTCCCGGTGGGCGTCACTATGATGAAGCTTATAGGGACACCGCCGATGGCTGGGCTCACCGTCCCTGATAACTCGAAGGGCCGAGTATTTTTAGCGACCCTGTCGACCTGTGTCGACACCGTGAAGCTTCTCGTCTCGACTGTGAACCCTCTAGGGTATGAGACCGCTGCGTGGTTGACCGTGTCTCCGCCGTACTCGACAGTGACTTCGTAGTCGCCCACCCACTGTGGAGTGTAGGTGTGCTGGAACTCTCCGACTGTGTTGGTCTTCACGTTCACAGTCTTCGAGTGGTTGCCACACACGAATCTTATCGTATGGTCTGTGTTGGGCAACGAAGAGGCCCCCAGGATGCTCAGCGACTCGCCGCCATACAGGGATATACGTGAAGCGCTGAAGCTCAGGTCCACCTCGTTCTTTACCTCGAATTCTCCTCGTGTCGATCCCTTGTTGTCGACTTCATCCGAGGCAGATACCTTGTACTTTACTATGTCGTTGAGCTTGAATTTCGGTAGGTTTCCCTTGTATCCTTCATCGCACTTCCTTAGCTCAACCGTGTCCTCCGTCTCCCAGTCGTCCGTCGTGTAGTTCACCCAGACCCTGTCTATCCTGTGGTGCGCTTCGACATTCGCGTAGATGGTAGTCTCGTCTCCAGTGTAGCCGACGATGTCGGGGTTCAGCAGGGTGACGTTCAAAGGCCTGTAGTCCGTCTTGAGGTAGAACTCGACGGTCCCGTAGTCGTACTCCGCCAAGAGCACCAGGTAGTAGAACACCGTCGGGTCGTCTACCAATGTCTCGGTCACGTTGTGGACCGGCTTCCCGAAGGTAACTACCATGTCCTGGCCGCTGTACTCGCAGCTCGCGGTGTAGTCTACCCAGCTGGCGCCCTCGATGGAGGTGTTGTAGCCGCCGTAATAGCCGTCATTCTCTCCCGACAGAAGGTGTCCCCACGGCACACCGAGACCTCGCAGGTAGTGGCCAACCCCTGCGGATGGATCAGCCATCGGGTACACCCTGGCCTCGTACATGTCTAGGCCAAGGTACCCCGTCTCCCCTTCCGGGTCCGGGACCTTGATCACAAGCTGATAGTCATCGTTGGGTGTGTCGAACTCGTACGCGTAGTTAAAATCAAATGGATACGGGTCGCCCACCCGGGACTTTCCGTATAGTGTGACGTTATACTCGGTGTTCATCTCGATGTGTTTGATCAGCATGAACACGGCGGGCTCGTCTCCTTGGCTGTCTTTGGGGTCGTTATATATCCTGAAGGTGTATGAGCCGTCCATCTCTGGTATGAAGTACTGCTTGGGCCCGCCTGTGGCCATCTGCTCAGGCTTTCCTGCTGACTCC
>Ga0315549_1004955_pt1 | contig 11046 bp, 20 predicted proteins | sample SalMarSW160200MG_FD_203101 | JGI IMG/M metagenome (GOLD analysis project Ga0315549, IMG submission 203101) | Salt marsh sediment microbial communities from the Plum Island Ecosystem LTER, Massachusetts, United States - Salt Marsh Sediment SW1601-200 ... | reverse complement strand
TTCATAATATATGGAGCGAGTCTACCTAGTGGCACATTCCAAACCAACCACATAGCAAATTTTCTCATTCCTTTACCTCCTTTCAGTCTCCTATTTCCCTTCTCCGATAGTCAGGCGCCGAGTTCAGGATTAGTTGTGAAACATCCGGGTCGCTGAACCTTGAGAATATCCGCTCTGGAAGCCAGCCAGTATCCCTATTGGTCGTCAGCACAGTAATTAACCGATTACGATACCGGGCATCTATAATCTCTTCCAACCTGGCTGCTTCCCAGTCAGTGCCATATTCCACACCGAGGTCATCCAGAATTAACGCCTCTATCTCTTTTAATAGCATCACTTCATAATCCACAGTGTGATTAGCAATGCCCTGCTTTAGTTTGCTCATAAGGTCAGCCATAGCCCAGAATCGAACGCTAACTCCACGCCAGTTCAATACAATAGCTAGGGCTTGGCATAGCATACTCTTGCCGTTGCCGACTCCCCCATAGCACAACAGGAAGGGCAAATCCGTTTTGCCATAAGCCAAGTCTTTGAAAGCTTTATAAGCATCCTCGTTCCCTTTAATCCGCTTAAACTTCTGAAAGGAACACCAGGGCTGGCTAACACCTATGCTCGCCAAATAGCTTTCACCCTGTTTATATTTCTGTGCCGAATCCACAAGGCATCCCTTTGCTGTGCAGGCAAAAGCCTTGCCAAACCGCTCATCACTAACCGGCACATCCAGATAGACCCAGCCTTTACCTTGGCACCGCTCACAAAAAGGATTCGGGCCATAGCCATTTTCATTCAGTTGCCTTTGTGCTTCCTCGATATCTACGCTACTCACCTCTTTATGTCCTCTGGGACTGCCGGCGGGCTTCTTCTGGGGTGGTATAGGTTGTTGGAAGCCCTCTAGTGTTTTGCCGATGTGCTCCACTTTGACCTCCTTTCTCTTTTTCTCTACGCTCCCAGTTTAAGATTGTGGCGTAATGACTCTGGTATTTATAACCCTTGCTTTCAATACCTCTAGAAAGAGTCTCTATCCAATCAAGTGCGACAACACCGAACTTGTCCTTTAACCTTTGATATTCCTCATCGGTTAAGAGAACATTGTTAAATTCTCCATACTTTCTCTTATACATTCTCTTTATGTCTTTTGTACATTTCTTTATGTCTTTTGTGGGTGCAAAGAATTGCCCCTTTTTGTCATTTCTTTGCACTACCTTTTGGTCATTCTTTGCACTACCCTTTTTCTTTGCACTACTATTTCCAGCCTCGTTTAGTTCATTCTTTGCACTACCCCCTCTTTTTCTTTGCACTACCCCTCCGTAATATTTTTCACGCTGTTTTTGTAGCTGTTTTTCATATTGTGGCGAATTTCTTTGCACTACCCATAAATCATAATTTTTTTGAAAAGCTACTGTATTTACTTGATTGAAATTACCCCGGCCCCGTTGCCTTTGCACAGTGATAAATTTTTGTGCCTCCAAATTCTGTAGAGCGTAAATGACAGCCCTACGACTTAAGCCTGTCATTTCCTCTAGTTGCCCAATGGATATGCTGTCCTGTTTTTTATTCCATCCATATGTTCTTCTGATGATAGCTAATAAGACTTGTGCATTAGCTCCACCAGGAAAGGCATGGCAAAAAGCCTCTAGTATCTCATTCGCTATCCGGGTATGCCCATCTTCAAGCTGTGGTTTTGCCACTTACCCACCTCAAGGTCAGCTTATTCATTGGCTCAACACTTCCACCAGTTTAGTTAGTTCCTCACTACGGAACATTCCATCAGCAAATCCATACATGACATCAAATTCACCTTTTGGAAAATCGCCAAAGATATAGAGTCTTTTGCCTTGACCTTTAGCATAGCCAGCCTCTAAGTGAGAACTATGACCACAAGGCATAACCATAATGACAATATCAGACCAGTCAAGCCACGATTTATCTTCTCTGAAAGCTCTTTGCACTCTAGGGTCATTCAAAAAACTAAGAGCATCATAGTTAAGCAACTCAGCTTCATCATCCACAAACTCACTCCAATGGAATGAATATCTTTTGTCTGTAGCTCGGCAGAAGGCATCAACTTCAAAGCCTTCTTGTTCTAGTCTTTCTGCAAGCATTAAAACACGCTTTTGATTTTTCCAACTAGAGGCTATATATATCCTCACCTTGGCATCTCCTGCCTTAACTCATCTGGTTTATTGTTCCAACCTACCATCCATGACGGCTCAGTGGTAGACTTAAATAATGGCTTCAAATTATCCTTCAAGAACACTGGAATACCAGCCCTATCAGCAGCCTCTATTATCTCCTTTACCCACTCTATTTCAGGTGGCTTGTATGGCTTGGTCTGTGCTCCGATGATGAGCCAGTTGACAAAATCTATGGCTTTCGGCATTACACGAATCTGATTTATTAAAGGTTCAAATGAAATATACTTTACTTTCGCCTTAATATGATAAAGGTGAATAAGTGCGTCAACAAGCATAATCTGATTCGTAACCGTCACCCCCACCCAACAGTTATCAGGGAAGGGTGAGAACTTAATCAGGTTTTGAGGCTGCTTGGTTAAGAGGTAGAAGCGATGCTGAGGACATCGGTCAATTACCTCAAAGATATTAGCCTGCCATTCCAGGGGAATCCAATCCCCAAAAAGCTCACCCATATCTACAGTAAAAATCCCACTTGGTTTAGTTTGGTAAATTGGTTGTTCTAACCTGTCCGGCCAGAAGCGGGGATAGAAAGGGTCAGCATAATCACCTTCCCTTTCTATGGCCGTCTGCCCACCGATGGTAAGCCTTGAGACACCACCCTTTGCACCAACGGCCAGTTTCGTATTCGCCAGATACCTCTCCTTTAACCGCCCGTTAGCCAGCCTGTAGGCATAGCAAGGAAAACCACCGCCTTTGCACAAGCCGTCTGGCGTACGATTTAGACAGCCGGTTATCGGATTGAAAGTATAACCTTGGCTACCGTCTGGGTTGCGAACCCACTCTATAAGCGTTTTTTGCACTTGCGTTTCCTCCTTTCTTATTCCCCCGAAGGGGAGCCAGCCAGTAGCCTTTGTCACCTAATGAACTTCGGTCTCCGATGCTACCTCGGTGTTCATATCTTCGCCCTTTCAGGTGGCTGGCACTTCCTACCAGATGACAGCAATCCTCAGAGCTAGGGATTTGCACCCTAGATACGGTCACGAAACCCGCACTTAGCTGGAGTTGCACCAGTCTCGCTTGCGAGGCTCTACGCTACTTCCTATTACTAGGTGCTAATTAGCTTTCAGGCGTAGTTATACGTTTCGTTGCGTCTACCTATCCCGCCCCTCTGGTTAGCCTGTATTTCTGGTAGGGGCTTGCTGGGGCTGGGGTCATATTTTACTAGCTCGCCACCCCATCAAACGGTCTCGCTCATTATCCGTTACCGCCACCCCAGCAAGCCTTTGTGCTGGCTCGGTAACTTACCCAATGAACCGAAGGATTGTCTACATTGGACACCAGCACGCACACGACACTATTCAGTTGTTAATCCTTCTTGTCTATGCCTCAGCAAAGACAGGTTCTTTTTCCAGCACTTCCATAATGGCTTGAGGAGAGCCTATGACCACGTGCACCGGTGCCTCCCCAGCCAAGAGCCGATGGACATTAGATAGAGGAGTGGCGTCAATTTCTGCCTCAAACTGAATCTTCGTCATCAATCTGCGGTCAATGACTTCCCCGTCTTTATCCTTCTCCTCTTTTACCGCGGTGCTGGTTTTTAGATTCTCGATGTTTTTTATTTCTACCTTGACTTCCATGCTTTCCTTCCTTACCTGACTGCTGCTATCTGCCGATAACATTCTGCTGGGCTATCGCTAATATCGCTCTGGGAGCTGACACCTAGTTCAGCGATGACTTGATAAGGCTGTAGCTTAAAGTCCTCATTACACGCCTTGTAAAGTTCATTTATGGTCTTGATAGTGTCCGGGTCCCGTTTAGGTTGCTGAGATTTTTGTGGCTCAACTGCCCCGATATCCTCCTCCACCTGTTTCAGAAAAGGAGCTTGCTCTAGCTCTTCTTCCTCTGTTAATTCTTCTGGCTTAGATGCTTGTTTTGATGCGTTCCCCTTTTTCTTAGCCTCATTGCACCAGCTACCATCTGGAGCCTTATGGGCATAAAAATCCCCGAACCTTGAGTGTTTTTTCTCAAAGGCGCAATTATGCTCATAACACCAGTGCTCTTTGGTTTCCGATTCTGCACTAGCCGCGGCTAGTGCCTCTTCTGGAATCTCGGTAGACTCACCCTCTATTATCTCCCCTGTTGTCTTGCTCACCTTGCCCATATCTGGCACTTCGGCATAGGCTTCATCAATAACATCGAGATCTCTGAGGGGTAATGCCTCACCCGGCAATCGGTCGAGTGCCTGTCTCTCGCTGCGGATGTTTGCCATATTCCGCTTAGTATTGCCTTTGTTAGTGCCGCGGGGTTCTTCGTTTTTAGGCCATAATCCGTAGCCCACAGCCTCATTGCCTTTCTCCCCTTTGAGTATACATATTGAAATCAGATTGTCTCTTTCCTCTTCACTATTGGCACCATACTGTTTGATAATCTCTTCCTTTGTGGCTGCTCTAGGGGAAAGGTCAATGAAGGAATAAGCCCCCTTCTTATCGGCTGCCATCTTGCGGTTGGCTGCAATCCCAATGACAGTAGAGTAGTCGACCTTCCCAGTCTTGGTGTTCTTGAAGCCTATAATATAGACCTCTTTCATCAGTGGGTGAAGACCGAAGTCCCGGCAGAGGATAGCGGTTCTGATTATCTCGTCCTCTGGCACATAGGGATAGACCAGCTTGAGAATGTGCATAGCCTGTGATTGTGTTAGTGCTCCAGTCGTAGGTATCCTGGCCTTTTCAAGAGTTGTAGTCATTCCTTGTCCGTATTCCTTTTCCATCATTCTCCTTCTCGTTGGTATATTAAGGGACGCCAACCCTTCTTTTTGATAGCGACTTGCCTCCTTCTCAATTCCTTCATGGTGTGTTCGCAGCCAGTCCCAGCAAGCCACGAATGCCTTGCCAGAATCACCTAGATATATGTTTAACCTGGCTCCACAGACTTTACACTTTCCCGTTCTGCGGATTTTCTCTAGGTCTGCTATGGTTGTGTTTTCGTCCTCAAATATCGGCATAAATCTGTCCTACTAACGGATAAAATATGCAAAACTGGCGGTCTCGGTTACCACGGGTTCACAGACTTTACACTTTCCCGTTCTGCGGATTTTCTCTAGCCCATCCACCATCAACGGTTGTAGCAGTTCATCCTGTTTGATTAAGCCGCCCTTTACTAGCCCCTCAAGAGCCTTTATGTTTATTGTCTCCTCTACCACGGCAGGGACATATTTAGGGTATTGGAGCTTGAAAGGCTCAACATGATAGCTCTTGCTCATCCGGCGATACTTGACGGCGTACTCTCCCGACTCAATATTTTGGTAGCTGCCAAATTGGTCAATAGCTTCTTTTATTTTCTTCTGGATTTGGGCGATAACCTCTTCACTCTTAGTAATGCCATCAACAAGTTCGTTGCATCGTTCTTTTAGTTGACCCTCAAGAGCTACTTTGATAGCTTCTTCAGCGTGAAGTTGGACAAGCAAATCCATAACTTCGCCAGGATTGCAGAGGTTTTCGGCTGAGTTAGTATAATCAATGTTTTTCCTTTGTTTTGATTCAGTTGTCATTTTTACCATCTCTCCTTTTTAGCTTTTTTTCTGAAGATTACAATCAGAGCAATAACAGTGACTAATAGTCCGCCTCCCAGTGCAATGATTGACCAAAGTAATGGCTCCATTTATACCTCCTCCTTATTCCTTAGTCTCACCTGGTAAAGGTAAGTAAAGATAGGCCATAGGACTCTTTCTATAGGTGAGTATGGCTTTCAGGGCTTCAATGCCCAACTGGACAGCTTCCCAATCTCTATGCCTGGGGAGCGGGAGAAACTCCATTTGTATATGCTCATTTCTTTCGATAGCTTCTTTTAGTATCATAGTTTACCTCCTTTATAATTTCTTTGACCCATAAAATAGCCTGCATTAAATACTTCCCTATATATTCCGCATAGGCTGGGGGGATTTGCATTATTCTTTACATCTGAACCACATTCTATCACCAGCAACACCTTCCCCATGGCTAATCCAAAAGTGAGCAACCCAACCTTGATATTCTAATCGCCAAAGAGATTGGACAATGCACCTTATCCATGCACCATGTTTAGACCTATTGGTATCATCCCAATCATAAAGACGAAAAGCAATATCCCATTCACCATAAGTTTGGCCATCGCTTAACAACTGAAGGATTTTCTTATCTATTTTTGATAGCATTTATTAAGTATCCTCCTATATATTCTGTGTAGGCTGGGGGGATGGCTTCTGCTATTTCTCGCTGTGTCATATACCAATCAATACCCATAACTTCTCTAGCATAAGCTACGCCACTTAAATGACCTACAGGTTGAATAACATCGTCGCTCTTCCTTACTGGCCTACCCATCTTGACAGGCTTTTTGTTTTGTGCTTGTAGTTCAAAAGGCACAGTAAAGGAATTTTCAAACAGGCGTTTCCGGTGAACTCGCAAGCCAAACATTGCTCCATTTAATATCACCGGATTAAATAACGGTGCTCCTGGTACATTCTCTATCACCCAATATCTATACTCACCTTCAAATCTAGTTCTTACTGCTCCTATTAAGTCAGGATACTGTCTACCATTTTTACGCCATTGTTTGCCGGCCTTTGTATAGGCTTGGCACGGCGGGCTAGCATGGTAAGCATCATAACCCTCTAACGGAAACTCTAAGGCATCAGCCTGGTAGAACTTGAAAGGATAGTGAGGCTGTGGCTTTATGTCCACGCCCTCTACCTCAAACCCTGCCCTATAATACCCCATGCTTGCTCCGCCAGCACCACAGAATAAATCCAATAACTTTGGTTTAGTCATACTCTATAACCTCTTTGACTTTGGTAATAGTTGCTAGTAATAAAGTCGCAGTTATTCAAACCTGTAAGGTGAAAGTCCTCTATTATTTTCTGTGGTATTTCAAGCGGCTTCCCCTTCTTTGTCCAGACTATATCTAATAAATCTGGCTTGTTTATCCTATCCCTAATAGCTTGCATAATCATCACATCTTCTATGGGAATATAAATCTTCTCCAATAACCGCTTCTTGTATTGTTCTTTAGTCATCACTCCCTCCTTAACCAATCGGTATTCCCATCTGGTTTTAGCACCAATAGCCTTATTCAAATCAGGTCTAGTTCTTGGTAGCCCCGTTGATTTATTCCGACTGTTAGGGCGATTCCAACTACCACCTCCATGATGAGCTCCTATTATCCAATTTGAGGCTTTGTATATTGTCCCCCTATGAACCTCCTTGTCTTGATAAGATATTAGCCTTTCAACCTGTGGGAATTTAACCTTTATCAGTTTAGCCATAACAGATAGCATACGACTCGCTGTATTCTTTGGAGCGTCAAAAGATATTGCCATTCTTCTGAGTTCAAGCCATTCGTGTTGGGGTAGATTTGGGGCAACTGGATTAGTCCATATAGCGATTGCGTAGTATCTATTTTGAAACAAAGCTCCGTAGGAAACAAGAGAGTTAAGGCAAAACCCAGTATCATAAATAGGGAGTCTGCTGTGCCAAAGGGCGTTCAAGTCCCTAGCTTTGTAAATACTTATCTCAACAATCTGAAATTGGAGCGGTGAGGTCGGAATTGAACCGCCACCTTCCACTTGGTTAAATAGTGGATATGCAACCCTTACATCATCACCGCTTGTTCTCATTTCCCCCTCCTATATCCTGCTCAAATCTATATTGCTTTCTACTTCGTTACCCCAACAGTCCCAACCCTCTACTTTGCCTTGTCTTAGTCGTTGACATTATTCGCCTGCTGTTCGATGAAATCGCTAATTTCTTTAGCTTCTTTTTTGCGGTTGAAGATGATGATTTTGTTTACTGGCATATCCGGCATCACCTTGTCCCGCTCGATAAGAGCAAAGCGCTCCCCATCGTATTTGATGATTAGGGCCTGGTCGGAATTGTCGGTAATTACCCTTGTCGCTATTTTGGGTCTAGTTTCTGTCTGAATCATTGTCGCCACCTCCTCTACTGCTTACTTTTCAGTATTTCCTCAATCTGCGAGTCTAGCTTCGACCCGCCAATAACAAAACCTCTATTGTCCCGCTCAACCCGCCTCATCTGCCAGCCTAACTCGTAACCTTTGTTAACCCCTTCATCATATCCCTCATCATGTCCCTTACCTTCTGCTTCCTTGAGTAGTTTGCGCAAGCGTGATTCTCTAATTATTCTCATCTACTCTACCCCCTATTTTTTCTTATCCTATAGCCAATTGTTCAATCATATCTCTGATAGCCTGAGCGCCTTTGGTCTCAAGACGCTTGGTTATATCGGCAATGGCTTGGGCTTCGGTAAGATGAATATCTCCTACTTGATAGCCTGTTTGAACTTCGCTTACGATAATGCTTTCATCATAAGCACTATCAGGATTAACACGGCGACTGAAGAATTGAAATTCTTCCCATCCTGGAATTACCAAAGGCTCACCCTCTACTATTTCCGTCCATTTACCCCCAACACCATTTACCATTTGGATTTTATACTTCATCTCTTACCTCCTTACCCCCCTAATTTTTGATGTTAGCTTGCTAATTTACCTCTTCCTCATAGCGTCATAGGTAATTCGGTCCTTGAGGTATTCATTCACTGTTGTCCATCTATTAGGCTTCCTGCTTATACGCCTTTCCAAAATCTTTACTACTTCCATTGGTAGCCTAAATGCTACTGATTTCGTTTTCTGCGACTGATTTGGCATTTTTAATGGTAAACTACCTTCTCAAAAAATATACTCGCTGCAAGGAGGTTTTAAGCAATTCTACGGGTGTTACACCTGCCCTGATAGCCCGCTATATCTCCCTGCGATGTTGTTTTAACCATTGCAGAATATCCTCTACCAGATAAACCCTATTCCACTTATTAAGCCTGATATACGGCAGCCCTTTTTCTAGGCGCATCGTGTTTAATGTGCTTAGCTCTATGTTTAATAGCTCTAGTAGAGCGACTTCTGATAGAACGTGTTGGTTTAGGAGAGATTGACTTTCGGACACTGGTTTCCTCCTTTGGATACAAACTCAATTCCCTTACCCGGCGTCTTGAACCATCTTCAAAGACTAATATGGCTTGTCCAGGTTGTAATTCGCCACCCTTTTCAAAATCAAAAAGCAGAACCCGACTAATTTGCTTCTGCATATCTACTCCTTGACCAACGTTACTTTTCTGGTATAGCCTAATCTGAGAAGCCAGAGATAAAGGGTATCAGGTTTTACTTCGAGAATCTTACCAGCTGCCTCAAGGCTTCCGTATTTCTCGTATGCCTCTGGAATAGCCTTCTCTAGTGGTTCTCCAAGCCTTTTTTCTGTTCGTAACATTAACCGTGTTTTTTTCATATCTCTACTGGGTCCCCCTTATTGTTTATCAAGTCCCATACTGGTTGCAGGTTTCTATACTCCTGCATCCTGTAGTATCTCAGTTGTTCTTTCTGCTGCTCTATAAGCCTGTCTTTTTCACCAAGCCTATTCTTGTAGTCAGCCACCAGAGTTTCATGCTTGCTCCGCTCAGTTTGAATAGCCAACATAATCTGTTTAGCCAGTGGTAAATCCGAAGCAGCAGAATGCTTACCCAAATAACTAAAGACTGAATCGTTCTCGTGACCCTTCTGTTTCTGAAGCCACTTCTGTAGTCCCCAACCCTTAATGCCCTCATGCTTGCAAAACTCTTCAAAGCCGAATATTTCCAACTCATTGATAAGCTCCGCTGGGTCTCTTCCGGCAAATCTCTTCTTGAATGACTGTGGCATATCGCATATCTCCTTCAACCTCATTCTAGTCTTCGTGTCAATGCGGTATGTCGCATCTTCGACCTTTCTAAACCTCTCCTGACAAAAGAAAAAGGCTAGGAACTAATCCTAGCCTTTCGTTATGTCTGGTTAATCATGTTTTGAAAAGTGTAGGATTAAGTTTCCTACACTACATTTTATATGTTCTGTAAAGCTGTGTCAAGCCCCCCTCACGCCTAGCACCAAACGAGTTTTACAAAACTGCTTAAAATTACTTGACACGGTATGTTACTATAAGATATGAAAACCTTTTGGTCAATTATCTTAGAACTATACGGGCTGGCATGGTGGAAACGAAAGCCTCTTAGAAATAAAAAAATAAGCCCCCGAAGGGGCATATAAACCTTATGTAAACAAAAGAACCGGGACAGTTGTCCCGGTTTATCGACTTCCCCCTTCCCTTCAAAGGGGAAAGGGGCTAGAATTCAATCCTCTGTTGTCTCAGTGGCATCTGGCACGAAGTAAAGCCAGCCATGTCTTTCAGGCTGCATGGGCTCTGGCTTTCTGAGCTTATAGAGCAAGACAGGAAGGTCACTTGTCCACACATCCCTCGATAAGTAGATTCCATTCGCTTTGATTCGCTTAAGCTCTTTCTGTAGTTCGGAGTAGGAAGGAACTAACTTGGTTTCTGATACATGACCGCATTTCTGGCAGACTAAACGAGGTGTGCCATCAATTAACTCTTTTTTATAATTGTGGTTTCCACCTTTAGGGCAACTCATATCAGTCTCCATGCTATTTACCCTTGCCATTCATACTGCGTAGAAGCACAATGAGTTCTGTCAACGCTTTTGCGTTGTTTTCAAATGCTTCGGAGTAGTTATCCAGTACATTGGTCAATCTATCTTCCATAAACTTCCTGTCTTCTCTTAGCTTATTCTCACTATTCTTTCGGTCAATCCGGTAAATAAAGAACACCACTATACCGAAGACCGCGCCGACTCCGCCTATGCTGGCAACGATTTGTAACAGGTCTATCATGGCTTCCTCCAACTCTGATGGTAGTCACTAAGAGACTCGCCGGGCGACATCATAGAGTTATTGACTCCCTGGTTTGGGATATACTCTTTGCCCCAGAACAAATGCCCAGCGATGTACCCTAAAGCAAAGACTAAGAGAAACCAGAAGATTA
>Ga0315549_1004946_pt1 | contig 11062 bp, 10 predicted proteins | sample SalMarSW160200MG_FD_203101 | JGI IMG/M metagenome (GOLD analysis project Ga0315549, IMG submission 203101) | Salt marsh sediment microbial communities from the Plum Island Ecosystem LTER, Massachusetts, United States - Salt Marsh Sediment SW1601-200 ... | reverse complement strand
TAATTGATTGCGTCGTTGGCTCATTATATAATTCATATATAACATTTGGTGTATTACCATATTTTTGGGCCATATCTCCGAAAAATGATCTCGCATAATTCTCGTATGGAAGGAGATTTCCTTCACCATGAAAATCAATAATTACATAGATACCTCGATCTATTGCTGCTTCAACAACAGTTTCTATTTCTTCTACTGTATCTGATGGACCTACATCTTCCACCACTCCATATGCGGCTCTAACGACTGAAACCTTCATGATATCGACTAAATAATCAACAACATCGGCGGTATAATAATCTGGTGCCCACTGACTCCAGAAAAAGCTCATTCCACCAAGAGAAATTTGCTCTCCAGTTTCTGAGCATACATTAGAACCGTAAACTTGTAATCTACCGTATTTATCAACAATTTTTTCAGCTCCATATTTAAGTTCCGTTTCAATTGAATTATAATTATTCGGTATATTGATAAATGGTAAAGTAGCACTAAATATTAATCCCCAGAATAAAACTATAAAAAGTGTTAGTCTTTTAAATCTATTATTTATAATTTTCAACATTTTATTTACCTTTTTTACAGAAATATTTACTCTTGAATATAAAAAAAGTATAGATTATTTCATATAACTACTATATGAAATTACTATGACATTATCATTCAGAATCGTATTTAAATTTTCCTTTATTTCATGGGAGAAAAGGGAAATTATAAATAATACTACATAGAAATATCAAGGATATTGAAAAATAACAAGGAAGTCCACAGCACCAAGATTTATTATAATCTGCAAATATATGAATAATAGGTTGATCTGAATATATTTTTTTTTTATTAATATAATTTTTCATTTCTTCTGAAACATAGTACTCTTGAAGTTTCTTATAGACGTTATTAAATCCCTCTTATAATATTTAAAATAAATTAATTAAATTTTATTTTCCTTCGATTATATCTCGAAATTATAAATCAAATGACCTTATATTTTTATATATTAATGTAAGAATTAAAGAATGTTAACAATTTCTTTTTTTATAATTTTAATCTTCTTAAAATTTAATAAAAGTGTGGATATCACTTATAAAATCGAGTTTTGCAAAACAGTTATTTTGCACCCATTTTCCATTAAAATTATCCTTTTTTCCATGGAAAATAATTTCTTAATATAATCATATAAAAAAAGATATCAATATTTCTAATTAATTAGTCTTTATTTTTAAAAATCTAATCAAAAAGATATCAATTCAAGTTCTTCAAATCTTTTGAAATGTTTTTGATTGTTGGTAACTAGCTTTTTATAATCATTAGAAATGATAATTGCTGCAATAAGACAGTCAAAAATATCTATTTCTTGTCCTTTTCCTCTTAATTTCATATATAATTTAGCCCCTAAAATAGCACTTTTCAAATCAAGAGAAAAACAATTTAATTCCTTAATCAACTGCTCCAAATCAAATGATAACTCGTTAAATTTACTTTTTGAAAGTTCCTTTTTTATATATTTAAGTTTATAAAGCCCATAATATAATTCAACAATTGAAGGAGATGTTATCCCAATTTTATCAGAACTTAATTTGGTAATTAAATCATCTAAAGTATTATTACCATTTAAAATCTCTATTGCAATATTTGTATCAATAAAAATCATTTTAATGAAATCTCTTGCTTATATCATTACGAAGTTCTTTATGAGCAACTCCCATTATTTCAACATAATCCTTAGGTAAATCTTTCCAACGTCCAAAAAACGGTCTTAAATTACTCTTTTCTTTTTCCTCGTAACCTAATAATTTATCTATTAAATCAGATATAGTTTCATCTTTTTTTTTTTTCTTTAATAATCTTTTGTAAGTATCTTCATCAATATCTATTGTTTTTGATGTCATGATTATTTTCTCTAATTTATCTATAGAAAAATAAACAATACTAATATTAATAATTAAGTATATGTTGTTTTTTGTCAATTTAGAATAATACAGATTTTTCTATTATTCTTAAAACTCATTTTTGAATAATATAATGAACATCCACTCAAATATCGTATGTATTTTAAGAATAATTATATTCAAGGATCTTAAAAATATATCTTGAAATTAAGAATCATTTGACTTTATATCATTTATATCTATAATGCAAAAATATGATTATATTAATAATTATATCTATTATGTTTTAAACTTCTTATAATTTAATATGAGAAAGGATATTGCTTAGGAAATCGCATTTAGCAAAACAGTTATTTTACGACTAAAATTGATAGTAATAATAAAGTAATAGCCCAATTTTACTTTGATTTTCCATTAAGATTATCATTTTTTCCATGGAAAAAGATTTTTTCTTAATCTAAATATCACTAATTCATTAGATAAAGGTTTAATAATACTTTCCGAACACTGGAAAGCGAGGACGTCCAAAAAAACCCATCAAGGAGATCCCTCCGTCACTTGTATATGCCCAAGTTCATAAACATCGGGAGCGGGGTAGAGTAAAAAAAGTTGATACTCATTGTATTTTTGGTACCGCAACTCAGGTAAAAGGACTTCTTTTAGACTCTCCTGTGAGTAATTCTGTTAATACTACGTTTCTTGAGCGAAATAACCTTACAATTCGGCAACAGAATGGTAGCTTTCAACGTAAGACCTTACAATTTTCTAAGAAAAAAGAATTATTTTCGTCCCAATTACATCTTTTTTTTTTGGGTATTACCATTTCATTCGTTCCCATCACTCCTTACGGATAAAAAATAGCATGTTTTCTGAGAAATGGAAAAAACAGACACCATTTATGAGTGCTGGGATTACGGATCACATCTGGACCTTTCGGGAATTATATTTTTATAAGAAATATTCTAAGAGAGGAGGTGAAACTTAACAATTATAGGACATTAAGGAAAGTTCATAATTTAATTATCATCTAAAATTAAAGCTTAAATTTCAAATAATATAATTATTATGTATATATATATGAATTCACATAGTAAACTTTTTCTATAATTTATAATAGAATAGCTCCAGATAAAGATCTTATCCTTTAGTATTCTTTTTTTGATCTTTTATCAGATTAAATTAAATATCACATATTTCACGATCTTTATTCATGACATTTTTATAAAGTGAAAAATAAAAATGAAGATAAAAAAAGTTAAGAAGTAGCTCTTTCAAGAGTTTTCTTCCAAGACGCATAATCTTGACCAGGTTTAAGTAATTTAAAAGATCTTCCTTCTTCATTACTTATTAATTTATAAAAATCACAAGCAATACATGTTAAAGCTTTCTTTGCATATGTACCTTGTTTTTCTCCTCCACAATATGTTCCAGCTATTGCCCAGCAGATTCTACCTCCATTTCTTCCATGATTCACCCCATCACATGACATATCAATAGAAGCAGGACAAATTCCTAATTCAAAAACTTTTGAACCACCTGATTCTCTTCCACATTTTTTATATTCCCAACAATTCATAGAATTTTCTCTTTAACTTTATGGACAATATATCTATAGTCTAAATATCAATATTTATAGATAGATGCAATAATTGATTCCAATCTCACATTAAATACATAAAATTTCAAATTGAGTCGTTTCATGATCTATATTCATGAAAAGGCTATGAAATAAAGAAAAATTCGGAAACTAAACCTCAAACTTTTATATCGAGTTCAAATTATTTTATGTACCTATTTAGTTTTTTGTTTAATGTAATATTAAAAAAGAGAAGTAAAATATATGCGGAAGATAAAAATATTTGCTTTGATATTGCTAATTTTAGTACCTAGTTCATTGATTTTTCAACCTGTGATAGCAGAAAAGATTGAAAATTCAGAAGTTGGTGTGAATTCTGATGATAAATTACTTTGGAAAATAACCCATCCTATTTCACCTATTTTACCTGAAGAATTAATAAGTCTTAATGTCACTCACATAAATAAGATGAACAATAATCTTGTTCTTAATGCTTCTATTAGTGTATATAATGTAACAGGTCAATGGGAGACTGAATGTATCAATAAGGCAATATTAACTTATAATTATTCAAGAAAATTCGTAGAATTTGAAAGACAATTAGAAATGACCCTCACACGAGGAAGAATTATGATATTAACGATTCCCATTCCCATTAATCTCACAATGATTGGATTATATATAAATACTACTAGCACTGCTAAAGTTTGGTTAACTCATTTCGATATAGAGGGAAAAACATTGATAATGCATTATTTTGATGATTCTCAAGATTTAAAGATGACATTTAATGATAATGGAATTTTAGAAAAAGGAGATATAATTAGTAGTGGAATAGTGATTCACAGTACTCAGTTTAACATAGAATCAAAAGGATCGATTTCATTTAGTTTTTATTTTTTGATACCATTGATTATAGGAATTTCGTCTTTATTAGTTTGGAAGAGAGATAAAGTTAAATTACACTAGAAGAAATTAAACATAAAAAAGTTTATTTCATTGAATTAAAATTGTAAAATAAGAGATAGAATAGGATATTTATATTTTTAATTCTTTTTTTTTTCTTCAGATAAATGAAATCCAAAAAAGGGAGTTTCTTTTCGTTCAGAAAAGGCTTTTTTTACATGTTTTACATACAAAAAGATTTTGAGATGATTTTATTCCATATTTACGTCTAAAGAAGATGTTGTCTTTCCCGATGATTCCATAGGATTCACAAGGTTCATTTGGACATACTAATTCTTTTGATTTTTCTTCCATTCGCGTTTTATATTGCATTTTCTCCTCTTTTTGTTGGGATTCTCTTTCTTGTAAGAGTTGAGGTTCTATCATATTATCACCATAATATGAGAGGAGAAATGGTATTAAAAAAGAAAGTAATATGGAGGTATATAAGAATTATAGGACACTAAGCAATAATTAATGATGTGAGTTATATTGATTATAAGAACGAGTTTTGCAAAACAGTTATTTTGCACCCATTTTCCATTAAATTATTCAATTTTTCCATGGAAAAAAAAGTTTTTCAAAATAATATATTTAATAGAATATTTTAATTGAAAAATAAAAGATGGAACATTCCTTTAGAGGATATGATATTCTCTTTTAGGATGAATTTATTTTCATTGGATAATTAGGTATCTTTAATGAAATTTCTATAAAATATTACTTAAATTAAATGAAAAATATTATGGAAAAAAAACAAAAAATAGCAATTATCTTACCATTAATTATTCTCACTACGATGCTTGGAGTTTTCCATGGATTAAGTTTTATTTTTAATAAAGCGATTCTTTTTGATAGAGAAATAGCATGGTATGTAGGGTTTTGGATATATTGGCCTATTTATTGTCTAATAATTCCATTTTTGTTACTAGGAAAGGATGATTTTAAATCAATATTTCAGAGGAAAAAACAAACAATTTCAACTTTAAGTTTAAATATTATTCCTTTTCTTATAACGATTATAGGAATGATATTCATATTGGACAACAAGGAGAAATCCCTTATGGAGATTTTTATTATTATAATCTATTCATTTGGAAATGGTTTTTTTGAAGAAATATTATGGAGAGGTTTGTATGCTAAATTATTTGAAAAAAAGATCATTTTGGGATATCTTTGGCCTACTATATGGTTTTCTTTATGGCATATTGCCCCTGGAACTCTTTCTATAAACTTCATGGTGACATTATGTATTGGGGCATTAATTTATGGTGTTTGTTGGGGATGGAGTGCATATAAAACAAAAAGTATTATTTATAGTGGATTGTCTCATACATCAACAGGTCTTGTTCAAATATTTTCTTTTTAAAATTTTAAATAAAAAAAAAATGATTATAATGAACGACTTAAATCAAACTAAAGACAATAAAAATAAAACCTTTAGTTATAAAAAATTGTTACGATGGTCTCGTTTAAAATGGTTAATTATAACTATTCCACCAATAATATTCCTTTTTCGAGCAATCCAACTTTTCATCATAGGTGATCCAGGAACTATAATTCAGGTAATTGGAGTCACATGGGGATGGATTATATTAATATTTGAATTTTTATTTTCCATCATTACATTAATTGGATGTCTTTTTTTATGGATAAAAGATTTAGAAATACAATACAGAAAATTAATAGTTCTCCTGATTTTAATCTTCTTTATACTTGCTTTCACAATGCATATTTCTCGATTAATTAATTATTTAGGTTCCATTTATTAAATTTGAAGGAGGTAATTTAATTAAACTTAGATTCAAGTATATTCTTTATTTTTCTTTTAATAAGATATTTTCTCTAAATTTAAGGTATAGAATTTGTTCCATGTTATATAAAAACTCCCTCTTCTTATCCCATCTGTATTTATTTTTTAAATGAGAATATATGTGGGGAGATTTTTAAAATAAATATATTTCTTTTATAGATATAGTTATCCTCTTTTTAGTGTAAAATGTTATTTTTAAAAATAAATTTTTTATAAATCTTACAAATTGGAATCATTCATGGACATATTGATTAATTATGCTTTGAACAATCCATTATATTATTGAAAAAGCCCCTTATTTATCGTGATCTCCTCAGATCCTATTAGAATAGAGCCCATAGTCTATAAAAGCGCGTTTTGCAAAACAGTTATTTCACGATTAAAATTGTAAATTATGATAAAATAATAGTAAATTTTCATACCTGAAACTCTAATATAAATAAATTTATATCTATTTGAATAATAATATGGAAAAATTAAAAAAACAATTTAGAGATGTTTTTTTTATGAGATATTAAATAATTTCTTCCAATAATTGAGGTATGACTGTGATTATTGATTCTGTCGGCTTAGTTGAGGAAGAAAAGGATTTTTTTACCCTGAAGGTAAAAAAATAACATAGTGTATATTCGTGGTATATACTTTCCGCTCGATTCCCCCCGACTCCATTATGAATCTCTGAAAAGCTAGAGTACATATTAGAGGTTTTAATTCTTCACAACTATGATATTGTAATTAATGATTGAGATTTCTATAATTTCTCTAATATATTTTACCAATTTTAAAAATACCATTTAATAGAAATCATATATAAATAAGCTTATATTAAAAAAATTGATTATAGTCCTTTCTTTTGAAAAACAGTTATTTTGTATCCAATTTCCATTAAAAAAATCTCCTTTTCTATGAAAAATACTTTTTACATAGATAATATTATAAAAACTCAATAATTTTTTGCTTTATTATTACTCTAATTATTATTCAAATTTACCAAATAAATTATAATCTTATAGTTGAGATATCTAATAAATTTATATTATATCCTTCAATCTTAGCACCTGAGAAATCAATAATGAATGGTTCAATAAGAAATCATTGTGATTAATATGAATAATTAAAATTTGATTGAAAATTTAAACTTAGAAATGATTAAAGAAGGATAGATGAACAATAATAGTAAACTATTTATTTATATTAACGATTTTCTAATTTCCGAATTAATCTATAAAATATTATATTAAATAATTACTTTTTTTATTGTTCTTTTTTGAAAAGTAATGTAAAGAATTCAAGAATATCTGAAATATTAATACAAGTAGGGATATAATGGAAAATTAATCGATATTATTATTTTAAAAATATTATCGATTATATAAATATAAAAAAGAATACTATAATTAGAATAAATTTTTACAGAGATCTTATATTAATTGAGATTGAATGATTATTCATTAGTAGTATATATAAAGTTTCTTTCTCCAAGTATTTCATCGATCTCTTTCATTTGATTGGTAGTTAAAGGTTCAAATTCCATTGCTAAAATATTTTCTTCAACTTGTTTTTCTGATTTAAATCCAGGTATGGGAATTGTATTTTCACTTCCTGCCCATATCCAAGCTAAAGCTCCTTGTACCATTGAACGTCCTTCACTTCTAAGTATTTCTCTAATTTTTTCCCTTTTTTCTAGCCAATCTGGATTAGGCTTTCCGTCCTTGAAATAATTATAATAATCAGGTGCATTTTTTTTGCTTCTATTATCATTCTCTGGAATCACTGAATTTGCAAAATATTTATCTGAAAGAAGTCCCATTGCTAATGGTGATCGATTAATACTCGCTAGATTTTTTTTTTCACATAGTTCAATTATTTCATTCATATTATGAAGAACATTTGATTCATGTTCAATTGCTACAGAATTTGAATTTTTTACAAAATATTCAGATAAATCATAAAGATCAGTGCTCCAACCATATGATCTTATTAATCCTTCATCAATTAATCCTTCTAGGGTATCTCTAATAGGAATTAAATCTTCTTTTGAAACTGACCAAGCATGTAGCCAATATAGATCAATATAATCTGTATTTAACCGTTGTAAAGATGATTCACATGCCTTTTTAATATAATTTAGACTAATATTTACATTCCCACTTGCTATCTTAGTTTCCATATCAAATGTATATCCAAATTTAGTTGCAATAATAATATGATCTCTATACTCTTCAAGAGCTTTACCAAGAACTTCTTCACTATGACCTGCACCATAGACATCCGCAGTATCAAAAAAATTAATTCCTAAATCTATAGCACGCTCGATTGCTTTAATTGATTCTTTATCATTTACTTAACCATAACTACTTTCTCTTCCTTGAAAAATAAATGGTCCTCCAATTGGCCAATAACCTAAACCCATTGCACTTACTTTAATATCTGATTGACCTAGGATTCTTTTATTAATTTTTGGCATAATTTCTAACCTTTTTTCTATTTAAAATATTGTTATTAATAGGTTTAATTATCAACTATTAGTTATTTCTAAATTCTTGAGTTTATAAGTTATTAATTTTTTAAATTTTTTTTTTAAATATATTATCCATTAATTTCCGACAAATCTTCTATACTACTATTCTTGATCTTTCCAATACTATTGTCAACCTATACTTATTTTTCTTCTTTTTCTTCTCTTAGATGACGATACAGTCTATTATGCAATCATGGTCACCAACCATTATCTGGTGAACCAATACTTTATTCAAGTGAAAGAGCTTCATTCCGATAGATTTAAATACTATTGTGCACCAATATGTGCATAATGGTATTTTTAGTAAAAAAGGTTGTAAAAGGGAATACTTATCTTTATCTCGAGGAACGAGCCTGGATCAATGGAAAATCTAAAAGATTATGGCAAAAATATCTCGGTCCTGAAGATAGGATAAAAGAATACTTTGAACCCTTGACAAGACCAGAATATACCATTACGACTCTTGATTTTGGACTCCCACTTGCTCTAATGCAACTCGTAAAAAGACTCGATCTCATCAAAATAATCAATGATTGCTCAAATAAACGAGCTCAAGGATTATCATTGGGACATTATATCGTGCTGGCAGCTTTAAATCGTTGCGTGAAACCAACTTCCAAAGTAAAGATCCGCAAGTGGTTTGAAAACACCGTGCTTTTCGAGGAATTCCCCCCGATCGAAACTTATTTAGATTCAATGTCTTACACAAACCATTTTAAATATTTAACTCCTGAAATTATTGATAAGATTGAAGTTTGCATTCATAAGAAACTTCTTACGAAATTTGACGTGGAAATGAAGGCTTTGTTCTACGATCCTACCAATTTTTTTACTTACATCAATCCTAAATTAGACATGGAACTTCCTAATCACGGACACTCCAAGGACGGGCGATTCACACTCAATCTCATTGGATTAACTCTTTTTTGCACTCAAGATGGCGGACTTCCCGTGATGCACGAAGTATATCCAGGGAACGTTCAGAATGCCCCGCTTTTTAATGACGAATTAAAGCGTATTTTTAAGCGACTTAAACGCATTGGGGCAAGTAATGAAGAATTATGCTTGATATTTGATAAGGGAAATATCTCTCCCAATGCATTTGATCAAATTAATGATTCGGGCATTCATTTTATTTGTTCAATCCGTCCCAGCACACGAAAAGACCTTCTTATGTTGCCTGCGAGTAAATTTGCTCTTGAAATGCTTCCTAATGGAAAGAAAGTAGGTGTGCTTGAATTTAAACATGAAAAATACGGAAAAAATCATAGACTTTTTGCAGTTTACAATCCCAATCAGAGAGAATGGCAAGAAAACAACCTCAAGAAAAAGCTCGAAAAACGGCTCTCAGAAGTGGAAGAGTGGTTTAAAGAGAGGTTAAATACGAAAAAATGGAGAGAGCCGGAAAATGTTGAGAAAAAAATTCGGGATATCATTAAAAACGATGCATATTTCAATTGGATTAAATACTCAATCTCGGGAGATTACGGAAGAGTTAATTATTCTATTGGAATTGATAACGAGGCATTAGAAACTCATTTAGATACGCTCGGCAAGACTTTCATTCTCACTAACCACCCGACAATGAGATCTCTTGAAGTGATTTGGTTATTCAGGCAACAATTCACAATAGAACGTGTGTTTTCCTATATTAAATCACCTACAACACTCTCAATTCGACCCCAATACTGCCATTCGGACAATAGCATTCGAGGTCATGCCTTCACGTGTATTCTGGGGCTATTACTCCTTACCCTCTTAACGCGAGAGATCCAACGTAAATATAAAAACATGAGCCTTCCTAAGATCATAGAATTGCTCTCAGAAATCGAGTTAGCAATAATAAAGTATGAGGGCGCGACAAAGAATATTAAAAAAATGGTAGAAGTCTCGAAAGAAGCTCTAAATTTGTCTAATTTCTTAAGGCTTGAAGAATATATTTGATATAAATATTGTATGGTCACTAACTTTTTTATTACACCTTTAGAGAATCCCATCTTTTATAGTTACAGAACAAAAAAGTTTTGAATGAGTGATAACTTATAAACTCAAGAAATTAAATAAATATTTAAATTTTATCCTTCGAATATTCCATATCATTGATTGAGGTTTGAATAATTTGATTATATGCTGAATTTAACTTAAGATATTTAATTTTAGAGTCAAAATTTTTTCTAATTATACTATTTTTTTTTAGATATTATATAATAATCATTTTGATAAAATTCGATATAAAAAACTATCCATTTTATCTATTTTCGAATTTATAAGTTTTGATATTGTATAATAGTTAATTCACTTTTTTTAAAAAAAAAAAAATA
>Ga0315549_1004943_pt1 | contig 11066 bp, 7 predicted proteins | sample SalMarSW160200MG_FD_203101 | JGI IMG/M metagenome (GOLD analysis project Ga0315549, IMG submission 203101) | Salt marsh sediment microbial communities from the Plum Island Ecosystem LTER, Massachusetts, United States - Salt Marsh Sediment SW1601-200 ... | reverse complement strand
GAAGAATTACTAACGTAAATAAGCTGGTTGAAGAATACGGCTTCAAGAGAGAGGAATTGTTTGGGAAAAACCACTTTGAATTTATTGTCGAGAAGTACAGGGCCAAAGCAGGTAAGGGTTTTGAGAGATTGGTTCACGGCGACATAGTCCAAGGTGAGATGGAGCTGATTACTCCAAGAGGCAATATAATAGTAGAGTACAGAGACAATCCAATAGTACGGGCAGGAGAATTTATTGGCGTACAAGCGATTTTAACGGATATAACCGACCGCAAAAAGGCGGAGCAATTACTACGGAAAGAGCGAGACAAGGCCCAAAAATACCTCGATATTGCAGCAGTTATGATGGTAGCTAACGATGCTGAGCAAAGAGTGGGCCTAATAAACAAAAAAGGTTGCGAGATTTTAGGCTATAGTGAGGACGAAATCCTTGCCAAAAACTGGTTTGATAATTTTCTGCCCGAAAGCGTTAGGGAGGAGGTAAGAGACATTTTTGAAAAGACGGTACGTGGAGAGATTGGCCCACTTGAGTACTACGAAAATCCTATTCTGACAAAGAGCCGCCAAGAGCGATTAATCGCCTGGCACAATACCATATTAAGAGACGAAAAGGGAGAAGTTATTGGCACTTTAAGTTCCGGCGAGGACATCACCGAACGCAAAAAGGCTGAGAATGAACTGAGGAAATTCAAAACAATTTCTGATAAAGCAGGCTATGGAATTACGATAGTTGACTTTGAAGGCAATATCAACTATGTCAATACATCTTTTGCTAAGATGCATGGTTATACGCCAGATGAACTCATTGGTAAACACCTTTCAATTTTTCACACTGAGCAGCAAATGGCGAGTGTGAACAGACTAATCGAAAAGCTTAACCGAGAAGGTAAATACATTGCAGAAGAGTTATGGCACAAAAGAAACGACGACACTGAGTTTCCCACTTTGATGAATGGCACACTGGTAAAGGACGAAAATGGAACCCCTATATTAATGGCTGGCACAGCTATAGACATCACCGAGCGCAAGCAGGACGAGGAGTCGCTGCAAAGACAAAAGCACGAAATACAGATTATTTTCGATTCTGTACCGGCATGGATTTTTTACAAAGACAAAGAGAATCGACTTATTCGCGTCAATAAAACCTTTGCCGAGTTGCTGGGCAGGTCCATAGAGCAGATAGAGGGCAAATCCTGTTTCGAGATTTTCCCTGCTAATCAGGCAGAGTCTTACTGGAGAGACGACAAAGAGGTAATAGCGTTGGGACATCCGAAAAGAAACATCATCGAACCTGTTGAAACTCGTAAAGGTACAAGATTGGTTCAGACAGAAAAGATACCTTATAGGGACGAAAAAGGAAATATAATTGGAGTAATAGGTTTCGTTATTGATATCACGGAACGCATGAAGGCAATACAGGCTACACAGGAAGCAGAAGAGAAGTATAGAACACTTACTGAAAATTCACTTACCGGTGTCTTCATCCATCAGAACGGAAAGTATATGTTTGTCAATGAAAGGTTTGCGCAAATTCATGGTTACAGACCTGAAGAACTGCTGGGAAAGACATACATGGCTTTAGTCCATCCTGACGAGAGGGACATTGCAGCACAGAATTTATCAGCAAGACTTGCAGGAAAGGACGTTACGCAGTGCTATGAAATGCGGAGACTGAAGAAGAATGGACAGGTCATCTGGTGTGAGATGATGGCAAGCCGTATCGAATACATGGGAAAACCTGCTATAATGGGCAATATCACCGACATTACCGAGCGCAAGCAGGCGGAGGAGCAGATTGCCAAGCTGGCCAAGTTCCCAGCCGAAGACCCCAACCCGGTTCTTCGTATTTCTGCCTTCGGCACCGTTATGTACGGCAACAAGGCCGGTTTACCACTATTAAAGACTTGGCAGTGTCGCGTTGGCGAGTCTCTGCCCGACCACTGGTATAGACTCATACTGGATTCCCTTAGTTCCGGACAGAGTGAGCAGATGGAGATACAATGTGACGGCCGAACATTCTCGATTGTTTTCGCGCCCGTTGTGGATGCCAACTACGTCAATGTTTACGGTCTTGACATTACAGAGCGTAAGCAAGCAGAGCAGAAACTTCTTGATTACCAGTCGCAGCTAAAATCTTTAGCTTCGCAATTGACTTTGGCTGAGGAACGTGAAAGAAGACGGATAGCTGTTGAACTACACGACCGAATTGGTCAATCCCTTGCTATTTCCAAGGTCAAGCTGGATGGACAGCGTCATTCCATTTCTCCAACTGATACGGGTGAAGTCTTAGAGGAGGTTTGCAGCCTGCTTGGCCAAGCTATTGCAGACCTGCGCTCTTTGACGTTCGACCTGAGCTCTCCTATACTGCATGAGCTGGGCCTTGAGGCTGCTGTGGCTGCGTGGATTGCCGAGGAAATCGAGCAAAAATATGATATAACGGTTGATTTGGAGATGGATAAAGAACCTAAGCCGTTAGATGATGATATCGGATCGCTTCTATTTCGTGACGTGCGGGAATTGCTCTTCAACGTAATTAAGCATTCTCAGGCAACGAAGGTAAAGGTTTCGATTCGGCGTATTGGCGAACGGATAAGCATTAGTGTTGAGGATAATGGGATGGGATTCGTTCCAGCCGAAGTAACTGCAAAGGCGGTTGGAAAAGGCGGATTTGGGCTGTTCAGCATTCGGGAGCGATTGGAGCAGTTCGGAGGGCATCTTCAGATCGAATCTGCACCCGGTGGTGGATGTAAGGTTACAATGATAGCTCCTTTGAAAGAAATAAAAATTATCAATGGGGGATAAAAGTGCTTCACTCCATCGATTCAATTTCGCAAAATGGCCAGGCCTACATTTTTCTAAAATCCAGAGCACAACTTTCCTGTTAAACCTGATGCAGGAGTGGTTAATTATTGAGTGGCAAGTAGTTAATTAACCATCTCGTGATTTCAAATTCATCCTTCGCAGCCCCCAAGGGGCGGAGAACGGAGCAGAATTTTTGTTACCGGACTTCAAGTCAATGCCTTTAATAAATGGAGTAGGCTTCGGCCAGCTTTATTGAGTTGAAGCTTCGAACATGGTTGAAAGAATTACAAAGGAAAGGATTCGTATCATGTTAACCGTAAAATACAAAGAAAATCTTAAAACCGCTTTTATCCCGTCTCTCCACAGGATGTGGCGCCAGCCATCCCAGCGACCTTGCGGTAGAGCCGGCTCGAGAAAAATGCTGACTCTCCTCAGTTGGCTGATTTTAACTTTAACGTTGCTCGTAAAACCTATCTTAGCGGAACAACACCGCAACAACAACAATAAATCGAGGCCGCAGCGGCAGACCGCATCCATTACCCGGCAGTCTTCAAAACCATCTCTGGCGAACAAGACACCCAGCAACATAGCTGCGATGGTGCGTTCCGGTATGCCTCGAATCAGTGTAAACAGCTCAATCCGCCGCGGGTCCACCACAGCACGAAGTAGCCTTACAGGAATCGCTAAACCTAATATAAGTATTAGTCAGCCCAGTGGGGCTTTGTCCAACCGACTTAAAAGAGGTAGAACCAGCACGACGCTCAACAGCACACCTGTCCTACAACAACAGGGTTCCGTCGGCACTTTAAGACGTTCCATCGGTAGAACACCTACAATCCAGTTGAGATCTAGAGCGATTTCCACTATAGGAAAACGGACTACCATTAGCTTGGGCAACAAGATAAGTTCGGGCAAAACATCTCGTACCAACAGAATAATAATTTCAAGAAGACCTTCGATTGTTACTATGTCGAAACAATCGGCAACAAGCAAAGATAATCGCACAATCACAAATAAAACTTCGCGCATAAGCGGACTAATTAGTAAGCAAAGGCCGTCTCCCCAAATCGTGATGAGATCGCCAGCCACAAACCAAACGAAGGACACAAACTTAAGAAATCACATAAGCTCAATAAGAACGTCACGCATTGCCAGCCTACCTCGAAATCCTCGAGAGAGCGCTATTACCAAACAAAAGCCCTCTGCTTCTAATATGAGGCAACAATTATCTATGAGCCGAAGCAGCGCATTAAGCTCAGACAAAATTCGACGTCTCGGCAGCCTGCTCGGCAAAAAAAGAACATCGGCTCCCCTTTCAAGAAAACAAACTATCGACGGCGAGACAAAGCGAAACAGCTCGCAATTCAGACACAGCAGAAGCGGTGGACTTCTTGAAAAATTAAGAGCAATCGGTAGAAAACCTGCGGAAAACAGAGCCGAAGCCGGTCAGACCCGTAAAAGAATAAACCTGAGAGTCGTTGACAGATTACGCCCCGGCTCAAGGGAAGGAGAGTCTGCCCAGAAGAGGCAAAAAAATACTACGCACGGAAATGCCGACCCGCCCCTGTTGGGTCACGGCGGACCATCCAAGGGATACCGTGAGCATCCATCGGTAGTCAGAAACAAACACCGTTATGAACATATCTACTGGGACTACCATAACCAACTGCGCCATAAAATTATTTGGCCAAAGTATCGTTTCGCTGTGTGCTATAGGCACGGTCCACGCTTTGCATTTCGTTATATTTATCCTTACTATCTCCGCAGATATATTTTCACCAGCTTAGGTGGCTACTGGCCATTAGAGTACAGTTACATCCGGTATTACTGGTACGGCTGCCATCCCTACCGGTGGTACGGTTACTATCCCATTGCCCACGAAGTAACAGGCGACACGTACAACTACTATACATATAACTATTATTACGGCGATAATGGGACTGTCCCATCTGCATCCGCCCAAGTGATAGACGGCATCAAACCCGTTGACCACAACACCTTTGCAGATGTCCGTGAAAAGCTTGCTCAACAAGCTGAACAGGAACCTGCTCTGGAAACCGCTGCTGACATATACTTTGATGAAGCTGTCAAGGCCTTTGAAGCCGGCAACTACGAAACAGCCGTTGAGAGATTCGCCGAGGCAAAAGGACTTGCAGCCGATGATATGGTACTTCCTTTTGCACACTCACAGGCACTTTTCGCTAATGAGCAATATGAAGAAGCGGCTGAGATTCTTAGAGGGGTTCTGGCAAATGTGTCCCCCGAAAAGGAAGGCGTCTTTTATCCTCGCGGCCTATATTCAGATGATGAAGTTCTTTTCGAGCAAATTGAGCATCTGAACCAAAAAGCTGAGCTTTATAGATTCAATGCGGACCTGCAACTACTTTTGGGGTATCACTTGCTCGGCATTGGTGAAATTGATAAAGCAGTTGAGCCACTACAGAGTGCCAGCCAAGACTTGGAAAATGCAGCCGCTGCTACAGTATTGCTTGATCTGCTGGCCAAAATCAGAACCGATGCCAAGGTTGACAATAATGACTAATAAAAGCATTTGTCAAATTTCAAGGAGGCACAAAATGGTTAGGGACATAGTGACAACTTTAATAATGGTGATTTTGAGTTTGGCACTTGTTTTCGCAGCCGGCTGCCAAAGCGATGCTCAGACCGGTGCAGCAGTCGGCGCTCTGGCTGGTGCCGGCATCGGCCAAATAGCAGGTCGCGATACGGGGTCAACTTTGATTGGAGCAGCAGTGGGTGGTACCGCCGGCTATATGCTGGGCAACGAAGGTGATAGGAAAAAGGCCCAAGCCGAAAGGGCTTACCTGCGCGACCAGACGGATTACGTCACTGTCAATATCACCAATAGCAACGGCTCTGTCAGTCAGGTAAGACTCAGAAAACACGGAGTTGGCTACGTGGGTACACGAGGCGAGTACTATAATCACCTGCCAACCGAAGATGACTTAAGGCCCATATATGGTTTTTAGTCCGTCTCAGTCCGCCGCGGCGGAACAACTTGGCTATTGAAGGGCTTGCGATTTAGACGTATAATTCTGGACGATAATAGCCAAGTTATTGCCCTTAGGAGAAGATGTTGGATACATCCGGCAGCGAGAGAATTGATATGAATAGGCGGCTGCGAAACGCTTTGAAAGGACTTACAGCCCCGGACCTCAAACGGCGTCGCCGGGCAATGGAGCCTTTTGTGCGAGCGACATTTGAGATGTTCATTAGGTATTTATACCGCTACTTAGGCAATGAGATAGAGTGTGAGGACGTGTTGGAAGATGTTTACGCCGATATTTGGGAAAATCCGGATCATTTACGTAACGTTACCACCGAAAAACAGCTATTAAGAACCGTATATCTATACTATATGCGGAAACGCCTGAGAGAAGTTTATAGAAGAATAAACCGCAATTTATATTTATCACAACAAAGTCTGATGAATCTCGTTGCGCCCGAATCAGGTGTTCTTGAGATGCTGTCCCAGTCAGAGCTCCAGCAGGCTCTTCATCGGACGTTAAGCAAACTCAAGGCACGGGAGCGAAGGGCTATCGAGCTTTGGATGGAAGGCGCCTCTAACAGAGCAATCGCCAATGAGCTCAAGACAACAGTCGGGGCAGTAAAGATGCTCGAATTTAGAACTATACTTAAACTTAAGAAAATGCTGCACGCAACGGCTGACGAAGTTTAATAACTACTTTTTTGTAGGAGCAATACATAATGTCTTACATAAACCGAGAAATCCAAGAATTGCTGGTTGACTACGCGGAGGCTTTGCGTGACGGCAGCATACCGGTTTTTCTAAAATCACTTACGCGTGTGGAAGCAAAAACAATAACAACCAGTAGTGAGTTTTGGGATGCCACAGAAATCGTGCAGTTTCTTAATGGTGCCGGCTTTGCCGACAAAGCTGTTACTCCAAATGTCGGTCTATTTATATCCCGTGTCGATGCCGAGATTACATCTCGACTGAAACAAGCTACCCCCGCTGCTTCGTCCCTAAGGGACAAAACGGCGGGGACGAAGCAAACATCATACAGGCACAAAACCAGCGACTAAAATCGAAAAGACTTCTGAGGAATCGATATGATTTTGGATTGCTACCAATGTTCATCCTGCTACTTTGAGGACAAAGAGGCATCCTCAAAGATAGATCCTTCGACCATCTCGCCACCACAACCCAAGATGATCTTCCGAAACGTGCTGGTAGTATTTATCTGCATCGAGCTATACGATAGCAAAGAAGAGTTGGAAGAAGCGGTGGAGGAGTTTGCTGCACTATCGGATCTTATAGGTAAAAGGCCGATGGTGCTCTGTCCAAATGTGCATCTATCAATGGATAGAGCACCGGAGAAACAAGCTGCGTGGCTCATTAGCGAGCTGGAAAAGAGGCTGACCGCAAAGGGCTATGATGTCCACTGCCTATCGTTTGGCTACCATAAACAATACGGTATGGAATGTAATGGCAATGTAGGAAGCGTCGTTGGAAGAAGGTTCTACGGCTCTGCAGAGAAGCAGTTTCTTCGACTCTTAACTCGGCTTGGCATTTGTCCTCCGGATTCCCTGCCCAGTGACATGCCTTCTTGGGCGAAGTCTCTAACGGAACGTCAACTGAAAGTATTAGGCAGCCGAAAAGAAACCTATAATGTGGCCAAAAAAATGGTCCAGGACCAGCTTGATGCAACAGGTCATAGTGAGCTCTGGACATGTATGTTGTTTGAAGGGGAAAGGCAGCCTATGGAGGATTATCTCAGCAGTTTGTACGAAATCATAAGAGATTATCCGGATGTGAGGGTGCACCGTGCGCTGAATCTTAGCCTGCCCGGCTTTTCCAACCAGGCACGATTCCTTTTCCGAGAATTTCCTGAGGCAATTCAATCGGGCAGACTCCGCATTTATAGTGGTAAGGTATCTGATATAGAGTTTTTACTGACCAGAACCTCTGTCCTTCTTGCCTTTCCACAAATACCCCGAAAAACCGGATCGCACGCGGGAGAAATATCATTCGGAATTTACTGCAAGGATGAAGACTTTGCGAAGAAGCTAATTGGATGGTACCGTACGTTTCTTGTCGATTCGCGGTTTGGATGGATTCGCACTGAATCCGAACTAAACGCCACAATCAACGAGCTGGAAGAGGAAATGTTTCAGTGAGTGCGATTGGTGAATGAGTTCACCATTTAACCAGTTACCATTTAACCAGTCCCTAAGGGACCAGTTACCAAATTAACACAGTAGGAACAAAACTGTGCATACGATCTCATCCGTTGTTGTCGTTACAGCCTACGTGACGGTGCTTACCTTTGTTGCCGTGCGGGCACGAGCTGCGCTTCATTTCACAGAATTTTCGTTAGCTGGACGGACACTTCCCTTGGCATTAGTATTCGGCAGTCTTTGTGCTACGTATGTGGGGCCGGCTTTTTCAATTGGTTTTGTTGGGAAGGGTTTCGAAAGCGGATTCCTTTTTTTGGGCATAGGACTTGCATACGCTGTACAGAATATTTTAGTGGGTTTGCTCATTGCTCCTCGTCTGAGAAGCCTCAAAAATTGCCACACATTAGGCGATGCGATAGGTCAGAAATATGACCAGAAGTGCCAGGTTGTTGCTGGGATTATTTCCGTCGGATTATGTGCGGGATTTGCTGCAGTTATGGCAAAGGCCGGTGGAATTGTGTTGACTGATATATTAGGACTTCCGAGCTGGTCGGCTGTCATTATCGTTGTCGCAGTAACAACGTTATACACGACGTTCGGCGGATTGCGGGCAAGCGTGATAACCGATGCCTTTCAGTTCACCGCGTTTGCCATATTGCTGCCTGTTACACTGCTATTGGTGCTTCTTTTCCATCTTAGTGGCGGCGCGGCGACATTCGTCAAGCAAGCGTCGGATGCTACTGCTTTGGGCCTTGGCTCCACATCGCTTGTTAATATTGTTGGTTTGCTGGCAGCATTTTTGCTTGGTGAGACCCTCATACCACCATACGCAAATCGGGCGTTAGCGTCCAGAACAACACGTATATCACGAAACGGCTTTCTGTTAGCAGGTGTCTTTAGTGTGGTTTGGTTTACGGTGATGATATCGCTTGGTATTGCGGCCCGAAGCATCGTTCCTAAGGATACCGGTGAAGACTACATTCTATTGACCTTGGTTAGATATACTATGCCCGCCGCCGGCTATACACTTCTGTTAGTAGTATTAGTGTCAGTGATTATGTCCAGCCTTGATTCACTATTAAATGCCGGGGCTGTGGCGTTTGCCGAAGATATAGTCAAGCCATTTGTTAATATGACAGATAAAACCGCTTTGAATATTGGCCGTTGCGCGACTATTGGTATAGCTGCAATTGCTGCTGCTGGCGCGGTTGCTGTTCCCAGCATTATTAGCGGCTTACTTATTTGCTATACTATTTGGGCCCCAGCAATTCTTCCTGCTCTCATTATCGGTTTATGGCTGAAGCACCCTCGTCCTCTTGCCGGAATCTTATCAATGGGTGTCGGAACACTCATTGCAATAATTTTTCAGTTTGTTTCTTTGCCAATTAAGATACCTGCAATATTAATGGCTCTTTGTGTGGCGCTGCTGGCTTATGTGCTGGGACATTGCATCGCACGTCCCTCGTATCTCGTCCCTCGTGACTCGTTAGACGACGGACGACGGACGATGGACGAATAGGAGGATTAACAATGGAAGTTATCATCTTTATTATTATAGTGATAGCAGCCTTATTGGCTATTGCCAGCGGAATTTGGGTTGCAATTGCGCTGGTAAGCGCTATTTCTGCGCATCGGGACCAAGCAAATAAGGAAAATAACCATTAGTACAGCCTATTTTTGTTATCTTCACGAGTTTTTATACACATGGGAGTCTTCGCGCTACACAATTCAATTTAACGAGGAAACCTTCTTGTTGGGTTACAATAACGTTCGTAGTTCTTTGTAAGGAATGTGAATCTCTCCCGGTCAATTCAACTGGTTTGCCAAGAAGAAATCTGTTCAACTGCATTAGCAAAAGCAGCAAGCAGGCGTAAACTACCACACATGAATATTAAGGCTATGATAGCCAAGGCATACATTGGCACATATCTGCAGATTTTCTGGGGTCGTTAGAAGGCCTGGTTAAGGGCTGTTCTAAAGCCGGTTCTGGGATATAATACCAATACTACAAATGTGTGCGCCGCTGCCGTATAACCTACCAACCACGCTCCGCCGACCTTGCTCCGCCGAAGCGGCTACGCAAAGGCGAGTAAATTGGTGTGCTAAATATCAGGCTAAATATAGGATATATCTGGTCTTGCAATAAAACCAAATATACAAACAAAGCGCATTTATTTTTATATGACCGTATAAAAAGTATTTGAGATTTTCCTTGAAGTACCCGCGGTTAATTTGGTATAAATAAGATTGTTCAAATCCGTACATTTTGGCTCTCTAGTGCTTTGTCGCAGGGTGATTTAAGGAGTTGTCATGACGAGGCCTGCAAGGCAGGCCGTGGTAATCTCATAAATCAAATGTTAAAGATTGCTTTGCTTCCACCCCCCATCCCTTAGGGACTACGGAGGACGGGTCGCTCGCAATGACACCCATCATTCAAGCTGCGACAGAGTACGATGGCGTTTAGGCTCTATAGCTATTCGGAGAGCAATTATAATCTGTTAAGGTACTGAATTCTCATGTGAAATTGACGCCGATGAGTTAATAGTTACATCTTTGTCAACAGCCTATATAGGGCTTTTGAGGGAAGGAGGTAAAAGCCGGATCACATACAAGTTCTTTTTTTCAACACGAAATTGGTTGCTTGTCCGGCAAAGCCTGCCTTCGCCGAAGCGCTACGCGTAGGCAGGCCTATGCGGAGTCGCAAGCATGCAAGTTTGTACTAGTTGTTATATTTGGGAGGTTGTTGGAGACAAGCCCCGTTAGAAATTACGGAATGGTGAAAACCGGTAACACTAATAAGTGACGGCCAAAAGGCAAAATTTCTAACGAGGGCAAGCATAAACAAGGCTAAAATCCGGATGTTTGTACCTTAGGGGCTTGTTGAGTGTAAGTGGTGTTTTGGCGCGTGGCCAAGGAGTTTTAGATTGTTATATTAACCTTTTTGAAGGAGGATTATTATGTGTAAGAAATTGGTTTCTTTGGTTTTTGTTGTTTTGGCACTAACTCTGGCGTCCACAACTTACGGTATAGGGATAGGAGATTTTGAAAACGATATGGACGGATGGGTCGTTTATGACGATCCCGACAGTTCCACCGACCCCAATG
>Ga0315549_1004938_pt1 | contig 11078 bp, 15 predicted proteins | sample SalMarSW160200MG_FD_203101 | JGI IMG/M metagenome (GOLD analysis project Ga0315549, IMG submission 203101) | Salt marsh sediment microbial communities from the Plum Island Ecosystem LTER, Massachusetts, United States - Salt Marsh Sediment SW1601-200 ... | reverse complement strand
CGGTGGTCGCCGTATCATCGCCGCCCGATTGCAACACAGACTCCTTTTTGCTATCATGCCGCTGTGACAAATACAGCCGTACTGGTTCTTAATCAGAACTACGAGCCGCTCAACGTCTGCAATGCTCGCCGCGCTTTCGTCCTCGTGGACCGAGGCAAAGCTGAGGTGTTGGAGAACGGTCGGGGCTACCTGCGTAGCCCCACCCTCCTATTTGAGATCCCCTCGGTTATTCGTCTCGTCTACATAATCCGACGACCCCGGCCCCGCGGACGCCTCTGCCGCCGCGACGTCTTCCTGCGTGACCGCCACACCTGCCAGTACTGCGGACGCCGCACGCGTGACCTCACCCTCGACCACGTCCTTCCCCGCAACCGCGGCGGCCAGCACGACTGGGAGAACGTCGTCGCCGCCTGCAAGGACTGCAACCACCGCAAGGCCGGTCGCACCCCTCGGGAAGCACACATGCACCTCATCCGCCAGCCCACCCGTCCTGCCTTCAACCCCTACCGCCCCTTCTATCACTACCTCGAGGAGCAGGTGGAGTGGCGCAAGTTCATCCCCGGCTGGCAGCCCGACTCAGGCTTCTGCTAGCCTGCCGAGAACCCTTCCCTCTCCAGCGTGAGCAGGCGCAGGCCCTTTATCTGGCGGAAGGTAGCCCCCTCGCTCACGCAGCGCAGGGTCAGACTGGGATCGACCACTCGCGTCCCTGCGATCACATCCACGCCATAGTCGAACAGAATCGGCGACAGGGGCGTGCTCGGCCCAAGGATGACCACCAGGGTCTCAGGCTGGCACAGCCTTAGCAGACGCTCCATCGTACGGTTGATGAACGCGCTGCCGGTGATGGCGGCGATGTCCACCTCTGGCAGAATGGCCTCGGCCTCCTCCGCCCCCACGTCGCCCGCCTGCGGATGCAACTCGATTACCCACAGTCGGCCGGCCGCCTCCCGCAGCGCCGGCACGAAGGGAAAGTGGCCCACCAACGCCACCTTCTTGCCCCGGCCGCGGTCAATCAGCAGGTCGCCCGCATTGAGCTCCACGCAGTGCGTCTCGTCCACGTCCAGCAGCGAGTTGATCGCCGCCAGGCCGATGCCTGCCTCCAGCGTACTGTCCGACTGCGCCAGCCCTATCAGCTCGAGGGCGCTGCCGCCGGTCAGCCTCCCGGCCTCCCCCACGAAAACGGCACCGTGCTCGTGCTCCTCGGGTCCCAGGGTCGAGGCCAGACCGCACCCTCGGCTCAGCACGGCTGTCCAGAAGGGGCCGACCCGCACCTCCCGCACCGGAGCGTCTTGCTTGAGGGTAGCTATCACATCATCCAGGATCTTCACGCTGCCCCCTCTGGAATTCCTTCCAGTATTCGCCTAGAGCTCCGGCCTCCGCCGCCGTGTCTCTTCGATATCGAGAGGCGTTACTTCGGGCCTGGGAGCGTCGTAGACGGTGACCACATTCGGAAACTCGTGGAACTCCTCCCGTATCGCAGCGATCTCCTCCGCCGTCAAAGGCTTCACCGGGCAGGGGCGCAGCGGGGTATTGATCTGTACCTCATCCGGGGACAGCCTGCTGGCGATGGCCGCCAGTCTGCCTGCGGCATCTCGATTCGCCTCGGCGAACATGATCTGAAGCGCCAGCTTTCCCTTGTATGTTGCCCTGAAGAGTCCGATGGTCTCCACGATCTCCGCCAGGGAGAAGGGCGCCACCGGCCGGTTGATCCGCCGGAACAGCCGCTCATCGGGGGCATCCAGCTTGGCAACGACCACGTCGGCATACGCCAGGTCCCGCTGGACATCTTCTCTTGCCATGAGGGAGGAGTTCGTGAGGACCGCCGTGGGCAGGCCCACCACATCCCGAGCCAATCGTAGGGCGTCTCCCAGGTTACTGGCCAGGGTGGGTTCGCCCATTCCTGAGAAGGTAACGTAATCGGCCGGTACCTTCCTCGCTGCCTCCAGCTCCCGCGCCAGGACGCTCAGAGCGACGAACTCGGCCCGCACCGTCAGCCGCCGCGCTGTCCTGCCCAACTGGCAGTAGGTGCAATCGAGGGAGCAAGTCTTCCCGCCGGCGGGCAACAGATCGACGCCCAGCGACCTTCCCAATCGCCAGGATGGGACAGGGCCGTACAGAATGGAACTCATTCCCTTACTCCATGAAATTTCACTTCCAGCCCTCTCGGCTCTCGCTCGGGGGGCGCCCATAAGAGCTCAGTCCAGGCGCTCCCTGAGGTCGGGGAGGTTGTCTTCCACGCATCGCAGGACGGCCTCGTGGATATCGCCCACGTCGGTGATGATCGGCCGAATGCCGTAGCCCTTGAAGCTTTCGTAGGCTCCCCAGCCCATGCCGCCGGCAATGAGCACCTCGCAGTCAGCGATGATGTCCGCCATACTCTGATGCTTGGCCTGGGAGCCAGCGTCGTAGCCGTGCCTCTCGCCGGGAGCCAGCCTGCGGTGCCCCTGAGCGGCGAAGCTGTGATGACCGGCCTTTGGACGCGTCTCGCTGTCCACGATCTCATTCCCTTCGACCGTCAGAACCACATAGTAGGATGCTCTGCCGAAGTGCTGGCTGATATGCACTCCATCATCGGAAACGGCAGCGATTTTCAATTCACGCCCCTCTCTCAGAGCACTGACCCACCTTTAGCTCGTACCTGGGCTCGCCCTCGCCCAGATGTAGGACGACCTTGACATCCCGCCCCTCGGCAAGATACTTTTCAGACTCATCGCGCAGCTTCTGTAGCTCAGGAGACTTCAAGAGGGACACGAGAGCTTCATACGTCTCTTTAAGCTCTTTGTCTTCACTCCCGCTCTTCAGAAGTTGCCTGAGGCAATCCCGGGATTGCTCCTCAGCCAAGCATTTGATGCACCTGCCCGGTATCTCCCTGGTCGAGTATCTTGGCTCAAGCTCAACGTTGGGGACCATTCTTATCTCCTGCGACAGATGTCGTCTGTGGAGCAGGGAGGGCTCTCGCAGGGGCTGTCCCTGCCACAGCAGGTGGCGCCCTCGCCAGTTCCGCTCCCCAGCACGCTAAAAGTAGAAACTAGCCTCTCCAGGCTTTCGCTGCCACAATTCGGACATTTGGCGGGCTTTTCGTCCTGGCTACGCTGGAAGACTTCGCACGCCTGGCCGCATTGGCGGCACTTGTAGTCATAGATCGGCATCCTGTCTCTCCGCGCTCAGTAACACAAGCCTCCGTTGACAACGGGCCGTCTCACCAGCGAGCGGCCACCACTCTCCAGAGCTCCTCCATTCGCTGCGATACCACACCGTCGCCGAACTCTACCACCGGCACCCCTTGGGTGACGGCATCGCTGACCACCGTATCGAAGGGAATCTTGGTGCCCACGTCTATGCCCGCCTCGCGGCAGTAGTCCTCGATGCGCCGCGAGTTCTCTTCATCAAGGTCATATTTGTTTATGCACACCAGCGGGGCGACGCCAAAATGACGACAGACGGCCAGCACCCGCTCCAGGTCGTGGATGGCGCTGAGGCTGGGTTCGCTGACCACGAGGGCCAGGCTTGCCCCGGAGAGCGAGGAGATCACCGGGCAGCCGATCCCCGGCGGCCCGTCGCTGAGAATGTAGGCCGAGCCCTTGTTCTTAGCGATGGCCTTGGCCTTCTGTCTTACCACCGCGACCAGCTTGCCCGAGTTCTCCTGCCCGGCATCCAGGCGAGCGTGAACCAGCGGCCCATATCGGGTATCGGAGACGTACCAGTGGCCGGCGAGGGTGTCGACCATCGTCACCGCCTGCTCCGGGCAAACCTGCAGGCAGAAGCCGCAGCCCTCGCAGGCAAGGGGGTCGACTTGGAACTCCTCGATGGCGTCGAAGCGACAGGCATCAACGCAGAGACCGCAACCAGTGCACGCCTCCGGGTCGATAACGGCTACCTTCAGGCCCCAGAACTCGTGTGTCTCCTTCACTGTAGGCTGGAGCACCAGGTGGAGGTTGGCAGCATCGACATCGCAGTCGGCCAGGACCTTGTTCTCCGCCAGCGCCGCCAATGAGGCGACCACGACGGTCTTCCCCGTTCCCCCCTTGCCGCTAAGTACGACGATTTCCCTCATGGCTCACCGTTCCACCACTACTAGGCGTTGGATGCTGTCCAGAAGGTCGCGGAAGGCCTTCCGCCACGTTGGCATGCCAGCCACCAGGGTTTGGCCGCGGCAGTACAGCTCGGCTATTCGCCTGTCAAGGGGGATCTTGAGGAGGACGGGGATATGCTGCTGGGCGCAGTAGCGTTCCACCTCTTGGTCGCCAGAGCCGGCGCGATTGATGACCACCCCACAGGGGACATTCAGCTTCGTTGCCAGCTCCACAGCCAGGGCCAGGTCGTGCAGGCCGAAGGGGGTGGGTTCGGTAACTAGGAGGCAGAAATCACTGCCCTTTACTGCTTCGACCACCGGGCAGGAGTTGCCCGGTGGCACATCGATGATGACGGTGCTGCTCCGGTCGGCTCGCTGCTTGACGGCGCGGATCACCGGCGGGGCCATGGCCTCGCCGATGGCCAGTCGCCCCTGGACGAATCGCACTTCGCCGGCGCGTCCCTCCTCGACGACGCCTATTTCCCGCCCTTCCTCGCTAATGGCCTCTTCTGGGCACACGTAGCTGCAGACGCCACAGCCGTGGCAGAGCTCGGGGAAAACCAGGACGTTTTCGCCCATCACGGCGATGGCGTTGTAGGGGCAGGCTTCAGAGCAGACCCGACAGTAGGTGCACTTGTCTTTGTCCACTTTGGGCACGGGCACCAGCACCGGCCAGGAGGAGGTGATCGTTGGCCGCAACAAAACATGGGCATTAGGCTCTTCCACATCGCAGTCCAGCAACTGCACCGGGCCCTGTTCCTCCAGGGACAGGGCCAAGCTGGTGGCTACCAGGGTCTTTCCGGTGCCGCCCTTGCCGCTGGCGACAGCCAGGATCATCCGCTCTGTCCCTTAGCCTGAGCCACCGATGTCAGGCCTAAGGCTGCCATCTCCGGCCGCTACCGCCACCCATGCCGCCGCCGCCACCCATGCCGCCGCCGCGACCGCCGCCCATACCGCCACCGCGGCCGCCGCCCATGCCGCCGCCCATGCCGCCGCCACTACCACCGCCCATGCCACGGCCCATGCCACGGCCCATGCCTCGACCCATGCCACGGCCCATGCCTCGACCCATACCGCCGCCCATGCCCGGCCCCATGCCCGAATAGGCCTCAGCCGAAGGCCCAGGCGTTGCCCGAAGATCACCTCTCATGTAGGCCTCGACAGCCTCGCGCACACTCCCGGAGGCACCGATAAATATGTCGATGCCGGCGGCGGAGAGCACCTGATAGGCGTTGGGGCCGCAGTCACCGGTGATGACAGCGCCCGCACCCATCTGCCCAACGAGTTCCGCGGCCTGGATGCCGGCCCCGCCAGGCGCCATCACCGCTGGGTTCTCCACAGCTTCGAAATCCAGGCTTTCGCTGTCCACGATGACCAAGTACTGGCACCTTCCAAAGCGGGGGTCAATCGGAGAATCAAGGCTCGGCCCCGTAGCGGAAACGACGACCTTCATAAAGCACCTCCCGATCTGCTTCGTCTATTTGCGAAAACGATAAACCCCTCCCGACGGCGAATCAAGACCTTGCGCCGCTACGGATGGTTTTCTACTTGCTCGTCTTCTCCAGCTCGCTGATCCGTCGCTCGATCCCTTCCAGATAGCTCCTGAGGCCCTCCGCCTCGTCCTTGAGGAAGGCCGCCTCGTCCTCAACAGTTGGGGCGGCTCCCCAGGTGCCAGCCGCGTAGGGGTCCGCGCCGTACGAGGGGACTGCACCGTACCCGGGGACTGCACCGTACCCGAGGCCTGCACCATAGCCCCAGCCAGCGCCGGGCCCGCCCCAGCCGCGACCCCAGCCCCAGCCGCGGCCCCAGCCGCGGCCCCAGCCGCGACCCCAGCCCCAGCCAGGAGCGCCGTACATCAAGCCGTATCCTCTACCCATCTTTCGCTACCTCCTCTTCGCAAGATTCGTCAGTTCTCTTGCCACGCGCTATCCTACCACCGGGCATACTGCCTACCAGGCCAATAGTAAGGCGGCCTTGCCCCCGCAGAATATGGGCCCGGGTATCCGACACCTGCGCCATAGGAGCCCGGCCTGTAGGCCCACCACCAGCGTGGCCGCCAGGGGAACCATCGGCAGAAGGGATAGGGATTGCCTCTCCCCCAACCGCCTCGGCCCCATCCGAATCGCCCTCTTCCAAACATCCCGGTCACCTCCTATTGCTCCTCCCGGCACAACACCGGAAGCCACTGCCTAGCCGCAGTGCTCGCCGTGCAAGCGCTTCCCGCACTTAGGGCAGGTGAACGAACTGCAAGGTACGCCTCTCCGGTGCGGCTGCGAATATCCGCACCCTTTGCAGCGGCAGATCATCGACCCGCCGAGACCGCGGCCCAGGGGAGCGCCCCTTGTACCTCTTAGGATAGACATCCTCATACCTCCTCGAATCGCTAGCGACGGCCTCTGCCTCGTTGCCTGCGGCGACGGCTGCCGGGGCCTGGCTCTAATCGGCCGCCAGCGCCTGGCTCTGCCTGGCCGCCAGTCCTTCTAGCGACGCTTCGCCCCTCCAGCCACCTCCTCGCCAGCCCAACGACCGCGTCCACGGCCAGGGGAGCCGCCGCTACCAAGGTGGAGACTATTGCTGGTCGAGCCCGGCTCACCGCTGGCTGCTTTGTAACCTGCGCCGGTTGTTCCCTCTCTGTCGCCACCGGTGCAGCCTCCACCTCGTAGATGGCCCCCTCGGAGCACGCAGGCATGCAGGCAGCGCAATTAGTGCACAGTTCTCGGTTGATGATGGCCTTCTCCTCTTGGAGGACGACGGCGCCCTCCTCGGGGCACACTTCCAGGCAATCGCCGCAGCCCGTGCACTTATCCTCATCGATGAAGATCATGGTCTGCCTCCTCGCCAGCGGCCTCCGCCACGGCCGCGTCCCGCACCCGCCACTGGCCCAGCGGTTCGGACGGGGAGCACGCTTAGGCTGTCGCATTGCGGGCAGGCCAGAGGAAGGCCGGACACCAGCGCGTCGAAAGGCACCCGCCACTCGTGCCCGTCCCGACGACACCTGAAACGTTGGCTGGGCAAGGCAAAGTAGCCGCCTTCGATGCGAACGGCCTTGCCATTGATCAGGGCGTCGGCGACCTTCTGACGGGCCGATTCCAGCACGCGGTGGAAAGTGGGTCGCGAGATGCGCATCCTTTGGGCGCACTCCTCCTGCTGCAACCCCTCCACGTCCTTGAGGCGAATGGCCTCCAGTTCCTCAACGCTCAGGGCCACTGCCTCCAGAGGGCGGGAGGGCACCCCCGCCGGCTTGAAGTAGGTCACCTGCGGCATGAAAGCCACTCGTCGCCACTTGGTTGGTCTTGCCATCCACTCAGAACTCGATCAGGATTACGGACATATGTCCACAATTATTCTCGCATAGGTGCCCTCACTAGTCAAGGGGAGGCTAGACGCCGCCGTTGATCGTAAGACCCACCCGTCTCTACAATTGCAGAGGGAGACGGTGTAGCGCCTGCTGGCTTGTCCCATCGTTTCGCTTTTCTGTTCTGGAAGGTGACCCCCTTGTACGAAAAGACCACCCTGGCCAACGGCTTGCGTATCCTCACTGCCGCTATGCCCCATACCTATTCCGTGGCCATCACCATCTATATTGGCGCCGGCTCCCGCTATGAGCGCAAGGAGCATGCTGGCCTCTCCCACTTCGTAGAGCACCTCTGCTTCAAGGGTAGCCAGAAGCGTCCCACCTCCAAGGACATCTCCGAGGCCATCGACAGGGTGGGTGGTATGCTCAACGGCGCCACCGACCGCGAGATGACCGTTTACCACTGCAAGGTGGCCGCGCCTCACTTGCCCCTAGCCCTGGATGTCCTCGTCGACCTGATACGCGCCCCCTGCTTCGAGCCCCAGGAGATGGAAAAGGAGCGCCGGGTCATCCTCGAAGAATTGGCCATGATCGCCGACACCCCCAGCGAGCTGGTAGACCTGATCATCGACCAGGCCCTCTGGGCCGATCAGCCCCTGGGCTGGGACGTGGCTGGCACCGAGGAGTCGGTTAAGGCCATCGACCGCCAGAGGGCCCTCGACTACCTTTCTCGCCAGTACGTCCCCAACAACGCAGTCGTGAGCATGGCCGGAAACATCGACCACCGCCAGGTGCACGAGCAGGTGGGCGCCTACTGGTCCGACTGCCCGCCCGGCTCTCCCTCCTCCTGGTACCCCGCAACCGACCGCCAGGGTCCCCGCTGTATCCTGCGCTATAAGAAGACCGAGCAGGCTCACCTCTGCCTCGCTGTACGAGGCCTATCCCTACTCCACCCCGACCGCCATGCCCTGGCCCTCCTGTCGGTCATGCTCGGCGATGGGATGAGCAGTCGCCTCTTCCTGGAGCTGCGCGAGAGGCAGGGCTTGGTCTACGACGTCCACAGCTACGTCAGCCACTTCCTAGACAGCGGCGCCTTCACCATCTACGCTGGCGTCGACCCCGCCAGGACCGTCGATGCCCTCAAGGTCATCATCAACGAGCTCGTGCGCCTGCGCGATGGCGTCGACGAGGAGGAACTAGTCAAGGCCAAGGAGCTGTCCAAGGGTCGCCTCCTCCTCCGCCTCGAGGACACCCGCAGCGTCGCCGGCTGGATGGGCTCCCAGGAGCTCCTGCTCGGCAAGGTTCGCACCCCCGACCAGGTCCTCGATCTGCTGGAGGCGGTGACGGTGCAGGACGTGCAGCGCGTGGCGCGCAGCCTTCTGGTGAACGACCACTTGCACATGGCCCTCGTCGGCCCCTTCCGCAGCGATAGGCGCTTCGCCCCTCTCCTCGAGCTCTAGCCGCAGGGCGAGGCTCCACCGCACGCCGTCACATGGCACTACCGGAAACGCGCCTTCCAGATCCTCTCGCACGTCTGCCCGGTGACAAAAAAGATGCCCTGCTCTTGGTCCCAGGCGATGCCGTTCGGCGTCCCTCCTGGGCACACTTCGGCGGGGAGCGTGTAGCGCACCACTTTCGACGGGTCCTGGTCCAGTATCCGGTAGATGTATGGTGTCTGCCACTGGTTGGCCCAGATGTACGTCCCGTCGAACTCCAGCTCGTTGAGCCTCGGCGCCGGCTGCCCCCTGTACTGAATGGGCACCTCCTTGGCGATCTCGAATGTCTCAGGGTCGCGGTAGTACAGCGTCGCGCTCCCATTCGAGTTCACTAGGTGCTCCTCGGTCGCCGTCAGCCCCCAGCCTTGGCCCTCGTACGTAGCGAATAGCGTGTACGGCGGCTCCCCCTCCCGCTCGAACAGGTACGCCTTGCCTTCCGTGTACGTCAGCAGGTACGTCCGCCCGAACGCCCGCACTAGCCCCTCGCCGAACGACCCCTCCGTGTTCGGCACGGACCACAGCACCGCCCCCGTCTCCGGGTCGAGCCCTCGCACCTGCGACTTGCCTTCGAGCCCGGTGCTTTCCCACAGCACGCCCTCGCTGACCAGCAGGCCCTCCGTCCATGCTCTGCCCTCGTGCGGCATCCACCCCAGGAGCTCGACCTGCCCCTCCAGTCGGGGCGTCTCCGTGGGGGTTGCGGGCTGACTGCTCCCCCCACCGCAGGCCGCGACCAGCCCGGCGAACAGAAGCGATGCGCCCAGAATAAGGCGATGCGTCTTCATGGCTTCCTTGGATTATAGGCGTGCCGACTTCTCACGGCCACTCGAGCACGTCCAGCACTCGCCTGGCGACTGGACATAACTGCAACAACTTGCCTCTTCCCGCGTCTATCTTAAGTGGAGGGGCAAACAAGCAGTGCTGAGCAAGATCGACCAGCTTGTCATGGCATTCGTGGCTCGCTTCCGGTCGGAGGGAGGCCAGGCCCTCGCCGAGTACGGCTTGATCCTGGCCCTTATCGCCACAGTGTCGATTCTCGCTCTGACCGCCCTCGGCCTGGCGATCTCCGGGACGCTAGAGTGCCTCGAAGAAGGCTTTACCTGATAATCTCAACAAGGGCCGAGGGCTCAGGCTCTCCGGCCCGCTGAGGCCAGTTGGCCCAGTTGCTACTCAGGCACCCAGGCCGCCCTGCGCCCGGCGGTCTTAGGCAGCAATGCCTGGTGCAGAGAACGCCAGCCTCCCGCCTTCGCCTATTCGCAGTCTAGGGTGACGTCGATGCCGTTCTCGTCGGCGATTCCCTGAAGCTCGCGGCAGGCGTCCGTGAACTGCTGCGAGGCCTCCAGCCACTCCGTCTCGCTCTGTAGCGCCACGAGCAGCTCCTGCAACTCGGAGGTGGTTTCGACGTCTGCCAACCGGTCACTGAGGTCATCCCACAGTGATATCATGTTCGATAGGGCGGCGGCGAATTCGTCCTGGGCATCCCCGACCTCAGACGGTGCCTGCAGGGCCTTCACATCGTTGAGGCCTTGTTCAACGATGTCGTGGTAGCCAACCACGTAATCCTGGGTTGCCTGGATGTCTTCCCCGATGATCCCCACGGACTGCTCGTCCAGGGCAGCCGTGTCTGTTTTCATGCCCTCTTCAATGGCGTCGAACTGCTGGAAGTACTCATCGAGGCTTATCTCCTCCTCCCCGTCCCCGCAGGCCACCGCCAGCAGCAGCGAGCCTGCCACGATAGCCAAGATCACGATCAGAAAGCGCCACGGAAGCTTCATCGCTCACCCCTCACGAACCGCGGTTTGCCCCCATTCTACCCGCAGCCGCGAGCGCTGGCAAGCGGCGGGGGGCGGCCAGCCGCCGTGGACAGACGCTCGCGAACACGATAGACTGGCGCTACGAAAAAGGCGTCCGTGCCTATGACGCTCTGGGCTACGGAACGCGGCGCGGACTCTCCTAAGAGAGGGTACTGGGGCCCCACGGCGTTCGGGAACAAGCTGATACGGCTAACGGGTGACTTGTGACATCGCGTAGGAAGCCCACCGTTTTCATGAGCTCAACCATCCAGGACTTTCAGGACCTGAGGAGCGCTCTGAAGTTCTGGCTTCAGGAGAACGGCTTCGAGGTCTGGCTTAGCGAGTACAACGACATGGAGAAGAATCCCGGAGCCAATACCTTCGACGCCTGCTTTGAGACCATTCGCAGAGCAGACTTCTACATC
>Ga0315549_1004936_pt1 | contig 11080 bp, 5 predicted proteins | sample SalMarSW160200MG_FD_203101 | JGI IMG/M metagenome (GOLD analysis project Ga0315549, IMG submission 203101) | Salt marsh sediment microbial communities from the Plum Island Ecosystem LTER, Massachusetts, United States - Salt Marsh Sediment SW1601-200 ... | reverse complement strand
TGAATTAACAGCATCTTGGCCGGTCATTGCGTCGCAGACAAGATATATTTGATGTGGCGTCACCACCCTGGCCACATCAGCCACTTCGGCCATCATCTTCTCATCGATGTGCAACCGCCCCGCAGTATCGAGCACAACTACATCGTAGCCGTGCTCCTTGGCGTGCCTGACCGCATTCTTTGCGACACGTACGGAATCTTTACTGTCTTCGCTATAGACATCAATATTTGTCTGCTGACCGAGCACCTTCAATTGCTCAATAGCAGCAGGCCTTTGCAGGTCGTCAGCAGCCAGAAGAGGTTTTCTTCCCTGAGACACAAGATATTTGCCGAGCTTTGCGGCAGTTGTTGTTTTACCGCAGCCTTGCAAGCCAGCCAGCATAATCACAGTAGGTCCGGGTGAGACAAAATATATCTGCGTGTCAACCGGCCCCATTAGTTTCGTCAATTCGTCATTGACGATCTTAACCATCACCTGGCCTGGATGCAGGCTCTTTATAACCTCTGCACCGATGGCTGCCTGCGTGACATCTTTGCAGAATTGCTTGGCCACATTGTAACTGACGTCCGCCTCCAGAAGCGCCTTTCGCACGTCTTTCATAGCATCTGAAACGTTAGCATCCGTGACGCGTCCCCGGCCGGACAAAGACTTGAAAACCGAATTGAGTTTTTCTGTCAATGATTCAAACACAGCTTTTCTCTAAACTTTTTGGGCCCTCATTCCGCTGACTTCAGCAGAATGAGAACCCTACGAACACCAAATGATTACCTCTATACAATAATATATTGTCTTCGCATTGCAGATTGTAAGACCATATTGCCGGTTTTGCAAGCCCAAATCTACCACATACTTACCGACATGTGCGTGTCGAGTTTGTAGGTAATTTTTTGGCCTTTAGCACCAATTTTTCCGTAGGCGCGTACCCATCCCCAAGACTTCGGCGAGCTCAATCGAGCCGCTACGCTTGAGGATGCCACACGTCATTCATTATCTATCGTACCTCTTGCCTCGTTTATGATGATCGGGTGGCAGCTTCATCTCTTAGGGATGGGGATGGCTTTTTTCAAAATAAGCCTTTTTACCTACAAAGATGAAATGCACCCCTTATCGACAAAAACTGTAATGGGAAATGTTACGACGTGATTAGGTCCGACTATACGACCCACTTATGGCATGTCTATCTTTCGAATTAGCGCCCATCGGAGACGTCTATGCAACTGAGCCTCGCTAAGAATCTACTATATACGTTAACCCTTTCGAGGCTCAAAGGAAGAGAGATGTCAAACGCTCCAGTTTTTGGTCCCTTTGATTAACCTGTATTGCGTGATCATCCCGGCAACCATCGGTATTAGTACCATCAACGGCAAAAACCATTTCTCCTCAAAAACGAGTTGTTGAAGTTGCTCAGCCGCCCCCATGTGCTTGTAAGCTACTGCAAGAGCCCCGATAACAATCAGGACACTACCGCCAAAGCTCGTAAACAGCATAACCGCAATTTTAAATATGATGAATGAAACAAGAAAACCTGCGACTGCCCCAACGATCCCACCAGCCCAAATATATTGTTGTGGCAGACCAATTGCCAACCATCCACCACCTGTAAGTATCCCCCCAGCTATTGCCCCTAAAATACTTACTCCCCATCTCATCAATGTTATCGAAAGAAACGCAAACAACGCTATAAATATCACAGAAAGCCAGATCACATTACCACCAATAAGAACCTTATTCACCCAGATTCCGGCAAGTAAACCGAGCAGCCCAAAACTTATCGCAACCAGTATCTTAAATACTCTCCAGCCATAAAAAAGGCAAACCACACCAAAAGATATGGAAAGTATCGCTACAGCTAGATCCAGTGACGTGACGCTATTCCAAAACATCTCCATTGGGGCAAATGCCTCTTCTGCCACCTCTGTTTCACCATTGGTCGCTGTTGCCGTTTGTCCAAGAATTATTATAGGATTCATATCTTACTCCCTATTCTGGCCTACTTTTACTCAACAACTAACCATACAAATTGCTCTGTAGAAAAGGACACGGTTGTCATTTCAAGCGAACTCCCGTGTCTTCTTCTCTTGCCTCTGTGCCTCTCGTCGCCTGCCCCCGCGTCTCTCGACGCGAGTCGGGGCGGCGGGCAAGACGAGGCAGCAGGCGAAGACAGAAATGGGGGCGAGTCGAGAAATCTGCATACGATGGCGTTGCGAACTCAGATTTCTCCACTCCGTTCGCTTCGCTCACTACGGTCGAAATGACTTCTTTTCTACAAAGCATATACAAATACTAAAACTATGGCCTCAGTCATGTAGTTCGCCAACTTTGTCGTTCTTGTTCGGCTTTTACCTGTTCTGCCACTTCCTGTTTTCTTCTTTTTACAACCTGTCTCTTCGCACGCACACATAGCACCAATTGTTCGATTGTGCCAAAGGCTACCATTGCAAGAAAAACCAAACCGTAGAATGAGCTCTTGGCGCTTATTCTGCTTATAGGTGCAGAGCCTTTATACAACAAAACAAGAATCATGCCGGCAAATATAAGCATTGTTCCCAAAGTCGCACAGGACAAAGCTGAGCAAATACGCCGAAGCAATAATCCAATTATCAAAAAAGCTACAACCAGTGCCGCTATTATCGCCCACTTATGTAGTGGTATCAGACTGTACGACTGTTTTATCCTCTCACCAACATCTGTGGTATAGACCTTTATCATTCTGATACTCTCGTGGATGTTCAATGTTTCCCCCTGCACCGATGCCGTGTCCCAACTTATCGGTGTTGTACTTTCAACCTGTTTGATATAAGGTCCAGCCAAAACGACAAAACCGATTGCCGCCGCTAGCGCAGCAATTAGCATAGCGAAGAAGAACCTTTGAAATATAACCGCTATAACTGCGCAAACCACAGCAGAGTTGACTGCCCAGACCACATTCCGGCCAGCCACTAAAAATCCAAAAGCAATCCCACTAATAGCGCCCACAAGTCCCGCCATGATACTTCTAAAGCCCAGCCCGCCAAGCCAGACAAACAATCCGACCACGACAGCTACCACACCTGGCAAGATAAGCACCAACGGACTGAACCTTATCGCTCCCTGCTCAAATTCTCTCAGAACTTCAAGCATAATCCATAAAACCCAGCTCGTGGTTCGCAGCTTGTATCACGATTCATTATCCACAATTCACGAACCAAACACCAATGGCTCAAAACTGACGACTAAACTATTTATCGGCCGGTTAGGACAGTTTTCGTTAAACAGTCGGATATTTTGCCGCGGCGCTCCGGATACAGGGCCAAAAAGGGTTGATTTTGGCATGAACCAGAAGAATATGCAAAAAGTCCTATAATTTTTACTTGTCGCCCGCGGATTTGTTATAATAAACAATAACATACGACTAAAGCGATTAGTGCAAAGATAACATCCTTGATTTTAGCATCACTTCTGACGCAGAGGACCTGATTATTGATACAATCCGCCTGAAGTAAAACACGAAATGTAGGTAGCTGCGTAACGAAGCTTATATAGTAAATGTCGGATTAATCAATTTGTTCTTCGCGTTTACGAATTCATTATTTTGAAAGGAGGTCTATTATGTACACAAAGTTGACCTATACAGTATGCATTATCCTTGCCCTTTGTATGTTAAGTAATGCCTGCGGGGCGACCAAACCTCGAAATCCCTACCCTGCGGATGGCGCCGTTGATGTGCCGCTCGATGTAGTCCTCAAATGGACAGCTCGTGGAATGGACTGGCAAGATGTTTTCTTCGGCACCGACCGCTATAACGTCAATATTGCCAGGGAAGGCTCAGCCGAGCACAAATGCACCACAGTCGTTGACGCATACGACCCCGGTGGCCTGGAGCCGTGCATTCCTTACTATTGGAAGATCGTTGGATATGAAGACTGGGGCGAGATCATCTTCGTGCACGAAGGCCCACTCTGGAGCTTCACGACAGTCTGTGACGCCGGAGAATGCCAGGAAAGACAGGAGCCGATAGAAAGCAGATGGTGTGAGTGCTGTGACATTGACCCCGGATACGCTATGCACATCTCCGTCTCTTATGGAGTAGTGTACACAAACGTTCCTATCTGCAAGGTCCATTGTGCCGAAGGGATCAGCCTTGAATTAGGCCTGCACTACGATAGTGGCAAAGCGGATGGTTCCATTTCCAGACGAAAGACAGTATTGGGCTACGGCTGGACTCATAACTACAACATCCATTTGATCGTCAAACCGCCAGATGTGTTCATGCCCGATAGCAAAGGCCGAATGACGCGATTCAAAGAGCAAGCGGATGGCAGCTACCAAGCCAGTGCCGGTTGGAGCCACACGTTGAGCCAAATTGACGAAGATACCTTTCTTCTGGAACAGGTCGATGGCAAAAAGCTGAGCTTTGAGTTGTTTGAATCTGCGCCCTGGCCTACATGCGGGTCGCTCTATCAATTAACCCAGATTGAGGATGCCCAAGGCCAAGTCAGAACCCTGAGCTACAATACCAAGGGTCTTCTGGAAACGATTGCCGATCCCTTCGGACGCCAGATGGTTTTAGACTACGATGAGAATGGCAGTATTATCCGCATCACCAACGCTGATGGGACGGCCACGCAAATCGAATACAGCAATGACAACGTGTCGAGGATCACAGACCCGCTGGGCTATACCTTAGAGTACACATACGACTCTGAGAACAGAATGACCACCGAGAAGCTAAAGGACGGCAACACCTGGACCTGCCTTTACAACGATGGAAATAAGCCATATCAGTTAATCGATGGGGATGGACAGCTTTATGCAACTTTGACTAATCCACTAAATTGGGCTATCGATAATGATCGTCTGCAGCAGTTCAGCGAGGTTCGTTATATTCCCAGCCAGACTACAGTAACCGATGGCGAGGGCAACATAACTTATTACGATTATGACGAAAACGCCTATATCACCCACAGGTACGCCCCGGACCACCCAGGTGCTATGTACGAATTTGACGATGAACTACGGCTTGTCAGACACACTGACGAGGAGGGAAACCAACGGCAGTATGAGTACGACGAGCACGGGAACATTATTAGGGTCACTGACCCGCTCGGCAACGAGACCAAAATGTTCCATGAGCACCCTACAATCCGCAGTCTCATGACGAAGAAGATTGAGCCTGACAGCGATCAATATCTCTATGATTACGACGAAAACGGGAACCTGATCAGGGAGATCGACCCAATTATTGAAGAGCCAAACGATAAAGTGATTACACACACCTACAATGCTCAGGGATTGCGGACCAGTACTACCGACCGCAACGGTAACGTTACACAATGGCAATACAACGGCGATGGTACGCTGGCACGCCAGACCGTAGATCCTAACCCCCTCAATATCGTCACTGAATACGAATATGACACTGCCGGCCGGATGACCAAGAAGACTTTATACCGTGGTCCAAACCTAACAGATCCGGTCGTCACCATATATGATTACGATGCCGATGGTCGGCTTATTAAAGAGGTACTCGACCCTAATGGGCTAAATCTGACCACGCAGTATGAACACGACGGTGAGGGACGAATAGTCCGTCGGGTCGATCCACGCGGCATTATCACCGATTATGAATACGACGTGCGAGGCCGGCTCATCAAAGAAGCCGTTGACCCCGGTGGACTCAATCTTACCACACGGTATGAATACGATGAAGCTGATAATCAAACCAAGCTTATCGACGCAAAAGGCAACGAGACGAGATACGAGTACGATGACCGCAATCGGCTCACTAAGTCCATTGATCCGGAGGGCTATCAGACGCTATATGATTACGGCGAAAACGGCACCTTAATCCGCAGCAGCCGTTCGATGGATCCGTGTGGGCCACCATATCACATCACGGAATACCGTTATGACCAATTAGGCCGGCAGACGCACAAAATCATAGACCCCTGCGGCCTGGCGCTGACTACTGAATTTGAGTACGCCTTACCTGGCAGTGCTGGCTGCCCATGTGGCACGCCCGGCTCAGCACAGGTTCATAAGAAGACAGACCCTTCCGGCAAAGTGATATATTACTACTATGACCAGCTCGATCGTATCACGCGTGAGGTTCGGAAAGTAGGTGACACTGATGACAACGCCGGCGACGCAAACGACGCCATTAACACGTACGAGTACGATTATATGGGCAACTGCATCCGGCAGACTGCGGAGAACTCCCCACATATCAACCATGTTACGACCTATCTGTATGATGCGGCCAATCGACTAATTCGACAGGTTGAAGGGCCAAGCGATTCTAACCTCACTACAAGCTATGTCTACAACGGCGCAGGTAACGTCATTCAGCAGACCACACCCCAAGGAAATGTGATTAGAAACGCGTACGACAAAGCCAACCGGCTGGTTAACCAGAGCGATTCTGTCGGCCCGTTGGTCAGCTATGATTACGATGAGAACGGCAATATTATCAGGAAAACCGACGGCCTGGGGCACACCTGGAGATATACCTATGACGGTGCCGACCGGCTGACCGCGGTCTACGACCCATTGGTTGAGTCACCTGCCGACAAGTTTACAGCTTATAACTACGACGAAAATGGCAATATCATACAAGAGGCTGATAATGAAGATTCAGTCACCACCTACACCTACGATGGCCTTGACAGGCGCATCAAGTTGTCGCACGACCCTTGCGATCTGGCGGTAGAAATCACATACGCCTACGACAGTGCCGGTAACCTGATCCGGATAAACGACGACAATGGCAATGCTACAACGTACGAGTACGACGCAGCTAACCGAAAAATACGCGAAATATATGCTGATGAGACGACCATCCAGTACGAATACGATGAGGCAGGCAGCGTAATTCGGCGTACCGACCAGATGGGAAACATCACTACCTATTCCTATGACGACCTTCATCGGCTGACCTCTCGGACCTACGCCGATGGTCGCAGGGATATGTTTACCTATAACCGGGCCGGACGGCTGTTTACCGCCGACAACGACCACAGTCACATCGAGCAGGCTTACGATGATGTAGGACGTATGACCAGCAGCACGCAGACTGATTTACCCCAAAGCTACAGTTGCATGGTAGGTTACGACTACAATACCCCCGACAATACTCGCACGATTACTTATCCCAGCGGCAAAGAGGTCGTCGAAGTACGTGACGGGCGCGGTAGGCTGACAGAAGTCCGGCAAGATAGCGTAAAAACGACCTGGCACGCCTACGATAATCCCGGCAACCGGTTACGTGCCAGGCACTTTGCCAATGGCACACGCACCGAATATATTTACAATGAGAACGGCTGGGTCACAGAGCTGCGCCATATTGGGCCAGACGGAGCAACTTTTGCCGGCTTTGCATACGATTATGACGCAGCCGGCAACCCGATTAACGCAATCAACGTGCAAAGCGTGTTAGCCTACGAGGACGCAAAACCTGTCACGCAATCCGAAAAATATACGTATGACGCAATGGACAGGCTCATCGATTTCAAACAGGGCAAATGGGTAGATGGTGACATCCCAGCGCCAACGCGGCACAGAACCTGGCAGCTTGACGGTGTGTATAACTGGATGCAGTTCTCTGTTGATGGCACGAACTACCACAACTCGGTTAATCAGATGAACGAGTACGATGACCTCTCGACCGATGGCCCGGCACCTGTCCCGGATGATGATGGCGAGCCGGATGATTTCATGGTAGGAGAATCGAGCGGGTTTAACTTTGCTCACGATAAGAACGGCAACGTCGTCGATGATGGTGTGCAGCAGTACTTCTATGATTACGACCACCAGCCCGTTACCGAGGCCACACTGCGGGCCGACAACAATCTGACAATGGTCAAAGTAAAGATCAATGGAGCTGTCCTCGGCCAATACTGGTATGACGCCCTCGGCCGGCGAACTCGCAAGCTCACCGGCGAAGTACCTACTATCTATATATATAACGACCGGCGGACTATCGAAGAATATAACGATTCTGCACTTGTTCGCAGCTACACCTACGATAGCAAGACCAATGAGATACTGACCATGGAGCGGGCTGCCGAAGGCGACAAACTCTATTACCACAGCAATGCTCAGGGCAGTATCATCGCCATAACCGACAACACGGGCGACCCAATAGAACGCTACAATTACGATGCTTATGGCGAGCCATCGTTCTGGGATGGTGCAGGAAATGAGATTCCGCAATCAGTCGTTGGTAATCCGTACATGTTCACCGGACAACGGCTGGATCAGGAAACGGGGCTATACTATCTTGGTTCGCCATATTATGACAGTGCGAAGGGAAGACTTTTGCAGAGGAATCCGCTGGGGTATGCGGACGGAATGAACCTGTACGACCATCTGAACAACAATCTGACCGAATTTGATCTGCCTGAGTATACAGACGCTGACACGACCGTCTGGCAGCCTCGGCGCTGCGAGTTGGGGCTGCCGCGCGATATGCCTTATGATGTCGTCTACTTTGTGGCCGCCGACGATAAAACAGAGGATAAAATATTGGATAAGTGTTCATTTCCTTTTTTGACCACGCGTAATTTCAAGTCTAAGTATTCTTATTACAGTGGTACCTCGGCCCAGGATTGTAAGGACGAAATGAAGCAGGTCACAACGAAGGGCACGGATGCCTACAATTGGGCTAAGAAGAATAGATGTGCTCCTTTATGCAAAAAAAAGTTAGACAAAAAGTGTAAGGGAAAATGTTGGATAGACAAAGGCGCAAAGAAAAAAGGTACATGTCAGGTAGTGGTTGAAAAAATAAAGCTTCGTAAGGGCTCAAAATACTACACCGGCACATCCAAGTGCCATGTAAAGATAAAATGCTGGTGTAAATGTGACTGTCTAGAGAAAAAACCGGAACCCGCGCCCGAAGTACACCTCAGCGACACCTTTGTGCAACACGAGACGGAGTACTGGCGGAGAGAATATGAGAGGCAGATGCGGGCCCTGCATGGCCCGCCATTTTAAAGCAGAACTGCGCCGATATTGACGGCATAGGTAACGTAAAGCTACCTCTCGTCACTGCGATTAGGATACGGTGCGCAAGGACCTAAAGCTGAGTGGTCTGGTGCGCCGGTTGTTTTTCGCATTGACGGCGCATTGCGCAAAATATACGAGATACGAATCTAATGCGGATTAGAGGAGTCGAACCTCCACGCCCCTAAGGGACACAGGCACTTGAAGTTTGCGCGTCTGCCAAACCCGGCACGATTTGCATTAGATAATTAAGCTATTTTCGGATACACGGCCAAAAACCCACCTTAGGCCCCGAGTAAAAAATCAAGAAGTCCTATAAATTATTTGTTTTTTAATATCTTTCACGCTACAATTATTTAAGCGCATTAATACAGCGAGTGGAACATCGAGCGGATTTTCCTGAGCGCACTGACATTTGTGTCATAGAAGCATAGATTGCGATCTGGCTCCAATGCAGCCCGAGTGTTAAGAGGATATTACGAGTTTGGAGCGGTCCGCATGACAAAGGTTTGTCCAGGTTATCTGGTTTACGTGTGAAAAAGTGAGATTAATTAAAGGATGTATATTATGTGTAAAAGATTGATTTATTCAGTTTGTCTTATTTTGCTGGCAGGGCAGGGGCTTTATGGTTCACCTCAGCCGGATATGATCCTGTATGACGATGGCAATCCCTTGCGTATGGATATTAATCAAAATGCCTTGTTTGCTGTGAGGTTCACCCCAGATCGGCCTTTTAACCTGATGGCTGTTTACCTTATGGTTCGCAACGATTATAACACCACCGACGGATGCAAGGTATGGGTTGCTCAAAATAATGGAGGCCTGCCTGCCTGGCCTGCAATTTACGTTGGTCAGGTACCAGCTCCTTTGCCAGACCAGCAATGGGTCCAGTTTGATCTCGCTGGGCTAATGTACTTCGAAGATGATTTCTTTATCGTTGCACAGCAAAAGGGCGGACCCTATCCAGGCGATTCATTCTGGATTGGAATCGACTATGGTACGACCACCGGCAGAACGGTCAAATCCTATAGTGATGGACAAGGCTGGTTGGACGAGCCGCTGGGTGACGCAACGATCCGAGCGGTGGGGATTTACGCCACTGTGCAGGCAACTAAGGCAACGAATCCCTATCCAGCCAATTCTGCTACAGATGTCCCCACGAATGTGACTCTGAGCTGGACGCCGGGATATGGAGCAGCTTGGCACGATGTGTTCTTTGGCACTGATCCAACTGCTGTTGCAGATGCCGATACGACAACTATAGGTATATATCGAAGCCGACAAATTGTAGATGTCAATAGCTATGATCCCGGAGCGCTTGACTTAAATAAGAATTACTACTGGCGTATCGATGAAATTGAAGCTGATGGTATAAGACACCCGGGTGACATTTGGAGCTTCACGACAACTGATATACCTGGTGTTGGCCCTGCTGGAAGATATGGTGTCGTTTACGACCCGGCCGGTTATCAGGTCGTGATCTGGACACCTACCAATGTGTTCTGGTCTCAACCAGCGACAGGGACTGCGCAGGAGGTGACAGCAGACGGTGACTCGATCAGTAATGTTCAGGGTGTAATCTACAATCCAAACGGTTATCAGGTCATTATCTGGACGCCTACAAATGTATTCTGGTCTCAGCCAGCGACGAGGACCGCTCAGGAGATAACAGCAAATGGCGCCTCAATAAGCAATGTTCGAGGTGTAATATATGACCCAGTCGGTTTCCAGACTGTAATCTGGACATCTACTAATGTGTACTGGTCTCAGCCGGCAACGAGGATAGCACAGGAAGTAACAGCAAACGGAGCTCCAATAAGTGCTCAGGGCGTAATCTACGATCCGGCAGGCTATCAGATTGTAATCTGGACATCTGCCAACGTGTACTGGTCTCAGCCGGCGACAAGGACCGCGCAGGAAGTGACGGTAAATGGAGCCCCAATTAGCAATGTTCAGAGTGTAATATACGATCCAGTCGGTTATCAGGTTATGATTTGGACGCCTACCAATGTATTCTGGTCTCAGCCAGCGACGAGGATTGCTCAGGAGGTGACAGCAAATGGCAATTCTATAGGTGGACCTTGAACTGGAGTTTTCAATT